>Ga0326727_10000422_pt1 | contig 175272 bp, 127 predicted proteins | sample MB2enrmetagenome_FD_207643 | JGI IMG/M metagenome (GOLD analysis project Ga0326727, IMG submission 207643) | Lab enriched peat soil microbial communities from McLean, Ithaca, NY, United States - MB29MY | ecosystem: Environmental > Terrestrial > Soil > Wetlands > Peat | place: USA: New York... | reverse complement strand
CTCAAGGAATTATCGCCTCCGATGGTTTTTTCTCAACCAGAGCGGCATTGACCAGCTTCCCCATGTCGAAAAACACGAGCACCGGCCCCCGGCCGTTCTGGCACTGAACTTTGTCACTAGCCGTGCCTTCATTCTTCATCCTTCTGCCTTCTTACTTGTTCCCTCCCCCTCTCCCACTGCAAAATGTCAAAGAACAGGCGCGCGAGCGCCGCACGGTTCCCACATTACCACGTTTTTATGGGACCGCAAGGAAGAAGTGCAACATATTTTCCGCCGGACCGGGGCTTTCGCGCCAGACCCCGGCTTTTCTGACGGATTCATCCCGCGCAGAGGCGCAGCGCGGCAGGCCGCAACCAAAACGACGATGGACAAGGCGGGTAAAAAAGGCAAAGGAATGTCCGGCAAAGAAATAAGACCGCAGACCTTTTTCCCGTTCCCTTGCCGATCATTCCCCTGTCCAACAAGCGGCTTACAGAGGAGGCCACAGGATTGAACAAAATTAAATGGCCGCGAAAACGCACAAAAAGCGCAGATGGTCTTGTGGTTGTGCGCCTTTTGCGCTCGGCGTCAACTGTTGTCTATGCAACGGGCCTGTCAATATGTCCACGGGCTTCGACTCAACGATGAAGGAAAAGACGGGGCAAATGGCAAGGGAATGATGGGCAAAGGAATAGAGAATGCGGCCATCGCTTCGGGGCGGGGGGGCGGGTCTGTGAACGACAGCGGGCCAGGCGGGCGGCTGGGTCAAACAATGTTGCGCCAGAGACACCCGACGTTGCGCCGCCACCATCCACCGGCGCGGCAATGCTAGGTCAACCCCTTTTCGGAAAAGCAACGCTTTTCATTTGGCGGCGAAGTAGATTAGACTTCCAGTATGCGTTCGCGTTACGGCACTGGTGAACTTTATGGCTTTGATTTCAGCACGCTCTCGCCGGAGCGGGTTCGTGAGCTATCCTCAGCTCCTTACAAGAGCTTGGGGTGTCCCTTCAAGCGGGCGCATGCGGGCAAGCCGGCGCCAAAGTGCCACAAGAAGGGTGGCGTGTGTTCGCTGAGAAAGTTTGTCCAAGATGAGCAGGGCGGCGGCGTGGGTAAGGGCGAGCCGGTGACAACGTGCCCGATTCGATTTTTGGAAGGGAACCTGATTGCGCAGTGGGTTGGAGAAACTCTTCTGGGAACTTCTAAGCCGGTGGTGATTTCCGAATTGCCGTTCCTGATGGGTGAAATTCATGCTACCAAGGAAGCGGATCAAGATGCTGTCGGGAAGATTGACGAAGTGCTCGTCAACGTGGAAGGCGGAATGCTGCTGTGGTGCGCGTTGGAGATGCAGGCTGTGTATTTCTCCGGGAAGAGCATGGAGAACGATTTCAAGGTGATGCGGGAGTGGACGGGGCCGGGCGTGCCGTTTCCGAAAGTTCAGCGGCGGCCGGATTTCCGCTCATCGGGTCCGAAACGGCTGATGCCGCAGTTGCAAATCAAGGTCCCCACCATCAGCCGGTGGGGTAAGAAGATGGCGGTCGTAATTGACAGGGCCTTCTGGGATTCTCTCGGGAAAATGCGCGAGGTAAGGGACTTGTCCAACTGCGAGATCGTGTGGTTCGTTGTCGCGTTTGCCCCAGCAGAAGATGGGCGCTTTGCCCTCAGGCGGGATGCGACCCACTTCACCACCTTAGACAACGCTGTCGAGGGGCTTACTGGTGGTACGCCAATGTCGCTTGAACAATTTGAGGGCCAGATTCGCGCCCGGCTACCGCTTTCCTAAGCCAAGGCAGATCTTTACCAATCAGGAGTTCGGTCATTTTGGCGTGGTGAGTGTTTTTCATGGCGATGGCTTGGGTCACGAAATTGAACTCGGAGGCGAGTGAGGATATCTCGTGTGTATTGTCGTACGTCATGAGGACGTCGCCTTTCACGTTCGCCAGCAGGCCGAACAGGCTTCGGTGGTCAACCTGCCAATGGGAGTAGAGACGCTTGGAGGAGACGGTGTACGGCGGGTCCGCGAAGAAAGCGACAGTTTCGTCGTCGGCGTAGCGCCGAATCACCTCGAAGCCGTCGCCTTCAATGAATGAGAACCGCTCGCGCACACCTGCGATTTCCTGGATTCGGCGTGCAAGGGTCTCCGGATACCAGCGCGAATTGAGGCCGCGACCGTTTTCGCCAGTTTTCACGAGTCCGGCTCCCTCGGCCATAATGCCGCCTCTCTGGACACGGTTCCTGAGAATGACGGCAAACGCCCGTTCACGCTGTGAAATGGGTTCTTTGCGTAGAACGGCTGTAACATTCTCGCGCGTCAGTTCGAAATTCAGGATTTGGTCTGCGAGCCATTTTGCCTGACCGCCTAGAATTGTGTGCCAGACGGCGGCGACGTTGGGGTCACGTTCAACTAAAACGACGTGTTCTGCAAGGCCCTCGAAACCGGCGGTGAGGCCAACGATGCCACCCCCGGCGAAAGGCTCCACAAGAACGCCCACGGGGGTTTGGTTTTGAGCGAGCCAAGAGCGGATGTAAGGAACGAGCCAGGTCTTGCCGCCGGGGTAACGGAATGGCGAGCGCTGCGGAACCGAGGCGACGTTGACCGGCTTGGTCATTTCAACGTCGTCGGCAGTGCGATAAGCGACTGCGCCCTCGTGGATTTCGTCGGGAGTTGTTTTATCGTCGAGCTCGTGCGCATAGCGCAACACTTCCGGGGCGAGCGTCTGCGGCACGCGGACAACCGTGGTGTTACCAAGTTTCCACTTGGGGCGATATGTGGTCGATGACCGAGCCATAATGCACCCTTGTAACATGGGTTTAATGATCCGGCAAGCAGATTTGTTACATGGGTGCAGTGTGGCGATCCGGCGGCAGTTTGGGGCGCGGTCCTGGAAATCGTAAAATGGCTTTCCCTGACGACTGAGATGCTCGGCCGGTGGGATAATCAAATCACGTATTTGCATCCATCGGGGCGCGGGAAGTTAAGGGGGTACCCATTAGTGCGCGCGCATGGCCTCGTGAATAATCGGCCCTTGCTGGCACCACCGGAAACGCCGGGGGCGGGTGTTTACGGAAATTTTATGCGGCGGGGCGGGCTTTTTATTAACGCTCAGTCAAAACCCGCGCTATCTTCGCCCGCCGTTGAGTAAAGATCGTCTGTTTGAGTGAACAAAAACTGAACTATGAAATGGAATGAGATTATTCAAATCGTGCTGTTTTTCGGGCTGGGGATCGCGCTGACGCCGCCGGTGGGCCGCTTCATGGCCCGGGTCTTCAAAGGCGAGCGAACGTTTCTCCATCCGGTGCTGTCACCGATTGAGAAAGCGATTTACCGGCTGACGGGAGTGGACCCCAACCTGGAGATGACGTGGCTGCATTACTTCTGGGCGGTGCTGCTCTTCGCGACGGTGGGATTCGCGGCGGACATGGCAATTTTCATGACGCAGCAATGGCTGCCGCTGAATCCGCAGAACCTGCCCAATTGCCCCTGGCACCTGGCCTTCATGCAGGCCTGGAGCTTCACCTGCAACGCCGATTGGCAGTCCTACGCCGGGGAAACAACCATGAGTTACTTCTCCCAAATCTTCGCGATCATGGTCCATCAATTCCTGAGCGGGGCCTCGGGCCTGGCGGTCCTGGTGGCCGTCGGGCGGGCGTTGCGGCGGGCGTCCATCCGGACGGTCGGCAATTTCTGGACGGACCTGACGCGGGGCCTTCTGTATTTCGTCATTCCACTCTCGGTGGTGTGGGCGATACCGCTGGCCTGGCAGGGCGTGCCGCAAACCTGGAAACCTTACGCGACGGCAACCCTGATGGAGCCTTACACGACGCAGGTGCAAAAGACGGATGAGAAGGGGAACAACGTGACGACCAACATCCAGCTCGTGCTGCAAAAGCCCAAGTTGGACGCCAACGGCCAGGCCGTGATGGCCAATGGCGCGCCGGTGATGGTGGACGTGCCGCAGGTGGATGCCAAGGGCCAGCCCATCATGACCAACGTGCCGGTGATGGTGGATGCCAAAGTGGCCACGCAATCCATCCCGCTTGGTCTGGTCGCGGCATTCGAGTCCATCAAGCAACTTTTCACCAACGGCGGGGGCTGGTACAACGTCAACAGCGCGCATCCGTTCGAGAACCCGACGCCGTTCACCAATTTCTGGGAGCTGCTGGCGATCATCGTGGTGCCGATGGCGCAGGTGTATATGTTCGGGCTGCTGGTGGGCAACAAGAAGCACGCCTGGTGTTTGTTCTCCGTGATGCTGGCGATGTTTGTCTTCTCCTTCTGCGTGTCCTGGTATTACGAGACGCGCCCCAACCCGGTCATGGCCGCGACAATGCCCAACATGGAAGGCAAGGAACAGCGGATCGGAGTGATGAACAGTGTTCTGTGGGCCAACGCCTGCACCGCCATTGACAACGGCTCGGTCAATTCGATGCACGACAGTTACATGCCGCTGGCGGGGATGATGCCGCTGTGGAACATCATCATCGGCGAAATGCTCTTCGGGGGCATCGGCTGCGGGATGTATTGCATGTTTTTCCACGTTTTGATCACGGTGTTTATCGCGGGGCTGATGATTGGGCGCACGCCGGAGTATCTGGGCAAAAAGCTCGATGCCTGGTGCGCGACCTGGGCGGTTCTGGGGGTTTTGATTCCCAACGCCGTCTGCCTGCTGCCGACGGCCCTGGCGGTGATGATACCGCAAGGATTGTCAAGCATCGCCAACAACGGCCCGCACGGCTTGACGGAGATTCTTTACTGCTTTGGCGAGGCCGCCAATAACAACGGCAGCGCCTTCGCCGGACTGAACGCCAACACTCCCTTTTACAACGTCGCCGCGGGCCTGGTGATCTGGGTCGGCCGGTTCATCCCGATCATCGCGGCGCTGGCCATCGTGGGCCGGCTGGCGACCAAGAAAACCGTCGAGGCCTCCTCGGGCACGCTGCCCACGCACGGGTGGACCTTCGGGCTGACGTTGACGGGGGTGATCGTGGTTGTGGCGGCGCTGACGTTCTTCCCCGTGCTGTGCCTGGGGCCGATTGTCGAGCAGGGGCTGATGCTGGCGGGCCGGATATTCTGAAGACAAAAGTTAACCACCCATTATGAGCGCAAAAGTCGAATTCAAGTATTCCCAGTTGTTCCGCCAGGCGGTGATTGATTCCTTCAAGAAGCTCAATCCGCGGGACGAAATCAAGAACCTGGTCATGTTCGTCGTCTGGATTGGGTCCATCATGACGACCCTTTTCCTGTTCGTGCCCGGCCAGTGCAATTTGTTCAACATCCAGATTTGTTTCTGGCTCTGGTTCACCTGCCTCTTCGCCAACTTCGCCGAAGCCATGGCCGAGGGCCGCGGCAAAGCCCACGCCGACGCCTTGCGCGCCCTGCGCACCAAGACCACCGCGCGCAAGCTCCTCAACGGCAAGATCGTCTCCGTCAACGCCAACGAATTGAAAGTCGGCGACCGCTTCGTCTGTGAAGCGGGCGAATTCATCCCCGCCGACGGGGAGATCGTCGAAGGCATCGCCACGGTGGACGAATCGGCCATCACGGGCGAGTCGGCCCCGGTCATCCGGGAGGGCGGGGGCGACCGCAGCGCGGTGACCGGGGGCACGCGGGTCATCAGCGACAAGATCATCGTTCGGGTCACGGCGGATTCGGGCCATTCGTTTTTGGACCGGATGATTGAGATGATTGAGGGCGCCCGACGGCAGAAGACGCCCAACGAAATCGCCCTGAACATCGTGCTGGTCAGCCTGACGGCGCTGTTCATCGTGGTGGTCCTGGTGCTGCCGCCCTTCGCCCATTACAACGAAGCGCAAGCCGGTCAAAAGGGCGTGGTGCTGACCTCCATCCCGGTGCTGCTCTCGTTGATTGTCTGCTTGATTCCCACGACCATCGGCGGCCTGCTCAGCGCCATCGGCATCGCCGGCATTGACCGGCTGATGCGCCGCAACGTGCTGGCCACCAGCGGGCGGGCGGTGGAGGCCGCGGGCGACGTGGACGTGTTGTTGCTGGACAAGACGGGAACCATCACGCTGGGCAACCGGCAGGCGACGGCGTTCCTTCCGGCCCAAGGGGTGAAAGTCGAGGAACTGGCCGACGCCGCCCAATTGGCTTCGCTGGCCGACGAAACGCCCGAAGGCCGCTCCATTGCCGTGCTGGCGAAGGAAAAATACGGCCTGCGCGGCCGCGAAGTTGCCGAGACTTACGCGACCTTCATTCCCTTCACCGCCCAAACCCGGATGAGCGGCGTTGACCTTTACGACGAGCGCCACGCGCCGCCAGCGGCCGCCCAGCGCCAGACCGGGCCGCGGGACGGGCGGGCCGTGGCGGTGGCCCTGGCGCCGCCGGCCGCCGCGAAAGCGCAGCCTATTCGCTGCATTCGCAAAGGCGCCGCCGAGTCCGTCGCCAAATACGTGCGCGACAACGGCGGCGAAGTGTCCGGGGAGCTGATGGAGACGGTGGAGCGGATTTCGCGGCAAGGCGGCACGCCGCTGCTGGTCGCCGAAGGGGAGCGCGCCCTGGGGGTGATCGAATTGAAAGACATTGTCAAAGGCGGCATCAAGGAGCGATTCGCCCAATTGCGCAAAATGGGAGTCAAGACCATTATGATCACCGGCGACAATCCGCTCACGGCCACCGCCATCGCCGCCGAGGCGGGTGTGGACGACTTCATCGCGCAGGCCAAGCCGGAGGACAAGCTGGCGCGCATCCGCAAGGAACAGGAGGGCGGGAAATTGATCGCGATGATCGGCGACGGCACCAACGACGCGCCGGCGCTGGCGCAGGCCGACGTGGGCGTGGCGATGAATTCGGGCACGCAGGCGGCGCGGGAGGCGGGAAACATGGTGGATTTGGACAGCAATCCGACCAAGCTGATTGAAGTGGTGGAGATCGGCAAACAACTGCTGATGACCCGCGGCGCGCTGACGACCTTCAGCATCGCCAATGACGTGTCGAAGTACTTCGCCATTTTGCCGGCCATGTTCGGATTGCTCTACGCCACGACCGCCGGCGGCCACGGGCCGCTGGACAAGCTGAACATCATGTATCTGCACTCCCCGCAAAGCGCCATTCTCAGCGCGGTGATTTTCAACGCGCTGATCATCGTGGCGCTGATTCCGCTGGCGCTCAAAGGCGTCAAATACCGGCCGCTGGGAGCGGAAGTCATTTTGCGCAACAACATGCTCATTTACGGCGTCGGCGGCATCATCATGCCCTTCGTCTTCATCAAACTGATAGATCTGCTGCTGGTGGCGGCGCATCTGGCGCCTTGATGGACCGGCGACGCTCATGATCAGAAAGGAAAATCCATGATTAAAGTTCTCAGCCAATCCATAAGACAGACCCTCGTTTGGAGCATCCTCACGGGCGTGGCCTATCCGGTCATCATGACCCTCATGTGCCAAGTGTTCTTTCACAATCAGGCCAACGGCAGCCTGGTGGAGCGGGACGGCAAGATCGCCGGCTCCGCCCTGCTGGCCCAGCAGTTCACGGGCAGCAATTATTTCTGGCCGCGGCCCTCCGCCTGCACCTACGGCTCCAGCCCCTCGGGCATCGTCGCCTCCAGCGGCAGCAACCTGGGCCCGACCAGCGGCGCGCTGCAAACCAACGTCGCCAATAATGCCGCCGCCTTTCGGGCGGCCAACCATCTGGACACCAACGCGCCGGTTCCCGCCGATATGCTCTATGCCTCGGCCAGCGGGCTGGACCCGGACATCAGCCCCGAGGCCGCCCGTCTGCAGATAGCCCGCGTGGCCGCCGCCCGCGGCTTGAGCGAGGACAAAGTCAAGCAGTTGGTGAAACGATTCGTCCAGCCGCCGCAATGGGGATTCCTGGGGCAGGCGCGCGTGAATGTCCTGTTGCTCAACGTGGCTTTGGATCAACTTTCCCAGCAGAAAGCCGGCCCTTCGCTCACCCGGAGAAACGATTAAGATTGCGAGGGGAAGGCTCGGCCGTCGCTTTTCCGCTGCATTTCAAGCGCGATGGGTTATGATGGGCTTATGAGCGACGGCGGACGTCCCAATCCGGACGCGCTCCTGGCCGCCATCCAGAGCGAAGCGGCGCGGGAAAAGCGCGGCCATCTCAAGGTCTTTCTCGGCATGTGCGCCGGCGTGGGCAAGACTTACGCCATGCTCGAAGCCGCCCGGCGCGAACGGGCCGCCGGCAAGGACGTGGTCATCGGGTACCTGGAAACTCACGGGCGCCAGGAAACCGACGCCCTGGCCGAGGGCCTGCCGGTGGTGGCGCGCCGTCAAATCGAATATCGCGGCGTCTCCCTTTCCGACATGGACCTGGACGGGGTGTTGGCGCGCCGTCCGCGCGTGGCGCTGGTGGATGAGTTTGCGCACACCAACGCGCCCGAATCCCGCCATCCCAAGCGATACCAGGACGTGGCCGAGCTGCTCGACGCGGGCATTGACGTGTTCACGACGCTCAACGTGCAGCACATCGAGAGCCGGGCCGAGGCGGTGCGCCAGATCACGGGCATCACGGTGCAGGAAACGGTGCCGGACACCGCGCTGGCGGGGGCGGAATTGGAGTTGGTGGATTTGCCGCCGGAGGAATTGCGGGAACGTCTGGCGGCCGGAAAAGTCTATTTGCCCGCCTACGCCGCCGCCGCCAGGGAGCGGTTTTTCCGCCCCGGCAACCTGGCCGCGTTGCGCGAACTGGCCCTGCGCTTCACCGCCGAACGGGTGGGCCAGGACGTGCGGGAGTATCGCATCGCCCACGGCGTGGGCGACCCGTGGAAATCGGGCCAGCGCCTGCTGGTAGCCGTAAGCCCCAGCCCCACGTCGGCCTCGCTGGTGCGTTGGACCCGGCGGCTGGCCGGTGAATTGAACGCCTCCTGGGTGGCCCTGCATGTCGAACCGCCCCACGCGGTCTCCGAGGAAGACCAGGCCCGGCTTTCCCGGCACCTGGCGCTGGCCCGGGAATTGGGCGCGGAAATCATCACCACCACCGACACCGACATCGTCCACGCCATCCTGAGAATCGCGCGGGAGCAGAACGCCACGCAGATTGTGGTGGGCAAACCGGCCGGGTGGCGCACGCTGGACCTGTTGCGGGGCGGTTCGATGCTCAACCGGCTCATAGGGCAGAGCGGACGGATTGATGTCCACGCCGTGGCGCCGGAGGGCGAGAGCAACGTGCGCCAATCCATCGGCCCGGTCCATTTGCTGCCCTCGCGCAAAGGCGGCTACGCCATCGCGGCGGGCGTGGTGGCGGCCGTGACGCTGCTCAATGCGCTGCTGCAAGGATGGATCGGCCGCGAGCCGATCACGCTGGTGTATCTGATGACGGTGATGGTGCTGGCCATGTACACCGAGCGCGGCCCGACGCTGGCGGCCGCCACCGTCACGGCGTTGCTGTGGGACTATTTTTTCACCGAGCCGTATTACAGCCTTAAAATCAAGCAGGGAGCCGATGTGACGATGTTCGCCACCTACCTCATTGTCGCCATCGTCATGGGACAATTGGCCTCGCGCCTGCGCGCGCAGCAAACGGCCGAACGGCAGCGGGAGCATCGCGCCACGGCCCTCTACCTGCTGACGCGCGAATTGGCGGCGGCGTCGGACCTGGCCCAACTGCTGGCGGTGGTCATCCGCCAGGTCGGCGAGACCTTCGGGGCCGATGTGGCGATTTGCCTGCCCGATGATTCGGGCGAAGCCGGCGCGACGCCGCTGACCGTTTATTTCGCCTCGACCTGGGCGATGTCGGAGAAGGAACTCAACGTGGCGGCCTGGGCCTTCCAGCATCGCCAGCCGGGCGGACGCGGGACCGACAGCGTGGCGTTGAGCGAGGGGTTGCACCTGCCGCTGGTCGTGGGGGAGCGGGCCGTGGGCGCGTTGAGCCTGCGTTTTCATGTTGACACGCCGCTGGCGCCGGCGCAGCGGGACTTGCTGGACGCCTTCGTGCGCCAGATCGCCCTGGTGCTGGACCGCCAGCGGCTCTCCGACGCGGAGACGGAAGCCAAACTGCTGGCCGAATCGGAGCGGCTGGGCACCACGCTGCTCAACTCCGTCTCGCACGAATTGCGCACGCCGCTGGCGGCCATCGGCAGCGCGGCCAGCAACCTGCGCGGCGCCGGCCCGCTCAACCCCCTCCAACAATCCCTGACCGGGGAACTGGACGAGGCGGCGGAACGATTAAACCGGCTGGTGGATAATCTACTTGACGTCTCCCGGCTGGAGGCCGGGCACTTGCGCGCGACGCTGGACTGGCACGATTTGGGCGACATCGCGCGGGCCGCGCTCAAAAACACCGGCAATGCGCTGGCCGGCCACCGCGTCAAGACCAATATCCCGCCGGATTTGCCCCCGGTCAAACTGGACGCCGCGCTGATGACGCAGGTCTTTTCCAATCTGCTCGCCAACGCCGGCCGGCACACCCCGCCCGGAACGACCATCGAAATCTCCGCCCGCACCCGGCCCGGCCAGCTTGTCATTGAGGTGGCCGACGACGGCCCCGGCCTGCCTCCGGGCGATCCCAACCGGCTCTTCGACCGCTTTCAACGCGGCCCCAATGCCGCGGCGGGCGGGACGGGCCTGGGGTTGTCGCTGGTCAAAGGTTTTACGGAGGCGCAAGGGGGACAGGCCGCCGCCGCCAACCGGCCCGGAGGCGGCGCGGTTTTCACCTTGACATTGCCCCTGGCCAAGCTGCCTCCTGTGCCGGTGGAGAAAGAATGAGCGAGGAGCCAAAACCGCTGGTCTTGGTCGTGGACGACGAGCCGCAAATGCGCCGCTTGCTGGCGGTTTCCCTGGAGGCCAATGATTACCGCGTGGAAGTCGCCGCCAGCGGGCAGGAGGGCCTGGTGCTGGCGGCCCAACACCAGCCCGCGCTGATCGTCCTGGACATCGGCCTGCCCGATATGTCCGGCCAGGAGGTGCTGCGCCGTTTGCGCGAATGGACCAACCTGCCCGTCATCGTCTTGTCCGTCCTGGGCGACGCCAAGGGAAAGGTCGCGGCGTTCGACGCCGGGGCCGATGACTACGTCACCAAGCCTTTCAACACCGACGAGTTGCTGGCGCGTATGAGAGGGGTCTTGCGCCGGGCCGCCCGCGAGCAGCCCGTGGCGGTGTTTCAGGCGCGCGAGCTGGTGGTGGACCTGGCGACGCGGCGGGTGACTCTCCACGGCAAGGAATTGAAGCTCTCGGTGACCGAATACAATTTGCTGCGGCTCTTCGTGCGCAACGCCGGGATGGTGTTGACGCACCGGCACATCCTGCGGGAAGTCTGGGGGCCGGGCCACGATCAACACACGCATTATTTGCGCGTCTATATCGGCCATCTGCGGGAAAAGATCGAAGCCGATCCCGAGCATCCCAAATTCATCATCACCGAACTGGGCGTCGGCTACCGTTTCCGGGTTCCGGAATAGCAACCGTTTTAAGACGCTGGCGGATGGCGGCCAGGAGCTTCCGTCCGCGGGCTGGGTTGCCGCGCTTCTGGCGAACCACAAAGCGGGCTTCCGCCTGGCGTTCTGCGATGACGTGTGTGACAAAGTTGTCAAACAGCCTTTGCACGCTCGTCCCGGTGGATCGTGCCGCGCCCAGCAGCGCCTTGTGCCGTGACTCGTCACAACGATATGGAATGGTCTTCATTTTACGAATCTCAGATGTTGCGCCGGGGTGACCACACGCGGCCAGGCAAATTTTAGTTCGCCCCGCCCAAAATCGCGCGTGTTGTGCGTGACCAGATGTTCCGCGCCACCGGCTATCGCCAGTTCCAAAACGTGGTCGTCATCCGCATCCGGCAAGTTGGGACGCCAGCGGAAATAAATTGGCTGCCAGATTGCCGCCGCGCAGAAATCGTCCAATAACGCTTCGCGTTCCGCCGCCGTGACCGGCACGCCTCGCCACAACCTCTCCCGTTGCACCAGTTCCTCGTACTCTGCAAACAGGGCCACACCCATAATGGCCTGATCGTTGCGCGCCAGACAGCGGTCCAATACTCCCGCGCTCGCGCCCTCCTGGCTGCGCAGGGCGGCGACGAAAACATTGGTGTCTTGCACGATTTCCATGCCGCATAATATGGCATCACTGGTGATGTCAGTCAAGCGTTCTATTTGGGTCGAACTCACCGAACTGGGCGTCGGCTACCGCTTTCGGGTTCCGGAATAGTAACTGGCTGAATTCTTAACTGGCTTGGACAATCCGGTTGGCGGCGCAATTTTAAGTGGCGAACATGACGGCCTAGCGCGTTAACTGCAACACTTCTACATGGTCTGTGAGAGACAGGATCTGAGCCTTCCCGTTACCAAGGACGTCTCCCACCTTCACGTCCCAGTACATGTCTACGGTCCAGTTCGTGCCGACTAAATAAGTCGCAATCGGTCTTAGCTCAGAGTCGAGGACCAACACCGCATTCTCATCCCGGATCGCTTGGCTCGTCGAGTCGGTGGGCTTGCCGGATATTAATTCGGGAATCTGGGGATATCGACTCGAGCAAAGCACCACTTGTGGACGATTCCCTGTCCGCAACTTGGTGACGGCGACAATTCTCAAATCCACAACGCCGCCTTTTTGGGGAGGAAGCAGCTCAACTTTCCGGCGCAACGACAAATCCTTGTTGAGCACATGAACTCTGCCCTCACAGTCGCTGCAGAGAATCTCCTCTTTGTGGTCGCCCTCCAAGTCTGCCGCAAGGCAACTCACCAAACAGGCTCCAATGTTTGTCTGAGCGACAATCTGCCCCTTGGCGTCCAGTTTTACGATCAGGCCTACCTCAGGCGCGTTGGTTTGGTGGGCGAATTCACCTGTATGTACCCAGGCTAGCAGTTCCTTCTTTCCGGTGCCATCAAAGTCAATCGCCAGCGGATTAACCATTGCCAATGCTCCGGCCAATTGCAGCTTCCAAAGGGGTTTGCCATCGCTCGATACAGCGAAGATGTAACCGTGAGAGTCGTCAGTTCCGTCAGGTCCAAGGTTGCCGTTCGATACGGACGCGCTGCCGAAAACATAATCCGTTCCGCCGTTTCCACCGAGGTCTAACACCTCAAGTCCGGTAGGCATTGGGCCGATCAGGTACTTCCAGAGCAGTTGCTGCGTGTCGAAATCAAAACAACATAACCCGCGCGGGCTGCCACCGTATGCCGTCCAGAGAAAAGCCAGCAGGGAGCGTCTGGCCCCCGGGCCGTGTCCAACTTTGACGATCTTTTGCGCTCCGATCCGGCTGGTGGCCCCGATGTTTCTGGGGTCAGGCGCCCGTCCTTCGATTTGATAAGTTTTCAGGGGGAACCTGTGTTGGTTAAGGACCGTCATTGTTAACTGAGGGCCTTCGCTCCACGAAAGCACTGCGTCATCCAATCCAAACCCCTCCAGATCCTCGGCCATGTTGACTGCAAATCCCTGTACGCCGGGCCGATTGGGACTCCACTCAGTTAGGGGCTGTCCTTGCCCGTTGAAAACAAGGAATTTACCGCCCTCCGTAATACAGAAATCAGAACTCTCCGGACGGTTCCAATGGCCAAGAGTCACCCCGTCCCATTTCAAAACCTGCGGAGAAGAGAAGTTTGAAACCACCGTCAATTCCATTTTTGGCCAGAGCCTCAAAAGCCCGAAAATCAGCATCAAAACCACGGCCAGGCAGGCCGCTGGAACTGAGGCCCGCCGCAGCGCCAAACGAAACCGATCCCAATGCGGCCCGCGCGGCGATTGGCTGCGCTTGATTCGCTGCAAGTCTTCGAGGATATCTGCCGTTTCGGCGTAACGATCCCGCAGATCACGAGCCAACGCCCACTCCGACACGGTGGCCAGCACGCGGTCCGATTTGGGATTGACGCTTAAAATCCGCTTGGGCGGACCGGCTTTGATTTTTTGTTTTATTTCCTGGGCGTCTGTTCCGGTGTACGGCGCAACGCCGGTCAGCATTTCGTAGAGCACCGCTCCCAAGGCGTAAATGTCGCCCCGGTAATCCGGCGCGGCGCCATCCGCCACTTGGGGCGACATGTAAGACAGCGTACCTTCAATGCGCGGCAGATCGGGATCAACGATGCTTTCATTTGCCATTTCACGGGCGAGACCAAAGTCGGCAATACAGACTTTGCCATCGGCGGCCAAAAGAATGTTGGCCGGCTTGAGATCGCGATGGACAATGCCGCGCCGATGGGCAAAGCGAAGTCCCTCAGCAAGCTGAAGCGCAGTCTGCAACGTGAACTCCCGATCCAAGGACTTTCCTTGAGCAATCCGATTTGCGAGGCTGCCTTTTTCAAAATAGGGCATGACAAAATAAGGGCCTTGCGGTCGGTCGGAAATCTCCAGCACCTCGACCACATTCTCATGCTTTAATTGCTGCAAATGGCGTGCCTCTCTCAGAAAGCGGGCAACAATCTGCTGGTTGGCGACCAAATCCGGCTTGACCAGTTTTATCGCGACCTTCTGGCCGGAGTTTGGATCGCGCGCCAGCAGCACGACGCCCATGCCGCCCTCGCCCAAATGCTCGAGAATCTGAAATCGGTCCAAGCTGCCGAGTTGGCCAGGGTTGACAGGCGGCGAAACAACCCGCCTTGCAATCAACTCGGCAACCGGTTCCTCGAATTGCGAGGCCTCGGGGCGCTGCGGCGGCACGCTCGGATTTGATTCACTCTCGATGCTCATGAACGGTCATCAGTTGGTGTCCACAACCAGGCATTGACCACTAACCACCAACCGCGCGCAAGGCCCTGCGGGCCACTTCTTTGGTTTCGTCGTCAATCCAATCCTGCGCTTCAACCCAGGCGAACCCACTCTGAAGTTGCGTGTCCGTCAGCCGGGTGATTCGCTTCCCGCACTGAACCAGGGCGGCGGCTATGCTGAGATAATAGAGCGCATCGGCGATTTCGGCCGGGATCAGACTTTCCGGGTTGTCGCGGTTCCTTTTGGCAAAGTCCTTGGTCAGCCGCAGCAAGTCCAGCGGCGGGTGCGGATGCCGGAGAAGATCGCCGAAGCTCTTTACCAGCAGTCCTTGAGCGGCAGTCAGAATTTTAAGATTCGCGGCGAGATTTCGATCGCAGCCCTCCAGATCGAACGCGACCGGCGACGCCATTTGATGGCGAAACATCGCTTCCAGTTCGTTCGGCTGCCAGAGCCGGGCATTGTCGGACCCGATTCCAAGCGCCTCGGCGAGCCTCTCGCGCCGGTTCTTTGTTGCCTTGTCGGACTGGTTTGCCATAACGACCTTCCATCTATTTACGATGCTGCCGCTGATTTCCTGCGTACGCCAGGCGCAGCCGGCCGTTCTGCGCAAAAGCAGCGCGGCGCGAATATCATCGCCGATTGCCAAGAATGCGCCTCAGTTCCCCGATTTCAGCCTCAACATCGTCCGGCGCATATTCACCCACGACCTCTCGCAACATCCGATGGAACATCCGTTTCCCGGTAATCATCACATTCGAAGCCTCCGCGGGCGACTTGAAATCGAAACACCTTACCAACTCTTCGTACGGAGTCGGCGCGGCGCCCTCCAGTATCGGGTCCAGGATGCGCTCTTTGAAGACGGCCCAGCGGCTTGCATGACCTTCCCGCGCGCAAGCCTCGCGCATCCGTGACACGGCTTGGTCAATCACGTTGAGCGCCCAATCTTCCGCCTCCCGATTCCCGCGCGGTTGCTCTTCCGGCAGTTCCTCATCCTCCAAAGCGACCCAGCCACCCTCCGGGCGCCTGACCTGCCGGCGGTCATGCCGCAACTTGTCTTTGACAAAGTTGTCGAGAGCATTCAGGAGAAACGTCCGAAATTTTCCGCGTCCGCGTTCAGCTTTACCCAGCAAATTTCCAACGACAATTTTATCCTTCAAGAAATCCTGGAGCCAATCTTCCGCATCCTCCTCGCCGGCCCGAAACTTCGCCATGAGGTGGTTTAGGAGCGGTCTGCCATAGACTTTGACAAGGCCCTCCAGCGCAACCCGTCCCACTTCGCTGTCGCAGCCAGCCGCTTCGACCGCCGTCCACATCGTGGATGGGTACGGGCCTCGACCGGGGAATTGATCCGTTTTCATGGTCCTGCCGCTACGGCCGTCGGCTTCGCGCAAAAATGTCGTGCCTACTGCGCAGCATTTACACGAAAAGAGCGTAAAGTCAAAGGAAAAAGAAAACTGGAACAGGATCAGCAAACACATAAGCCAAGAGACATTATGAAAAATCGATGGCAGAATCTGTGGGTCAAAATGGCACATCCCAAACCGCTGAAAGATTTTGAAAGATTCTCATGTATTCGCCCGTATTAATCTTTGAAAGGTTGCTGTCGCTTGGGATCGCCCGCGAAAGCTTTCGACCGACACGGCGATGCGATTTTTGAGCCCATGCACAGAAGCTTCGGCACTTTTCAATACTGGTAATGCTCCGACTGGTTTCAAGGGCAATGAGGGGCAATGGCTTGAGGGATAACGAGTTAGACCAGTGTTGATTGAAGGGGGAGAAGCTGCTGCGGGGGCATCGCAGCAGCTTCTCGGGAATAGCGGTCAAACCGTCAGGGTCTTCCGCATCCTCCTCGCCGGCCTGAAACTTCGCCATGAGGTGGTTTAGGAGCGGTCTGCCATAGACCTTGACAAGGCCCTCCAGCGCCGCCCGTCCCCCTTCGCTATCGCAGCCGGCCGTTTCGACCACCGTCCACATCGTGGATGGGTACGCGCTTTGACCGGGGAATTGATCCGTTTTCATTGTCCTGCCGTTGCGGCCGCCAGCTTCGCGCAAAATTCTTGCCTACTGCGCAGGATTTACACGAAAAGGGCGTAAAGTCAAATGAAAAAGAAAACTGGAACGGATCAGCAAAAAACATAAACCAGAAGGCATTATGAAAAAATACAGCATATTGGCAGGTGTTGTTTTAGTGCTCACGCTATCGAGTGGTCGTGAGACGGCGTGTGAAAACCGCGCGGTAGCAGGAGTGTTCAACGCGGATTCACGGTTGCAGCATCAGCAAGGCAATCCCAGAGCCGGTGCTGCATGGGGCCTTTTGGGTGCGCTAAAGGGAGCAGCAGCAAACCAGCCGCAACCGCAGTAAAGGCTGGAGGATCTTATGCTCCGATTTCACAGCTTTGCCGCCGCTGCCGGTTTCGCAAAAAACCTACATACCACGCAGGATTCGCACCGCAGCAACGTAAACTGAAGTGAACAGCAAACGGCAAAACACATCGATTATACATTACTGATCGGTGCGCACAACAGAAAATACAAGCTCAAAGAGTACCATGAAGAAAACCGTCAAGCTTGCAAACATTTGGGATCATGCAATAATCACGCAAACTGTTTAGATGAAAACGCGGCATCGATTGCAATTCATGGATTGCTCGCCATTCCAAAGTGTTCAAATGGACACGGGACGGGCCGCGCAGCAACCGTTTCCACATTCGGTTTTCAATGTTATGGATGTTATGCCATTCATCCGGCGACGTGTGTTCACAACGCTGGCGAGAAAAATCGTCAAAGTATCAATGAAATGAAAAAATGAAAACTCCCCAGGCTCTCACCTTCGTCGTCCTATTCCGCCTCGCTCTTTCAGCTTTGCCGGTCGAGGCGGCACAAACCATAACGACTACAACTGTTAATGGCGATGTACTGATTGTTAAACTCACTGGTCCAGGATTCGTGTCATGCTCGCTCCGTACCGATGGCACTGGACAGATTGATCAATTGTTGGTCAGGGGCACCGACGAGAAAAGCGCGCTCACGATCAAAGTCAAAAAAACGAAGACCGGCGATGGCCGAGTCAGAATAAATTCGATCAGGGGAGACTCCTCGCTCGGAGAACTCCATGCTGATTCTGCGGACATCTTTGGTCCGGGCATCAGCTTTGACGGTTCCATTGGTATGCTCGCCATCGGCAATTTAATAAACTCGGCGATCGATTTGAGGGGGGAAGGCATTCGCGCTGGAGCGCCGTCGCTTGGAACACTCTCGGTGGCGGGCCTGATCAGCAATTCAGAAGTCAACGTGAATGGGACCATCACCACGGTCAACGCGAAGGGAGTGGTCAACTCTGAGATCGCGGCAGGGTACAGGCCAAGTGCGACTAATAACCCAATGGGCGGCGGGACCTTTAAGGTGGGTGCCCAGATTAAACGGGTGACGATACAAGGTGCCGGAGCCTCCTTGTCTCCCCCCTTCGTCAACAGCGTCATCGCAGCCAGCGAGATCGAGGACGTGACAATAGAAAGTGCGCGGTGCGACAATGGCGGCCACCCGTTCGGTGTGCTGGCCGACAGAAAGATCGGCCGCGTTCAAGTGACGACGCCTCAGTTCAGTTACAGCGCAAAAGAGGCGTGGGGTAGAGCCATGGGCGATTTCATCGTTGACCCGGGTCTGGCAGTGATCATCACAGCGAACACTCGGATTTTGGCGGAGGCCGATTTGAGCAAAGCAGTGATATCCACCAACCTCTTAGTCCTCGACCCTACGGGTTCATCGGCCCAAGGTTTGGTTCCCGGAGACATCCTCGTGGGCACAACCAACCGCCCTTTCCTCTCGCGTGTGGTTTCAGTGAAACACGTCGGCGGCCAGCTTGAGATTGCGATCCAGCCCGCACGCTTGTCAGATGCAATCCGACGGGGGAGCCTGCACCTGTCCATTCCTTTAAGCCCCGACAGAATAAAATATCGTGCTTCTGGGGTAAAGGTCCGAAATCAAGCTCCTTTCGCCGTCAGCAGTGGATCCCAAGGAGGTGGCCCTAGACCCGAAGACATCGTCATCTCAGTACCATTTTCCCAGGATTTCTCAGATGTCTCGCTCTATGGTAATGGACCGCTTTCCGTGACTTTCAGCGGTATCGCTGATTTGGAGCCTATCATCGATATCAACGCACAGTGGGGAGTGTTATCGTTGGAATCCGTTTCGGTGACCACGTCCCTTGCCGTGAATGCTCTCCTGGATATCACGGTCAGCGCCGCCCTCACGACGGCCGGGGAAGTGCCTCTCATCGATTACGCGGGCGTACCCATCGTAACCGCGATTGGCCCCGTGCCGGTGGAGATTTCTCCTTTTCTCAGGTTGTCTGCCGGCTTTGACGCAGGATGTTCGGCAGCTTTGGAGGCAGAGGCATCCGCGAGTGGCGAACTCACGGCTGGAGTACAATGGAGTTCAGCCTCTGGTTGGTCCCCGATCTCCAGCGATACTCTGCAATTCAACACTACGTTGAGTGATTCTGTTGCCGGCCAACTCGACGGCTACATCAAAGCCGAAGTGGGCGCAGACTTCTACGAGGCACTCGGGCCAGACCTGAGCGTAACTGTCGGGGCTAACCTCGACGGCAATCTGAATCAAGCTGGCAACGAGTTCTGCTGGAGCTTGACTGGCTACCTGGATGGCGATGTAGGAATCGATTTTGGTTTCCTTGGTGATTTTCTTCCACTCCCAACTTACAACACTCAGATCTGGGGGCTGGGTTTCCCGATCATAAACAACGATTGCAACCCGATCGTTGTTACGCAAACTGGCTCGTTGGAGGTCATGATCGGCCCGCCGACAGCGGTTGACTCAGGCGCTCAATGGCGGGTTGACAATGGCCCATGGCAAAACACTGGCGTAACCCTGTCGGGCCTGCCAACCGGCAGCCACACTGTCGGCTTTAATTCCGTCAGCGGATGGGCCAGTCCTGCACCACAAAGTGTCAACATCACAGCCAGTTCTACCTCAACCATCAGTGGAACATATACGCCATCCAGTGCGGTCCAAGGCAGCGGCCTTTCGCTCACGCAAACAAACTGGACAAACGTGGGAGATGGAGACCCGTATCTCGAGGGATTCGAGCTGACGCATCTTACGGTCACGGTCCGCAATAACATGTCCGTCACCGCCGTTGGGGTCCAGGCTTCGCTCTCCTCGCCCATCCCAGCCGTTAAGGTTGATCAGGGCCTGAATGCGATCTGGGATATTCCACCGGGCGGAAGCCAGACCTATGGGTTCAACCTTACATTGAACCAGACAACTGGAAGCGGTGTGACCTTCTTTCTGACCAACACTTATCAAAGCAACGGCGTGCCTTTAGAGCAATCTTTTACGTTTTTTACGAATTTTTCCTCAATTGGCAGCCAGCAGCCGGCCTTTGCTGTAGACCATGTGACGATTCTCGATACCAACGACGACGGCGACGGGATATTCCAGAGTGGTGAACAGCCAAACTTCGCGCTGTATCTCAAAAACTGCGGCACGGTGCCTGCCGATAACGTCACGGTTGCGGTCACAAACCTCTCGGAAGGGTCTGTGAACGGCTGGACTCCCGGTGTATATCCAGCGTTCTACCAGTACGGGAACATGTCGAACGACTGCAGCGTCCACGGGCCAGCCCAGTACGCCCCAGTCGCGACGGGCATCCCTGAGAACTTTGTTGGGCCTATCACAGGCGACGTCGTTATCCAGTACGGCGGTGCAAACGGCGTCCAGGCGTTCACAAACCAAGTCCTCAAAGGTGTCACGCTGTTCAACGTCCAACCGGCGGCGTGGGTGTGGGTGAGTGCGCCTACCTACGGCGCGGATCCGCTCGACCCTGTCAATTTCGGCATTAGCGGTACGATCTTTAACATAGTCATTCCCTGCGTAATCGCCAACCCTGGCAGCACAGATCTTTACGTGAGCAACATTGTCACTTCATCAGCCGACACCACCTGGACCTCAATCACCAATGCACTCCCTTGGATTATTCCACCGGGTGGCACACAGCCTTTCCTAGTCCAGATTAACCCAGAAGGCCTGACTGGTCAGATCACGAGGCAAATGACCGTGGTGTCCGATGGTCGGGCAACCATCGGTCATCCATCTGAGGGCCAGGCAAACGTGCTCACCATCACCGGCTTGATAAGCGATACGCTGCCGGTCTTCCAAGTAGCAGGTTCCAGCAACGCTCAGAACGGTGGTGTTGATTGCAGTAGTAACACGATTGTCTGGCAGGACATACAAAGCATCCATAGCTACGATATCCGGAGCGGAACCAGTTCATTATTTTATACTGCCTCAAACGGCTGGCAGGTGGACTCCGCCAGAATCAGCGGGAGTTTGGTCGCCTGGGAAAACTTGCCCGCTACAGGTGATGCTGCCACAAATGTGACGATCCAAGGGTACGACATCATAAGTGGTGTGAACTACGCCGTCAGTACAAGTCCGACCGTGCAGAGCCTAATTGGAGTAGATGGTCGATACGTTTCGTTTATCCGCAGAGACTACGTGTTCTCTGCTCCGGTCACCCAATGGGGCGATGCAAATACGGGCGGAATATATAATGCGTACCTATACGACACATCGAACGGGTCCACGACGGCGCTGACGCACTTCGCGCCAAATGGCAATAACCCGGTTCAGTCCGTGTTTGGCTATGACGCTGGCGGTGGTGTCGTCGTATTTGGGGAGGGAACGTGGACGCTAACCACCTATCCGACAGGAAATTTCTGGTATTGGTCGGCGGACCAGGTTTGGAAATTTGCGCCTGGAGTGGATTCATCGCCCGTTCTAGTAGAACAGTCCCCGCCCTACGTCTACGCTGTCGCTGCAAACAACGGTGAGATTGCCTATCGGACAAGCGTCGGTAACACGAATGAGGTCTGGCTTTGGACCGGGGGATCGCCCACGTTGATCACATCCTCGTCGGCGATCGACAGTGGCAGTCCGATTGCGCTTGGCGGCGGGTACATCGTGTACTCCGAGAACAATCCTCAGGGCCTATACTACTGGGATCTAACGCGAGGAATCGAGGGACTTGTCGCGGCGTTCCCGGGAAGCGACAACAGTTCTCCGCGAATCGACGGCCAGACTCTGGTATGGCAGAACCGGGGTGCCGTTTACTTTACAGTCTTTAACCAGCCGGTCATTTCAGTTTCTCCCTCTGACATCACTGTCGTGCCCCCGATGCCACTTCAAAACCGGCCATTCGACGTTGGCCTTGTGGTTCGGAACACATCGTCACTCGCCCAGAACGGTAGCATGATCGTCCAGCTTTTTGACGGTGACCCAAACGCTGGCGGTTTACAGCTTGGAACAAACGCGATTATAAGTGGCGGCTTAAGTGCGAACAGCTCCGCTCAGGTGCAGTTCTCGAATATCGTTCTCCAAACTGTCGGGACGAATCAGCTTTATATTCAACTGGGGCTCCCAATAGCCGCCGCCGCCGCTGCCGGGTCATTCGTGGTGGATGTGATCGATCCAGATCTCTCGGGACCAATCATTGGAGCCCCAACATTCACGGCTTACCCCAGCGGCAGCAGCCAACCCAATTCGAGTGAGAAGACCCTTATTTCGTGCTCGGTCATGGATGTGGATACGATCATATCGATGACCTTTTCTCTGGACGGCAATTTGATACCGATAACTACCACAAACATCACCGTTTCCTCAAATGGCATCAGTGCCGTTTACTCGACCACCGTCCGCCCGTTGGCCACTGGCATGCACCAGCTTCAAATTCAAGCCAGTGATGCGGACATTCCGCCCAAATCCTCGGGCATCACCAATGCCTTTAGTGTGCTTCCTCCTGGGGCCGCTGCATTAACGTTCGGGAGCGGTAATGGGCAGTTAACGTTGACCTGGCCAGGTACCTTCTACCTACAGACCAGCACGAACCTGTCAAATCCCGTGTGGATTGATATCGGAGTGAGCAATGGCCCCTTTGTATTAACGCCGTACGAAAAAGCCAGATTTTTCCGTCTGTCAGAGTTCGTCTCGACGAACTCGGCAGTATCGCCTGGCGGAGTTCCGGCACCAACCTTTCAGTGGGTCGAGCAGGCTACCGAAATCACAAACGGAAACGAGCAGGGCGAGGGGATTGCAGTGGATTCGTCTGGGAACGTATATGTTACCGGAAATTTCGGCGGAACGGTCAGCTTCGGCACAAACACTCTCGTTTCCACTGCTGGTCCTTTTTGTTACGAGTGCGCATCAATCGACTTTTTTGTGGCGAAATACGACAGCAACGGGAACATACTTTGGGCGAGGCAGTCGAACGGCGGCGGTAACGGAAATGGCGTAGCAGTGGACACTAACGGCAATTGTTTTGTGACAGGTTCCTGCCTGAATTCGACGACTTTGGGAACAAATGCGGTCAGCGGACCCACATTCATTGCCGAGTATGATACGTTTGGAAATCTGCTGTGGGTTCAATCGCTTTCCTGGGGGTTAAATGCAGGGGGCGTTGCCTTGGACAGCGCCGGAAATTGCTATGTGACGGCGAATGGAAGTGGCGGAGGCACCGCGAAGTTCACAGAAGGAGGCGCGCTCGACTGGATTACGAACGCAAGCGTGGGATGCGGCATCGGAGTGGACGGCTTGGGAAACTGCTACGTTGCAGCCGCTGGCCCCACAGCCACCTTGACCAAAATCGATGGCAGTGACGGCGCCGCCGTCTGGTCGAATGCCCTACCCGGCTACGGTTACGCTGCGACGGCAGACAGTGCTGGGAATTCTTATGTGACGGGACCTGGAGGCTCGCCGCTGTTCATTGCAAAATACGGCGCCAATGGGAACGGCCTTTGGACTAATGTTGCGGCCAATGCGTGGGGTCGCGGAGTTGCCGTGGACATGAGTGGTAATGTATTCGTCACTGGTGGTTTTGACAGCACCGCAAATTTTGGAGGCACCAATTCGCTGGTGAGCGTCGCAGGAGACAACATTTTCGTTGTTGCGTATGACAATTCAGGCAATACACTGTGGGCAAAAGGCGCTGGCGGTATGTCCGGCAACAACGGCGGCGGGGCGATTGCAGTGGACAATACTGCCGTGTACATCACCGGCCAGTTTGTCACAAGCGCAAACTTCGATTCAATCACGGTAAGCAATACGGGTTTTAGAAGTATCTTTGTTGCCAAGTTGTTGAAGCCGTAATTGCTGCGGGAAAACAAAGACCAGTGTTGAAGTGTTGGGACACAACTCAGATGTCTCAGGCCTTATGTGGAGTGGGCAAACCTGATCCTAACCTCCTCCAGGAAGAAGATTAGGATTAGGATTAAGATTAGGACTGAAAATGGTTAGCCGCAGGTGCAAACCAGGTTGCGGTCGCCCCAGACGTTGTCTATGCGGCCGACACTGGGCCAGTATTTTTGCTCGCGCGTCCAGGGGGCGGGGAAGGCGGCGCGCTCGCGCGAATAGGGACGGTCCCACGGTTCCTTGACCACCGCCATCGCGGTGTGCGGGGCGTTCTTGAGCAGGTTGTTTTGGCGGTCCACTTTGCCTGATTCGATTTCCTGTATCTCGCCGTGAATGGCAATGAGGGCGTCGCAAAAACGGTCCAGTTCCTCCTTCGATTCGCTTTCGGTCGGCTCGATCATCATGGTGCCGGGGACGGGGAAGGAAATGGTCGGGGCGTGAAAGCCGTAGTCCATCAGCCGCTTGGCCACGTCTTCGACAGTGACGCTTTTGTATTGGCGCAAATCGGCGATGCACTCGTGGGCGACGAAGCCGCTTTTGCCTTTGTAAAGCAGAGGGAAATAAGGATCGAGCCGGCGGGCGATGTAATTGGCGTTGAGAATGGCCATGCGCGTGGCCTGGGTCAATCCGGCCCCGCCCATGAGCGCGATGTACACCCACGAGATGACCAGGATGCTCGCGCTGCCCCACGGCGCGGCGGCGACGGCGCCAATGGGATCCTCGCCGCCGAGATTGACCACGGGATGGCCGGGCAAAAATTCCGCCAAATGCTCCGTAACGCAAATCGGGCCCATACCCGGACCGCCGCCGCCGTGCGGGATGCAAAAGGTCTTGTGCAAGTTGATGTGGCAGACGTCGGCGCCGATGCCGCCCGGACTGCACAAGCCGACTTGGGCGTTCATGTTCGCGCCGTCCATATAGACCTGGCCGCCGCAGTCGTGGACGATTTGGCACATTTCGCGGATGTCCTCCTCGAAGACGCCGTGAGTGGAGGGATAAGTGACCATGAGGGCGGCCAGGTCGTCCCGGTGCGCCTGCGCCTTGGCGCGGAGGTCTGTCAAGTCTATATTCCCGCCGGCGTCGCAGGCCACGGGGACGATGCGCAGGCCGGCCAGGGCGGCGCTGGCGGGGTTGGTGCCGTGGGCAGAGGCGGGGATGAGGCAGAAGCGCCGCTGGGGCTGGCCGCGGGTGTCGTGGTATTTGCGGATGACCAGCAGGCCGGCGTATTCGCCTTGCGCGCCGGAGTTGGGCTGGAGGGAGCAGGCGGCCAGGCCGGTGATTTCCACCAGCCATTGCTCCAATTGCCGGAAAATTTCCTGGCAGCCGCGCGTCTGCGCCAGCGGCGCGAAGGGATGGAGGCGGGCGAATTCCGGCCAGGAAACGGGCAGCATTTCGGCCGTGCCGTTGAGCTTCATGGTGCAGGAGCCGAGCGGGATCATGGAAGTTGTCAACGATAAATCCCGGCTTTCCAGGCGACGCAGGTAACGGAGCATTTCCGTTTCCGAATGGTGCGTGTTGAAAACGGGATGCTTCAGGAACGGGCTGGTGCGCGCTAGCGGCGCCGAATAATCCGCGCTGGCTTTCGCAGCCAAAACGGAAAGCGCAAGGTCCGGTGTTTTCCCGCCATTGAACGCCGCCAGGATGTCGAGCAGGTCCTTTTCGCCGGTGGTTTCGTCCAGGGAGATGCCGATGGTGTTGGCATCAAAATGGCGGAAGGTCATGCGGCGGGCCTCGGCGGCCTTGAGAATTTCCGCGCGCTTGTCGGCGGGATTGATTTTCAACGTGTCGAAAACCGGCGCGGGCTGCGCCTGCGCCGGATCAAAGCCCAGTTGTTTGAGTCCTTCGGCCAGCGCCGCGGTGAGCCGTTGCACGCGGCGGGCGATGTTTTTCAGGCCGGCGGGGCCGTGATAGACGGCGTACATGGAGGCGATGTTGGCCAGCAGCGCCTGCGCGGTGCAGATGTTGCTGGTGGCCTTCTCGCGGCGGATATGTTGCTCGCGCGTTTGCAGCGCCAATCGCAACGCCGGGTGGCCGGCGGAGTCCTTGGAGACGCCGACCAGCCGGCCGGGAATGAGGCGTTTGCAGGCCTCGGTGGTGGCGAAAAACGCGGCGTGCGGGCCGCCGTAACCCAGGGGCACGCCGAAGCGTTGCGCGCTGCCGATCGCCACGTCCGCGCCGAATTCCCCCGGGGGGCGCAGGAGCGTGAGCGCCAGCAAATCCGCCGCCACCACCAGCAGGGCGCCTGCGGCGTGGACCTGTCGGGCGAACGGTTCGTAATCGAAAATGGCGCCGTCGGTGGCCGGGTACTGGACCAACGCGCCGAAGAACTTCTCATTGCATTGGAAGGATTGGTGATCGCCCACGACCACTTCGATCCCCAGCGGCCGGGCGCGAGTTTGGACCACTTCGATGGTCTGCGGATGGCAGGATTGCGAGACGAAAAAGAGGCGGCGCTCCGGGCGGACATTCTGGCACAAGTGCATGGCTTCGGCAGCAGCGGTGGCCTCGTCGAGCAGGGAGGCATTGGCGATGGGCAGGGCGGTCAAATCGCTGGTCATGGTTTGGAAATTGAGCAGCGCCTCCAGGCGGCCCTGGGAAATCTCGGCCTGGTAGGGCGTGTATTGGGTGTACCAGCCCGGATTTTCCAACAGATTGCGCTGGATGACCGGCGGGGTGACGCAATCCGAATAGCCCATGCCGATGAAGGAGCGAAAGACGCGGTTTTTCCCGGCGATGGCGCGCAACTCATTGAGCGCGGCGAATTCTCCCCGGCCCGGCGGCAGTGACAGCGGTTTTGGCAAGCGGATGCCCGCCGGAACCACCGCGTCAATGAAGGCGTCCAGGCTTGCGAAGCCCAATTGCTGCAACATTTGCGCCGTCTGGCCCGCGTCGGGGCCGATGTGGCGGCGGACAAATTCATCCGCCGGCTCCAGGGATTGGGAGGAGTCGGGCGCTGCCGAAGGTGTCGAGAATTCAGACATGGGGCGAAATTAGAGCGGCTTGGGCGCAATGCAAGCGGGTTTTTTTCATGGAAGTGGCTCGAAATTTTTTAATTGGTTATATTCACTTATATTCACTTGTACTGGCTTTTACTGGCCGCAACTGGCGGGGCTGAATTGCAGTTGGCGGCCGCGTTAATTGCGGGTCTTTCGAGCCGGCGTATGCGGGCCTGTCGCTGTGCCGTGGTGTTTGCCCGGCGCTTTACCCATTGAACGATTCTTCCGTTCATGCGCCGATTATGGCACATCGCGGAACGGACAAAAAACCTACGGTAGTGTTTTTGGCATGATTTTTTTTGGAGGGATTGGACCGGTGCTTGTGCTTGAAAGGCAATGGCTTGCAACGGGAAAAAACACGAAAAAACGTAAAAACTCGAAAGAAAGTGCAAAATATTTTCCGTGGGACCCCCGATTTTCTGCGAAATGGCCCGGATTTTCCGGCAAAAACAGGCCCCTTTCAGAGCGCAAGTTTGCAAGTTGCTGCCGTTATGATGGTTATGCCCAGCGTCATAAGCGCATTCGGCGCGCACGGAGTGCGCGCCCTACCTGTTTTGCGCCAAGGCGGGCAGTCCCCTGTCCGCCACCATCCGCAATAAGTTATGACGCTGTGTAGAGCAAGGGTGCGGCGTTCAGGACTGACACCGGCACGGAGCCCGGCCTCACTCCGGCTTGTCGGGCAACTCCTGGGCCCAGACGTTGCGGAAATAAACCAGATTCCCATGATCCTGCAGGCGGAGTGACCCGGAGGCGGCGTTGGCCCGGTGCGGATCGCCGGTGGGCGTGGCGGCGGTCTGGTTCTCCTGCACTTTGACGCCATTCCAGAAAACGGTGAAGGAGGGGCGGCGGATCATCTTGCCGGCGGCATCCAATTTGGGGGCGTAGAAGGTGATGTCGTAGGTTTGCCAGCTCAAGGGCGGGAAAGCGGCGTTGACCCGCGGCTGGGCGACATCATAAATGGCGGCGCAATCGCCCGCGCCGGGCACAAGGCCGAAGGAATCGAGCACCTGGACTTCATAGCGCTCGGCCAGGATGACGCCGCTGTTGCCGCGCGCCTGCTCGCGCAAATCCGGCTCGTAGGGGAGGCGGAATTCGACGTGCAAGCGGACGTTGCGAAAATCGCGCTTGGAAAAAAGGTCGCCCCGCTTGCCTCCTTCCGGCGCTCGATGCACGATCCCCTCGTCGGTCGCGACCCAGCCAGAGTCCTTCCATTGATCCAGGCTGGGTTTCTGTCCGGGCTGGAAGGCCAGCAGGACGATGGCGTCGGCCGGCGGCGGGAGCCCCTCGGAGGGAGATTTCTTGATGACCCGTTTCATCTCGAAGAGGCCGCCATAGCCCTGCTTGGCGACGTTGAGCGCGCCGCCGGCGACTTGGCCGCGCCAGTCGTGGCCGCCGGCATGGCCGTCAATCATTATTTTCTCCCCCTGCAGCCGGCCCTCCAACTCGATTTGCAGCGGCCACTCCGCGGGGTCCAGCGGCTTGGCGCGCAGGACAATTCGGTAGCGGCGGTTGCCCTCCGCCACGACCTTCGCCTCCGCCGCCGCCGGCGCCGGAGCGCCATCGGCGACCGACGTGTCCGAGAAGGAATACGTCCCCTGGTAGTCTCCGAAATAGGGGTCGCCGGCTGTTTGCGTGGAAAGTTGATTCACCACCGCCGGCTGGCCGAATCCGCTCCGGCAAGCAAGCAAGACGGTGAGAAGACCAAACAGGGCCAGCGCTGAGGCCGGCGATTTGCGCAGGAGATGCTTTGAGATCATAAGGCCAATTAGGATGCTGCGTGGGTCTGTTCTGCGCAAGCGATTACTCGTCAAGGCCGGAGAGTCAAGGGAATGATGGAGGAGGAAATAATGTGGCTATCGGTGGGCGGTTTTGGCAACTTCCGGCCCATGAATCTGGATGGCGACTCCATGTCCCGCCGCACATTTGTCAAAGCCGCCGCCGCGGCTGCCGCCATGAATGTGTTTGATGCTTCGGCCGCGGGCGAAGTTTCCTGGCCCATCGGCTGTTTTAACCGGCCTTGGATGCAAAAGTTCGGCGCCGCGCTCCAACCGACCTCCGTGCCGCAACCGGCCAATTGGGGGTTGGACGTCGCCCTGGCGGGAATGAAGGAGGCGGGATACCAGGTCGCCGGTTTGTTGAGTGCCATGCCGGGCGAGCCATTTTTGGCCGGCGACAAGGATTCCGATTACCTGGCCGGCCTCAAAAAAAGGATCGCCGAGGCCGGCTTGAGAGCGACCATGGGGGCGCTGCGGATCAATTTTGAAGCGTCCCAAGAGGACATTGTCCGGCAAGTGCGGCGGCAAATTGATCACGCCCGGTTCCTGAACCTGGAATGGCTGCTGACATTCGGCTTTGACAGAGAGGAGGAGAGCGAAAAGTTTTACCAGGCGATGAGCGAAGGCGCCGATTACGGGCAGGAACGGAAAGTGAAACTGGTGCTCAAACCCCACGGCGGGGGCAGCGGCGCATCGGAGGAGATCCTGCGCTGCCTCAAACGAGTCAACCGGCCCAATTTCAAAATCTGGTATGACGCGGGGAACATCATCTACTACACGGGCAAGGACCCCATCGAGGAATTGAAGCCGATCGCCCAACATGTCACCGGCATTTGCGCCAAGGATTGTACGGGGAAAAAGGGGGACGTCATGATCGAATTCGGCACGGGGAAAGTTGATTTCCAGGGCGTTTATAGTGAGTTGAGGAAGGCGGGTTTCAAGGGGCCGAGCTTTGTCGAGTGCGCTGGAGGCAAGACGCCGGGAGAAGTCACCGCCGGCGCGCGCGCCAACCGGCTTTTCCTGGAAAGGATTTTTGCTTCACTCTGAAGCCGGGCGTCAGCCCGCACGCGATACCGGGGCATAGTGATGGTCGCTTGGTGATGGCTGGTGGGGCGAGACTCCGTCGAGCCGTGACTGTTTTTCGTGGTGCCTGTGATTGCCGCCTAAGTCAGGGTAAGTGTGCCTCCGTGCGGATGTGGTGGGAATGATAAAACTCGTTGGATGAACAAGGACTTGCATTGCGGGGGCGGAGGTGTAACGTGACGGCATGGATAGCGCGGTTCTCACGAACGAAGCTTTGAAGCTCCCGCCCTTGGAGCGGGCGCAAATTATTGACGCCCTCTGGAGCAGCCTTGACCCTGCCGAACAGAGTGCCATTGACCGGGCTTGGCTGGTCGAATCGCAAGATCGTCTGGCTGCATTTCGCGCGGGTCAACTCACGGCCATCAACGGCGACGAGGCGTTGCGGGCCATTGAAGACGAATTAGGACAATGAAGTTCCGGCTTCTGCAGCCGGCGCGGGGGGAATTGCGGGAAGCCGCGAAATATTACGAAGACCGCGTTCCGGGGCTTGGATTTGATTTCCTACAGGAAGTCCGCGCCGCAATCCGCCGCGTTCTCATGCATCCGGAGGCTTGGTTCGCGTTGGACAAAGAAATCCGCCGTTGCCGGACCCACCGCTTTCCCTATGGAGTCATTTACACGATCGAGCGGGATGAAGTGCTGATCATCTCCGTGATGCATCTTCACCGCCACCCGGAATCCTGGCGTCGGAACCTCCCTTGACCAAAGCACCTTTGGGTTGTCATCGACCGGAAACCCCTATCCCTTGGGAAACGGGAAGATCGGGAAGTGTCCGCGAAAGAGGCGGTCCAAATACGGCGATTGATGCGCCGTTACGGCTGGGCAAACACGCCGGCGGAAAAGCGGAAATTTCTGCGTAATAGTCAATTATGGTCAGTGGAGTTTACGGCGAAGTTGTTTTGCAACGTCGAGTTCTGGATTTCAACGTCTGCCGAAATTGGCCGAGCCTCAGCCGGAATTGATGATCAACAGCCCGCTTGCGTTTATGTTCAGATGAATCTCACTTTCCATGCCGACGTTGAGGGTGGGCCGAAATCCATCAACATCAGCTTTGAATTTGACCGGGGAATATGCGAGGCTTGCGCCATGAAAATGAAACGCCGCCTGCGAACGCGCGAAGAACTCCTTGCGCTGGAAGAAGAGTATCCCTGCGTCGTGGGAAATCTTCTCAGTCTTGGTGCGGCCCATTTTCGTCAAACCAACCGAAGGAACGGCCAGCGGCCATCCCGCGCGGGCAACGGCGCCGCTCATCGGAACCTCCGTAAACCCGTGCTTGCCTGACTTGTGGGAAGGCCAAAGGGTCAGCCGCAATTGTGACACTTTTTGGTGCCCAAAAGCCACCGATAAAGATGAAACTATCATAATTATAGGGCGACCCCAACTGCCCACTCGTCTATGCCAAAAACTTACTTCTGTGATACGAGAGATAGTTAGCGGTTTCAGCAGATGGTTTTTTGGAAAGCTTCGTTCCAATGACTCCAAGAACTTCTTGTTCCGATGAAGAAAGTTTTGATGAAACAAGCATGTTTCCGGAATCCTCGAATGAGATTAGACCTGCATCGAATAACTTGTGCAGGTTGGCTGTCAGAAGAAGGCCGTTATTCGGATCAAGTCGTTCAGTATCGTTTGAATCTGCCCAGCGTTTTATGTGTGACGCTTCAAGGACGGCCGTCGTAAATGATCCAGTAACAGCACAGCGGTGATTCCAGAGTTCTCGAACATCTGATCCAAATTTGCCCTGGCCGACACGGGCGTTGCAAAGTGCTTGCTTAGTTGTTGGGTCAGTTGTCTTGTCTGATTCTATTTTTTTGATGTCTGCAATTACCGTGCTATCTATCAATTCGCTAAACGAGAAGCGCCTATAACCAGGAATCGCTGAAATGCCCTTCGGAACACCGATTTGCTTACCGATGTTGATGTATGGCGAAGGCGTCCGATACGCCTCCTCGGTTGGGATCAGAATGTAACCGTGAAGGTCAATTAGGGCGGCAGGAAAGCGTTTGAGTGTGGCATACCAATTGCCAGTTTCTCTGTAGCGGACTTGGACTGCGTCGATACCCCATTTCTCCTTGAGGCGGGCAGCCTCGTTTCTGTGCAGTTTAGCCTTGGTTCTTCTCTCCATATCGGGCGTGCTGCTGGAGTGAGTCGAGGATTCCGCGGACTGCGACCCGCGCTCTGGTCTGCGTGTCAACTGCGGTCTTTTTCTTCCATCGACGATCAACTGGAGACGTGGCCCCAGGGACGCCAAGTGCTGATCTAAAAGATCGTCCCACTTATTTGAGAAGGCGGCAAACTTCGCCTTGCCATAGGCGGTGCGTGTTGTGTTTGTGTCGAGTTTTGGATGCCCCCACCCTTGTATGACCACTAACTGGTTCACAGCGACCGTCTTCTCTTTCCTTTTTCCACGCTTGATGAACGTCGCGGCCTCGAACTCACCTCCTCCTGTCAGACGCGCAAGGTGGAAACGAATCTGACGGACCTCAAACTGTTGCGGCTCGGCAATGTAGCCAAACTCGAAGACGGTAGCATTTTCGACCGCCTTGTTGCAGAATAACTCGTCCATATGCGATTATGCGAGACCCGTTTATTTGATCATCAAAATTTTGTCAACGAAAAATAGGTCATGTCCCAAAAAATGCCCGATTACGCGAATTCGATCTCCGCGGTTTAATTTCATTACGAAATCATCCTGCTTTACCGCCGTGAAGACCATCTCACCGAAGCTGCTTGTGACGCTGTTTGTGTAGCTCTCTTTAGGGGCGACGCAATTGTCGAAGAAGTTATGATTTTTGTCTTCGACTGTGAACCACACCATATCCTGGTAGTTAACGTCATTTGGCGAGTGAACGCCGCGGAACGTGCCGTCCATCCATCCATGCCCTGTGGCTCTTTCTGGGTAGGCCGTGATGAATTTAACAGTCAATTCAATGTAACCCTTTTCTATAAGTTGCTTTGTGGCGAGGGTGTCGGTCGCTAAAACTTGGTCACTGTTCGCGGCAATTTTTGCCTTCTGAATTTCAACCGCTTGTGCGCGCAGCTTTGCAGCAGCGGCTTCCTAATTGTCGCGTTCTTGCCGGGCGGCTTTTTTGGCGGCTTGTACGTCAAGATATTCTTGCGCTGCTTGCGGATCGTAGTGGTAGCGGCCTAGGAGTTCCGAAGGCAGGTTGGTGATCGGAATTCTTTCGCCGCCGCCATCCCAGAAGATGGTGACGGTGGCCGGAGTGACGGTTTCGATGGTGGCGTTGGTGTATGTGCGGTTGCTGCAACACAGAAGCGGGAAAAAGTTGGTTTGGGCGGTCGCCAACTGGCAAATCAGAAGGGCAAAAATGGCGGGCAGTTTCACGAGCTAAATGTGGCATTTTCGCCGGGGTTGGTCAAGGATTTTTGGGACGAGCCGTGAAGGGGTCAAGCCCGGAATTCGGAATTACAAGTCGAGACGGGCGGTTAGAGAGAGGTGACGAACGGCCTAACCCCTGGAGGGGGCGGCATTGGCCCCAGACATCTGAGAGGGTTCGTCAAAGAATTTTCCAGTTTTTAATCACCGGCACCGGTGGCGGGCAGCGTCAAATTGGCGTGGATGGCGATGGCTTTTTTCTGAAGGCTCCGCAAAAGGCGGGCTTCATCGTAGGTCTGGCGTTCCTGCCAGAGGCGCCAGAGGATGCTTCGCGGTTTGAAGGCGATATAGACTGGAATTTGACGAACGATACGTGTGGGATTGATTCAACCCTTGCAGGGTTGATGATGCAATTGGGTTAATGCACCCAGGGTTGCTCGTTCCTCGCAACCCTGGGCTGAATGATACAATCCCTTTGGGATTGGCTTCTGAATCCCCTCAAGAATGTCCAGGCTCCAGGGGCAGCCGTCCTCGGCAGAGAGTTCCAGCCCCGAACGCTTTCGGGGCGACCATTGTGGAATGGGCGGCGGGACGCCGGCCCAACTCGCAGGCGAGGACGCCTACGCTACGAAGTTGAGGGGCGCACCGCCGGCGGGCTGCCTGGGGGGGGTGGCGGGTTGAACTTGACGGGGAGGCGGGGCGGACACAAGATGGACGCCGGCAGCCGCGGGAACCTGCGCGGCGCACAAGACGGTTAAATGCCTTACAACATGGAATTTTCCCCGGGGGTGTTGCTTGCTCTGGCCTTGACAGGATACCTCCTGGGGGCGGCGGGCGCATTGGCGTTGTGGAAACGCCCGCGGGCGGCGCGCTGGTGGTCCTTCGGCGGCGCGTTCGTGGCGGCGACCTGCGGGCTGTGCGCGGCGATCGCGGCGCTGGTTCAAGGAGCCGACGGATCAAGCTGGAGCGTGAAGCTGCCCCAGTTGATGGCCTATCTCCCGATGGATATTCCCATGAAGCTGCGATTGGATTCGCTGGGGGCTTTCTTTGTGCTGGTGGTTTCGCTGCCGGGGTTGGCGGTGTCGCTTTATTCATTGGGTTACGCGCGGGGATTTGAGGGGTGCAGGAGCGTGGCGGCGCTGGGGGCGTTGTTCAACGTTTTGCTGCTGGCGATGACGTTGGTTTTTGTGGCCGGGAACGCGTTTTTGTTTTTGATCGCCTGGGAAGTGATGGCGCTCAGCTCTTATTTGCTGGTGAGTTTTGAGCATGAAAAGCCGGAAACGCGCCGGGCAGGGGTGTTGTTTTTCATCATGTCGCACATCGGCACGGGCTGTTTGATCCTGGGTTTCCTGCTCTTGTTCCAGGCGACGGGCAGCCTGGACTTCGGCCAATTTCATGCGGCGGGCGGGGGCCTGCCGGCCGGAAAGCGCGACGCGATTTTTCTTCTGTTCCTGACCGGTTTTGGCGTCAAGGCGGGGATCGTGCCGTTGCATATATGGCTGCCGGCGGCCCATCCGGTTGCGCCGAGCAATGTCTCGGCGGTGATGTCCGGGGTGCTCATCAAGACGGGCATCTACGGGATGGCGCGGGTGTTTTTCGACTTTCTGGGCGCGCCGCCCAACTGGTGGGGGGTGACGGTGCTGACCATCGGGACAGTCTCGGCGCTGTTGGGGGTGCTCTACGCGTTGATGGAACACGACCTGAAGCGGTTGCTGGCCTATCACAGCATCGAGAACATCGGCATCATTCTCATGGGTCTGGGGGCGTCGCTGATGTTCGTGCATTCGGGCCATCCGGCGCTGGCGACGCTGGCGTTGATAGCGGGACTTTATCACACGCTGAACCACGCGGTGTTCAAGGCGCTGCTCTTCCTGGGGGCGGGGGCGGTCTTGCACGCGACGCACACGCGCAACATGGAGGAAATGGGCGGGCTGGCCAAGCGGATGCGCTGGACGGCTTTGTTTTTCCTGGTCGGCGCGGCGGCGATTTCGGCGCTGCCGCCGCTCAACGGGTTTGTCAGCGAATGGCTCACTTACCAATCGCTGCTGCAAGGCTTCGGCACGACAGAGAGCCTGATTCGGCTGATGTTTCCCATCAGCGGCGCGCTGCTGGCGTTGACGGGGGCGCTGGCGGCGGCGTGTTTTGTGAAGGCCTTCGGGATCACATTCCTGGCGCAACCGCGGAGCGAAAGCGCCCGGCAGGCGCAGGAAGGCTCGCGCACGATGCTGCTGGGGCAGGGGATTCTGACGTGCGCGTGCGTGTTTCTGGGATTGTTCCCGATGCTCTTGTTGAGACTGCTGGACCCGGTCACACAGCAACTGACCGGGGAGCAATTGAGCGGGCAACTCACCACGGCGGGCGGACTGGTGCTTTCGACGGGGGTGCCCGGAGCGGGGACGATTTCGATGTTGGGGATCACGGTGGCGGGACTGGGGCTGCTGGTTGTTCCGTTGGTGTTGTGGCTGGCATTTGGGCGGCGGGCCAGGACACGGATCGGGCCGACGTGGGATTGCGGGCTGCAAGGACTGACGCCGCAGATGGAGTACACGGCGACGGGATTCTCCAAGCCGATACGGATGATATTCAAGGCGCTGTTTCGTCCACGGCGGGAGGTGCAGCGCGAGTACGACTTCTCGCCCTACTATGCGACGACGCTCCGTTTTGAAAGCCACGTTGAGGAAGTTTTCCAAACGCGCATCTATCGTCCGTTGAACCTGCTGGTGCTGCGTTTTTCGCGCCGGTTGCGCGCGCTGCAAGCCGGGAGCATACAGGCTTACTTGATCTACATATTCATCACGCTGGTGCTGCTGCTGCTCTGGACGTTATGAACCTGAACCCACTGGCCATCGTGCTGCAAACGGCGCTGCTGCTGGCGCTGGCGCCGCTGATGAGCGGCTTGATCAAGAATTGGAAGGCCAAGCTGCAAAACCGGCGCGGCCCGCGCATCTGGCAGCCTTACGCGGACATCATCAAGTTCCTGCGCAAAGACATGGTGATATCCGAGCATGCCTCGTGGGTGTTCCCGGTCGCGCCCTATGTGGTGTTCATCTCCGCGCTGGTGGCGGGACTGATGGTGCCGATGCTCACGGCCCAAGCGCCGTTGAGCTTGTTCGGCGGCGTGCTGGCCGTGATCGGGTTGCTGGCGCTGGGGCGATTCTTTCTGGCGCTGGGCGGGCTGGACCCCGGCAGCGCCTTCGGCGGCATGGGCAGCAGCCGGGAGATGACCATCGCGGCCATAGCCGAGCCGGCGATGATGCTGGCCATCTTCACGGTCGCCATCGGCGCGGGTTCGACCGACTTGAGCCACATCGTGCAGGCGAGCCAGGGGCCGATGTGGAACATGCTCAATCCAACGCACGCGATGGCGTTTGTCGCGCTGTTCATCGTGTTGCTGGCCGAAACGGGGCGCATCCCGGTGGACAACCCGGCGACGCACCTGGAGTTGACGATGATTCACGAGGCGATGCTGCTGGAGTACTCGGGGCGTTACTTGGCGCTGATGGAATGGGGCGCGTCCATCAAGCAACTGGTGCTGATGACGTTGCTGGTCAATGTCTTTCTTCCGGCGGGCATAGCCACGGAAGCGTCGCCCGGGGCGTTGGCGGTGAGCGCGGGGGCCTTCGTGGCCAAGTTGCTGGTCGTGGCGGCGGAGGTGGTGCTGGTGGAGACGACCAACGCCAAGTTGCGCTTGTTCCGCGTGCCCGATCTCCTAAGCGCGGCCTTCGTGCTGGCGACGCTGGCGCTGCTGTCCACTTTTCTGTTCAAATGACCATGAACGCTCCCACGCCCAGCGAAATCGGTTCGCAACTCATTACGTTTTGCGCCGCCGGCATGCTGGTGTTTCAACTGCTGCTGGTGGTGCAGCGGATGTTGCTGACCAATATCCGGCTCTTCGCGTTGCAGTCGCTGTTGCTGGCGGCCATCGCGGGCATCGTGGGCTTTGTCAACAACGCCACCCACGTCTATATCGTGGCGGTGCTGACGCTCATCGGGAAGGTGCTGTTTTTGCCCTGGTTATTGGACCGGCAGGTGCGCCGCATTGGGATCACGCAGGAAATTGACCCGCTGTTCGGCCCGCCCACGTCCATGCTGCTGTGCGGAGGTTTTACGCTTTTGGGTTACGTCGTCGCGCGCCCGTTCACGGCCCTGGAACGGCTGGGCAACAACACGCTTGGGGTGGCGATGACGCTGGTGCTCACCGGGTTTTTCCTCATGTTCAATCGGCGCAAAGCCATCACGCAAGTGCTGGCGCTTTTGACGGTGGAAAACGGCGTGATGCTGGCGGCCGTGGCGTTGACGACTTATGGAATGCCCCTGGTGGTCGAACTGGGCATTTTCTTTGACCTGATGGTGGCGGTGATGGTGCTGGGCATCCTGGTCTATCGCATTCGCGAAAGTTTCGCCTCGATGGACACCAGCAAGCTCAACCAATTGAAAGGATGACATGCCGCTATTGGCACTTCTCATCTTAATACCGGCGGCGGCGGGATTGGCCTGCCTGCCGGCGCGCTCGCCCCGCGTGATGTCGGCGCTGGGCGTGCTGGCGTGCCTGGCGACGCTGGCGCTGGGCATTGCGCTGCTTGGGCAGGTGCTGGACCGGGGAGTGGTGACGGAATGGAACGAGTTCCTGTGCGCGGACGCGTTGAGCGCGTGGATGGTGCTGCTCATCTCCGCCGTGTCGCTCGGCGCCGCGCTTTACGCCGGACGCTACTTCCAGCGCGACCTGGACGCCAAGGCCGTGACCCCTGGCCGGGTGCGGGAGTATTTCGTGCTGACGCCGCTGTTCGTGGCGGCGATGTTTCTGGTGGTGCTGGCCAACAACCTGGGCGTGATGTGGTTTGCGGTGGAAGCAACGGCGTTGTCCTCGGTCCTGCTGGTGGCGCTCTACAACCGGCAGACTTCGCTGGAAGCGGCCTGGAAATACATCATCCTGGGCAGCGTGGGGCTGGCGCTGGCGCTCTTCGGCACGGTATTCCTTTACGCGGCGGCCGTCGGGCCGGCCGCCGTCGGGAAGCTGCCCAGCTTCAACTGGTCGCACCTGATCACCGTGGCGCCGCAGTTCGACCACGGGCTGATCAAAGTGGCCTTTGTCTTGGCGCTCGTCGGCTACGGCACCAAGGCGGGCCTGGCGCCCATGCATACCTGGCTGCCCGACGCGCACAGCGAAGCGCCCTCGCCCACCAGCGCGATGCTCTCGGGAGTGTCACTGAAAATCGCGCTGTACGCGTTGCTGCGATTTCACATTCTGACCACGGCTTGCCTGGGGCCGGGCTTCAGCGGGCACTTTCTGCTGGGCTTTGGACTGTTCTCGATGTTTGTGGCCGCGCCGTTCATTCTGGTGCAGAAGAACCTCAAACGGATGCTCGCGTATTCGAGCCTGGAACATATCGGGCTGATTTGCGCCGGCATCGGGATCAACACGCCCCTGACCATATTCGGAGCGTTGCTTCACATGGGTTATCACGCGCTGGCCAAACCGGTGTTGTTCTTCGCAGCGGGCAACATTCATCAGACATTTCACTCGCTGAAATTCCGGCTCATCGGCGCCGGCGTGGTCAAAGTGCTGCCGGTGACGGTGCTGTTGATGAGTCTGGCCGCCGTGGCTGCCATCGGCCTGCCGCCCTTCGGCCTGTTCGTGAGCGAGCTGACGGTCATCAGCGGCGCTCTGGCAGCGGGGCAAACAGCAGCGGGCGCGTTGATTGTCGTGGCGCTGGTGGCGTCCTTCTGCGGCATTCTCCAACAGCTCACGCGCATCCTGCCCGGCGCGCGCAACGACGCCTCCGCAGGCGACGCGCGCTGGACAGACGGGGTCGCGGCGATGGTTCTGCTCCTGGGCGGACTGCTCGTCTTCAGCATTTGGCTGCCAGGCTCATTGCAGGAAATCATGCGGCGGGCCGCCGCCATCATCGGAGGGAAAGGATGACACGGGGCCAACAAACCGCCCGCATAGCCGGAGGGACGCCATGAAGGAGTTGCCGGTCTTGCAGCTTATTGTTGACGAAGTGACTCAGCACTTCGGCGAGCGCCTGAGCGCGCCGCGCGCCCAACGGCCCAACGAGGTCTATTTCGAGGCCGGGCTGGACCTGGTATCCGGCTTTTGCGGCCATCTCTACAAACGGTGGAACGCGCGGCTGGTAAGCGTTTTCGCCGACGATGCGCGGACGGAGGCAGGAGTGTTTCACCTTTATTACATTTATGCGCTCGACACCGCGCACGGCTTTATCATCCTGCGCGCGCCGGTCTCACCCGGCCAGCCGGAGTTCGCCTCGCTCACCAATGCCGTCCACGCCGTCAACTGGCAGGAGCGGGAGATACAGGACCTGTTCGGATTGCGGCTCATCGGGCACCCCAACCCGCGCCGTTGCGCGCTGCACGACAACTGGCCGCCGGTGCATCCGTTGCGCAAGGACTTCGACCTCCGCACGACATTGCCGCCGTTCGTGGGCGCGCAGCACGACTTCCGCGCGGTCGAAGGCGAGGGCGTCTTTCAGGTTCCCGTCGGCCCGGTTCATGCCGGGATCATCGAACCGGGCCACTTCCTATTCAGCGTGGCGGGCGAACCGGTGCTCTACCTGCAACTGCGCCTGTTCTACACGCACAAGGGGACTGAGAAACTCTTCGAGCATACAACGGTCGCGCACGGCGTCCGCCTGGCGGAGAGCATTTCCGGCGATTCCGCTTTTGCGCACGCGACCGCTTTTTGCCATGCCGTCGAACGGGCCGCGGAAATGGAAGTGCCGCCTCGGGCGCGGGCGTTGCGCACGGTCTGCCTGGAGCTGGAGCGGCTCTACAACCACATCGGGGACATCGGGGCGATTGCGACGGACGTCGCGTTCGTCGTCGCCAATGCGCACGCGATGCGGCTGAAGGAGAAGTTGCTCCGGCTTAACGAACAATTGACCGGCAACCGCCTGCTGCGGGGCATGAATTGCATCGGCGGTGTCCGTTTCGACTGGGACCAGGCCCGCATCCAGGCGCTGGCGTCCGTGCTGGGGGAACTGGAGCCGCAGTTTGAAGCGATGGTCAACCTCATTGAAAACTCCTCCTCCACTCGCGACCGTCTTCAGGGCACGGGCGTTTTGCGGCCGGAAGTTGCGCGCAACCTGGGCATTGTCGGCCTGGCGGGGCGTGCCTCCGGTTATGAAGGCGATTTGCGGCGCGACTTTCCGCACGCCGCATACGAGGGGTTGGAGTTCCGCGTGCCGGTCCATCAAACGGGCGACGTCGAACACCGGATGCGCGTCCGTGTGGAGGAGGTGCGGGAGTCCCTGGGCCTCATCCGGCAGGCGATGGCCGCCGTGCCGGCTGGCGAATTGCGCGCGCCGCCGCGCGAATTGGCGGAGGGCCGGGTGGCGCTGGGATACGCGGAGGGCTGGCGCGGGGAGATTTTCCATTGGATTCGCGCCGCAGCCGGGCAACAGTTGGCGCGGTGCAAGATCAAAGACCCGTCGTTGCAAAACTGGCCGGCGTTGAGCGAGGCGATCCTGGGCAACATCGTGCCGGACTTCCCGGTCATCAACAAGAGCTTCAACCTGTCGTATTCGGGGACGGACCGTTGAATTATGTTTGACATATTGCGCCAAAGTTTGCGGACCGGCATTGTGACGACCGCCTTCCCGGAGTCGCCCGCCGCCGCCTCCCCCGGCGCGCGCTGCCACCTGGAGATTGATTTCCATGCCTGGCGCGACGCCCGGCCCGCCGCGGCCGCCTGCCCCACGGGCGCCATCGCCTGGGCCGACAACGCCGGCGTGCGGACGGTCGAGGTTGACCTGGGCAAGTGCGTCTTCTGCGGGCTATGCGCGGAGGCGGAGCCGGCGATTCGCTTGACAAACCATTGCGCCACGGCGGTGGCCGCGCGGGAGCAACTCAAATCCACCGCCCGCTACCGCCTGGTTGCGGACAGGCAGGCGGAATTGATTTCCGCGTCGCCGGCAGCCGGGATGGCGGACGTGGGCGGACAACTCAAGGCCAGCGTTGAGAGGATATTCGGCCGTTCGCTGCACATTCGCCAAGTGGACGCCGGCTCTTGCAACGGCTGCGAGATGGAAATCGGCGCGTTAAACAGCCCGGTCTATGACGCGGAACGGTTCGGGATGCATTTCGTCGCCTCGCCGCGGCACGCGGACATGTTGTTGGTCACCGGGCCGGTGACGCGCAACATGGAATTGGCGTTGCGCAAGACTTACGACGCGATGCCGGGGCCGCGATTGGTGGTGGCAGTGGGGGCGTGCGGCTGCAGCGGCGGCATTTTTGGCCGCAACTACGCCACGCTGGGCGGCGTGGACAGCGTCATCCCCGTGGATGTGTATATTCCCGGCTGCCCGCCCAGCCCGCAGGCGCTTCTGAACGGCATAATGCTGGCGGTTGGAAAATTGCGCCCGGACGGCCATCAATGAGCCTGAGCGTGGGTCCGGGCTTCTTGCACAGCCGCTTTGCGCGCTGCCATATCGGTGTCCGTGGCCGGTTGGGGCCAAACCATATCGTGGAAGCCATCCCACAGTGAAGGTGCCAAATTCTTCTTCCCATTCTTCGGCCAGCCCTTGCCACCGTCGTCCACGCCATCCAGGCCGACGGAATACAATAGGAAAAGGCCGTCGTTTCCGGCCTTGTAGCGCAATGGTTTGCCATCCATGAAATCCAGCGGCGGCGCCTTCAGAAAAGCCGGCTGCAGTTCGGCCAGATTCGTCGGATACCGTCCCTTCTGGAGATGGTAGCGAGCCAACGCGATGGCCGCGATGGCCATTTGACGTTGGGTTTCGCCTGTGGCGGCGCCTTCAAGCGCGCCGGTGGCGTCAAGCCTGGTGGTGGCTTCAAGCCTGGTGGGCGTGGCCAGATTGTTGATCAGCATGGCGGCGGCGTGGTCTCGGCACAGCGACCTGGCGGCTTCCACCAAGGCTTGGGCATTAGTGTACTCGACCGCCTCCTTGCCAAAGGACAGGCGCGCTTCCAGCGCATTGTGGCGGAGCGTTCTTGTGGTGGATTTGAAATCAGTGACCAAGCCTGCGAGGGTCTTGCATAATTCCCTGGCCGGCTTGTGCCACAAGCTCAGATTCCTGCGCTCCAATTTATAGCGATCCTCGATGAACGCCCGATTGAGGGCAAAGGCGGGATTGACCGCGCCGAGCATATCCATTCCCTCCCAAGCCGTCTGCAACTGACGCAGCCGTGCCTCGTCCAAGTTGGGATATTGCAGACACTGCCAAGTCGTCTCGAAAAGATTGTCAATAACTTTTGGCCGGGATTTAATGTTGACAAAATTCGGATCATTGCACGTCTTTTGGGCCAATTCCATCAACGCCGTCAGCTCGTCGAAGGCCTCGTCCGGTCTGTTTTGGTGGAGCCGGAGCAACGCCTGGGAGGACAATGGCATGACAATTTGGGACATCAAGGCCGAAGGGACCACTCCCCCGAGGAGAATGCCTGAGGAATTCGTCGAGTATGGATAGCGTCCGGATAGATAATCGAATGCAAAGTCCAGATGTTCCGCGTGGAGAGAGATCCAGATGTTGGAATAGGCGGCGCGATTTGTCCGAAATTCTTCCTCGATGGATCCCCAGACGTCCATGGGTGGCTTTTCGTGTTTCGCTTCTTCAAAATCCTCCCGCCACATCACCTCGGCGCGATTGGTAGTGATCAATGCGAACGGAGAAATCGAAACCATTCGCCTCATTGAGAACTCTTCAAGTGTTCTGAGAAGTAAGGGCGCACCATTGCTCCCCCGGCCCGGCGGTGGAAGCCAGTTTTCCTTGCCCAGCTTTTCGCCCTTGGCAATGAGTTCCCGCTTGTAATCCTCCAAGCGCGCGCGCGCCGGATCGCGCGGAGCCAGCCAAATGGCCAAAACCGCCGCCCCCAGGATGAGGGCCAGCAGAATGATGACCCGGCGCATTTTCATGGCCGGACTTTGCGCCCGATCTCGACGCAGTTCAATCCTGGCAGGGAGCAATTTGGGGTCGCATCCAAACATTCTGCATTTAGAATTGACAGAATGTAGGAAGTTCAGATGTGATCCCAATGGCCAGTCGTCCTTCAGTCGCGGCACGCGCAGAAGAGGCGCTAATCCTGCGCTTGCCAATAAGCGATGGTTCCAGAACAATTGTTTTGCGTGGCTGGCAATACATACGATGCGTTGGTGATTGGCTGCGGGCCGGGCGGCAGCAGCGCCGCCACCTTCCTGGCGCGGGCCGGCAAACGGGTGCTGGTGCTGGAGAAGGAAGTCTTTCCGCGCTTCCACATCGGCGAATCGTTGCTGCCGTGCAATATGCTGATTTTCGAGGAAATGGGCGTTCTGCCGGCCTTGCAGGAGGCGGGTTTCCCCAGAAAGTACGCCGCCCAATTTGAGCTGGGCAATGGTTCGATCTCCACCCGTTTCGTATTCCGCGAGGGCAGATTCAACCGGGCGACGGAGGCCATCCAGGTCGAACGCGCGCTGCTGGATCATGTGCTGCTCAAACACACGCGCGCCTCGGGGGCCGACGTGCGGGAGGGATGGACCGTCAGCCGGTTTGATGCGGATGCCGAGGGCGTGAGCGTGGAAGCGCGCGATCCCGCCGGGAAAGCTTATCCGTTTCGCGGCGCGTTTTTAATAGACGCCAGCGGGCGGGGCAACGTGACCGGCAACCAGGAAAATTTGCGGGAGGTTCATCCCCAATGGAAGAAGCTGGCCGTTTTCGGCCATTTTGAAAACGTGGCCCGCGATGCGGGCGAAGCGAACACCGACACCATCATTGTCCGCCTGGAAAACAAGTGGTTTTGGATCATCCCCCTGTCCGCCACGAAAACCAGCGTCGGCATTGTGTTTGACAAGGATGAGTTCACAACGTCGAGTGGCACTCCGCAAGAAGTGTTTGAGCGATGGGTCGAGTCCACTCCGCCGGTCAGGAAGCGCATGAAGGAGGCGCGCCTGGTGGGCGCGATTCAAACCACGAGTGATTTCAGTTATCACAACCGGCGCCTGGCCGGCCATCGTCTGCTGCGGGTGGGAGACGCGGCGGGCTTCATGGACCCGATTTTTTCGGCGGGCGTTTTTCTGGCCATGTGGTCGGGAAAACAGGCGGCGGAAGCCGTGGAAAAATGTCTGGAACGGGGCGGCCCCGACGCGGGGCTGTTTGCGGCCTACGAGAAGCGAGTGGGCCGGGGACTCCGATTTTACTGGCGGGTGGTGAAGAACTACTACACCACGCCGTTCATGGAGCTTTTCCTGCATCCGAGCCATCATTGCCAACTTTTCTCGGCGGTCAACGCGGTGCTGGCCGGGGAACTGGAGGGCGGGTGGCGGTTGCGCTGGCGCCTGGAATACTTCTTTCTGCTGGTCAGGATACAACGCTATTTCCCGCTGGTGCCGCGCATTTCTTTCGACGCCACCGGGCCTCGGGAACAGGACCCATGCCCAAGCCCGGAGAAGACTTGAAACTTGAGTTGGAAGCTATTTTTTCTTGAAGTAAGCGATCAGGGCGGCCAGGCCGCCAAGCAGAATTGCCGCCCGAATCACCCGCAACAAACTGATGATCCAAGCGAGGCCGATTCCCAGGGCCGCCCATTGAACCCACCAGTGACCGGGCGAAGTCATCACATTGATGACCACAAGAAACACCAGAATGACCGGACCAACAAAGAGGAATTTTAGCGCGCGCCAGGTTCTCCACATAATCATTTTCCTTTCTTATCGAGGGTTTGCGATCGCGTTGGCATGGATCCAAACGGTCAGTTACTGCCGGCTCGCCAGGGGGAGCAGCTCGGAAAGGCTCACCTGACGCGAGCGCTGAAGAATGTCGCCGGAGTAGCGGCCCTGCATGGACCGGCCGTTGGCCAGCATCGTCGAGAACACTTCCTTCAACTGCGCCGCAGTGAGGGTTCGCCCGCTGGCGTAATATCTTCGCGCTACTTGTCCCAAGGCGTAAGTGGAGGCGAAGGCGAAAGCCAAGCCGGCGGCCTCTCCCGTCAACCCGCCCAGCAGTCCTCCGGCCAACCTGCGGGCGAAACCGCCGATTACTTGGCGCGTGAATCCCTCGAAAACCTGGGAGGTCAGTCCAATGCCCACGGTGGCGAGAAAGTCTTTGATGTGTCCACGGTCCAGTTCGTATCCGTAGGCATGGCCGATGCGGTAAACCATGCGCATTTGCAACGGGATGATGGCCATTGTCGCCAGGGTGTGCGGCATGATTTCCAAGGCGCCGTTCAAGATGGCGGCATTCAAGATCAGTCGGTCCAGTTCCGCTTCCCGGTTGGCGTCCAGCAACGGAGGGATGTCCGTCGCGGGCGGCTGCGCGGCCAGGGCTTCAGCCGTTTGCCGGTGATTGTCCGTGGTGGAAGCATCCAGTTGAAGCGCCTGATGCAAATCGGAGAGGAACTTCTTCTCGGAATCAGTCACCGTTCCGTCGGCATGGCAGACGCAAACCGCCATCTCATAAGCGAGTTGCCGCGCGGATGGGGTTTGGAGCTGGTCTGCGGCGGTCGCCAGCGAGAATTTTCCCCCGAGCACGTCTTGATAGACCGAGGTCACGTCCAAGCCCTGATCGGAGAAGTTAGTGGCGATCTGTTGGATTCGGGCGCGTTCGTTTTCGCTCTGTGTTCCATCCGCGAAGGCGGCGAGCACACAGATGCCGATGACGGCGCGGTGTTCCTGTTGATCCATTGGAGGCGGTTCAATTGCCATGTTGCGATTATAACGCCCATCGAATTGGAATCCAATTCCAATCCGCGCCTGATTTTGTAGCCGAAATTCGGGATGCAAACGGTGAACAGCCTGCCAGCGGCGGCGGTCGCTCATTTTTGAGCCAAATCCACGCAGATGATTTCCTGATCGTTGCGCGCATACATCCGGCGCTGGGCGAAGGCGGGGTGGGACCAGACGACCGGGCGGCCGGCATCGCGATTGACCGGCTCAATGACGTGCGCGCGGCTGATCTCCTCATAGCCCTTGGGAGTCAGGCGGGCGATGATCAAATCGCCTTTTTCGTTGAACAGGAAAAAGCGGTCCTGATTCTTGACAATGAAAGCGTTGCCCCAGCGCGTTGCCTTGCCGTCGGAGGTGGTGGCGCCGAGAGTTTCCCAAAGCCGCTCTCCGGTGGCGGCCTTGAGGCAGCGCAATTGGCCGTAGCTGCAAACGCCGTAGATATATCCGTCCTGCAGGAAGGGCGTGCTCAGAGTTGAGTGCAATCCGTCGGTGTTCATTTCGCTCACGCGCTGGCTTTGCCAAACCGTCGCGGCCGCCGGTTTGGAGGCGTCCAGCCGGAGCATCCAGGAGCCGTTGAAGAAACAAGTCAGGAAGAGCAAATCGTCCATTTTGCGCGGCGTCGGGATCGTCATGCCGGCGCGAACGGGCTGCGACGAGTTCAAGGACCAATAAACCTTGCCCGTTTCGGGATCCAGCGAGTTGACCGATTCGGGATGCCAAACGATGAGTTGCCGGACGCCGCCGGCCTGAAAGATCACGGGGGAACAATATCCCGGCTCCTTGGCACTCAACGCCCGCCAGATTTCCCGACCGGTGTTCTTGTCCAAAGCGACGACGGTCGAGTTGGAGCCGGCGGCCAGACAAATCAGTTTGTCGCCATCCAGCAGCGGGTTTCCGGCGAAGCCCCACATCGGGGTCTTGATCTTGTAGTCCTCTTTGAAATCCCGCGACCAGACGACGCTTCCCGTCGCCGCGTCCAGGCAGCACAAATTGCCTTCGGTCCCGAGCGAGAAGACTTTGCCCTCGCTGACCACGGGCGTTGTGCGCGGACCGGCCGGATAGCTGGCGGTGTAGGGGCAATTGTATTCGTGCCGCCAGAGAACTTTGCCATCATCCGCATTGAGGCAGACAATGCGCTCGGCGCCGGGGATGTTCCCAGTCTCGAACGCGTTGGTCGGTTTGGCCGAGGCTTTGGCAAACTGGTGGTCGAGGACATAGACGCGCTCTTTGGCCACGGCGGGACCGGAATAGCCGGAGCCAATTGCAGCGCGCCACACGACCGGCGGACCGGCGGGTGGAAACGAAGTGACAATGCCCGTCTCGCGCCAGACGCTGTCCCGCTCCGGCCCGAGCCACTGCGGCCAATCGTCAGCCCGGAGGCCGGCCGCGCAGCCCATCGCCAACGCGGCCATCCCTATTTCACGAATAAAGAAAGCTCTGAAGTGCATCCAAAAGTATGGCGTCGCCGCCCGCCGAAGTCCAGCCAGGATCCATTGGTTTTGAGGGATCATTCAGGCTGATGGCGCGAGGCTGCTTCACCGGGCGGCTTTGCGCCCGAATGGAAGGAATTTCGATCTTGGCCATACGATGACAACGGCTGCAGGCGGGTGGCTTGAAACCCGACTTTACTTTTAGACGTCTATATGTAAAGTATGGCTGCATGATTGATCGCCCTTTCTGGACGGGCCGGCTGGATGCGGCGTGGAAGCAGGCGTCCATCGTCTGGCTCACCGGGCCGCGGCGGGTAGGCAAGACGGTTCTGGCGAGAAGCCTGCCCGATGCGGAGTTTCTGAATTGCGACCTGCCCAGCGTGACGGAACGGTTGCGCGACCCGGAAAGCTTTTTTCGATCCGTCAAGAAGCCGTTGGTGGTGTTTGACGAGGTCCATCAGCTACCCGATCCGAGCCGGCTGCTGAAGATTGGCGCGGATGATTTTCCCCGGTTGAAGATTCTGGCGACCGGCTCTTCCACTCTGGCCGCCACGCAAAAGTTTCGTGACAGTCTGACGGGCCGCAAGCGGGTGGTGGAACTGGTGCCGGTGTTGCATGAGGAATTGGGAGCTTTCGGCATAGCGGATACACGGGAGCGGCTGTTGCGCGGAGGTCTGCCGCCCGCCTTGCTGGCGGCGACGCATAATCCGGAATTCTACGCCGAATGGCAGGATTCCTACTTCGCGCGGGACGTGCAGGAACTTTTCCGGCTGGAGAAGCGGGCAGGGTTTTTGCGCGTGCTGGAATTGTTGCTGCGTCAGAGCGGAGGGATGCTGGATGTGACAAAGCTCGCCGCCGAAAGCCAGATCAGCCGGCCCGCGGTCACAAACTGGCTGGAGGTTTATCAGATCACGCACGTGGCGCATCTGGTGCGTCCCTTCTCGGCGGGCGGACGGCGCGAAATCGTGGCGCAGCCGAAAGTGTTCGGTTTCGACACGGGGCTGGTGTGCCACGCGCGTGGCTGGGATCATTTGCGGACGGAAGATTGCGGCGTGTTGTGGGAGCATCTGGTGCTGGAGTCACTGATCGCTGCCAGCGTGCCAAAGATTCATTTCTGGCGCGACAAGCAACAGCGGGAAGTGGACTTCGTCGTGCCGCGCGGTCGTGATGCGGCGGATGCCATCGAGTGCAAATGGAAGCCGGAAGCGTTTGAGACGCGCGGAATGGCGGCGTTTCGCCAGCAGTACCCGAAGGGGAAAAACTACGTCATCAGCCCCTTGAACGGCCGGGCGTATGACCGGGTTGAGGGCGGATTGCAGATTTCGATTGTTTCGCCCGGGGAATTGCGCGAGGCGATTGCCGCCAAAAAATAAATCACTCGGTCAGGATTTGTTTGACTTTGCGCAAGAGGTCCTGGGTGCTGAAGGGCTTTTGCAAATAGCGCTCCTGCTCCTCGGGGCTGGAGGAGCGGACGTAACCGCTGGACCACAAGATGCGCATGCCCGGCGCCAGCTTCAAAATCTGCTCGGTCAGTTCCCGGCCGCTCATGTTGGGCATGACCAGGTCGGTGATGACCAGGTCAATCTTCTGCGGGGAAGCGGAGAAAATCTCCAGGGCCTTTTGCCCGCTGTTGGCCGTGAGCACCGTGTAGCCGTAGGAGGAAAGGATCATGCGCCCCATTGTCAACAATGAGTCTTCGTCGTCCACGAAGAGCACCGTCTGCGTGCCGCTCAAATCGCCCGGCGCGGAGGGGGCCGCCCGCACAATGCGCCGGGTGGCCGGCAGATAAACCCGGACCGCCGTCCCGGCGCGGGGCTGGCTGGAAACGGCCACCGCGCCGCCGTGATTGGTGATGATGCCATAAACCCAGGCCAGGCCCAGGCCGCGGTGGCGCGCGCCCTTGGTGGTGAAAAAAGGCTCGAAGATGCGCGGCATCACCTCCGGGCTGATGCCCGCGCCGGTGTCGGTAATTTCCATGCAGACGTAATTGCCGGGAGTCAATTTGGCCGTGCGGTCCTGCGTCGGCTCGGACAATTCCAGGTTGCGGGTCAGGAGGTTGATGCGGCCCTCGCCGGAGATGGCTTCGACGGCGTTTTCCAGGAGCTTGACCAGGGCCTGTTGCATCTTGGCCTCGTCAAAGCTGGCGGTGAAAAGTTTAGGCTCAAGCTGGCAGGAGATTTTGACCGGCTTTTGCAAGGAACTCTGGAAGGCCTCCACCGTGCGCTCCAGCAACGTGTTCAAATTGCCCGCCACCATGACCCGCGCGTCCTTCTCCTGCCGGCTGAAGGCGGCCAGGTCGTTGGCGACTTCGGCGGCCTTGGCGGCGGACTTTTCGATCTCGCCCAGCGAACTGCGCCACGGGTGGCCCGGCTCGGCTTTGCTCAGGAGCAAGGAGGCATGGCCCAAAATGCTGGTCAGGGCGTTGTTGAAATCCAACGCGACCGAGCGGGCCAGTTGCAGCGCGCAATCCAGCTTCTGCTTGTGCGCCAGGCTGGCCTCCACCGTCGGCGGCGGCGCCACCGCGTGCGCGGGCGCGGGCGCGGAAGGGGCCGGCGCGGCCTTGTGCGGCGGAGGCGAAGAGGCCTCGGGTGAAACTTCCTTCAGCAACTGGAGCAGGCAGACGTCCTCATCTTCAGTCAAACATAATTGCGCCAGAAAAACCCCCGGCAGGCCGCTCTTGAGGTTGAACTTCAAGGGCAGCGGCCCCTCCGGCGGCGGCAAGGTGAGGAATTGCTGGGCGGAACCCCGGTTCTGCGGCGACCAGATGGCGGCCAGCGCGCCGTCCTCCTTTTCGATCCCGGAGCCGAAGGCGCGGACGGCGGCGCGGTTGGCGCGGAGGACTTTTCCGTTCTTGAGCGCCAGCAGGGCCGGCCAGTCGGCGTTTTGCAGCAGGAATTCCTCCCCGCCTTTGGCCGGGGCGGGTTCGGCGGCGGCGGCGGCCGGGAAAAGCTGCGCCAGCGCCAGTCGGGCAACTCCGGTAGGACAGCATTGAAGCCGGAAGGGAACCACCGGCCCCGATTCGAGGCGGAAGGCCAGCAGGGCGGCGGATTCGCTCCGGGGGCTGGAAAGCAGGTTTGACAATGCGGCTGTGTCCTGCGGCGCGCAAATCGCCGCCAGCGCCGCCCCTTCGGCGACGGCCTTGGACCCGAAGAGGCGCTCCGCGGCCAGGTTGGCATGCACGATGAGCGTGTGCGGGTCCACCACCAGCGCGGGCCAGGCCGCATTGGCGAGACCAAAGGGAGTCCAGTCCTCTTTCTCGGCGGCGGAGTCGGGCGGGGGCGACTCTCTAGCGGGAGCAACGTAAGTCAATTCGGGAAAAGCCGCCCCCGAGTCCTTGAACAGTTGCAGGACGACGTAACAATGGCCCTCCCGCACCACGTTGGTCCGGTGCGCGATGAATTGCGCCTTGGCGCCGCCGGCGACACGGAGCGTCACAGGGGCCGTTCCGCCCTCGCCCGGCTCGCGCAAAAACTGCTCCGGGGCGGTTTTGTTCTCCTGGTCCCAGAGCGACGCGACGGAGGCTGGGCGCGAAGGCCCGGCGAGGTCAAAGAGGCGGCGGGCCGCCTGATTGGCCCGGCAAATGCGGCCATTTTCCTCTAGGAGCATTGCCGGCCAGGCGGCCTGTTCGAGCACAAAATCAGTTTCACGCCGCATCGTCAGGGGTTAGCATAACGGATTTGGGCAGGCGCTCCAATCAAAATGGCGTCCTCACTTAAGCCCCATGACGAGCAGAATAAGGTCAACTATAAAAAGAAGCACAATCGTCACCTCCAGCGTCAGCATCCACTGGTTGATCCGGTCCTGGCTCAGCAATTGGTAGAGGTCGTCCAGCGTTTTGAGTTTCTGGTCAATGGTCCGGTGCCAGTCGGCCAGGTGAAAGCGGGCCGAAATATTCTCGTAAATGCGCGCCAGATGCCAGTCGCCGAAGAACTTGGTGATGTTGGACAACTCGTCGCTGAACCGCGCCAGGTCCACGCGGATTTCGCGCAGCTCGCGCATCACTTCGCTGCTGTGCCGGGGCTGGCGCGCCAGGTCCCGGTATGACCGTTCCAGGGCGGTGTCCAGAATCTTGTCGTAGGCCTCCAGCTCGGCCAACTGCAAATTGGCCAATTCCAGAACGTAAAGGATTTCGTCCAGTTGCCGCGGTTCCTGGACAATGAGCGCGGCGTCCCAATCCAGCACCGCCAGGTCGTTCTCGTAGTAGCTCAAGTAGCGCCCGGTGGATTCGTCGGCCTCCTGGCGTGAAAGCTGGTTGACATCGCTTTCCTGAGTGAGCAGCGCGGCGACCTGGCGCCGGTGCTGGCCAAGCCAGTCCTCGGCGCTCAAAGGCCGGCCGTCCTCGGCCACCAAGGGCGCGTCAATGCAAAAGACCGTGTAGGCCTCCTCCTCCGCCAATTGCGCGACCGGCTTGAGGCAATAGCGGGCCAGTTCCCGCCGCGCCTCCTCGGCCAACTGCCGCACCTCCCGGCTCAACTGCCCGTTGGAAAACTCCAAGTCGTGATACACGACCAGTGCCTCGATGGACGGCACTTCAAAGGGGACCGAGACGGTGATGCTCAAGGCGCCCACCGGCAGCAGCTTGAGGCTGCACTCCACGCGCACCGGCCCGTTGGGGCCGATCCGTTCCATCGGCGGCAGGCGGACCATTTGCGGGCGGTAAAAAAACAACTGGCGCGGATTGCGCCGGCTGGCATCCACGGAGAATTGCGCCACCGGCTGCCCCAGCAATTGCGGCAACGGCAGGCGCATCATCTCATAAGCCACATCGAAGGCATAAATATAGACGACCCGGCCGACGTAGCGCTTGACGCCGCGCGGCGCCTGGATGGGTTCGGGCGATTCCAGCACACGTGTACCATATAGCACAATGGTCCCGGGCGAAAGTCCAAACGCGCCGAAAGGCGCCGCGCCCCCTTGGGCTGGCTGATTTTTTGCATCGTGCCCAAGATTCGCCACGCCCGGCAGGACTGTGTGGAGGATGAAGCTGAACATCCGCGCCGGAAAAATTGTCTAAAAAGCCTTGGTGGAATGCAGGGTGCTTGTTATGATGCATTCCAAGAAGAGACGCGTGAGCGCTCTTTTTCCATGAACAGTTGAATAATACTAATATGAAAATGAAAAGAAGCGCGGCCCCAGCCGCCCTGAAACCGACAGACAGAGTTCCCGCAACACCCTCAACCTTCGCGACTCCGGCAATCCCGGCAAGCGCGGCCAAGCTGGCAACCCCGGCGACCCCGGCAATAACGGTAAGCGCGGCCAAGCCGGCAACCCCGGCGGCTCCGGCCAGACCGGCCCCGGTGGCCAATGCCAGGCCGGCGGCTTCCGGCGCCCTGACAACCATTGATGTGAAAATGGACGTTGGCTTTGGCAACGCCATCTTCTTGCGGGGCGAGGGTTCGGGCCTGACGTGGGACCGCGGCGTGCCGCTGGTTTGCGTGGACGGCCGCACCTGGCGTTGGTCGCAGACCGTTTCCGCGCCGGTCACCTTCAAAGTGCTGCTCAACGACAAGGTCTGGTCGGCCGGCAACGATCTGGTTGTCAAACCGGGCCAGAAACTCGAAGTGGCTCCCAGTTTCGCATAACGGAAGAGCCGGGCGGCAAGGCGACAAGTTTGAGTTCAAGCGCCGCCGCGCGTTGCCGGAACAACTGCAAATCAGAACATCGCCCCGGCGGCGGGCCGTTTATATGGCCGCCGGCCGCCGGGAGGGGTGGCTTTTTGCCGCCACCCCGGCCGATGAATTGCAATCCGCCGTCATTATTGCCGCACTCAATGGCGGAATGCCCGGGCCGCAAGAGAACAAGCGTCCGGGTTGCAGCGCGCAGGGGCGTTCCTTCAGCTTGATTTCCCCCCGCCCCCGCATCGCGTACTCGACATAAGCACGCTGTCGAGAGTATTTTGTTCACGATGAGATTGGCAGGCCGAATCTCAAGAACCAATGCAGAAAGGAAACAACTATATGAAAGACCGGAAACGAACCGTGGAAAAGGACGCTCCGCTGGAAAAGGATGATTTGATCGTCATCACCGGCGCCGGCGGTTTTATTGCGGGCAACCTCGCGCTCTACTTCAAGAAGCGGGGCTTCAGCAACATCCGCGCGGTGGACAAGAAACCCATTTATGAATGGTATCTCCATGTTCCCGGCGCGCAGAATCTCTCGCTGGACGTGAGCCGTGAGGACAACTGCCGCCGCGTTTGCGAAGGGGCGGTGGAGGTGTACAACCTGGCCGCCGACATGGGGGGCATGGGTTTCATTGAACGATTCCGCGTGGAATGCCTGCGCAGCGTGCTCATCAATACGCACATGGTTGAGGCCGCTTACCGGGCGGGCGCGCGCCGTTACTTTTTCTCCAGCTCGGCCTGCGCCTACAATACGCTCCTGCAACAGGACCCGAAGGTCCGCGCGTTGAAAGAATCGGACGCTTATCCGGCGATGGCCGAACGGGGCTATGGCTGGGAGAAGTTGATTTCCGAAATGTTTTGCCAGGAATACTGGCACGAACGGGGCATGAAGACGGCCATTGCCCGCTTCCACAACGTCTATGGGCCGCATGGCACCTGGGAGGGCGGCCGGGAAAAGGCGCCCGCCGCGCTGTGCCGCAAGGTCATTGAGGCGATGGACACCGGCAGCAAGGAGATCACCATCTGGGGCAACGGCGAACAGACCCGCAGCTTCATGTATATTGACGACTGCGTCCAGGGCATTGACAAAATCACGCACTGCGACGAGTTGATCGCCACGCCGATCAACCTGGGTTCCAGTGAATTGGTTTCCATCAACGAACTGCTGTCCAAGATCGAAAAAATCGCGGGCGTGAAGATGAACCGCCAGTACGACCTCAACGCGCCGCAGGGCGTGGCCGGCCGCAATTCCGACAACACTTTCATCAAGAAGGTCCTCAAGTGGGAACCGAACACCAAACTGGACAAAGGACTCGCGGAAACTTACGCATGGATCCAGGAACAATATGCCCGGCGCAAGGCCGGCAAACGCGTGGGCGTCGGCTGATGAAAAGCAACCCCGCTTCACCCGTCGCCAGATTGCTCGGTTCCATTCCCCACCGCCTGCAATTGGCGGGCGGATGGATTGACCAGCCGTTCGTTTCCCGGCACAACCCCAGGCCGCCCGGTTCGATGGTGGTGGCGCAAATCCAGGCGGATTTTCGCCCGATGGACCGGTCCGGCATCGCCAGTGGAACGCGCGCCATTGCGATGAAAATCTGGAAAGGCAAGCTGCCCAACCGCCCGCCGGAAGAATTGGCGCGCACGCTCTACGAGGCGGAAAACAAGGGCAAAGCCGAGTCGAGCGGTTCGCAGGACATGATCGGTTTGGTTTATCCCGGTGTCAACCGCCTGGATTACGACTTTAAGGTCCATGGCGGCGTTTTCCCGTCCCACATCGAATCGTGCAACAGTCCCAGGGTCGCGCGCTGGCTCGGCCAGGTCTTGCACCTGATTCCGGTCGAGCCGCGGCCGGAGGGCTACAGTCCGCTGGGCATTCAAAATCTGGATCCAAAATGGGTCGAGCGCCTCGGTGTTTCGGGCCGGGATTGCTACGAGGCCATCGTAAAAATGGATGCGAAAGCGCTCGGCGCGTCGCTGAATTTGAACATGAAATGCTGGGAAACGCTCCTGCCGCACGTCGTCCGGCACCCGCTGCTGCGGCTGGATTTGATGCCGCTGCTCAAGGCCTATCAGCAGCAGTATCCCGGCGCCATGTATTCCGGCTGTGGCGGCGGCTACCTGATCGTTGTCTCCAACGGACCGGTGCCGGGCGCCTTTAAAGTCAACGTCCGCACTGCCCGCAAATGAGTTCACAAAAACAGGTCGTCGTTTCCGGCGGGTTCGACGACATCAGGTCGTTCGACATGCGTTTTCTGGAAGAGGCGGCCAAGCTCGGAGAGGTCACGGTTTTGCTCGCGGCGGACAAACTGATCGAGCAGGCCACCGGCAAGGCGCCGAAATTCCCGTTGGCGGAACGGCTCTATTTTTTGAACGGCCTCCGTTACGTCGGCCGCGTCATTCCGATGGACGGACGGACCGCGGCGGATTCGTTGCCGGCCATTGACGGCGCGCGCCCGGAAATCTGGGCGGATATTGAAAGGGCGGCCAATCCCGCGCGGGAAAAATTTGCCTGCGACAATGGAATCACTTACCGCGTATTCAAGACGGGGGAGTTGAGAGGTTTTCCCGAACCGCCGCCAATGCCGTCGGCGCCGGGCCGGAAAAAAATCGTTGCCACCGGCTGCTACGACTGGGTCCACTCCGGCCACATCCGCTTTACCGAAGAGGCGTCCGCCTACGGGGATCTTTACGTGTGTCTGGGAAGCGATGCCAATGTGCGGCTTCTCAAAGGCGAGGGGCATCCGTTGCTGACTCAGGAAGAGCGCCGTTATGTTGTCGGTTCCATTAGATTTGTGAAACAGGCGCTCATCTGCACCGGTTCCGGCTGGGTGGATGCCGACCCGGAGATTCGCCGCTTAAAGCCGGACATCTATGTCGTCAACGAAGATGGTGACAAGGGAGGCAAGCGCGAATACTGTCAGGAGATGGGCATCGAATACTTGGTCCTGAAGCGCAGACCCGCCCCCGGTCTGCCCCAGCGCCGCAGCACTATTCTGAGGGGCTTTTGAACCGAATCAGGAGAATTTTCCATGATCAATACCGGCATTCTCAACCCTCAGATTAACTCGCTGCTCAGCCGCGTGCGCCACACCAACACGCTGGTCATTGCCGATCGCGGCTTTCCCTTCTGGCCGATGATCGAGACGGTGGACATCTCCCTGGTGGATGACGTGCCAACCGTGTTGGCGGTGCTCACGGCGATCCGGGCCAACTTCCGAGTCGGCAAGGCCTGGATGGCGCGGGAGTTCCTGAAACAAAACAGCGCCAAGACCCGCTCCGCCTTTGCTGGGGCGTTGAGTGGGATTGAACTCATCCATGAACCGCACACGGAGTTCAAGAAGCGTGTTCCACAGGCCATCGGCCTGATCCGCACGGGCGACACGATTCAATACGCAAACATCATTTTGGAAAGCGCCTAGCCGGGCCAGGCGCGCCGAGATCAGGCTTCCTCCCGGGTCATCAACGGGCGGTGGCGCACAACTTCGCTTCTGAAGATCTGAAATAACCGCGCAACCATTGTCTCTTGCTTAATCTCAGAATCCAAATTAAACACGACAACATGAAATTGGCAGGCCTCGCTCTTCCGAAATTCGTTTTGCCTGCGTTGTTCGGCGGACTGCTCTCCGCGGGCGCGGCGGATCCCGCTTTCTGGTCCTGGGCCCCGACACCGCCCATGGGCTGGAACTCATGGGATTGTTACGGCGCCGGCGTTTGGGAGGCGGATGTCGTCGCCAACGCCGATTACATGGCCAAGAACCTCAAGCCGCATGGGTGGAACCTCATTACGATTGATATCCAGTGGTACGAACCGCTGGCGCACACCACCGAATATCACCCGGGCGCCATCCTGGAGTCGGATGCGAACGGCCGGCTGCTGCCCGCGCCCAACCGGTTTCCCATGACGAAGGACTCCCGTTCGTTCAAGCCCATGGCGGATTACCTCCACGGCCAGGGCCTGAAATTCGGGCTTCATCTTCTGCGCGGCATCCCGCGGCAGGCGGTGGATCGGGACAACGCGCCCATCCTTGGCACGGATTTTCACGCCGCTGACATTGCCGACAAGGCCAATGTGTGCCGCTGGAACAGCGACATGTACGGCGTGAACATGTCCAAGCCCGGCGCGCAGGAGTACTACGATTCGGTGTTTGCGCTGATGGCTTCGTGGAACCTGGATTTTGTCAAGGTTGACGACCTCTCCTCGCCGTACCATCAGGCCGAGATCGAAGCGATTCGCAAAGCCATTGACCGGTCCGGCCGGGCCATCATCTTATCAACTTCGCCGGGCGCCACGCCTCTCAAACAGGGGGACCATGTCCAGACGAACGCCAATATGTGGCGGGTCAGCGATGATTTCTGGGATAACTGGCCTCTGCTGCACTCGCAGTTCGCCAGGCTTGATAATTGGACGCCCTTCCGCGGCCCCGGCCATTGGCCGGACGCCGATATGATTCCCATCGGCAATGTTCGAGCCTGGCAGAAAACGGACAACTGGACCCAGTTGACTCACGACGAGCAATACACGCTCATGACGCTATGGTCCATTGGCCGCTCGCCGCTGATCATGGGCGGCAACATGCCCAAGAACGACGCCTTCACACTTTCACTGATGACAAACGATGAAGTGATCGCCGTCAACCAGAACTCAATCAACAACAGGCAGCTTTACAGCAACAGCAACCACATCGCCTGGGTGGCGGATGTTCCGGGATCGAAAGACAAATACGTCGCGCTTTTCAACGCCTCACCGGCGCCCTCGGGTGGTGGCCGCCGCAATCGTGGTGGTTCCGGCGGGACGAATACCGCGTCAGCGGTCGAAATGGCCAAAGCTTCTGCGCCGGGGGCAACGGAGCCTGCCGAAATCTCGGTGGCTCTCGCGGACATCGGCCTGTCGGGTTCCTGCAGAGTGCGTGATCTCTGGGCGCAGAAGGACCTTGAGACGGTTAGCGGAACGATTTCAGCCACCGTCAACTCCCACGGCGCTGTCCTCTTGCGGGTTCACCCGGGGCCGTAGGCGCGAATAAATCCGTGAAATCAGGTTGAATATAAAGGTGGTGGAGCCGAGGGGAGTCGAACCCCTGACCTTCTCATTGCGAACGAGGGGCTCTGTCGAGGTTGTCAAACCTACATTTTTGACAGATACTCGTTAATACTCTCCCATTTTGCAAGGCTCTTTTGCGCCTCTCATTGGGCGTCCTTTTGGACTTTTTCAATAATGAAATGAACCCAAAAATCGAGCCTGAAAATCGATGTCCAATCGAATGTTGCTTTGGGCATGCTCACAAGGCAAGATCGTCCCAAGGCGGAAAGGAGTGCGGAAGGAGATGACGGAACAATCCGGCCTGCTTAACCTTTTCCTTGACCTGTCACGAGGCAAGGCATTAGCCTCGAACCAGAGAATTCACAACTGGCTGGAAAAGGAAATTTGAGTTCCGGTTCAACCATTGAATAACTGGGCCGCATGAGTTTCCCAGATGACAAATTTTGGCCCCGGCTATTGCGAAAAGTCGCAGAAGGTCAAGTCGTGCCCGTGGTTGGGCGCGATTTGCTTGTGGTCGAGACTGCCACCGGGCCGCGCATGTTCCATCAACTCGTCGCGGAGCGCTTGGCTGCCGAACTTGATGTCCCAACCGGGAAACTGCCACCCGGCTTTGACACGAACGATGTCGTCTGCGCTTACGAGGGATTCCACGGCGACCCGACCGCCATTGACGATGAAGTGGTCACCATCTTTACAAATCTGAAAGTGCCGACGCCGGAGCCGCTCAGGTTACTCGCAGAAATCGCCCCGTTTCGACTTTTCGTCACGACCACCTGCGACAATTTGCTCGAAGAAGCGCTGGCCGGGGTCCGAGGCCAACCGCCAGCGTTGGTGGCGTGCCCGCCTGCCAACAGCAACCTCGACTTTGATGAGGCCCTGCTGCAAAGGCATGGCAGCCTCGTGTTCCAGCTTCTCGGACGCGTGTCTGGCTCGACGGAGTTTGCCGTAACCGAAGGGCAGGTGTTGGAGCGCATGCATGATTTCATGGCCGGGCCGCACCATCCCAAAAAAATGATCGAACGGTTGTGCGCCAGTCACTTGTTGATGCTTGGGGTGAGTTTTCCCGACTGGCTGGCGCGGTTCCTCCTCCGTCTGGCGAGAACGAAGCCGCTCTGGGACTCTCGCAGCTTGACGGAGGTTATTGCAGAAGACAATGGCCCCGGACAACAAGAACTGGCGCTGTTTCTGCGTAATTTCAGCCCGAATCAGTCTTCTTTGTTTAAGGGCGGTTCCCCCGTCGATTTTGTGCGGGAATTGCATTCCCGCTGGCAACAGCTTCCGCCACGCCAGCCGCCACCCCGTCCGGCCCCGGCGCCCGCTGAGATGGCGCGCGGCTCAATCTTCATCAGTTACGCCACAGAAGACCGGGAGGCCGCCTTCCGGTTGGCCGATGAAATGGCCGAGGCGGGGCTTGAAGCGTGGGTGGATCGGCGCCTTGGATCCGGGGACGACTACCGTTACATCATCGAGAGCCATATCGGCGAATGTTGCGCCTTCGTGCCGGTTCTCTCGCGTCATACGCAGGTGGAACGTCAACGGTGGTTTCGCCGGGAATGGGACCAAGCCTGCGATCGCAAGAAAGACTATTTTGGGACGAATCTGGACTTTCTTTTCCCGGTCGTGGTTGATGAAACTCCGATGGGGGAGCTTAACGAAATTCGGCGCTGCACTTTCGGGACCAGAAGCGCCACGGCCGCTCCTGGCGGCCATGCGCCCCCGCAACTGATCGAGAAACTCGATGCCGCCCAAAAGGCGTGGCGCAAACAATTCGCCCGCGCATGAGCGCCCATTCGCCCAGCGTCGAATCGCTTTCGCTGCAGAACCCCTGGCGCGGCTTCCTCGCTTACATGGAGAACGACCGGGAGTTTTTCCTCGGCCGCGAGCACGATACGGGCGCGCTCCTCGCCCTTGTGCAACGTGCCACCGTTGTGGTCCTTTACGGCCAGTCCGGGCTTGGCAAGACATCGGTCGTCCAGGCTGGCCTGCTGCCCGCTTTGCGGGACCTGGACTTCCTGCCGATCCGCTTGCAACTTGACCACGGCGAGAACGCCCCGACTTTTGCAAGACAAATCAAGGCTGCTCTTGCCGCGGAACTGGACCACGCCAAGGTCGCCGGCCCGCGTCCTGGCCCGGACGAAACCCTCTGGGAGTTTTTTCACCGGCGCGACACGGACTTCTGGGGTCCTCGCAACCGTCTGCTGACGCCTGTCATTGTCCTGGATCAGTTTGAGGAAGCCTTTACGCTGGGCCAGCAAAACGAGATCGCCACTGCCCGCGTCGCCGAATTTGCCGCCGAGCTTGCGGCCCTGATCGAACACAATCCCACTGATGCCGTGCGCAGAAGGCTGGAGGCCAATCTCGACGAGGCCCGGAAATACGATCTCCGGCGACAGGCCGTGAAGTTCATTTTCAGTTTACGCGAGGATTTCCTGCCGCATTTGGACACGTGGCGCGAGCGCATGCCCTCCTTGCTGCCTTACCGTTATCGTCTGGAGCGCATGACGGGAGCACAAGCGCTGGAAGTGGTTCAGCGCGCCGGACGCGACATTCTGGAACCGTCCGTGGCGCGAAACATCGTTGACTTCGTCTCCACTTCCCAACGCGCGCGCGCCGCCCGGGAGTTGGAGCAGCGCGAAGTCGAGCCGGCGCTCTTAAGCGTGGTGTGCGACGAATTGAACCGTCGCCGTCGTGCGGACAACCAGTCACGCATCACCGCCGATCTGCTGACCGGCCAGCGGGAAAATATCATTCAGGGCTTCTATGAGCGCGCGTTTGACGGCTTGGATGCCCGCGTGCATGATTGGGTTGAGGACGAACTCCTGACGGCCTCAGGTTACCGCCAGCGCGCGGCGCTCGATGACGCGCTCAAGCTTGGCCTGCCCCAAACCGCCTTCAACCAACTCGTGGACCGCCACATCCTCCACCGCGAGGAACGAGACGGCTTGATCTGGCTCGAGCTGACGCACGATTTGTTGACCGACCCGGCGGCACGCAGCCGGGAGTTCCGACAGCAACGGCAACTCGTCGAAGCGGCGGAGCGAGAACGCGAGGCTCAACGTCGTCGGGTCCGTCGCCTTGCCTGGGTTTCTTTGCTTCTCGCCTTGTTCGGTACCGCCATGGCAGTGCTCGGCCTGATCGCTTGGCAACAGAGTCACAGAGCCAACAAGGCTTTCTTGGAATCGGAGCAGCAATATGAGGAGGCACGTAAGTCCAAGGACGATGCCGAGAAACAGGCGCAACGGGCTCAAACCGCTCAGAAATCGGCGGAGGCTGAAGGGTCTCGTGCGGAGGAGGCGCTGAAAGAGGTGACCAGACAGAAGACTAATGCGGAGAAAGCGAAGCAAGAGGCAGAGGCTAAAAAACTGGAAGCGTTGAACGCTGCTGAGGAGGCACAGAGGCAAACGGTGAGAGCGAAAATGGCGTCAGAAGAATTGCGAAAGCAGACAGCCGTTGCAGAGGAGGCCGAGAAGACGGCGCGTGACGAGAGAGATTATTTTGAGAGGACGATGAATGGCATGTTGTCCTCTTTGAGCACGGAGCTTCAAAAAATCGGGCATGCGGAACTACTTCGTGACGCCACCGAAAAAGCCCTGGGTTACTACAACCGTGGAGCTGGGTCAGCACTCGGCCAATCCGAGGCTTCGTTGTCCCGTCGTTTTGGAGCTTTTACCAACCTCGGCCACGCTTTGGCCATCCAGGGAGACACCACTAACGCCGTGCAGGCCTTTGAAAAAGGTTTAGAAATTGCCCGAACGATGGCCAAGATACAACCTGGCAGCACAAATTGGGTGCCAGAACAGGCCTTCTGCTTCGCGCGAATGGGTGACATCTGGGCGGATCGAGCGGACACCTTAAAGGCAGTCGAAGGTTTCCAACAAAGCCTCGATATTACCAGTCACCTCGCTCGCGACCACCCAGACGATCCGGATTTGCAGCGATCATTGTTCAGCCTTCACCTCAGGATCGGCGACGTCTGGTACACACGCGGATTGAAGGCGAAGGCCATCGCCGAGTATGAGACCGCCGTGGAAATCGCCACGCCGTACACCAACCTTCCGGATTTTCACCGTGAGCTCGCCTACAGCTATAGTAGAGCCGGACCCCTCTGGCTGGAAAGATGGGGGTCGGCACAAGCGATCGCAAAGTGCGAAGACGGCTTGAAATTCGCCACAGACCAAGCTGCCAAAGACCCAGCCAATCTCCAATGGCAAAGTGACCTTGCGCTTGCTTGCGAGAACAAGGGTGATGTTTTACTGAAAGTGAGTCATGATTCCAGGGGAGCACTACAGCAATACAGGCGAGCACAAACAATGCGATTGGAATTGGTGAAAGATCGTAGTGCCAACATGCAATGGAATCTAGATCTACTCCGCAACGATTTTAAAATTGGCCGGGCACTTGATCCGCGAAATGGCCCAGTTTCCGAGGAATCCCCAGCCGAGCAGATCTTGGAAAACTTCAAGCTGGCAAAGGAGGTGCAAAAGGAAGAGTACAGAAGATCCTTAGAAGGCTGGAGGCTACTATTTTCAGCAAAGGCACGGGTACTTAAGTCTTTGGAAGTACTCAGCGCCGGGGAGGAAATCGCAGAGAAACTGGCGCAGAAGGATCCCAGCAACTTTCAATTCCAGACCGATCTGGCCGGGATTAACTTGCAGATGGGAGACATGTTGCTTTACGCAAAAGCCACGTCCGACGCTTTGCTGCGCTATCGGGTGGCATTGGATATCACGCGGCGGCTCGCAGACAACGATACAAACAATACAGAGGTTCAATATCGGCTGGCCGTTTCTCTCGCCAAAATTGCGGTCGCGCAACAACGTCTTTCCAAACCTGCCGAAGCTGTAGAGGAGGTTCGGCAGGCTCTCGATGTTCTTCAATCACTGGCAGAGCGATGGCCGGGAAACTTCATCCTATGGAAAGGGATGCGGGCAGATGGAAGGAATTTCAAAAGCATGGAACCGACAGACATCGAACAACTGAGAAAAGTTTTTGCTGCCTATGAGGCAAAATCCAAGATAGCCGGGACGGAGGCCCTCAAGGATCCGGCCAATCCATCGCTGAAAGAGGATTTGGGTCGCGCCTGCGCCGCTCTGGCCATCGGTAAATTGCTTGTTGGGGACCTTGTGGCAGCCATGTCTGAGGAAACAAATGCGGTGGCGGTATGGCAGGAATTGTGGCAGGCCGCTCCAACCAACAACTTCTACAAGACGCGGCTCGAACGCGCTTATGTGGCTCTCGCATCCATGCAACTCATCAACCGTCAACCGCAAGATGCCATTAGAAGTTCGCTCCACGGCCAGGCCCTCGATAGTTCCCTGCCGGAATTCAAGGCCATCCTCGCTTTGGGTTATGTGATTGCCGGTCCCTTTGAAAAAGCCAAGGCCATCATATTGGAAAACAACCTCGTTCAGGTGGGATCCGAACAAACTTTCGGTGAAGCGATCCAAGATGACCTCCTGGAATTCAGCGCAAACGGCTGGACGCAGCCTGGCATCAAGGAGGCTCAAGCCTTATTCGCCCCCAGCAAGGATCCAAAGTAAGGACAAAAGAACGATCAAATAGGGGGAATCAGCGGTTGGTCAAGAAAGACCACACGCCAATCAAGGACTTCGTTTATCAACAACCGCGCCGCGTCCCCAGCCAAGGCGGCAGCCCAAGGGGAGAACTGGTTCGGTGACTGGCTTGCCACACCATTAAGTTTACCGCGCAAGTTTTCAATTCTTTCAAGCAACAAACCCAATTGCTCATGCATCGCTTCCGAGCGTTTGCCGATGCGCCGAAACTCACCTTGGTTGAAGATGCCCGCCAGCGCCGCGCCGAGCGCCGGCGCAAAACCGCAGAAGAAGGTCAGCAAAGCAAAAAGCCACTCCGGGTAATGGAGCCCGTGCCAGAATGTGGGAAGGAAGTGCAAGCCACAGCAGCTCAAGGTCAAGGCGAGCAACGTCATTCCCAAGAGATGAAGTCGTTCTTCAATTCGGTGGCATCGTCCAGCATTGATCTCGTGAAATGTCGCCTGCTGGGCCAGTTCCGTTCTCAAGTGCGAAAGGCAGGCCTCCAAATGGGCCTTGTTTACCAAGGCGGACGGAAGTCCGAGGGCGCGCTCGACCGCACGGACATACCACGCCATCCAAGTTGTGCTGGGTTGACCATAAGCAGCCCAATGCGCAGGAACCTGAAGGAATGGACGCCCCCCACCCAATGGAGCCACGAGCTTGAGATGTCGGACCAGTTCCGCTGTCAGGCGATACTCAAGCCAGCGTTCGTGCCACCGGCGACGACGGCCCTGGAAAACCAAAGCGAGGATGATAAGAATCGCCGCCAGTTCAAGCCCGATGCACGTCATTTCGGCCCAATGATGCGGCTCCAGACACGCGCCCACAGGCAGCAGCGCCATTCCCACGGCTGCAGCCGAAAGCAGGAACGCGAGGATGAACGCGCTCCGATATCGGTCCGAGTAAATCATGGCCAATTTGTCGGGCCACGCGTAAAAGGGTCGCAAGTAATCCACCAACCGGGCGATGGGTGACGATTGATCCCTCGGCCAATCTTTTTCCACATCCTCTTCGAAGGGCTTGATGGAAAGCTTAACTTTGGGAACTTGTCCGTCGGCGACGATGTCACGAAAAGCTTTCCAGGCGACTGCCGGGTTCCTCCCGGGCTGATGCTCCCGATAGAACAGTTCCAAGTTGCGCTGCGGGTCTTCGGCCTTCCGGTTCGCGCCGGTGTGCGTCCCCGCCGCTAACGGCTCGGGCAGTTTGGGCATTTCAAGAGCATTCCGGACGCATTTGCGCAAAGTTTCCTCGGAATTAGAGTCGCCTGGGGTTTGACGTTGGCCGTCGGCAACCAGTGGCAGAGGCGTCGCCGCATCCAGCAATCGCCAAGTGTGCGGCGCATGGGCATCGATCCACAACGTCGGCACCCCGCGACGGCGGGCTTCGTCGAACGTCTCCTCTGTGCCGCCTCGCTTGCCCTTGCGTTCTCCGTCCCAAACTACCATGAGCAAATCAGACTGGTTGAGCACGACCCGCCCTCCTGCGCCATAGGCCCCGCCTTCGTCCAAGCGGCATCCGTCCAATTCGAATCGCATGCTCGACGGCTTCAGCAACAGTCGAAAACGATCCAGGGAATCGTTTTCCAATGCTTTGCCAGGAGCAAAATCCAATTCGAATTCCGCTTGGGGAAACGGCATCACACAACAAAGTTCAAAATCCATTTTAAGCGCCTGATCCGCGAAAATGCGATCCGTGCCTTCGGCCAATGCAGAAATCGCTCTCACCAGCGGCGCGGCGTTTGCATAAAGCGACTGAGTCGCCTGATGCATTATTAGAACCTCTTCCTTGACGGCGCTCAGGCCCGTATGAATGACCGTGGCCAGCTGATCCAAGTCTGCTTTGCCCAACCGGTCAGGACGGTGTCCCACCACGCCTACTCGAAACACCAGTGGTGGTCGAGGCGGTGAGACGCACGACGGTTCGCGAACTGCGCTCCCGGGAGCATTTGGGGAATCTGAGCTTTGCATGCCATGATTTAAAGCATAGAACGACAAGAAGGGCAATTCACGAATCGCACGCGTCGCACCGGGGAGGTCGTGAGCCGAAACGGTTGGATCGGCGAATCGCCGCTGACATGTGCCGTAAGGTTCCAACTGTGTGCAGTGATTTAACCCACATTCCGCACTTCGGGAGTGTAATTTTTCATGCGCATTGGGCGAGCGGATTCATCTATGTGCCATGGATGTTTTAGTGGTTCATTTTGCCCGTGGTAAAGTGGAGTCTGAGGGTCGGAGGTAAAGATCCTGGGGTAACTCCAGCACATCGAGAACGAGCTTTTCGATTGGACGTAGAGGTTCGATGAAGGCCTTAAGCAGGACGGAGCGTTCAAAAAGCTGGTGCTGGGAGCCATGTGTAGTCTATCCAAATGATCTGGCAGTACTACGGCGGGAAATCATTGCAAATCCTTTATTTTCAAGGTACTTGCGAGGAGAATGGGCTGGTGGAGCCGAGGGGAGTCGAACCCCTGACCTTCTCATTTTGTTTGATTTAACCCAGATCCATGGAACCATGGAAAAGGAGACAAAGAATTCACCCAAAATCATGCAGCCACGATTGAAAGTGAAAAGACACCCGTTCATGGCAGGTTGCGCCCTGGCTGCCGTCGCGGCGGTGGGCGCCGTCTCGTTCAACGCTCACGCCCAGTGCAACGTTTACATGGCCACAAACCAGCAGGTCATTGACGGCTTCGGCTTCTCCTGCGCGTGGTGCGGAACTCTGACGGCCGCGAAGAACCAATCGCTCTATGGAACGCTGGGCATGTCTCTGCTGCGCGCCCAAATCGTCAATGACGTGAACGGCGCGACCGACGGCGCCTGGTCCAGCGAGGCTCAGGATGTCGCGGCGGCGCATTCGTACGGGGCCAAGGCGTTCGCAACGGACTGGTATGGGCCGGGCGGATGGGATGATACCAACACCTATCTGCTGCCCCAATACTACGGTGCTAACGCCGTCTTTCTGGCCAATGCAGCCAAATACTATAATTTGGATTGGCTGTCTCCCGCCAACGAGCCTGACCTTGGGTGGCAGATGTGGACGACCAACGAATTCATCGAGTGGACTGCCGAGTACGGAGCCTCCATCGGCGTGCCGCTCATCGAGCCGGAGAGCTGCTGGTTCGCCGATCCGTACTCCTCGGCAATCGTCTGTGACCCCAACTCGGGGCCTCTCATCAGCATCGCGGGGGGCCATGGTTACGGCGGTCCAGGCACGCATCCGTTGGAGCTGGCCGCGGGCAAACATCTATGGATGACCGAGCATTATCTTGGGAATGGGCAGGATCAAGTGGGTGGCGAAGCCATCCCCATCGCCCAAGAGATCAGCCAGTACATGAACGACCAGTTCAGCGCCTATGTCTGGTGGTGGGTCTATGACAGCGACACCACTTGCAATCTGGTGGATGACAATGGGAACATCCATAAGAATGGCTACGCCATCGGCCAATTTGCCAAATGGATTCGCCCCGGTTCAACCCGGGTCTCCGCCGATTACAATCCCACCTCGGGCGTCAACGTAACGGCTTACAATGCCTATGCCAACGGCGGCGTGGTGATTGTGGCGGTCAATGCCAACAACAGTTCGGTGAGCCAGCCATTCACCATCCATAACGGCAACGCCACGCTGCTGGAAGGGTATCAGACGTCCACCAACGAGGGCATGTCGGACATCGGCAGCTTCACCGTTACGAGCGGCAGCTTTGCCGCGACCCTGCCCCCCCAGAGCATAACCACCTTCGTTCAAACCAACGTCATTTCCCCCAACCTGCCGTCGCTCTGGACGGCGCAGGACATCGGGTCGGTGGGCATTGTCGGCAGCACAACCTATACCAACAGCGTGGTGACCAATGGCGTGTTCACCGTGACCGCCTCCGGGAGCGACATCTGGAGCACGGCCGACGCGTTTCGGTTTGTGTCTCAGACCAACAGCTCCAATTTCACCATCCTCGCCCGCGTCGCCTCGGTGCAAGACATTAATGTGTGGTCAAAGGCCGGGGTGATGGTCCGCGACAGTTTGAATCCCGGCGCGGCCAACGCCTTCATCGCCGTAACACCGGGCAATGGGGTGACTTATCAATACCGTTCGAGCGACGGCGGCGACAGCAGTTCCAACATGGTGACTGGCGTGAGCGCGCCTTGCTGGGTCAAATTGGCGGGGAGTGGCGGCATGTTCAGCGGATACTGTTCTCCGGATGGAACGACCTGGACTCTGGTTGGAAGCACGACGTTGACCAGCCTTACCACCGCGTATGCCGGTTTGGCGGTCACCGCCCACAACAATACAAACTTATGCACGGCAACGTTCGACAATGTGAGCGCGCCGGCTTGGCCGACCCCTCCGCCGTCGGTGCCGACAGGATTGACGGCGATGGCCGGCGTCGAGCAGGTGAGATTGGCGTGGCAGCCGGGCAGCTACGCGACCAGTTACGTCGTCAAGCGAGTCCCCGCGAGCGGCGGAACTTACTCGAACATCGCCACCGTGCTGGGGACCCGATACGCGGACACCGATCTGCCTGGCGGCACGAGGTATTACTACGAGGTGACGGCGGTGAATGCCGTCGGCCAAAGCACGAACTCGGCGCCGGCTAGCGCGATGCCGTCGGCCAACGTGCTGTCGCCGTGGGTGGCGCAGGACGTGGGGGCAGTGGGCTTGCCCGGGGGCGAGAGTTTCACCAACGGCGTGTTCACGGAGTATGCATCCGGGGCTGACATCTGGAACGCGGCAGACGCCTTCCGCTATATTTATGTGACGACCAACAGCGTCAACTTCACCATCATCGCCCGCGTCACCTCGGTGGAAGACATTGATTCGTGGTCGAAAGCCGGGGTCATGGTTCGCGACAGCTTGAATCCCGGCGCGGCCAACGCCTTTATCGCAGTGACGCCTGGCAACGGAGTGACTTTTCAATACCGTTCGAGCGACGGCGGCAACAGCAGCAACGATGATACGCCCGCTCCGACCGCGCCCTACTGGGTCAAGCTGGTAAGAAGTGGGAATACTTTCACAGGCTACCTTTCGTCCAACGGCACGAACTGGACCCAGCTTGGGAGCGTGACGTTCACCATGCCCTCCACGGTGTATGTCGGTTTGGCGGTCACGGCCCACGACACCGCGAACTTATGCACGGCGACTTTTGACAATGTGAATGCGCCAGGCTTCACGACAACGAGCGCGTCGGCGCCGGCCGGTTTGGTTGCCACCGGGGGCGTCGAGCAGGTGGCGTTGAGTTGGCAGCCCTCCAGCAACGCCATCAGTTACAACGTCTATCGGTCCACCACCAGCGGCGGGCCTTACACCCTTGTGACCAATGTCGCCACGACGAACTATGACGACATCTGGCTGATCGGCAACGGCACGACTTATTACTACGTCGTGACGGCGGTGAACAGTCTCGCTGGCGAGAGCGATTATTCGATCCAGGTCGGCGCGACCACAACCGTCACGCTGCCTTCTCCGTGGATGACCCAGGACATCGGGGCGCCGGGGGTGTGGGGTAGCGCCTTTTTCGCCAATGGCGTGTTCACGGTGACCGGGTCTGGGGCTGACATCTGGAACGCAGCGGACGCCTTCCGCTTTGCTTATGTGACGACCAACAGCTCCGATTTCACCCTCATCGCCCGCGTCGCCTCGCTGCAAAACATCAATGCGTGGTCAAAGGCCGGGGCGATGGTCCGCGACAGCTTGAATCCCGCCGCGGCCAACGCCTTCATCGCCGTGACACCGGGCAATGGAGTGGCTTTTCAATACCGTGTGAATGATGGCGCCGGCACCAGCAACATTGACCTGACCGGCCTTGCTGCGCCTTACTGGGTCAAGCTGGTGGGGAGCGGCGGCACGTACAGCGGGTACTGTTCTCCGGATGGAACGACCTGGACTTTAGCTGGGAGCACGACGTTGACCAATTTCACCACGGCGTATGTCGGTGTGGCGGTCACCGCCCACGACAACTCCAGCTTATGCACAGCCACGTTTGACAACGTCAGCGGGCCCGATTGGACGTCTTCTCCTCTAGCAGCGAGTGCCAGCGCGGTATCCACCAACCAGATCAGCCTCACATGGAATGCCGTGACCAACACCTCCAGTTATACGGTGGAACGCTCGCTGACCATGGATGGTCCCTATGCGGTCGTCGCCACCGGGCTGACCGCAACGAGTTATCTGGACAGCGGGCTGGCTTTTGGGACGACGTATTACTACCTGGTCAGCGCGACGGTGTCCGGCAATGAAATCACGGCCGCTCCAGCCTCGGCGGCCACCCTCTCGCCATACACCTATTCGTGGGGCGTGCCCGTGGTCTTTGCCGGCCAGAACGCCAATCAAATCCTGACCAACTTCCCGGGAACCAAGATTGCCGGGGCGATGTTCGCCCAAAGCGGCGGCAACCCGATCACGGTCGCGCCCGGCAGTGGTTCGCCCATCGTCTTCACGCCGGCCAACACGTCCTGGGCCAGCCTGGCCGGCGGCAATGGCTACACCACCGGCGCCTGGTCCTCGACGACGGCCAACGCCAACTTCAACAACTGCCTGAACGCTTTCTATTACGACGGCGCCGCGCATACCATCACATTAAGCGGCCTGGTGGTAGGACAGGAGTACTCGGTGCAGTTGTTCGCGCTGGACGACCGCAGCCTGAGTCCGGCGGGCAGCGCCCGAACGGTGGACTGGCAAAATCCGACGGATTCCGTCCACGTTTCGGCGTCCTATTCCATGGCCGCCAACGATTACATCGTCGGGACCTTCACGGCGTCCAACAGCGTGCAAGCCATTCAGGAAAACATGCTCAATTCCGGCTATGGGAACTTCAATTGTATGGTGCTGCGGGCGGTGGGATGGAACCCGCCGCCTTACTTCGTCCAGGAGCCGGGGAACAGGACGAGTTCCCTCGGCAATAGTGTATCACTGTCCGGTGTGGCGGCCGGGGATTCAACGGTTTCCAATCCCACGATTACTTACCAATGGGCGGCCGGACCGGCGGGCGGGCCGTATGCGGCTCTGCTCGAAGGCGCCAAGTACGGCGGCACGACGACGACGAATCTGACAATCAACAATGTGACGACCAATGACACGGCGGTGGACTATGTGCTGATCGCCTCCAACGGCGGGGGCGCTACGACCAGCAGCCCGGCCAGCCTTGCTGCCGCGAGGCCATCTTTCGCGGTGAGTGCGATCGCGGCATCCACCACCCAGATCAGCCTCACGTGGAGTGCCGTGACCAACGCGGCCAGTTACACGGTGCAACGCTCGCTGACCAACGGCGGTCCCTACACGGTCATCGCCAGCGGGCTGACCTCGACGAGCTTTCTGGACGGCGGGCTGGATTTTGGGACGATGTATTACTATGTGGTCACGGCGACGGTGTCCGGCAATGAAATCACGAGCGCGTCAGCCGCCGTCGCCACGCTGTCCCCCTCCTATGGCTCGCTGGCCCACCGCTACACCTTCAACGAAAGCAGCGGCAGCACGACGGCGCCGGATTCCATCGGCGGCCCGGCCTGGAACGGCACGCTGCCCAACGGCGGCGTTTTTGCCAGCGGTCAGTTGTCATTTTCCTCCGCCAGCCAGCAGTACTTGGCCTTGCCGGGGGGCATCTTGAGCAATGACGCTACGGCCACCATTGAGATGTGGATTCCCAGCATCTCAGGAACAACCACCTCTCCGCCGTATGTTTATTTGTTCGCCATCGGCAACACGGATAGCGGCGGCAACGGCTATGACTATGTCTGCTTTGCTCCAAATCTCGCCCGCGTGGCCATTAGCGCCGCGGATCCGGGTTATACTGGCGAGCAAGGCGGCAATCTGGCTTCGTCTTTGGGGCTGGCTGCCAACCTGCATCTGACCTGTGTGTTTGACTGTCCCGCGGGAGTCATCAGTGTTTATACTAACGGCGTTCTGGCCTCCGCGTTCACCGGCATTACCGACCCCTTGAGCGCGGCGGGCGACCAGTTCGCCTATATCGGCCGCTCACTCAACGCCGGCGACCCGTATCCCACATGGACCATCAAGGAACTTCGCTTTTACAGTACAGCCTTGAGCGGCGCCGAAGTGGCCGCCTCGGACGCGCTCGGCCCTAATCAATTGTTGAGCACAAACAGTCCGGTGATAAGCATGGCTATGACCGGAACCAACCTGACATTATCGTGGGCGGTGGCCTCGGCAGCCTACGCCGTGCAGGCGCGAACCAATCTGTTGTTGGGGAGTTGGATGAACGTCACGTCGCCGGCGCCGCAGATCCTAAGCAACCAATGGCAGGTGCTGCTGCCGCCACCCACCGACGCGGGCGCGGTATTTTACCGATTGGTGAAGTGAGTTCGCATTGTTTCCTGGTTGCCACGGAGGACACCATGTTTCCCTCGCTTGCGAGGGAAACATGGTGGAGCCGAGGGGAGTCGAACCGCTGAGACGACTACATCGGCACGATTTTTCCGGGTATCATCGCCTTGCTTTTCGCTTTTCATAGCTTGGGTTGGGAAACATGTTCACAGCCTAAGCCACCAATCCAGCATTTCCCGCGCCAACAATGGCACAGAATCGGAGGTGGGATATGGAAGATGGGCGATACCGGCCCGCTATGTTAGCGGCTATCTGGAAACGCCCACCTGGATATGTTCCCGCCAGATTCCGCGAACGCCACACCGTGGGCTGCAAGTGGGTCTGGGTCGGCATGACGGTGATCGTGAAGCAAGGAAACTGATGACGGCTTCGTATCCATGTGAAGATGGCAGTGGACGCTGTCACGGCACCCACGCAGACAGCGCAGCATCGGGCAGGTGGTGGCAAAGGCGCAGGGGGATAAAAAATGGTTGTGCCGAAATAATGATCCGCTACAATCCGCTCTCATGCTCACTGCCCATCGCCGTCACAATAGCGAAGGAAATCCCGGATGAAGCCATCCTCCGTAATCATACCCATTGGCAGCCTCGTCGCTTGGACCCTGCTGGTCTGCCTGGGGCCAGCCGCCGCCTTCGCACAAGCCACCAACCCCGCCACCAATCGGAATCCGAACGATGCCATCGCCCGCATCAAAGATCAGGGGCTGACGACCAATTCCCAAGCCATGGCGACTTTGAGTTATTTAAGCGACGTCATCGGTCAACGCCTGACCGGCTCGTCCAACCTCAAGCGGGCCAACGAATGGACGAAAATGAAATTGGAAAGTTGGGGGCTGACCAATGCCCACTTGGAGGCTTGGGGACCCTTCGGACGCGGCTGGGAACTCAAACACTTTTCCGCCCAGATCGTCGAGCCGCAGGTCTTTCCCCTCATTGCCTGTCCCCAGGCCTGGTCGCCGGGGCTGAGTCGGCCCTTGACGGCCAATGTCATTTACATGGGTGGCGTCACGGCGTCCAATTTGGACAGCTACAAAGGCAGGTTGGAGGGCGCCATCGTGCTGATCACGCCGATGCGCGAAGTCCTCCCCCGTTTTGAACCGCTGGCCACACGCCTCAGCGAGAGCAACCTCGCCAACCTGGCCGATTTAACCGGCGACGCCGACCGCCGAAGAGGCCGGTCGTCAACCAACTCCACCCGGTCGCCAACCAACGCCAACCGAATCAGGCCGGGCCGACTTCTGGCCTTTTTGCAGCAACAAAGAGTGGGCGTCGTGGTCAGCGAAAGTGCGGGAGACGGAGGAACCGTCTTTGTCGCCAGCGCCGCTGTGCCCAGCACCAATGAAGGCGGATTCGGAGCCGCGGCCAGAGGCCGCCTCAGAGCCTATTCCCTGACGGCGCCCGCCATGCCCCCTCAGATTACCTTGGCCGCCGAGGATTACAACCGGCTGGTCCGCATGCTCCAGCAAGGCATCAGATTAAAAATGGAAGTTGATTTGAAAGTCAAGTTCCACTCTGAGGATCCGATGGCCTACAACACCATCGCCGAGATTCCCGGCACCGATTTGAAAGACCAAATCGTCATGCTGGGAGGTCACTTGGACTCCTGGCAAGCCGGCACCGGCGCGACCGACAATGGCGCCGGGGTGGTTATGGCCATGGAAGCCATGCGGATCATCGAAGCAGCCCATTTACAGCCCCGCCGCACCATTCGCATCGCTCTTTGGACCGGCGAAGAAGAAGGTCTGCTGGGTTCCGCAGCCTACGTGGCCCGTCATTTTGGCTCTTATGGCACCAACGTCCCGCCAGGGGGCGGCCGCAGTGGCCGCGCCGCCAGCCCGCCGACGGGCGCCCCAACCGCCGGCGATGACACCGCCACCAACCAACCGGCCCGGGGTCCCTTCCAGCGCGGCCCCGAGTACGACAACCTATCCGTTTATTTCAACCTGGACAATGGCGCCGGCAAAATCCGCGGCATCTACATGCAAGGCAACGAAAAGGTCCGCCCTCTCTTCGCCGAATGGCTTGAACCCTTTCACAGCGAGGGCGCCGAAACCCTCACCCTGTCCCGCACCGGGTCCACCGACCATATTTCCTTCGACCGCATTGGATTGCCCGGCTTTCAATTCATTCAAGACTCGCTCGACTATATGAGCCGGAGCCATCACTCCAACCAGGACGTCTTCGACCGCATCCAGGCCCAAGACCTAAAACAAGGCGCCACCGTCCTGGCCGCCTTTGTTTACGACGCCGCCATGATAGACGAGAAGCTGCCCCGCAAAGCACCGCCAGAATGAGCGCGCGAACCGCGCCCTTGCCGCGGATTTCCAATCAGCCTTTTCCATAATGGTTTGCCCGGCGCTGCTCCAGGCCAAGGATAGCCTTTGGAGCATGGACTTGTTCCGGGTGGAATCGTTCGTCCTCAAAACCCATTGGGCGGCGCCAATGAATTTCATTGCGCCTAAACCTTCTTCCGCTTGGCATTGCGGCCGGCTTCGAGACTATCTTTGATTCGCTTGATATGGCCGCGGCCCATGCCTTTGACTTCACAGCCCAATTCCAGGTAGCGGCGAATCTGATCGTCGTTGAGCACGCAGAAGCAGTCAATGACGACAAAAGGATGGCCGACGCTCTTGAACACTTTGTCGGGGTCGAGTTTCAGGTAAGGCTCATGGCGGACGGCCAGGACGATGGCATCCACGCCTTTCATCGCGCCCCACAAATCCTTTTCAATGCGCAGGTTTTTCAACGAATCCTGCCGGTGGAAGAAGCGCGTCCAGCTATAGTCGGGCAACGGATAGGTGTCTTGCGCTTCGAATTCCCACCAATGGTCCAGGTAAGGATCATGCACTTTGACATCGGCTCCCATCTCGGTCAGCTTGCGCACGATCATCTCCGAGCCGCTGTAGCGGGTGTCGCCCACATCTTCGCGGTAAGAGGCGCCCAGCAGGAGCACTTCGGCAGCCGCGATCGGCTTGCCCATATTGCGCAACGCGTCGCGCACCAATTGCGGCGCGTGCAGCGAGCGGGTGTCGTTGATGTCAATCGCCATGGGCGTGATTTTGAAGATGTCGTCCTCGAACCCGAAGACGTGCCGGTAAGACCATACCCCAAGCCCGCCGTCTTTGGGCAAACAGTAGCCGCCTATGCCCGGCCCGGGAAAAATGATATTCGAGTGAGTGGGCCGGACCTTGATGGCCTCAATCACCTTCTTCAAATCCACCCCGTTGCGCTCCGCGAACAATGACCATTCGTCCAGGAAAGCCAGAATGGTCGCCCGATAGCTGTTTTCGACAATCTTCGCCGTTTCCGATTCGATCGGCCGATCCAGCACGGTCAGCGGGTACTTGTCCGTATGCAACACGCCATTGAGGAACTGTGTGACCCTTTTGCGGGCGGCCAAATTCACGCCGCTGCACACGCGCCAGAAATCGCGAATGGACGCCACGTAGTTCTTTCCAGGCATGACGCGCTCATAGCTGTGGGCCAACAACGGCTCGGAACCTATGCCCCGTCTCTTGAACACTTTCTTCATGATCGGATAGGCGATCTGCTCCGTCGTGCCCGGCGCAACCGTCGTTTCAATCAGCACCAAAGCTCTCGGCGGGATGTGCTCGGCTATCGTGGCGACGGACGCCTCCAGTGCGGTCATGTTCGCCGCCCCGGTACGGACGTTGCCCAGCGACTCTTTCAGGTAATCGCATTGCACATCCACCACCACGACGTCCGCGAATTCCAACGCCTGGTCGGTATAGGTGGCGACCATCGTTCGTTTCTCATTGACGCAGCGTGCGATTATCTGCGCCACCTCCGGATCCTCAGCCTTGATGGGCGACACCCCGCGGTTAAGCAGCGGAATCTTCCAGAAACTGCGCGTGCTGGGCCGCTGCATGCCGATGACGAACTTCGTCGGCTGGCCTTTCCTGTCCGTCGCATCAGCCACCACCGCCGCCATCACAGCCCCGACAAAGCCAAGCCCGACCACCACGACAATTTCTCGGCCGGCCTTGCGTTGCTCGGCGACGAGTTTCTCCAAGCGGACAAACTCAGCCTGAAAATCTTCGCGCGTCGGAAGTTTGAATTCTTCTCCTGAAGGACTTATGGACTTCATGGGTTTCTTTGTTCTTGGAATTTCCGGCTGATGAAAAGAGGCGTCCCTTATCACGGAGGCGGACTGCCTCGCTTCCACCAGCCACGGTTTCTGGATTCTGCGTCTCCACAAGCGGCATCACTGAGGATGCACTCAACGAGGCTCATTCAAGCCGAAACCCCGCACCGGCTCAAGCAGAATCTGGTGTGGGCTGGAGCCGCGCCGAAATCGCCGCCAGTTTAAAAAGAAGCGCACTTGCGCCAGCGGTTACCTGGGCCCAAGACGCTGAACTCCAGGAGTTGATGGCGCCTTCCGCAAGGAAAACCATCACCCATAAGGATGGTTGGTTGGTCGGGCATCTGCCTCTCCTTCAGAATTCCGTGCCTTTGACGTGGCTTTCCATGGCTTTTTTGCCACTGGCCGTTGCCACTACACCCATTAGCAACGTAAGCAGTTGATAATGAAGATGGTGGAGCCGAGGGGAGTCGAACCCCTGACCTTCTCATTGCGAACGAGACGCTCTGCCAACTGAGCTACGACCCCATCTCAACTACGGTGAGAATCAACCGTTTACAGGGAAATTGCAAGCAATGTTTTCAAAAAATCAGCGGTGGTTCGCAGTTGATTCAATGTACCCTTTGCCCTCACAAACCGTCACCCATTCCGTCAGAAATCTCCTGTCCACCAACTTGTCAGCCTGAATTGGCCCAGCGACGGTAGTGCCCACCCACGGACTTCTTCCATTGGCAAGACGCCCGCCATGTTCGTCAATCAATATGGATGAGAATTTTGCCGCCCTCGACCTTCACCGAATAAATGACAAGATTGACGCAGGCCGGGACTCCTTTGGCCTCTCCGGTCGTGAAGTCGAAGCGCCCGTTGTGCTTGGGGCATTCGATGATGTTGTCCATGACGAAGCCGCCGGCCAAATGGACTTGGCCGTGAGTGCAAAGGCCATCGGTGGCGTAATACTGGTCGTCCGCTGTCCGGTATATGGCAAAGGTGCGTTGGCCGTGGTCGAAACGAATGACATCTTCCTTTGCGATGTCGCCAGCCGGGCAAACTTCAATCCAGCCGGAAGTCATAACTTGCTTCTCCTGCAGGATTACCAAGCTGGCATCACGGCTTCCATCTCCATTGGAGCCGGCCGGGCGGAGGCGGGCAGTTTGCGGCGGATGTGATAGGAGGGGTCTTTGACCTGTTTGAGCAGGGCAGGGACGATTTCTCGATAGGCCTCCCACAGGCCGTGACAGGGCGAGGGGGTATCCGCCTTCATCTCTTGATGGAGGGCAGGCAAGGCATGGTAGGGAACCAGCGGAAACATGTGATGTTCGACGTGGTAATTCATGTTCCAATAAATGAATCTGAAGAGGGGGTTCAAATAAACGGTGCGGCAACTCAGGCGATGATCCAGCACGTCTTCGGCCAAACCGGCGTGCTGTGTCAGCCCGAAGGTGACCCAGAGCCAGGCGCCATAGAAGGAGGGCAAGCCGATGAACAGGAGCGGCAGGATACTGTGAAGGGCAATGGACCAACCAATGACCGTCGCATAAATCAGGGCATAAAGGCGCGAGACCCAATACACCTTGTGGCGTTCCGTTTCCGGAATATAGACCTTTTCGTCTGCGGTCAGCCGGCCAAAGCAGTGCAGAAGGATTTTGCCAAACTCCTTGGGCCCATTTTTAAGGTTGAAAAAGTCCAGCGCGATGCCCGGCAAATCGGGTGGACGCGGCGCGGCAATGCCCGGATCGCGGCCGACAATGAGCGTATCGGTATGATGACGGACATGGCTCCAGCGCCAGGAAGTCGGTTCACGCAGGACCATAAAGGAGGCGATCTGATAAACCACGTCGTTCATCCAGGTCGTTTTGAAGGCAGTCCGGTGTCCGCACTCATGCCAGCGCGAATCGGAGGCTGAGGCATAAAGAACGCCATAGAGAGCGAAAGCCGGCAGCGCCCACCAGGTGCCCCAGAGATGATAGGCGAGGGCGCCGGCGAGCAGGAGCAAAGCCAACCAAAGCAGTGTGTCGCGGATGGCCGGGCCGTCCTTGCGCCGCATCAATTCTTTGAGCCGCGGGCGTGGAATGGGGCAGCCATACCACTGCGCGGAAGCCAGGCCGCGTTCCTCTGCCAGCTTGGCGTCGCGCCCGGTCAGGCTGTAATCACGTTTGATGATGGCCGCTGGCATGTCGCACTCGTCCTTGCCCGTTGGGCTAGGCGCACATTTTGAGCACGGTGATGATGCCGGCTTTGTCGAGCCTGCGGGCGGGATTAAGCAAGGCGCCATTGCCGCCCCCAAGAGCTTCATAGACTCTGAGGGAATCGTCGGCAATCTTGGCGAAGCAGGCCTCGTGTATGTTCAGGTCCTTCAGGCGGGTGTACATCCCGATGCTTTTCATCCATTGCTCCAATTGCTCGATGCCCTTCTCCCCGCGCTCTTTCTCAGAGAGTTTGGGGTCGGTGATAAAGAAGACGTTCCTGGCCAGTTGCGCGTATTTCTCCGGGTTGGACTCGTTATTAAATCTGAAGAGGGCCGGCATGACCGTGGCCAGTCCGCGCCCGTGACTGATGTCATAATGGCCGCTCAAGGTGTGTTCAATGAAGTGCATCGGCCCGGCGCCATTTCTGCCGTTGTGCAGAATGCCCGAATTGGCCATGGTGCTGGCCCAGGAGAGCTGCGTCCTGGCCTCGCGATCCTGCGGGTGCTCCATCGCGGTTCCCAGATAGCTGATGACCGTGCGCATGACGCCTTCGGAAAAGCGATCCTGCAACGGAGTAGTTTCCGTATTGGAAATGTAGTTATCCAAGGCGTGCGAGATAATATCAACTCCACCGTCACCGGTGGTCTGGCGCGAAACAGTCACGGTCAATTCGGGATCCACAATGGCGACCTTGGGGAAGAGATGGTCTCCCAAAAGGAGCGATTTCTCGTGCGTTTCCCAGCAACTGATGACGGCCCCGGAGCCGAACTCCGAGCCGGCGGCGGCGATGGTCGGAACCGCGACGATGGGCAGGGCCACGGTGTGGGTTGCGACCGGCCTGCCGGGTCCCGTATAGATGAAGTCCCAGATCGGCCGGCCGGCAATGGCGCCCACAGCCACCCCTTTGGCGGCATCCAATGCGCTGCCGCCGCCGAGGGCCACGACCACCTCGCACCCGTTCTTCCTGGCCACGGCAGCGGCTTTGTCCACCGTGGTGCATCTTGGGTTAGGCTCGATCCCCTCAAAGACCGTTGCCTTGACACCGGCCTTTTCCAGCGCCAGGACGGCTTTATCCAGGATGCCGTGTTTCTTCATGGAAGATCTCCCGGTCACGACGATGGCGGAGCGGCCCAGGTCCCGGGTCTCCTGGCCAACCTGTGCGACCTCTCCCCAACCGAAAATCAATTTCGTGTTCAGTTTGTAAGTAAAGCTACGCATTTTATGTTCCTCTGTTCCGACTTTAAGCTGGAAATCCGGCTCTGTCGCTCTGCTTTCCGACAAAAATTATCCGAAAACCGACATTTTTCATCCGGGGGGGCGTTGAGGGGAATCCTCCGAGTGATTTTTCCGATCGCCGGATTGGCGGCGGCGAAACTCACTCGGTGTCATGCCAAGACAGGAGTGGAAGTATTGGGCGAAAGCGCTTTGGGTGCTGAAGCCGCAGGCGAAGGTGATCTCGGCCAGACTTTGATCCGTCTCGGATAACCGGCGGCAGGCGGCCAGCAGGCGGGTCCGGATGAGGAATCGCTGCGGCCCCATGCCGAAGTAGCTTTTGAACTTGCGCTCCAACTGCCGCTCCGAGAGTCCGGCCAGGCGCGCCAGATCGCGGATGGAAATGTCCTGCTGGTAATTCTGCCGCAGATGGTTCACCGCCTTGGAAACGCCGCCAAAGGGCGGCAGCAACCGGGCGCGTCCTTCGTAAGTTTGCGCATAGCCCATGATGCCGATGACTTCGCCCGTGCGCGAATGGATCGGGATTTTGTTGACCACAAACCAATCCGGCATTCCCTGGTTGTCAAAGCATAACTCCACGTGATTAAGCAAGGGCTTTCCGGTGGCGCAAATACGGGCGTCACCGTGGGCATAGATTTGGGCCATGCCGGCGGGCGCCACATCGAAGTTAGTCAGGCCGATGACATCGGCCTCATCGCGGATTTGATAGGCTTTGCGCACGGCATCGCACCAGAACATGACCTCGCCGTCCCGATTCTTGGCGAAGAACTGCGTGTCCGGCATGGTATCGAACAAGCGGAACAGATCGGTCGGGTCAATTTCGCGCAACCAGGCATCGCGTTTGGCCCGCAACTCCTTTCGTCGCGCGGGCGTGATCCGCAGCCACGGCTTGGGCGCAATGATCGAAACCGGCCTTATCGTTTTCGCATGGCTTGACACTTTTGAATTATAGCGTTTATGGCAACCTGGCGCAAGGTCTAAAAGGCCGGGCTGATGCTCGATTTTTGCTTTTTCATTTATGAGTTTTGGGGCGTTTGCGCGCGTGTCATCTCAGGGCGTACCATAGCGCGGTCGTGATGAGCATGACCAGAAGGCCCCACGGTGCATAACCGCGCCACCACCCCGCCCCGGCGGTCGCGCTGGCCCCTTCCGCTCCCGCCGCCGGCCAACCCGCGATCAAACCTGAGACCTTTTCTTCCTTCGGCGCCTTCGTCAGCAGCGTCACCACGACCATGATCACCGCGCACACCACCAGTTGAATAATGACCCGGTTCATCCACGGCTTGGCTATGCCCGCTTGAAAGAAACCCGGCAAGATGCGGTGGACTTTCTCGTCAATCGCAAAAACGACCGCCGCCAGCGTCCCGAAGATCACGCTCGCCAGGGCCGCAGCCGCGTTGGCCCGCCGCCAAAAGATGCCCAGGAAAAAGGCGCAGACCATCGGCACCATCATGAACAAGTTGACGAACTGCACGTAGTCCCACAGGGTGTCGAACTTTGTCGGCAGCGGGGCACAGAGCGCTCCCAGCACGGCGACGGCGGCGATGGTGAACCGTCCCATGCTGACTTGGTTCTCCTGGCTGGCGTCGGGACGCAGTTTGAGATACAGGTCCCGGGCCACGATGGTCGCCAGAGAGTTGTAGGTTGCGCTCAGGTGGCCCATCAAGGCGGCGCACAGCCCCGCTATCGTCAGGCCCCGCAGTCCAATCGGCATCAGGTCTCGGACCAGCGTGGGGTAGGCGTCATCGGGCGTTTTCAAAGCAGGATACATTACTTTGGCAATCAACCCGGGCGTGACGAGGATAAACACGGGGAGAATTTTCAGGAAACCGGCGAACACTGCGCCTTTTTGTCCCTGGTCTATGTCTTTGGCAGCCAGCGCTCTTTGCACGATCACTTGATTCATGGCCCAATAGAAGCTGCCGGCAAAAAACAATCCGATGATCATCCCCGGCCAGGGGTAATCCGGGTCAGTCGCGGGGCGAATCATTGAAAATGAAGCCCGGTCGAGGTGGTGGGTCAGTCCCGAAACCCCGCCAATCGCCCTGAGACCCAGCAGGGTCAGCGTGATCGCCGCGAGAACCATGACGATGACTTGGATAAAATCGGTGTAGATCACGACCTTCAGGCCGCCCTTCATAGTGTAGAGGGCGGTCAGGATGGCGATGCTCCAAACGATAGTGGACTTATCCCATCCCGTCACCACGTTGAGCAACCGGGCAGAGGCGTAGAGAGAGACGGCCACCCAGGCCAGCACGCTCAGGACAACCACGAGCACCGCCAGGTATATTCTCAGGCCTGAAGAGTATCGCCGTTCGAGAAATTCCGGGATGGTATAGAGTCTGGCGCGAAGGTAGAACGGAAGGAAGATGCCGGCCAGGGAAATGACCAGCACATAGATTCCCATCCATTCAAATCCGCCAACGGCCAAGCCGTGCTGATACCCGCCTCCCGCCAGGCCGACGAAGTGCTCCGCCGAGATGTTGGCCGCGAAGATCGAGGCGCCGATGAAGGGCCAAGTCATCCTTCTTCCCGCCAAGAAATAGCCTTCCGCCGTTTCGTGCTTCCGGATCAGACACACGGCGACGGTGAATATGATGACGAAGTAAGCCGCGACGACCAACCAATCAATGAGCGCCAGCGTCACTTTATCTGGATGCAAAACCCTTACTCGTGCAAATGCTTAGGGTGGGGTTAAGTAGCTGAGATTATTCAACAGTTCGTCTGGAAAATCCCTGGGATTCTGGTAGATGTAAGAGATCCGCCCGACGGTGTCCCAAGTGGTCAAGAACCACATGGTATCTATTCTTTGCCAGGCCACAGACCCATCTGTACAAAGCTCGTTGCCACCGTCCGGCCGTTTGTTGGGCATGTGCGAAGGGACGCCTTGAAACGCATCCGGCCCCAAGCCTGGATCGTCCGGACCCTCGTGGTCACTCGTGCTGCCGGCACCCCACATGCCGTCAATGCGCATGGTGGTATCCGCCGCCAGAACCCACCACGGCTGGGATTTGGTCATTTTGACGGGGCTGAGCGCACTAATGCCCCCGGTAAAACGAGCATTGAGCCAAGTGGTGATGCCGCCGAAGTACTGATAACCCAAAACGATCTGACCGGGGGTCAGGACAGGATCAGAGTCCCCAAAGCCCGACTCAAAAACGGGCAACCCCGGCCGATTTGGGCAAGACCAAATGGATTTCGCGCCGTTCGTCCAGGACATGGCATCCATAGTGTTGAACTTGGGCAAACCCGCCACACCCAAAGTCGCCAAGGTCGGATCCAGGCAGACTTGAACCCAGCTTGAGCCGTCCGCGGAGCCAAGCCGGGCCTTAAGCAGGACCTCCTGGTTGTCGCCAGCGTAAGCGATGCAGGCAATACCAACCTGCCGCAGATTATTGCGGCAGGCTGTCCGCTGGCCCTCCTCTTTGGACTTGGAGAGCACCGGCAGCAACAACGCCGCCAGGATGGCGATAATCGCGATGACCACCAAAAGCTCGATCAAGGTGAACGCGCCGCCGGCAGGCCAGGGATTGCCAGCGCCAAGACGGCCAACAAAGTTTTTTTTGCAAAGTCGCTTCATATTTTATGCGGAGTACGTCTCATTTAACTTACACCCAAAGCCGAGTTTGTCGCCTCGATTTTCGACAAAGATTATCAGAAATCCGCCATTCTGCCTCGAAAGAAGGCCGCCCCGGCCGGCGAAGCGACCCAAAGATCAGCTCTTCTTGGCCGTCCACTCAATGGCCTGCCTGATAAATGTCTGGAAATTGGGGTTCACGTAGGCATTGGGGCCGTGGCCGGACTGGATGCATACCACGCGCCCGTCTCCATACGTTTTGGCCCACGCGATGACTTTGTTGCTGATGGGGCAATCCGTCGTCAACAGCGGATGGGAGTCGTCATAGACATCGAACCCCTTGTAGGTCTCGTCCACCATGTCATAATCTTTCAACCCGCGCGTGACGGGATGCTCCGGGTCCGCCACATGCACCCGGAAATGGTTGTCGTTTGAATCACTCGGATAGGAGAACTTTGTCACGCCGTCCACCACGGTGTTGGTATGATACCAGCGCATACCCATGATTTTCCAGTATTCCGGCCAGTCCAGGTAGGAGCCGATGCCATGATGCACCACCACCAGGCCCTTGCCCCCTTTGATCAGGCTGACGAAATCCGCTTTCGCCTCGTCGCTGATTTCCTGGTAATTATCGTAGGCCAGCACAACGTCATATTGCTTGGCTGCGTCAGCCTTGAACCAGGCCTGCGCCTTGGGATGCTCCACCCACTGGTAAGTGATGTCGGGATTGTTTTTGAACACCGCGAAGAATGCGTCCGCGTCGAAATCGTGCCCGCCGGTGACGATCAGCACCCGGATTTTGCCCGCGGAATTGGATGGCTCGTCCGCGCGGGAAACCCAGCGGGAACTGAGAAAGACGCCCAAGGCGAGAAAAGCAAGGAGGAGACTCAGTTTCTTGAGAGAATATAATTTTTTCATAGGGCCGTTTATTATCATTGTAGGATGAGCGATGCAAGCGGTATTGCGCTCTTTGTCGCTTTTCTGATAATCTTTGTCGAAAATCGAGGCGACTCCAACCGCTGCCCCCGCGTATTCTCTTGCTTGTTCGCCAGCACAGCGCCCGCCAGCGGAATTTGCGGGTGCTGACTGACGTTATACGTATGGAACATGCGTGTCATCATAGTTTATCAGCGTCTTTGAGGGCGTCAACCTCCGGCGACCTGTTCCAATCTGATAAATCATCAACCTCACAACAGAAAGAACCTGACCTATGAAATTATCCGTGCTAAAAGGGCTGGCTGGCTTCGCCACCGTCATCGCCGTGCTGTCGAGTGTTCCGACAGCCGTTCGAGCCTCCCAATACCAAACATTGGTTTTGTCACTTGGCCCTTCGGCGTATTACCAATTGAGTGAAACCAGTGGCACCAGCGCAGCCGACAGTTCCGGCAACGGGCATGCTGGCGTCATCTGGAACGCCGGCGGGGATATTACCTTGGGCGCGTCGGGACCTGACGTCGCCACATTCCCGGGCCTGGGCGGCGCGACCGCCTTTATTTTCGATGGCGTCACTGCCAACAATTCGGATTATGTGGATTGCGGCGGCGGGACCAACTGGGGCCCGCAGTGGGACATTGTGGACCCGGTCACTGGCTCCCTGTCCATCGCCGCCTGGATCAAGACCTCGGGCTACGGCATCAACCAATATCAGGCCATCACCGACAAAGGCGATCCGAATTGGAGGGTTGAAAACGTTAGCGCGAGCCAGCTCGGTTTCGCCGTTGGCTATGGCGGCAGCGTGCAGGCGGCGGGCATGACCGACAACAACTGGCACTTTGTGGTTGCGACTTTTGATGGCACAAACATGATTCTCTATCGCGACGGCTACGCGGCCGCATCTCCCATCCCTAACACCATCCCTTACAAATTCAACAACAACGAGAACATTTATATCGGCGCCAATTCCACGATCTCCGGGCGAAACTGGGATGGCGGCATTAGTCAGGTGGCGTTTTTCCCCTTCGCCTTGTCCCCAAGCCGGGTTTTGCAACTGTGGCTCATGGCGCAGGGCAATCCAGGGCCTGGCATTGTGACGCAGCCCGTTTCGGAGGAGGTTCTGCTCGGCAAACCGGCCAGCCTGACTGTCGAGGCCGGGGCCGGGACACCTCCGTATACCTACCAGTGGAGCCAGAACGGTTCTCCGCTCGGCAGCGCTACCAATTCAAGTTACACCATTGCCAGCGTTGCCACCGGCAATGATGGCACTTACACCGTGGTCGTCACCGACAGCGCCGCGCTCTCCGTGACCAGCCAGCCGGCCATCCTCCATGTGCTGACACCGGTGGGCGCCGCCGGCTACTCATCACTGGTGCTGTCCATGGGGCCGGTGGCGTACTACCCATTCAACGAGACCAGCGGAACAAATGCGGCGGACCTTGCCGCCGGCCACAACGGTTGGTTTGCCAATGACAGCGGCGACGTTACGCCCGGGGGCGCCACGGGTCCCGCGGGAGTGGCGGCCACCGCCTATGCCTTTGGCGGCAACAGCGGGGTGAATTGCTTCGCGCCGGGGTATCCAAATATTGCGGCTTCAAATTATTGGAATTTCAGTTTCCATACCTTTACCTTCATGGCGTGGATGCAAGGGGCGGAATTGGGCATTACTCCGATCCTAATGGATCAAGGCCGTTTTGGCCCTCCGTTCTTCTTTTGTGACCAACCCAATGCCGGAGATATCCATTGCGGATTCGACAACGATATCGTCAACTGGAGCATTGGCGATGAGGCCGTTAATTCACCAGGGTCCGTGTTGGACGGGAATTGGCACTTTGTGGCGGGCACCTTTGACAGCACGGCCCAATTGGAGGCGCTTTATGTGGACGGGGCGCTGGTAAGCACTTACGGCACCAGAGGCTACCCCGGCGGCGGCATCTATGATGCGGCGTCGGGTTGGTTGGGGGCCTATATGCTTGAAATCGGCGGCAGTCCCGACGGCGCAGGCAGCCCGTGGCAGGGTGCGATTTGTCAAGCTGCCTTCTTCAACCGTGCGCTTTCCGCCGGCGAGATCGGGGAACTGGCTCTGGCGGGGGTGGATACCGTGCCCGCGCCCACCATCCAGGTCCAGCCCGCTTCGCAGATTGTTCTGAGTGGCCTGCCGGTTACTTTCAGCGTTGTGGCTGCCCCGGCAGGACCGCTCTACAGTTATCAGTGGCAAACGAACGGCGCCAATATTTCTGGCGCGACGAGTCATAATTACACCATCGCCAGCGTTTCCCCGGGCGATGCGGCCACCTACACCGTGGTGGTCAGCAGCAGCGCCGGAACCAACACCAGCCAGCCGGCCACTTTGACGGTGGCGCCGGCCGTGACGGCCGGCTCCTTGGGGGCCGGTTTGGTGCTCCACCTGGGTTTTGACGGGAGTTATGCGGATTCCTCCGGTTACGGCAACGACGCCCATCCAACGCCGTGGTCGCCGCCGACGTTTGTTCCGGGCAAGATCGGCCAGGCGCTGCAGACCACCGCCAACGCCGATTCCTTGACGGCCAGTTGCGTGAGCCTGGGTCTCAACTCGCCCAGCCTGCAGTTTGGAGCCAGCGATGATTTCTCGGTGTCGTTCTGGATCAATTACACCAATACCGGCAGCAGCCAGTTGCCGATGATCGGCAACACCGCCTGGGGAGAGTACGGTTTCAACGGAGACGCTTCCTCAGGCGGTTGGGACATCGCGGACAATAACGGGCGCCTCCAGTACAGCTTTGGCACCACCGGCACGGTCTGGACCAACGGCTCGGCTGTAAACGGCACGGTCATTTACGAAGTGCCCGCGCCGCATCGAATCAACGACGGCAGTTGGCATCACGTGGTGATGACCATGGATAAGACCTACTATGTGGCAAGGACATACCTGGACGGAGTTTCCATAGACACCAATGCCGACTTGACAATCTCGCTGGCCGGCCTTGGAGGATTCATCCAGAGCGGCGATCCGACCATCGGCAACGATCCGGGCTGCACGGAATTTTGGAACTTGCCGGGCAACGGCCTCGCTGTCTATAATATTGACGATGTGGCTATCTGGCGGCGGCTGGTGAGCGCCGGCGAGGTGTCCTTGATTTACGAGCGTGGCACCAACGGCCAGAGCTTCAACGGGAGCGAGATCGCCAGCCCCACGCCTGATTACCCAAGCATTAGCGCGCAGCCCGCATCCACGTCGGCTCTGGTGGGCCATCCGGCCAGCTTCAGTGTTGCCGCCTTCAGTGGAACGCCGCCCTACACCTATCAGTGGTACCAGAACGGCTCCAGTCTTGCCGGCGCCACCAATGCGACCTACTCGATTGCCAGCGCCGCCAGTGGGAATGAAGGCTCTTACACCGTTGTCATTACTGACGCCGCCTCCCTGGCGGTGACCAGCCAGCCGGCAACCCTCTCTGTTCTCACCTCGGTTGGGGCGGCAAGTTACCCAACACTGGTCCTGTCCATGGGCCCGGTGGCCTACTATCCGTTCAATGAGACCAGCGGCACCAATGCCGCGGACCTTGCCGGGAAACACACCGCTTGGTTTGCCAATGACAGCGGTGACATTACTCCGGGAGGCGCCGCCGGCCCCGCGGGGGTGGCGGCCACCGCCTATTCCTTTGGCGGCAACAGCGGGGTGAATTGCTTCGCGCCGGGGTATCCGAATATTGCGGCTTCAAATTATTGGAATTTCAGTTTCCATGACTTCACCTTCACGGCGTGGATGCAGGGTAAGGAACTGGGCATTACTCCGATCCTGATGGATCAAGGCCGCTATGGCCCTCCGTTCTTCTTTTGTGACGAACCCGCTGCAGGAGTAGTGCATTTCGGATTCGACAACGCGCTCATCAATTGGAACAACGGGGATCAGTCCGCTAACTCACCAGGGGTAGTGTTGGACGGGAATTGGCACTTTGTCGCGGGCACCTTCGACAGCACGGCCGCGACCCTGGCGCTTTACATTGACGGCGCGCTCGTGGCCAAAAACGTCAACGTCGTAGGCTACTCCGAAGGCGGCATTTATGATACGGGGCCGAATTCGTACCCGCCCGGCTGGGTGGAGCCTTATCCACTGCTGATCGGCGGCAATCCCGACGGCGCTGGCAGCAGTTGGCAGGGTGCGATTTGTCAAACGGCGTTCTTCAACCGCGCTTTGTCCCTGGCGGAGATAGCGGAACTGGCTCTGGCGGGCGCGGATACCAATCGGACGACCACCATCGGGGTGCAGCCGGCCTCCCATGTCGTATTGACGGGTCTGCCGGTTACTTTCAGCGTCGTCGCTTCGCCTGCCTCGCCACGGTACAGCTACCAGTGGCAAAAGGACGGGGCCACTATCTCCGGCGCGGCCGCGACGAATCAGAATTACACCATCGCCAGCGTTTCCGCGGGGGATGCCGGCAATTACACGGTGGTGGTGACCGGCAATGGCGGTGCGGTCACCAGCCAGGCGGCCGCCTTGACGATCGCGCCCGCCGTGGCCCCAGGCTCACTGCGGGACGGGTTGGTGATGCACCTGGGTTTTGACGGAAATTATCTCGATTCATCGGGTTACGGCAACGATGCCCAGCCGACCCCGTGGGCGCCGCCGCTGTTCGTTCCGGGTAAAATCGGCCAAGCCCTGCAAACGAGCTCCGATATTGGTGACGGCACCTATCGTTCCAGTTGTGTGTCCTTGGGCATCAACTCGCCGACCTTGCAATTTGGCTCCAACGATGATTTCTCGGTCTCGTTCTGGGTCAATTACACCAACAGCAGCACCCACACTCCCTTCATTGGTCACATGAACTGGGCGCCCTATGGTTTCAACCAGGACTTTTCCGATGCCGGCTGGCTCATCGGCGAATCTGGCGGGCAACTCCAGTTGAGCTTCGGAGTCACAGGCGAGGTCTGGACTGGCGGGAATTATGGGGGAGGCAGCGGCACTCCCAACAGCCTCGCTCTATGGAACGATACTGAGGCTGGAGCACCGTCCCTGACGAACGGAAACTGGCATCATGTTGTGATGACCATGGATAAGACGGACTTTCTGGTGACGAGCTACATTGATGGCACACCGGTGGATACCAACGCCTCCGCTTTCAACGGCGGCACCCCGCTGAATCTGACCGGACTGGGCACTTTCATCGCCAACGGTGATCCGGTCCTCGGCTCCAGCACCGGCTGCACGCTGGATGGTGGAGCCTCCGGCGCTGTCTATAAGTTTGATGACGTGGCCATCTGGCGGCGGCTGTTGACGCCTGACGAGGTGGCTTCCATCTACACGCTGGGCACGCATGGCGAGAGCTTTGCAGGCTCCGTCATCGTCGGGCTGACCATCACGCCGGTCAGCGGCGGGGTCCAGATCAATTGGCCCAGCGGCACCCTCTGGTCCTCCGGCAGCGTCAGTGGCCCGTGGACTCAGGTGACAGGGGCGGCGCCGCCTTCTTATACGGTTGCGCCAGGCGGCAGCACGCGATTCTATCTGGTAAAGTAAAGTGATGGAACACCGGCCGCGCGACACCAAGTCGCGCGACCGGTGATTGGGAACTGTCGCAAGCGGCGAAGAGGCTTGTGGACAAGATGCATGAAAGACAAATATTCCACACGTCGTCAATTCCTCAAACGGGCCGCCGGATTGTCCATGTCCTTGGCGGCATTTCCGGCAATCATCCCCACTTCGGCGCTGGGGCGAGGCAAAGGCGTAGCCGCGAGCAATCGTGTGGCAATCGGATTCATCGGCATTGGGGCGCGAGGGTCAGAGGTCATGGGTGATTTTTTAAACCACCAGCAAGCGCAGATTGTCGCGGTCTGTGACGTGCATGCGGGCCATTTGAACCGGGCGCGCCAAGCGGTGAACCAGCATTACCAAAACAATGACTGCGCAGCCTACGGCGATTTCCGGGAAATGATGGCGCGCAAGGACATTGACGCCTGTGTCATCGCCACGCCGGACCAATGGCACGTCCTGACAGCCTTGGCGGCGGTGCGCTCCGGCAAAGATGTCTATGTCGAGAAGCCTTTGGGTTTGAGCGTGACGGAGGACTGCGCATTGCGCCATGAGGTCCAGAAGCACAAACGGATCCTTCAGTTTGGCACCCAGCAGCGGTCGGACCGCAAGTTTCGTTTTGCGTGCGAGTTGGTGCGCAACGGGCGCATCGGGAAGCTCACCCACGTCAACGTCTGGGCCCCGGGCAGCGTGCCCGGCGGCAACACAGACATTGTGGCTCCCCCGCCCGATCTGAATTATGATTTGTGGCTGGGAGAGTGCCCTCTAAAACCCTATACGAAGAACCTGGCCGACGAAATCTATGGAGCGCCGGCAACCACTTGGCGCTACATCTCCGATTACGCCCTGGGGTTTGTGGCGGGATGGGGAGTGCATCCGCTGGATGTCGCGGTTTGGGGCGCGGAGCCGGATTTGTTCCGCGGCCCTTTGGAAGTGCAGGGGCGGGGGACATTTCATTGCGAAGGGATATGCGACACGGCGACGATTTGGAGCGTCAATATGAAATCGGCCACGGGAGTGACGCTGAAATTTGTGGGCGTTCCCAACGGCGATGGAAGGCCCACGGGCGAGCCTTGGCCGGAGGAGCAGGAATGGAAGCAACGCTATGGCAAAATAAACGACTACGGCACGGCGTTCGAGGGAAGCGACGGCTGGGTGCATGTGGACCGGGAGCAAATCCACTTTAGCCCGGAGAGCCTGGCGAACGAAAATGAAGACTCGTTTTCGGTGCAGCTTTCGCGGAGTTCGGACCATGCGGGCAACTTTCTGGAGTGCATCAAGAGCCGGGCGCAGACGGTGGCTCCGGCGGAGGAGGCGGTGCGTTCGGACACGTTGTGTCACTTGAGCGACATCACGATGCGCCTGAATCGGAAAGTGGTTTGGGAACCGAAACAGGAACGGTTCCTGGAGGATCCCGAGGCCGACCTGCGCTTGGCGCGCAAGATGCGCGCTCCGTGGCGCCTGTGAGGCTCCGCATAGGAAATCAGCGTGAAATCAATCATGACCTCCCGAGAGCGGGTGCTCAGTTGTCTGGCCCGCACCGGCTATGACCGGATTCCCATCAAACACGAAGGCGCCGCGGAAGTGAACCAGGCGCTCATGCAACATTTTGGCTTGTCGAACATGGAGCAACTCCTGGTCGTCTTGGGCGATGACTTTCGCTATGTGGCGCCAGCCTATCAGGGACCGCCGCTGCGGACCTTCCCGGATGGCAGCATCGAGGGCTACTGGGGCGAGCATTTTAATTACGTCCAGTTTGCGGGCGGCAAGTATCTGGAGTCGGTCTATCAACCCTTTGCCAACGTGGAAACGCTCGATCAGTTGGACCGTCAACATTTTCCCCATGCGGACTGGTTTGACTATTCCACCCTTCGCGCGCAGTGCGAAGCGCTGTGGGGGCGGTTCGCCATTTGCGCAGGCTCGCCCGGCGATCTGGACTTCATCAACGGCATCGCCCGCGCGCGGGGCATGGAGGAGGTGATGATGGACCTGGCCACCGAGCATGAGGTTTACCTGGCGATCATGGAAGCGCGGTTCCAGTTCTACTACCAGATGCATGAAAGAATCCTGGAGGCGGCCGACGGTCTGATAGATATCATGCACGTGGGAGAGGATTTGGGCAATCAGCGCGGACCGATGATCGGCATGAAAGTTTTTGACCGGCATTTTGCGCCAAAGCTCAAGCAATACTTCGACATGGTCCACCGCCACGGCGCCAAAACGATGATGCACATGTGCGGTTGCTGCGAGGCCTTTCTGCCGCGCTTGATCGCCTTGGGGTTGGACATTTATGACGTTGTACAACCGACCACCCCGGAGATGGACGTCGCTTATCTCAAGGAACATCACGGCGCCAAGCTGAACTTCTGCGGCACCATGTGCGTGCAGACGACACTTCCTCACGGCACGACTGAGGACGTTCGGCGGGAAGTGCAGCGCCGGCTGGCTCTTTTTTCCGACGGCGGGTTGTTCCTCGGACCGACGCACGCGATACAGGCAGGCACGCCGATCGAAAATATTCTGGCCTTGTATGATGCTGCCGGCAGCCTGTGTGAACGGCTCGATGATTCCATCCTGAGTGTCAGCGGCGAGCGGAGCGCGCCGGACAGAAGCGATCTATTCAAGCCGTATTGAAGGGGCCGCTGCCCGCCTTGAGGCCCAGTTCGACAGAAAAGACAAAATGGTCAGGGAACGGTGGCTGCGCAAGGGTGTCGGATTTCCGACAAAGATTGTCGCAAATCAAGGCGACGCGACGGGGCAGAATGCGGTAAATTATGACAACTATGAAAGCTCACAATTGTTCTCGCCGTCAGTTCCTCCGGCGAACCGCCGGATTGACGGCTCTGGCGGCTTTTCCCTCGATCATCCCCGCTTCAGCCCTTGGCCGGGGCGGCAGCGCTCCCCCGAGCGAACGCGTCGCCATCGGCTGCATCGGCCTTGGGGATCGAGGCTCAGGCGTCATGAATGATTTTTTGAACCACAAGCAAGCGCAGATTGTGGCGGTCTGTGACGTGCATTCGGGCCATCTGGACCGGGCGCGCCAAATGGTCAACCAGCATTACCAAAAGAGCGATTGCGCCGCCTACGCCGATTTCCGCGACTTGATGGCGCGCAAAGACATTGATGCCTGTGTCATCGCCACGCCGGACCAGTGGCATGTCCTGACGGCCCTGGCTGCGGTGCGCTCCGGCAAGGATGTCTATGTCGAAAAGCCTCTGGGTTTGAGCGTGACGGAGGACTGCGCATTGCGCCAGGCGGTCCAGAAGCACAAACGTATCTTCCAGTTTGGCACCCAGCAGCGGTCGGACCGCAAGTTTCGTTTCGCCTGCGAGTTGGCGCGCAACGGGCGCATCGGGAAGCTCACGCACGTCAACGTCTGGGCTCCAGGCAGCGTGCGCGGCGGCAACACAGACATGGTGGCTCCCCCGCCCGAGCTGAATTATGATTTGTGGCAGGGAGAATGCCGTGCAAAACCCTATACGAAGGATTTGGCAATCGCGCAGTATGGGGCGCCCGAAAGCACCTGGCGTTTCATCTCCGATTACGCCCTGGGGTTTGTGGCCGGCTGGGGCATTCATCCGTTGGATATCGCCGCTTGGGGGGCGGGGCCGGAGTTGTTCGGCGGCCCTCTGGAAGTGGAGGGGCGCGGGACATTTCATTCCGAAGGGATATGCGACACGGCGACCATCTGGGACGTCAAGATGAAAACGGCGGGCGGAGTGACCCTGCACTTTGTGGGCGCTCCCAACAGCTACGGAGCGCCCATCGGCGAGCCTTGGCCGCAAGAGCAGGAATGGAAGCAACGCTACCGGCGGATTGAAAACTACGGCACCGCCTTTGAGGGCACCGACGGCTGGGTGCATGTGGACCGGGAGCAAATCCACTTTAGTCCGGAGAGCCTGGCGAACGAAAATGAAGACTCATTTTCGGTGCAGCTTCCGCGGAGTTCGGACCATGCGGCCAACTTCCTGGAGTGCATCAAGAGCCGGGCGCAGACGGTCGCCCCGGCGCCGGACGCCGTGCGGTCGGACACCCTCTGTCACTTAAGCGACATCGCCATGCGGCTCAACCGCAAGGTGGTTTGGGACCCGCAGAAAGAGCGTTTTGTGGATGATGCCGGGGCCAACATGCGGCTAGCGCGAAAGATGCGCCCTCCCTGGCACCTGTGAGCCACGGTATGACGCGACGGCAAAAACTCTCCTGATTGGGGGTATGATGAGTCCAGGTGGGTCCACCTCGAAATCCCTGAAAACCCTTTAAATACAGGCGTTTGTCCAGGTGAGTCCAGATGGGGCCAATTGAGTCCAGGAGGCGGAATATCTTTGCGAACGAGACGCTCTGCCAACTGAGCTACGACCCCATCCAAGTGACGTGAAAATCACCCGAATGCCGCAACTTTGCAGGCAGTATTTTGGATCGCACGGCGGTTCTTCACTTCAGAACGGCCAATCTTCCTTCAATCAATCAGCCGGGTTGAAATCGGGCCGGAATTGTGGAAGACTTCACGGCGGGCGTTGGCAGAACCACGAGGGCAATTCATCCGTATATGACTTTTTCAACAAGGCCGTTCCGGGCGCGGCTCGCCAGCGCGCTGCTGGCGCTGCTGGGGACTCTTTTGGCTCAAGCCCTTCTCTACGCCCAAAAGAACCCGGTGACGGACGCGCCGATGCGTCTGCGGATCGAGAAAATCGCCCGAACAGACTGGCCGGCCAAAGTGGGCGTGGTGGACATCGCCCCCTGCCTGGGTTCCTCCAGCCGGTTCGGGGTCTTTGATGCCGAGGGCAAACCGATGGCGTTCCAAACCCTTTGGTCCGCCCAGGGCGAAGAGACCCGGCTTTGTTTCGATACCTCCAGCGGGGCCGAGTCCTGCTTCATTTGCTTCAACACCGATCTGCCAATGGCAGGCGGCAGTTGGGCGCCGGAAGCGGGGGTCCTTCTGGAAACGCGGCCATGCCGGGCCGACCTGCCGATAAACACCGCGCCGCAAATTGCGCGCCTGTTGAGCGCCGCGGGCGCGCCGTCGGGCTGCGACTATGTCCCCAACATTTTCCTGGGCGCCAATCCTTTTGGACCGAGCACCTATTACGTCGCGACCTTCAACGGCTGGTTTGAGGTGCCCAAGGCGGCCCCTTACACCTTCGCGACGGCTTCTGACGATGCGTCCTACCTGGAGGTGGACAACCGCGCCGTGGCGACATGGCTCGGAGTGCATGGCGCGGGCGGCGGCACACATGGCGAACACAGCGGAACCATCGCGCTCTCCGCCGGCCTGCATCGCCTGAGCTACGTTCAAATCCAGCTCAACGGCGCTTCGGCCGCCGTTGCCGGTTGGAAACCGCCGGGGCGCCAGCATATCGAACTGATGCCCCCGTCGGCCTTTGTGCCCGTCGCCCGTTTTCATGTGACCGGCTTCAAGTGCGCCTCCCCTGGCGCCGGGCGGATTTACTTCGACTGGCACACCGTGGATCAGTGCGCCTTGGGGGGAGCGATGTTCGTTCGCGTCCAATTTCGCGTGGTGGACGATTCCCGGGGCCGCAGCTATCGCTGGCGTTTCGACGATGGCTCGGTGGACACCGGCGTCAATCCCCGTCATTTCTTTCCGCAACCGGGCTTGCGGCAGGTCACCCTGGAAGTCTTGCAGGGCGGCGTTGTGGTGGCCACAAATTCGCTTCGCCTGCGGATCAACCCCGATTGGCAACAGCGGGACTGGTGGCGCGAAGATATCTTCAATGAGGCCAAGAACGATTTCTTGCGCCGCGACCTCGCTCTGATGCCGGCGCATGACCTTATCTCAGTGCTGGATTTGGCCGACCGCTCCGACGACCGCGAATTGCTCACGCGCCTGGGCGAAATCCTGATCAAACGCCAGGAGGAATTCAACGCGCCCGCTTATGCCGGGACCTTTTACAAGATGGGCATGGTCTTGGAGCACCAGGGCGATTGGGGCGACGCGCTCGCCGTAAAATCCTTTCGGCTGGCCCTTGCGCCGCAACGGGACACGCCGGCGATCAGCGAGCAGGCCAGACTCCGTTTGGCCGCCCTTCTGATTCATTTCTCCAGCGAACTGGACGAGGCCGGGAAGCTGCTCGGCTCCATTTCCAGCGCCTTGCCGGGTGCTGAGGAACGCAGGCTCTGGCAATTGCTCCGCGGCGATCTGTCGCTGGCCCGCCGCAGGAAAGACGAGGCGCGCAAAGAGTATGCCGCCCTCGGCAACAAGGAGACGCCGGGCATCGCGCGTGCGGCCCGATTGGAGAGCGCGGCGATTTTGCTCCAGAACGGCCAATGGGATGACGCGCAGGAGGCGCTGGACCGGCTGCAATCGGAACGGCCGCTGGAGCGAATGTCACTCGACGCCGGTTTGCTGGCCCTTGACCTTGAGCTGGCGCGCAAGGAATTCCAGCGCGCGTTGACCGACGGACACACGCTGCTGACCGTGGCCGGCGACGATCCGCGCGAGGCGGAAGTTCTCTACGCGGTGGTCCAGAGCGGCCTGGCTTTGGGCAAGGAGCAAGAGGCCCAACGGGCCTTGGGCCGCATGCTCAAGGATTTTCCCTACAGCGAAGCCGCCGCCAAGGCAAAGGACAGATGGTCCAAGAAATGACCTGAAAACAATTGTCTTGCGCGTCTGCCGCTCTTGTCTTACACTGCCGTTGTGAAAACTTTGACCATTCGGCTGCCCGATTCCCTCCTCATGGAGATCGAGCACGAGTCGCAGTCGCGCCGCGTGTCAAAGTCCGACGTGGTGCGGGAGCGCCTGCGCCAGCCGGGCCGCCCGGCGCCCGGCGGCAACATGCGGGATTTGATCGGCGACTTGATCGGCTCGGTCCGCAACGACGGCCTGCCCGCCGATCTCTCCAGCAACAAGAAGAAATATCTTCCCGCATTGATCCGTGCCAAGAAACATCATCGCAGATAGCAGCGCCCTGGTCGCCTTGGTGCGCTACGATGACCAGCATCATCGCTGGATCAACGCGCACGTGGATGGCCTGCCGATGCCGTGGCACACATGCGAAGCGGCCTTGAGCGAAACTTTCCATCTGATCGGAGAGCGGGGCGTTCCCAAGATCAAGGACATGCTGCGCCGTGGCGCTGTGGTGCTATCGTTCAATTTGGGCGATGAACTTGAACTCGTGCTCGCCCTCATGGACAAATACGCCGACGTGCCCATGAGTCTGGCCGATGCCTGCCTGGTGCGCATGAGTGAAACCCTGCCCGATCCCGTGGTGCTGTCCACCGATGCCGATTTCAAAATCTACCGCCGCCACAGCCGGCAGGTCGTTCCCTGCTTGTTGCCGTGAAACACCAAGGCAAAGGACAGATGGACCCAGATATGACGCCCGGTCTTTTCACTTCGGCCCGCCGCGCACCAGACGGACGTAGTTGTAGATGCGGATGACATCGCCCTGCGGGCCGCGGCCATGCGGGAACATGGCGGGGTCGCCCGCCTTGGGATCGCTGCGCTGGGCGCCGGCGCCATGCACGTCCACAAAATGGTAGTCGCCGGAATCTCCAGCCCGGCTGCCGGGTTCCGGCCGCCTGGCGGCATCTGGACCTGGCGGACCATCCGGAACGAAATCCGGCGGACCGTCTGGGCCAAAAGGCGGCGGCCTGCCTGGGCCGGGGCCAGGTCCAAAGCCGCCGGGCCGCTCAGGCGGTCCGCCCGCCAAGCCGCGCGGCGACATCCAACCCGCCGCCCGGCCAAAGGCTACGTACATGGCTGCACCGCCGCCGTGGAAACCAGCGTGTGTTGTCGCGGACCAATAGTATGGATAGTCGGCCTGATGGGCTTCGTTGGTGATCGTTGTGCAGTCGAAAACCGGATCAATGGCGGGAGAATGCGTCGTGTCGGGTGACCTGGTGTAGTCCACGATGCTCTGCAATTCTTTCACGCTTGGCAGACGCCAGTCGTCGTGGCCGAGAAACTTCCCGGCGTTCTTCTTCTCCACCCAGGCCAGCGCATCCTGCCAGTTCATGCCCTGGCCACTGTCGGTCTTGGACCAGATCAGGCCGGTGGCGCGGTCCGTGATGGTGCCGTCGCCGTTGTCATGGAAATCATTTTTGCCGTAGCTGGGATTGCCGCGGACGCACATCACGAAGAAAGTCTTCTCCATGCCCCCGCCGGGCATTAACAGGTCGTAGCCTTTGATGCGGCCATCGGCGAAGTTAACCCCGAACAGTTTGTCGAACCCGCGCGCGCCCTTGCCGGCATACTTGGTGCTCGAAGCGTATTGGGAATCTATGACGCGCTCGCCGGCGCTGGCGTCTCCGTATGCGAACTTGAAAAACTCGGTGTCAATGAACGGCGTCAGCCGGGAAGTGTCGCCGTTGCCGGGTCCGCTGGGATCGGTGCCGCGCGCGTCGAAGAGCGAATACAATTCCTTGATGGACGGCAGACGCCAGTCGTCGAACCCTCCGAATTTGCCGGCGTTGAGTTTCGCGGGCAGCGCTTGAGCCTGGGCCGGGGTCAGCTTGTCGCGACCCGTCAGCGCGCCACCGCCATCGGTGCCGGGGCTGCGCTGCCAAGTCAGGCCGGTGCTATTGTCATGAACCGTCAAGCTGTCGGCGCTCAGAGTGTAACTGGGTGGATGCGCTCGGAATTGCGCATCCTGGCCGTAGAACGGTTGCCCGGGTTTTGGCGGCGCGATTTCGTTGCGATTGTCGTAACACTTTGCCTGGCCGGTATCAACAATCGTGTAGGGTTGCGCGGCGCGAAGGCAAGTGGCTGCCCTCCCGGCTGCCAGCACAGTCAGGAAGATTTTGATGAAATGAACAGGCGCCTTCAGTGTACGCGCGTGGAGTGGTATTGCATCCAGAACACGTCCGGGCTGTTGGGCGCCGGCGTAACCTCGATCGCCGGCGGGTTGATGATGCGGTGATCCTTCCACTGATGAATTTCGGAATGCCCGTCCGCGAAGGAAAATCCGCCCGCGTTATTGTGATAGCTGGCGGGAAAATCAACGATTTCTTCCGAGCTGTTCGGACTGCCGGTATAACCGTCCATCTCCACCACAAAGTAACCGTCATTGATGCTGTCCTGGCGCTCGTCCAGCAGCACGAAGGTCGTCGCCGGCCCCGGCTGCGTAAACTCTGTCAGCTTGCGATAGACCAAGAAGTTTGCGTCCAAGCCCCAGCCGCCCCTGTAACCATTGCCCGGGTCATCCCCATTGCCTCCGACCCAGTTGCTCATGGAATAGCTGCGCGGGCGCTGCACATGCTCGTGCTGGGGGTTGATCCCGTACGACGTATCGGCCGGGCAATGCCAGACGTTCACCGACTTTCCGCAGTAGGGCCACATCAGGCTCTTTTCGATCCCGTCCGCATAATCCCAGTTGCCCGTATCAGTCGGAGTGGTGCTCTCGTCGTACTCGTCGTTGGCGCCATTCGGGCCCGACCACACCAGGTTCGTATGTAGCGAGTCGGAGTACCCAAACAGCAGCACGTCTTTATTGTCCTCAGAGTACATCCGCCAGGCCAGCGTGAGCTGCCTCGAGTTGTCCATGCAGCCGATGCCCTGCGACTGGATTTTCGCCTTCGACAACGCCGGCAGCAGCAGCGCCGCCAAAATCGCGATGATGGCGATGACCACCAGCAGTTCAATCAAAGTGAACCCGCGGCTGATGCTGCGGCCCGGAATCTTCGTTTTCATATTCATATTCATAGTGTTTTTATCATGGCCGGTCAAGTTTTCCTTCGCCTGGAGATCGGGTTGGGTGCAGGACAAAATTCCTCTTCTGGTAGGGTCGCCCCGCCGGGGCGACCGTGGACGGCTCGGCGAGCCGTCCCTGATGAATTCTGTCTCACACCCGGCGCGGATTCGGAAGAGCGAATGTCTCTTGACGCCGGTTTGCCGGCCATTCACATTGAATTGGGGGCAGGGAGTTCCAGCGTGCGTTCGCCGACGGACACACGTTGCGGGCGGCGGCCCGCCAAGGCAAAGGACCGATAGAAATGAAACCGTCAGACTTTGTTGGATTTCAGTTCCGCCGCGCCAGGCGCCGCCGGTCCGGTTGGTTTCTGGCGTTGCTCCTGGGCGGCTCGCTTGTTTGCCGGGCGGACGAGAACGAATGGTTCGTTCCGCTGGGGCCGCCGCCCGAGGCCGCCAAACGCCGCATTTCCGGCGGCGAATCCTTTCCCCCGCTTCCGTTGCCCGCCACGCCGCTGCGGCGCACGGAACGCAAGCGCGAACCCAGCCCGCCCAAGCTTGCCGCCAAAATCGTCTGGGGCCAGGACGCCTCCTTCACCTACGGCTCCGGGGAGCAAACCCGGATCGCCGATTGGAACCTTTGCCCGGGAGACCTCCAGCAACTGATGCGCGCCGCCAGCGAGCGCCTTGGCGTCTCTTATGGCGCCGACAATTTCAGCCTGGCCGCCTTCGACGGCGATCCGGCCAAGGTTCCGATCCTCTTTTTCAGCGGTGTGCGCACGATCAGGTTTTCCGGGGCCGAATTGGAATTGCTGCGCCGCTATGTCCTGCGGGGCGGCATGATCGTCGCGGACAACATCGCCGGCGGCCCCTACTTTTACCAATCCTTCCGCGACGCCATGGAGAAGGCCTTCCCGGAGTTGAGTTTCCGCGTCTTGCCGGAGGACCATCCGCTCTACCACACCATGGTGGACGTCAATGAAGTCACTTACCCGAAGAACCTCACCTCCCATCAGCCCTTGCTTGAAGGCATCTACGTCTATTCACGCGTCGGCGTCCTGCTCTCCAAATACGGCCTGGGCTGCGGCTGGGACGGCCATGAAGTGCCTCTGCTCCGACAGGCCATTTACTATGACGTCACGTCAGCCAACAAAATTGGCCTCAATATTGCCGGCTATGCCGTCGGCTATGCGCGCATTGGCCGGGCGGAGTCCAAGCCCGAACTCTTCGGCGCGCTGGACGAAAAGCATCCGACCGATGAATTTGTCTTCGCGCAGATCAAACACGACGGCGCTTGGAACGTCGAGTCCGGCGGGGCCAGCCGCCTGTTGCAGGAACTGCGCAAGGACACCTCCCTTCGCGTGAGCCTCAAGCGGCTGCCGGTGCGGCCTGGTCAGGATGACTTGTCCTCATTCACTTTCCTCTATCTGTCCGGGCTGGATGACTTTCAGTGGGATGCCTCGGCGGTCTCCGCGCTGAAACGGTTTTTGGACGCGGGCGGCACACTGCTCATCAATAACGGCCTGGGATTGCGGACGTTCGACACCGCGGTGCGGCGGGAACTGAAGAAGCTGCTGCCCGGAACCACCCTGGCTTCGCTGCCCCGCGGCCACCCCGTGTTCAACTCAGTGTTCAAACTGACCGGCGCCGCTTACACTCCGGCAGCCGCGGCGGCGCGGCCCGGCCTGACCGAGCCTTATCTGGAGGGCATCCTGCTCAACGGCGATGTCAAAGTGATTTACAGCCCGATTGATCTCGAAACGGGCTGGCAGGGCTTGAATCCTCCCCTGGCGCGCGCCTACCAGCCGGAGGACGCCCTCAAGCTTGGCGTCAACATAATTATGTACGCCATGACCCACTGACCCGCCCATGCCCACCCTCGTCTATAAATTCCAGGAACAGGAACATCGCTTCGCCCTCAAAGACCGCACCTCCATCGGCCGCGCCAGCGACAACGACCTCTGCGTTCCCAGCGAATCCATTTCTTCCCGGCACGCCGTCATCAAGCGCGACGGCAAGGGCTACCAACTGGAAGACGCCGGCAGCAGCAATGGCATTGTCGTCGCCGGCCGGCGCGTCCTCTCCTGCCCCCTGCACAGCGGCACGGTCTTCGCCTTGGGCGATGTCGAGTTCGCCTTCGCGTTGGACGGCGCGGAGGCCGCCGCGGCGGACGCTGAATCTCCGTCTTCCGCGCAATCCGACGCCGTGATCGCACAGTTCAAGGAAGCCCGCGAGCGGGTGCTTGGGGAAATCGGCAAAGTGATCGTCGGCCAGCACGAGGTGCTCAACCAGATTCTGGTCGCCCTGTTCGCCCGCGGCCATTGCCTGCTCATCGGCGTGCCCGGCCTGGCCAAAACCCTCATGGTCAGAACCCTGGGCGGCGCGGTTGACCTGGAATCCCGCCGCATCCAATTCACTCCCGACTTGATGCCTTCCGACATCACCGGCACCGACATTCTCGAGGAAGATTCCGTCACCGGCAAACGCGCCTTCCGCTTCCATCGCGGCCCTATTTTCACCAACCTCCTTCTGGCCGACGAGATCAACCGCACCCCGCCCAAGACGCAGGCCGCCCTGCTCGAAGCGATGCAGGAGCAGCGGGTGACCATTTCCGGCACGAGCTACGATCTGCCCTGTCCCTTCATGGTCCTGGCGACGCAGAATCCCATCGAGCAGGAGGGCACCTACCCGCTGCCGGAAGCGCAACTGGACCGCTTCATGTTTTGCATCCACCTGGCCTATCCCAGCGCGCACGAGGAGCAGCAAGTTATTATTGACACCACCCGCCAGGCGCCCGCCGCCGTGGACCACGTCCTCAACGCCGCGCAGGTGCTCGATCTCCAGCAACGCGTCCGCCAGGTGCCCGTGAGCCAGCACGTCGCCCTATATGCCTTGAGCCTGGTCCGCGCCACCCGGCCCAACTGCGAGGGCTCGCTGGATTTTGTCAACCGCTGGGTCAACTGGGGCGCCGGCACGCGCGCGGGCCAGTATCTCCTCCTGGCAGCCAAGACCCATGTCCTCCTGCAGGGCCGCTTCAGCGTCTCCTGCGCCGATGTCCGCGAGTACGCCCTGCCCGTCTTGCGCCACCGCATTTTCACCACCTTTACCGCCGCCAGCGAAGCGGTCAATTCGGACCAGATCGTCAAAAAAATCGTCGCCGCGGTCAAGGAACCGCAGTACTAGATTCCAAATTTTTGAAACCCGGCGAATTATCTCTCATGTATGGGCGGCGCAGCGCCGCCCTGCCGTCCTTGGGTAGGGCGTTGCTGCCGCAACGCCCAAATTTCAAATGTCTGGGGGTCGCGTGAACGCCCCCGCCTACAAATTCCTGCCGCCCCAATTGGCCGAGCGGTTGCGCGGCCTGGGCCTCTCGGTCCGCCGCCCCGTCGAAGGCGCCATGCAGGGCCTGCATCGCTCCCCGCACCACGGCTCTTCCGTCGAGTTCGCCGATTACCGCGAGTACACCCGCGGCGACCCGCCCAGCCTTATTGACTGGGCCATCTACGCCCGCAGCGACCGTTATGTCATCCGCCGCTATCAGGAAGAAACCAATCTGCGCGCCCACCTGTTGATGGACATCTCCGAGAGCATGTCGTTCCGCGACGCCGGCCTGCACTCCAAAATGGATTACGCCTGCTTCCTGGCCGCCGCCCTGATGCTGGTCTTGGTCGGCCAGTCCGATTCGGCCGGCCTGACGCTTTTCAACGATGAAATCCGGCGGACCTTTCCGCCGGTCGGTTCGCTCGAGGGCCTGCGGCCCCTGCTGCTGGCGCTCGAAGAGATCAAGCCCTCGGGCCGCAGCCAGATCGAACAGGCCCTCCACCAAACGGCGGAAAAAATCCGGCGGCGCAGCCTGGTGATTCTGCTCTCCGACCTTTTGCAGGAGCCGGCCGGCATCATTCGCGGCATTCAGCACCTGCGCCACAACAAACACGAGGTGCTCATTTTGCAGCCCCTGGACGCGGCGGAGTTGAGCCTGAACTTCGCCGGCCTGGCCGAATTGCGCGAACTGGAAACCGGCGCGCGCCTGCCGGTGGAAGGGGAGGAAATCCGCGAGGCCTACGCCAGCGAGGTGGGCAAATTCCTGGAGGAAATCCGCCGCGGCTGCCTCGGCAGCCTGGCCGATTATCATTTGATTGACACACGCACCCCCGTCGAGGTGACGTTGCACGCCAAATTCGGCCAGCTATGACCGGCCTCACCGCGCTCAATCCGTTCTTCCTTTCCTTGCTGCCGCTGGCAGCGCTGCCCGTCCTGTTTCATTTCTTCTTCCGCCTCAAACGACAAACACGCCCCTTTCCGACCTTGATGTTCTTTCACCGCCTGGACCCCAAGCTCAACGCCCGCCGCCGCCTGCGCGAATGGCTCATCCTCCTCTTGCGCACCCTGCTCATTTTGTTCCTCTTGCTCGCGCTGGCGCGGCCCGTTTGGTTTGGCCACGGTGAGCAGGGTGAAGTGGCGGTGGTGCTGCTAATTGATAATTCCGGTTCCATGAGCGGCTCCGCCGAAGGCGGACGGACCAAACTCAAGCAGGCGCTGGATGGCGCGCGCGACATCCTGGCCGAACTTCACGGCGCGGACCACGCCGGCGTCGTTCTGCTCGTGCCGGACCCGGCAGTGCCCTTGCCGTCGGGCCTGACCCAGGACAAGACCGCTCTTAAACTCGCCCTGGACGGCATCGCCGAAACCGAAGCCAGCGGCAGTGTGGCCGCCGCCGTTGACCGGGCGATGAAAATGCTCGAGGCCAGCGCCGCCGGCCATCGGGAAATCCAGATTTTTTCGGATTTGCAGCAAGAGAAGTGGGGCCAGTCGCCGGTCACTCCTCCCGCGGCGCAGCGCGGCTTGGAGGTCGCCGTTCACCGCGTCGGGTCGCCCGCATCCGCGTTGGCCAACGTGTCGCTCATGCAGGTGCTTATGCCGGCCCGGCCGGTGGTGGCCAGCCGCCGCTTTCCCGTTCAAGTGCGCTTGGCCAACGTTGGCTCCGGCCAGGCCGCGGTGCGATTGAATTGGCTCGACGACGCCGGCAATCGCGGCAGTTCCGAGCTGACCGTTCCACCGCAGGAGGAAAAAAATCCATCGGCCACTCTCGTCGCCTCCAGTCCCGGCCTTCACTGGGTTCTCTTCACTCTGGATGGCGATGATTTTCCCGCCGACAATCGCGCCGCAACGGCCTTCGTGTCCGCCGATCAGCAATCGGTCCTCTTTGCCGGCACCCCGGCGGACTTTGGCTACCTGCCGCTGGCGCTCTCACCGGGCGGCAATGGCCGTTTGTCAGGATTGACCACTTCCTTCTCCGGTTTCGACTCCTTGGCCGCCGACAAACCCCCAGGCTTTGTAGTCTTGACGTGGGACGCCTTCTTGCAGCCGGGCGCCGATGCCACCGCGCGGCGCGAGGCCTTGCGGCAGTTTCTGACCAAGGGAGGCACCGCGTTGCTCACGCCCTCTCCTGCAGGTTTGGCATCTGGCGGAACCAAACCCGATTGGCTGGCCATTACTCCTGAAAGCGTGTCTGAAAATTCCCTTCGATCCTCTCCCATCACCCGTAGCGCGGGCGTCTCGCCTGCGAGTTCTGGTGGCGTCCCGCCGCCAACTCTGAATTCCCAGACACCCATCACCCGTAGCGCGGGCGTCTCGCCTGCGAGTTCTGGTGGCGTCCCGCCGCCAGCTCTAAATTCTCAGACACCAATCACCCGTAGCGCGGGCGTCTCGCCTGCGAGTTCTGGTGGCGTCCCGCCGCCAGCTCTAAATTCTCAGACACGCTCTGAGGGCCTGCAACTCTCCTCCAACGGCCTTGCTCTTGTGGTTCTCGACAAAGCCAACGCCATCTTCGACGACGTGCGGGACGACAAGGGCGAAGTTGCGTTGCGCAACGTGAAGGTCTTCCGCTTTCTGCCGCTCCGCCTTGGCGCACAAGCCGCGCCCGTGCTCGGATTGGAAGAGGGCACAACCATCCTGGCGTCGCAGAAAGTGGGCCAGGGCCTGTTGTTGGCGAGCGGCCTGGCCTTTGATCCCGCTTGGAGCACCTTGCCCCTCAAGCCGGCCTTTGTCGCGCTGGCCCAGGGCATGGTCCTCAACCATCCCGGCGCGCAAGCCGGCATCACCTCGCTGGTCGCCGGCGATCCCCTGGCCGCAATGCCCGCCGACGCCGAGTCGCTGGTAGTCCAATCGTTGGGCGGCAGCCCGCTGGACTGGAAAGGCCAAGCCGGCCAATTCACCACCTTCCCTCGCGTCGGCGTCTATGCCCTGCACTTGGGCAAGGAAACCCGCTGGGTCGCCGTGCGCTCATCGCCCAAGGAAGGCCGCCGCAAGTTCATCACCGGCGACACCGTGGCCGCATTGGGAAACCTCCCTTACTCGGTTGACAGCTTTTCCGGAAGCCAGAGTGTCCGCTCCAGCTTTCGCCGCCAGGAACGCTCGCTCGATTTGAGTTTGCCCTCGTTGCTTCTTGCCTTTGCCTGTCTGGCCCTGGAAGGCTTGCTGGCCAATCCCCCTCCCCTGAAACCCCGCCCAGCCCCTCCCTCGTAATCCTAATCCTGGCTTCATGGAAAAGCTTACGATTAAGATCAAGAGTAAGATTAGGAGAGTTGCCCCAAAAACAGTGAAATACGCCCGCCCGGTCCCGGTCTCCATGAGATGATCTTGCTGGCTGCCATCCAATGGCATCCCCGCCTGGCGCCTCTCTGGCGCGCGGGGTTGCTCTTGGCCCTGGCGGCGTGGGGATGGCTGCTGTGCCTCCGTCTCAAGCGGCGGCTTTAGAAATTTGTCAAGGGAGCGCCAACGGGGGAGCGCAAGTCTGTGAGTTTTGAGGCGTTGTCTTTCAAGGGGAATCGAAAACTCGCAATCTGGCGCGAAGGGTGGGGTAATGCCTTTCGAATTCCCCCACTGCTCCGCCGCAGCCTTCCGAATCGTCAGTTCATCAGACTTCTTGTGCGCAGCTGGCCCACACATCCGGGTGGTTGGTCCGCAGGGTAGCGAAGGGTGCCACGTTTTGACCGGTGCCGTGGAAACACCAGCCAATCAAACCATGGTCGTCACTTTCCCGAAGAGATCCCACCAGGGACCTGACGTTCGGTGGGGGGTGTAGCAGCGCGGCCTCCACCAACGATTTCAATCGTCGGTGTGTCTGCTGATAGCTGGCCGCCAGCGCTTCGCGGCGATCGAGATGAAGCACCTGAACTGTATTGGTCCCTTTAGCAGTCCAGTCATTCGCTGCCGGTTCGAACCTTGCGACGATGTTCCCCGTGGCAGGATCGAAATCGAGGAACTCCCACGGATCGTCGGCAGTGGGGTCAACCAAAAGGGGGAAGCCGTTTTCCACAGGGAAGTCTTCGCCCTTGAAGCGGCCGCACTCCGTGCAACAAAGGAGTAGATTCAGCCAGCAGAACATCCGTGTCGGGTAGCGCCGCTTGGGCCAAAAATGTTCGATGTCGGTGCCGTGCGAGTCACCGCAATACATGCAGCGCTGCCGGTTCCCGGCCATCGTCTGGAGAACCCCAAGAGCGGTCTTGAGCGGCTTGGTCTGTCGGGCTGATTTCCATGCTGCCTCGACGTCCAATGTGTGGGCGGCGAGCTTTCTGTCTGCATCCGCCTGCCTCCGAGACAGGGCGTTCTTTGTTCGCGCAGGCAGGTCGAGCCTTTGAATTTTCCGCATAGCTCAAGCACCTTCGTCGGTAGCGGCGAAAAGTTGGAGTTGCTCCTCCCGCTTGACTTCTGCTTGGGTCAACTTGCCACCGGCCCGCTTCTTCGCCTCCAGTTTGGCCAACTCGGCGCGGCCTTCCACGGCGCGTGGCGAGCGTGTGTTCTTGAGGCCGAATGCGGGAGTGAGAAGGATTGTATCCGGGCGGGAGGCAACTACTTTCCGGTAATCCTCATCGCTCAACGGCCCAGGTTTGGTCTCGCTACCGGGTTGGGGCAAGACGAAGAGACCGTTCTGATCGGCTGCCTGGCAGATAATCGGGCTATGGGTTGTGACCAAAAATTGGATGTTCGGGAAATGGCGTTTGAGCCAGAAGCCAATCTCGCGCTGCCAAGCAGGGTGCAAGTGCGCGTCTATTTCGTCAATCAACACGACCCCACTGGGTTTGATGGCCGTTTTGCCCTCCGGCGTCTTTTGGACGAGGTTTTGCAATCCGTACGTGCCAATCAGATGTCGGACGATATCGGCGAGCAGTGCCGCGGCCGCCCGATAGCCGTCGCTCATTTCTCCCCAAGCCAGTTGCACGCCATTGCGGTCCTTGAGCCAGAGACCGTCTGAATCAACCCGATCTACCGTAATGAGGTTGGGCATCAGTTCGTCCCGCAAGAGTTCCATGACGAGCGCCAGTTGCTCCCGCTCTGCGTCCTTGTTTTCCAGTTCCTTGTGCTTGAGCAACCGCATCCACTGATCGACTTCGGCCAACGACGCAGCTTCCTGGAACATCGTGACAAAGCGTTCTGTCGTTGGCGCGACCATCTGCCGGGTGGCTTCGGGTGAGGCGCCAAAAACACGACGGAATGGCCCGTATCCGCACGAAAACCAGCCACGGGCTTCAGATGACCAAATAGTGCGATCGGGTGTCTGGTACGTTTTCCGATTCACCGAGTGCGGGATTGCAGCCTGGAGTGTCGTTTCTTTGCCTCCGTTTTTCAGCACGATTTTCGCTGGAAACACGCCGGCTGGCGCCCGACCCGTTTCAACCAATTCGTCCTCGTCCCGGCGCACGATCTCTAGCTCGATTGAAGATTCCTCTCCTGGTGAGCCATCTCGCATCCAGCGATGAAAACTCGGCTGGAGGGAACGAGAAACATCTTTTCCGACTAGGCCCACCGCAATGGCTTTTAAGAGCGTGCTCTTCCCAGACCCATTATCGCCCGTGAAGACGGTCCAGCCGGCATAATTGTCCCCTTCTCGGCTGAGATTGAAATTGACCTCGGAGAACCCCCGAATGTTTTTCAGTATTATTTGTTTAATGTACATACGAACACTCCGGAAAACTTAACCAGAAAAGGTGCAAAACGCCAAAAATAATACAAAGGATTTCTTGCCCGTCCTCGCGTCCCTCGTCAGCTACCTCCCAACTCTTCGATGCCTCGGCGTCTCGTGATGCGTTGCGGAGCCACGTTACAACGTCCACTAAAGGCGCTGAGGGCAACTTCATACATTCAACAATTGAACTGCGTAAAAGGGTCTTCACATTGCCACATTGTGCCGGAGTCAAGCCGGAGTCAGGGCTGACACCCACAGACACCCGCACGGCACCGTTGAGGCGCATCAGGTCAGGCCGTTCAAGCGATTCCATAATCAATTCGACGGTGGAATATCCCGTTCCTCGCTCATTGTAAAGGTGCCTTCCGGCCGTGATTTCGCTACCCTTCCCCCATGAGAACGATTGTATTGGCGCTTTTCTTTTTTATCGCGGCGGCAACCGCAGCCGACACCGACGTGTATTTCTGCGATCACGGCGGCTGCACGAAGGCGGTTGTCGAAAACCTGCTTGTGATTCACGATCCCGCCCTTGCCGCGGAATACGCCGCCAACTGGCACGCCTGCGAGAAACACTCGATACGTTGCGCGGGAAAAGCGCTGGGAACCGGAAATCGGAGATGAAATTCACCCCTCTTTTCCCACTCGCCATCCGACCACCCCGCTCTCAGCGTCCCGCTCACCATGACACTCACCACTTTGGGAGAAACCTTCCCGTCCGTTTCATATATTCCCGGTACTCATCCCCGAACCGCTCGATCATCATTTGTTCTTCCCGCGGAACCCGCGCCATAAGGATGAGCACTGCCAAAGGCGCGAAGATGACGGGAACCCAGTTTGCCAGCACAAAGCCCAGACTCGCCGCCCACGCCAGGACAGCCGTGTACATCGGATGCCTGATTTTCGAGTAGGGACCGCATGTGACCAGCCGGTGGTCCGCGCTCAGTTGCAAGTGGGCTGACCAGAGCGTCCCCAGCGCCGCGTGCGTCCAAGTCCAGAGGCCCAGGCTGGCCAGTCCGAAAACAAAAGCTGTCCAGCGCAGCCAGAACGGCAACGGGAAATTCAGCTTCGACCACCAAGTGGGATTACGGGCAAGCGCCACGATCAAAGCAACGAGCAGCAGGAAGGCAAAAATACGGACTGCCCATATCCAGCCCTCGCGCCGAAGGGCGGCTCGATCCGGCATGAGCCGTTTGCCCGCTCTGCGCACGCCGATGGCAAACCAGATTCGCATCAAAATCATCAACGCGAGCAATACCCAAAAGGCGAAACGAAATGTTCCTTCGCTGTTCATCGCAGAGACGCCGGCGCGCGGCCTTGCGACTGAGCCACGCCGGGGCGGGGATGTCAAGCGCCCTGCGCCCTTGCCATCCGTCAGCATCGCGCATTTCCAACAAGATTTTGCAGACTGCGTCTCTTATCAAAAGCCGTCTTTGGCGGAAATTCCTCCCCCTTCCGGTTCTGCGTATTCAGCGTTTTCTGCGGTGAATTCAGGCGAAAAATAAAGTTTGTATTCCCACTAAACTGTGGTAATATAGGCCTTGTCTGGCGCTCGCGCGCCTGTTCTTTGACATTTTGCAGGGAAGGGCGGCGCCGGCCGGCAATGACCCTCGTCCGCCGTGGCCAAGGGAAGGCGGACCTGTCCGCCGTATCCTGGCGGAGGCGGAAGCCTCGGCGAAGGCGGGCGCACCAAGGCATCAACAAGGCCGTTTTCACGCCGGAAATCGCGGCTAATCGCACCTAATCGCACCTAATCGCAAGTTGCAATTAAGCGCCAAAAGTGACAGTTTTGACGCCGAAAGTTGCCGGTAGTTGCCGGTAGTTGCCGGTAGTTGCAGATTGCGCTTTTCACGGAAAAGGCGGCCAATCGGCCATCCAGCCGCTTAAAAAGGTGTTCCACTGAAAACAGCGAAGAGCCGTTTTATCCTGTAAATCCTGTTCATCCTGTCCAAAACATCCTTTTGGATTGCGGTTTGACGGGCCGCCTGGCGTCACCTACATACTTCCGAGTGATCTTGCTGGCCGCCATCCAATGGCATCCGCGCCTGGCGCCTCTCTGGTGCGCCGGATTGCTCCTGGCTCTGGCGGCTTGGGGATGGCTGCTCTGGCGGCGTCTGAAACGGCGCGCGCCCCTGGCGGCGGGCTGGATTGCGCTCCCAAAGTGGCTCGCGCTGCTCTTGCTGTTGCTGGCGCTCTTCAACCCCGTGTCGGCGCTCCAGAAATCCGAGCCGGCCAAGGGCAAACTGCTGGCTCTGGTGGATTCTTCTTCTTCAATGGACGTGGCCGACGATTACCATCGGTCCCGCGCGGCCCGCGCTCAGGCGATTGTCGAGCAATGGAAAAAGGCGCTCCCCTCCGGTGTCACACTGGACGAGTTGGCGTTCGACACCACGATTCACAAGCCGGGCCAGGCCACGGCGGCGACTCTTCGCGGCACGGACCTTGGCGGTTGTTTGCTGGCGCTTTCCGAACGCGCCGATTTGGCCTCCTATCTGGGCGTCGTCCTGCTCACTGACGGCGGAGATGAAGCCATCGAAGAGCCAACTCTGCCCGGCATCCCGCTTTCGGTCATTGGCATCGGAACGGACCCGGCGACTTGGAATGATCTGGCCATCACCGACGCCCAGGCGCCGACGATGGCCGAGAAAGACACCGATTTTGAGATCAGCGCCGACGTTGTGGCCCGCGCCGGTCATGGCCCCGGATTCAGCCAGGCCGTGGCGCGCGCTCGCGTTTTATTGGAGCACACTGCGGGCGGCGCTTGGGAAAAAGTCACCAACGCCGGCGTGGACCTGTCTCACGGGAGCGCCCGCGTGCGCCTTTCGGCGCGGAGCAGCCAGCCGGGTTTGCAGCGTTACAGGGTCAGCGTCCAACCGGCTGCCGGCGAGCTTTCCACGCTCAACAACTCGCGCACGGTGACGGTGAACGTGCAGAAGAAGGCGCTGCACGTGCTCTATTTCACGCTCGATTTGGGGCAGGAGTTCAAGGTGTTGCGCAACGAGTTGGGGCGCGATCCGGGCCTCTCCTTCACCGCCTTGTTCCGCAGCGCGGGCGAGCGATTCACGCTGCAAGGCGGCCGCCTGCCCGGCGATGAGGCGTTGGCCGCAGGGTTTCCGGCCGCCAAAGACGCGCTCAAGCCCTACGACGCGATCATCATCGGCTCATTCCCCGCCGAGGATTGCGCGCCGCGCCAGATGGAGGCGCTGGTTCAATTTGTCGAACAGGGCGGGACGCTGATTTTTCTAGGCGGCGACAAGTCCTTCGGCCGCGGCGGCTATGCCGGCAGCCCTCTTGAGGTTCTCTTTCCCTGGCGGCTTTCGGCCCAGGAAGCGGCCCCGATTCAAGGCTCCTTCGCCGTGCGCGTCCCGCCGATGGCGTCGGGCCACCCGATTCTGGCGACAGTTGAAGAGACGGTCGCGCGCGCCGCGGCCCACCTCGACAGTGTGAACCGGGTGGGCGAACTGAAGCCCAACGCCACGGCCCTTCTGACGGCGCAATTGGGCGACCGCGCCATTGCCGTGGCCGCCGTCCAGCCCTTTGGCCAGGGGAAAGTCATGGCCATCGCGACGGACACATTGTGGAAATGGGCCTTGCAGCCCGAACCTCTCCGCTCGGCTTATGGGCTCTTCTGGCGGCAGGCTGTGCGCAATCTCACCGGCAAGACCGAAGGCGGCCAGAACCTTTCCGTGCGCTGGGACAAGGACTTTTACCGGCCCGGCGACCAGGCGGCCGGCGAGATTCGCGTGCTGGGCGCCGGCGCGGGCGTGCTGCGCTTGACAGCCTCCCTGTCAACAAAAGACCAGAGCACGGCGCTGGAGGTGTCGCCCCTGCCGGAGCGGCCGCAGACCTTTGAAGTCAAACCGCGCTTTCGCGACCGGGGCGATTATGGTTTTCGGCTGGTCGCCTATCAGGGCGAGCGCGTGCTGGAGGCCTACGAAAAAACATTTCCCATTGCGCCGCGCTTGGAGGAGGGATCACGCCTGGAACTGGACGAAGTGTTTCTCAAACGCCTCGCCGCCTTGGGCGGCGGCCTCTATTTCCACGAAAACGAAGCGGGCCAGTTCGTGGAGCGCGTCGCCGCCCACCCGCTGCGCAAGGTTGCGGTCGAAGAATCCTCGCTGGTGGAAGCCGGGCCTTGGTTTGTTCTGGCGTTCCTGGCCGTCCTGGTGTTGGAATGGACCCTGCGGCGCAAAGTCAACCTGTTCTGAAGATGCGAATGATACCGACTTTTCCCGAAGTCGCTTGCCAAACTGGGCGCCGCGCCCCGATGCTGGCCGCCGTCTTGCTCACGTTGGCCGTTTTTGCCGCTGCCGGCGCGGGGGAGCCGCGCGAGGGCCAAATCGAATTCTCCGACGGCCATCGGGTGGATGGCAAAATCTCGTTGACACCGGGCGGCTCGTTGAAAATTCAGTCCGGCTCTCAAATCCGCGTCCTGGACCTGGAGCGCGTGCGCGAAATCCGCCTTGCGCCTGAAAAGGAAGAGATGGATCGCAACTGGCGCTTCAAAGAGGCGGGGCAAACCGCCAAGGAATTCTTCGGAGAGCCTTATCCGGTCCGCTATCTGCAAACGAAGGTCCTTTTGGCCGGCGGCGAATCTTTCACCGGCCATCTTTACTCGACGGTCCTCTATGTGGAGGCCGGAGAGACGGCGCAAAAAGTCCTTTTGCCGGCCAAACAACGCGGCGACGAGGGCCAATCCCTGAAGGCCCTCGTTTATCCCACCCGCATTTCGTTTGCAGGCGCGCCGGTGGCGGAGAGCGCGACGGCCACGTTGCGTCTGAAATGGCCGGGGTTGGAAGCGCGCTCCGAAATCGCCGCCCTGACCCGTGGCGACCTCGTTCGGCTGGCGCTGTCGCCGGCGGGTGCGGCGGGCGAATTCAAAATGACCTCGCCTTTGGGCAGGGAATTCTTCCTGGCCATCAAGACAGGCGCAAGAATTGTCGCCGGCTGGCCGGCTGAAAAGGACGGGAAAACGCTGGCGCAGGTTCAAAAGGCGCTGGCCGACTCCGAGGATTTCTTCGATGAACGCCGCCTGCTGGGCGTTTTCCACGACAGCGCCGCCGGCGAAATCTATTCTCTTCTCCTGGCCGTGCGCAAAGGCAAGACAACGCTTGAGGAAACCCGCAGCCAGCCGTGGCGTTTGGAGATTTACCGCTGGAAAACCGAAGAGGGAAGCGACCGGCTGATGCTCGCCGCCCAAGGCTGGTTGTTCCGCGGCATCGGCGCGAAAAACGAAGCTGTCCCGGCGGTGGAATTGTCCGACAAACTCTGGCACATTCGCCACGAAGGAGAGACATGGACCGCGGGGGAATGAAGACATTTCAATTATTTTTCTTTGGAATCAACGCGTCGCGCAGAGGCTCTACCCATTTCTGGGTCCGCATGTCGAACAATACGAAATCACCCGCGAACTGCCAGCAGGCCCAGCTCCAGCCCCGCTTCTCTATCTGCCGGGCGACAGCCCCCGTCCAGCGAACCCGCGAAGCCATTTCGCCCTTCTCGTAGGTCCCGAATTCTCCGATGTAAATGGGCCGGTTGTTCTCCTTGGCCCACGTGGCAACTTTGGAAAAATCCTCCTCCACCGCCTTCAATTCCTCCTCTGTCCCCGTCCACCTCACGCCGGTTTTGTCTTTTTGGTCCGTCCACGGTGTCCCTTGGTGCGTGAACGGAAAGGGATTGTAGTAATGCACCGTGACGATGAGGTTCCGGTCCGCGGCGCGCAGTTGGAGATGATCCAACTCACCCACGCCATCCCACATGGCGGGACCGACGATGACCGTCCGGTTGGGATTGGACTGGCGGATGATCGCCAGCGCGGCGCGCCAGTATTCGTTCCACGATTCGTAGGTGAACTTGCCGGCCGGCTCATTGAGAATCTCGAACAACACGGTGTCCGGTCTGTTCTTGCAGTGTTCAGCGATGGCCCTCCAGCTATCCAGAAACTCTTTCCTTTTGCCTTCCGGGTCGGGGGAAACCGCTAGGTCATCATGAAAATCAAGGATCACCAGCAACCCGTTGGCCAGCGCCTGGTCAACCGCCCAATCCATCGTCTTGACAAACTCATCCCTCAGTTTGCCGCCGGCGTCCGGTTGGCCGTCGCGCAAGGGATGCAGATTGACGCGGACATGATTGAAACCCGCTTCCTGGATCAGCTTGAAATGAGCATCCTTCAAATGCCCCTGCGCCCGGTCCTGCCACACGGGATCCCAGCCCAGGATGTTCACCCCGCGCCCCAGACGGGCGTTCTGCTGAAACTCATCCAGTGCCATCAGCCGCCATGCGGCCCCAAATACGATGGTTCCGACAATCGCTGCGATAGTAATCTTCTTCAATGTGGGTTTCATGTCTGTTTGGGTTTGATTTCGCCGCCCAGCAGCCGTTTCATTTCGCCCTCGACTTTTAGTTCCCGCGCCCATTGTCTCAAGTAGTTCTTGTCCAACGCATCGGCTTGCACGGCGGCCACTCCCGCCGCGTCGCCAAGCTGCCGATTGGAAGGCGAGATGCGATTCCAAACCAGCTTGTGCAGAATGACATCTTCCGCCGTGGAAATCCAGGCCGGTTCGCCAAAAAGCGTCACGGGCATCCGGCGGCGGAACATCTCCTTCTCGAACGGTTCCGGCTTGGGCAGCCAGAAATCCACCTTCAAGGCCGAACGAGTATCAATGGCATTGAATTGATGCGGCGGTTGATACGCCGCGCGCACCGCGGCTTCTTCGATGTAAAAATCGCCGCTGAATTCCTCAACAATCCGCGGCACGGCGGACATCGGCAATTGCACGACGAAATCCAAATCATGGGTGCTGCGCGGGATGCCCCAGTAATTGCTGGCCATCGAGCCGGTCAGATAGTAGGCCACCCCTGTCCGGTTCAACCGGCGCAAACAATCCACCAGCAGTTCGCGCTCATTCATGCGGCGCGGGCCAGTTCAAGTCGGCGGCGAAGCAGTCGTTCAATTTCATCGGCCCCGGCCTCGGGATGTTGCCGGCGAATCCCCTCTCGCGCCACATCGCAGGACATCTCATGCAGGTCCAACGCGACAGCCAGCCGTTGCTCCCCGCTCATGCGGCGATAGTGGCGAATTTGCTTTTCCAATGCCGCGGCCGCTGTCATGGCTCTTCTATAATGCAATTCGGCGTGTCTTGCAACCTCAATAAACCTCACAACCGCAGCACATTGCAAATTGCATCGCTTGAAAACATGGCGTTTCAATGGCAAGCGGCAACCCAACCCCTCCGAAAAAAATCGTGCCTAAAATCCTACGGCAGGTTTTCTGTTTGTCCCGGGATGTGCCATAATAACCGTATGAATGGTTCCGAACATTTGGTTGGCGCCGTGCGCGCCGCCGGCGCGCGGCTCAAATGGTCGCGCCTGTTGGTGGGCGCCTGCGGGTGGCTGGCGGTCTGTTTGGGGCTGTGGCTGCTGTTGTTTATATTTGACGATTTGTTCAGCCTGCCTGCCGGATTGCGCCTGCCGCTGGCGCTGGGCGGGGCTGTTTTCAGCGGCGTTTTTCTGTTTCAAAAGGTGCTGCGGGTAGCCTGGCGCCGGCAAACGCCCGAACGCACGGTCCTGATGCTCGAAGCCCGCTATGGCATCCGCGACAACTTCCTCATCAACGCCATTCAATTCCAGCGCCAGACCGTCAGACCGCAAGAATTGCCCTTCGCCGCGCGAACGGTTGCCGTTTCCGAGGATATCGCCAGCCGCCTGCGCCCGCGCGATCTTTGGGACTGGCCCAAGCTGCGGGCCTGGGGCGGCGCTGCGGCGGCGCTCGTGCTGGTCTGGGCGGCCGCCATCGCGTTCTTCCCCCGCCAGTTTGGCGCCGCGGCCGCGCGCTACGCCTTGCCTCTGAGCGATGTCCCGCCTCCGGGGGATTGCGTGCTCAAACTGACCCCTGGCAACGATCTCACGGTCGCCGAGGGCGAAAACCTCGAAGTCGGCGTTGAAATCGAAAAGACCTCCAGCCCGGCGCCGGCGTCGCCGCCCTTGATAGCCTGGCGGGAGAAAGCCGATTTTATTCAGCCGTCGCAAAGCGGCGATGAACATTGCCTGATGGAACCGCTGGCGCAGTCCGGGGAGCCGAAGCCGTCGCCGGGCAGGTTTGTGCATGTCTTTGCCAACATCCAGACGCCTTTCGCGTACCGCGTGTTTTCCGGCGACACCTGCACGCGCAGCGTCGCGGTAAAAGTATTGCCCGCGCCGCGCCTCCAGGATGCGGCCTTCCGCATCACGCCGCCCGCCTACTGCGGGCTGAAGCCGCAAACCGTTTCCGGCCCGCCCGCGCCGCTGTCGGTGCTGGCGGGATCGCAGGTGGAAATATCCTTTGACATCCAGCCGCCGGTGCAGTCGGCGACTTGGAACCTTGGTGGAAATGTGCTTCCATTCGAGGGAAACAGTTCACACTGGAAGGCGGTGGCCGCCGTCACAAACGCCGGCGCTTACGAAATTCAGGCGGCCTACCAACTGGGCGGCAAATCCATGTCCATCGCGCGCGGCGACGTCCAAATCATCCCGGACAATCCGCCGGAAGTTGATTTTGTGACCGAAGACCGCAATCGTCTTCTGCAGTTCGGACAAAGCCTGAGCCTGGAGATCCTGGCTCGCGATGATTTCGGCCTGGCGGAGATTTCCGTTGTGGCGCGGCCAACGGACAAGGACGAGCCGGGCCGCGTGCTTAAACGCTGGACCTATCTGGGGCCGCCGGGCAATCCGGGGCCGCTGCGGGAGTCGTTCTCGCTGGTCATTGATCCGGGGCTTTTCGAATCGGGCGCATCCTATTATTTGGAGGCCTTGGCTAATGATTTCCGACCGGGCGGCCTGCCGTCGCGTTCGCGGCCCATTTTGTTGCGGCTCAAATCCGGGGAAGACCTCGCGCTGCGCGACAACGATCCGCTCAAGCCGGCTTTCGACGCGCTCAAAGAGGCCGTGGCGTCGCAGGAGAGGGCCAACCGCCTCGCCGCGAACCTGCACACCTACCTCCAGGACGTTCTTCAGAAGAAGAACCTCCCCAGCCAGGTCGCCGCTTTGAGCGGCCCGCAAGACGAAGCGCGCAACCACGCCTCCGAAGCTGTGTCGCTCTTTAGCCGGCAACCCGACGGCAAGCCTTATGCGGAGACTTTGTCACCGGTGGTCAATCACGACATGGCCGGGGCGCAGGAAGATTTGCGTTCCCTTAACACGGCCGGCCGGAACAAACTGCCCTCCCTGCTGACCGGCCTGGAGACCCGGCAGGCGCAGATTCTCACCCGCCTGCTCAGTTTGTTGGGCCAGATTGCCGACGCGCGATCCGCCCCGCTCAGCGCCGTCGCCGAAGGCGCCAACACCAGTCAAACCCCGGCCACGGGTGAGGAGCGGGCGCGCGAATTGAGGGATGAGATGAAGAGTTTCCTGGCCGACCAGGAGCGCGTTCTGGAAAAAAGCCGCACCCTGGCGGCCAAGGGGCCGGAGGATTTGACGCAAAGCGACCAGGCCGTTCTGGGCGAATTGTCGCGCGAAGAAGACAAGTGGGCCAAGTTCCTGGAGGAGAAACTGACCGATTTCAGCAAACTGCCCCAGCAGGACTTCGCCGATGCGTCCATGGCGCGGGAAGCCAACTCGGTCTTTCAGGAAGTGCAGGAGGCCGCCGGGGCATTGACCCAAAAGAACATCGAGTTGGCTGTGCCACACGAACAATCGGGCCTGGAAAACGCCCGCGAACTGGTCAACAACCTCGAACGCTGGCTGCCCGACACCCCCGACAACATCAAGTGGAGCATGGAGGAACCTCTGGCTCCGGCGGACATCGCCCTGGCCGAACTGCCCAAGGACCTCGAAGATATTGTCGGCGAATTGCTCGATAAAGAGGAGCAAATGACACCCGAGGTCGAGGACGTCACCAGTTCCTGGATGGATTCCGCCGATAAAGGCGCCGGGTGGGGCACCGGCGACGGGCCTATTTCCGACATGAGCGCCAAAGGCGTCACCGGAAATCTCCTGCCCAATCAGAATGAAGTCGGCGGCCGTTCCGGCGAAGGCCGCACCGGCCGCAGCCACGGCCAGATGGTGGGCGACACCGCCGAGGGCAAAGGCGGCCGCGAAACGCCGACCCGTCTGGCTCCGGAGCCTTTCGAGCAAGGCAGCGTCAGAGACACGGCCAGGAACGATTCCGGCGGCGCGACCGGCGGCGGCAAGTTGTCCGGCTATGGAGGCGAGGGCCTGCGGGGTCCGGCCGGGCCGTCATCGAACCAAAGACTGCCGCGCTTGGCCGATCAGCAGGCCAGAATCCGCCAGCAGGCCGAAGCGCTGGCGCTGCAATTGCGCCGTTATCACCTCTCCACCGGTGAACTGGAAACCTCCGCCAACGCCATGAACCGGCTCGAACAAGCCGCGCGAAAGGATGACGGATTGGGCGTGCGCAGGGCTTTCAGCCAGGCGGTCAGCGCCCTGGGCGCCGCCAAAGGCACCGTCGGAAGCCAGATCGCCGTTCGGCGCGAGCAGGAGAAGCTGCCGCCCTGGGTGCGCGAGCAAATGCGCGTCGGCGTCCAGGACGGCGTGCCCAAAGGATATGAAGAGATGGTCGCCGAGTATTATCGCGCGCTGGCCGAAGGGAGGAGCCGATGAAGCCGGTGGCGATCAGCGTTTTTCTACTTATAGTATTGACAGCACGGCCATGCCCCGCCCAATCCATTTCGGTCCTGCCGCACGGCGATTTCGAGCAGGCCGACCCGCGCGACAAAACCAAGCCCGCCGGCTGGGACCGGGTGGACGGCTTGGGCGTTCAATGGGTTGCCGCCGCCGACGCCGCCCATGGAAAAGCCATCCGCATGGATACCCGCGTCAGTGAAAAGGCCATGCAGGCGCAATGGATCAAAACGGGCCTGACCAACCTATGGAACATCCCCAAACCGGAGAACAATCCCATTGCCGAAACCTACGGACTCTCGCTCTATTCGGACCCGATGGCCGTCAAAGCCGGACAGGCCTATCGAATCACCTTTGATTACATGGGGCCGGATGGAGGGGCCAAAGTCTGGGTGCGCGGCTGGGGCATGTTCCAGGGCGAAAGACGGCGGCGCTGGGAAGCCACCGTCACCTGCCACGGCAGGGACGGCGTCTGGACCACGTGCTCCCAAGTTTTCCATCCCACCCGCGCCCGCCCCGAGGTCACCGAAATGCGGGTCATGCTCTTCGCTTTTTATCCCGCGGGAATTTATTGGTTTGACAACGTCCGCATCGAGCCGGTCAACGAGCCGGGAAAGCCACGATGATTCGGTAGGCTGCGGTCACGCCAGGTCGAAGCGATCCAGATTCATAACTTTATTCCACGCCGCCACAAAGTCCTGCAGGAACTTTTTCCGGGAGTCCTGGCATCCATAGACTTCCGCCACGGCCCGGAGTTGGGAGTTTGAACCGAAGATCAGGTCCACACGCGTGCCGGTCCACTTGACCTTGCCCGATTTGCGATCGCGACCTTCAAACAAGTCCGCGTCTTGCGAGACCGGCTTCCACTCCGTGCCCATGTCGAGCAGGTTCACGAAGAAGTCGTTGGTCAGCGCTTCCGGCCGCTTGGTGAAGACGCCGTGTTTTGCCCCTCCGAAGTTGGTCTTCAGGACGCGCATGCCGCCCACGAGCACCGTCATTTCAGGCGCGGTCAGGGTCAGCAATTGTGCCTTGTCAATCAACTGCGCTTCGGCCGACACGGTGTATTTGCCCTTGAGGTAATTGCGGAAGCCGTCCGCAATAGGCTCAAGCACCGCGAAGGAGGCCGCATCGGTTTGCTCCGCCGAGGCATCCATGCGTCCCGGCGTGAAGGGGACCGTGACCTTGTGACCGGCGTTCTTCGCCGCTTGTTCGATACCGGCGCAGCCGCCCAAAACGATGAGGTCAGCCAGCGAGACCTTCTTGCCGCCTTTCGCCGTCTGGTTGAATGCGCCCTGGATACCACCGAGTGTCTTCAGCACCTTGGCCAACTGTTTCGGCTGGTTGACTTCCCAATCCTTCTGCGGTGCCAGGCGAATACGGGCGCCGTTCGCGCCGCCGCGCTTGTCGGAGCCACGGAATGTGGACGCCGACACCCACGCGGTGGAAACCAGTTGCGAGACGGACAGGCCGGACGCCAGAATTTTGTCCTTCAGCGAGGCGATGTCCTTGGGACCGATCAATTTGTGGTTCACCGCGGGAATGGGGTCCTGCCAGATGAGTTCTTCTGCGGGAACTTCCGGGCCGAGATAGCGCGCGCGCGGGCCCATATCGCGATGCGTCAGCTTGAACCACGCCCGGGCGAATGCGTCGGCGAACTGATCCGGGTTCTCCAGGAAGCGCCGGGAGATTTTTTCGTAAGCAGGGTCGAGCCGCAGGGCGAGGTCCGTGGTGAGCATGGAAGGCGCGATACGCTTTGAGGGGTCATGCGCGTCCGGCACGGTATTGGCACCTGCGTCGCCCTTCGGCTTCCACTGGTGCGCACCAGCCGGGCTTTTCGTGAGTTCCCATTCGTACCCGAAGAGGTTTTGCAAAAAATTATTGCTCCACTTCGTCGGCGTGGTGGTCCAGGTGACTTCCAGACCGCTGGTGATCGCGTCGCCGCCCTTGCCGGTGCCGAAGCTGCTCTTCCAGCCCAGGCCCTGTTGTTCGAGACCGGCGGCTTCAGGCTCAGGACCCACATGGGAGGCAGGGCCGGCGCCGTGGGTCTTGCCGAAGGTATGGCCGCCGGCGATGAGCGCCACTGTTTCGTCGTCGTTCATGGCCATGCGCGCGAAGGTCTCGCGGATGTCGCGCGCCGCAGCAATGGGATCGGGGTTGCCGTTGGGGCCTTCCGGGTTGACGTATATCAGCCCCATTTGCACGGCAGCGAGCGGGTTCTCGAGATTGCGGTCGCCGGAGTAGCGTTTGTCACCCAGCCAGGCGGTCTCGGCGCCCCAATAGACATCCTGATCCGGCTCCCAGGTGTCCTCGCGACCGCCACCGAAACCGAACGTTTTGAAGCCCATCGTTTCCAGGGCGACGTTGCCCGTGAGAATCATCAGGTCGGCCCAGGAAATCTTCCGGCCGTACTTCTGCTTGATCGGCCAAAGCAGGCGACGCGCCTTGTCCAAGCTGACGTTATCCGGCCAACTGTTGAGCGGCGCGAAGCGCTGCTGGCCCCTGCCGCCGCCGCCGCGGCCGTCACCGGTGCGGTAGGTGCCGGCGCTGTGCCATGCCATGCGAATGAACAAAGGGCCGTAGTGGCCGAAGTCCGCCGGCCACCAATCCTGCGAGTCGGTCATCAGTGCCGCGAGATCTTTCTTCACCGCCGCCAGGTCGAGGCTCTCGAACTCTTTGGCGTAGTTGAAGTCCTCGCCCATGGGATTGGACTTGGAGGAATGCTGGTGCAGGAGCTCGACCTTCAACTGGTTGGGCCACCAGTCGCGGTTCGATGTGCCGCCGCCAGTCTGATGGAACGGGCATTTTGCTTCGGTTGACATAGTTTTTCCTTATGAGTTGATATTTCCCATTCGAATTCTTGCCCACGAACAGCGTGAGCCTTTTTCGTGATTTTCTTCCTGCTCCACAAATTTGCAAGTCCTTTTCCAGTCCGCGCTCGGTTTGGGGCGCATCCCAATTTTCGGCCGGGTCGGCGCACCCGTCTTCGCCTGACGGCTCCGGCGCGGCAAGCCGGCGACCCGCTGGCCGCACCGCAGCTTTGGCGAATGGGGGTGACCGCAGTGGGCTGGTTGTTGGCAAGTTTTTCATTTTTTGGCGCAATTAAGCGCGATTGAGCGCGATTGAATGCCATCGGCAGTGGTGAGTTCAAAGTTCAAAGTCCAAGGTTCAAGTTTTGCAACCCCGAAAGCTTTCGGGGCAAGGGTTCACGGCGGGAAGCGCAGAAAAGGTGGCAGCGGCGTCCCGCCGCTGATCTATCACGGCCAGGAGGCGGGACGCCTCTTCCACCGTATAGGCAAGAAGACGGGGGCAAAAACATGGGAGCAAGCCATCTTTCTGCCGCAAATTTATTGCCTTGCCGGTTCATTTTGAAATTTTTTATTTGGTTATATTTACTTGTACTTACTTGTACTTGCTTGTACCAACTGCAATCGGGCCGGACTGAATTGCAGTTGGCGGCGGGATCCACCCGCGTCTGAATTGCAGTTGGCGGCCGGGTCGAGTCCGGGTCTTTTGAGCCGGCGTGTGCGGGCCCGCCTCTGTGCCCTGCGCTGCTTCCGGCCCATTGCCCAGTGAACCATTCTTCCGTTCATGTGGCGATTGTGGCACAGTGGCCAAGAACCAAAAAACCTACGGTAGTGTTTTTGGCATGATTTTTTTGGCGGGACGGGGCCGGCGCTAGTGGCTGTCCATCAAGGGCTTGCGACCTGGAAAACAAGAAAAGGCCATGAAACCACAAAAAAATGTGCTAAATATTTTCCGTGGGACCCATGTTTTTCTGCCAAACGACCCTGTTTTTGGGCCAAAAACGGACCCCTTTTAGAGCCGAGATATGCAAGTTGCTTTGGTTGTGCGGGTTAGACAGTCTGAAAAACAGGCACCGCATCGCTCCGGCGGGAAATCGCATGAGAATCGCTGCTGGCTCCAGGGGATTGAGCAGGGAGATTGAATTGACCGCAGACCCTCGCTGAATACGCCGAAATGGAGCGAGGAAGAATTTCGGCCATTTCTTTTTTCCGCGTATTTGGGGTATTCTGCGGTTCTCTCTTCCTCTGCTCATACCGGGCAAGCCGCAAGCATATAAATGCGACCACGGATGGCGCGGATTCCACGGATAAAGAAGGTCTCCTGGAACGGCTGGCCAAACGCTATGGGAAAGGCAAAAACATGGGGCAAAAAGATAAAGACCGGAGATTTTTTTGCCCCCATTTTTCTGCCTGCCGTCCTGCCTCCGCCATAGGCCCGAGGTGGCAGAGGAATGTCTGGCACGGGAATAAGGAAAAGAAAAACGGCTGGCGCTATGTGTGTCATTGGCGTCAGGAAAATGCATCTAAAACCCCTGGCCAGTCTTTCCGACGCCCCTTTTCCACTGCAAAATGTCAACGAACAGGCGCGTGAGCGCCATACAGACTCTCTATTACCACGTTATTATGGGACTGCAAATAAACAGTGTGAAATGTTTTTCCGCGCCAAAGCGGTTTTCGTGCCGGGCGGCGCATTTTCCGGCGGCTTTTTCCCGCGCAGAGGCTATAATGCCGCAAATATCAATTTCCGAGGACCACCGGCCTTCCACGGTTATTTGATTTCGTCGCATTCGATGTCGGCGGAGCATTCCCAGGCAACATACGGGGAAACGAACGCCCCAAACAGGCGATGCTGTCGAGCCGTGCCTTTCATAACGCCAGCGGCTATGCGCTCCATATCTCTCTCAGCCATAGCCCGTAAATTGTCGTATGCAACCTTTGTTTCAGGGAACTGCGGGGACATGGAGTTCATCTTGGCGAAATGTTCCAGTGGCCAACCTAATTTTAGAACCTTTCCTGCACTGAAAAACTTCTTCCTGCGCCAGCGCCGGATGGTATCGCGCTTTGCCTCGGCTTTGGCGACAAGGCGTTGCGTGACGTTCGGCGGCTCTGACCGGCCCCGCTCAATTATCTCTGGGCCGTAGTCCGGCTTCTTAGCCTTGTCTTGGCGGTTATGATCTTCATGGAGGAATTGTTTTTTCATGGTTCGTGATCTCGTTGACACCTATCATTCAAGAGGGCAGGCCAAGGCCTGTTGGAATTCGCCATATTCTGCAAACTCCCAATACACCTCTCTGAATCTTTGCTTAGGATTAAGTCCTGCTGGGTCGCAAATGAAGGCGAGTTGCAATTGGGTCTCGGTAGCTCTAAGGAGCGCAACTTGGTAGGCCGCCCCTTTTTGGCGCGCCAACAACATTTCGCCGTCGGTCATGGTGAAAGGCTCGTTTTGTTTCGTAATGGATTTGACATCGACAAAAACTTCCTCTCCTTCCGGGTTATGCCCTTTAAAATCGCAGCCGGCCTTTTGCCCGCTTACATCAACGAGTTTCCATCCCAAACTGCGCAGCCACTTTAGAACCACTCTCTCCGCATTTTGCCAACGCGGGTCAAAGCTCGATTGTGGCTCCGGCGCGGGCGTAAAATTCTGGATGGCAGTTCCCGGCCGAACAGTGAGTTGAGGTGGCTCAATACCAGCTTCCTTGAGCTTCTTTGCTTTCTCCTGTAAGAGACCTGCCGTCGCGGCATAATCCGCCTTCATCGTTTCAGGCGTAACGACTCGGGCGGGGGCTGCCTGCTCCATCCAGGCTGCAATTGTCTCATCGGAGAATCGGCGTTGCCCGTGTTCATCCCGGTTGTTCGACAGAGAAGCCCGAATTTTTGCAGCCGCGAAAGCAAGCTCGCGGGCTTCCTGCAAATCTGGCGTTGAAGCCGCCTCCTTTTCCAAGGCACCTGCCAGAACCCAGTATTGGCCTTCCTTCGCAATTCTCGACGCGAGTTTCGACGCTGAACGGTAATCGATTGGCACCGCATTGAGTTCATCGGCCTGCTCTTTATTAAGCAGTTTCATGTTGCCCGTGGCCGGCTCCTCTGCCAACCGAGCTATGAGCGCCTTTAGTTCCTTAATCGGCGTGCCACTTCTCTGTCGCAATATCGAAGCCGCTTCCGCCACGGCAGGATGATCCGCGTCATCGTTTATTTTGCTAAGGATGCGACTTGCCCACCTGATTGCTTCAGTCGGGTTTTCGTCGTAGTCACGCTCCCTTATCTTTTCCGTTAGGACCAATAGCCGGTAGGTCCGGGCGCAGGAGTAGCCCTCATTCGATGGCCGACAGCCATACCGACTTTCAAAGTAATCAGGAAAGCTCTGGCGTGTTCCGAGTTTCGTCTGCTTTAGCTCCTCCCACCTTTCGCGGGCGAGGGTAAGTGCCTTTCCAGCGTTTTTGTGGCGATGGCGAAGTTTTTTGAGAGCATCTTGAATGCTATCGTCATCTGCATTAAATGTCTTCGTAAGTTTGGCAAACTGTTCTTGGTTTTCAGTTTGTAATGCTCGCAGCTCCTCGTATTTAAACAGCCGGTCATCGAGTTCTGTTTTGGGCGGCCCGGAATTTGTTTCGTTCATTTCGTTATCCTTTCCTTCAAGTTGTACGGAAGTGGCACGAGGCGGGGTCACGCGTAGGTACAGGTTGCATTGCAGGTGCCAGTTCTGACACTTGTACTTGTATTGCCCTTTTACCTCGCAATGTGTCAATGTAAGGCACAAACCCTTTTCGGAAACGCGGTGCCAAGCAAAGCCGATGCAAAGCGGCGGGTTGACTTGGCGCTATCTGCGTTAAGTTAGGCTTTAATTGCCGACATTTATGTTATACTCCCGCCGCCACTATTTGCCAACCTGCTTTTATCCCCCACCGACACCCACGCAGGAGCGGACGGAAAAACAAGATATTTGTACGCAAGCCCAGCGTATTCCGCTCCTGCCGCCAACCGACCTAACCAGGGCAATCCGTCCTTTAAAGAAAACAGCCAGACATTATCGGATATGCTGTATTGTGCTACTCCATGCGCTCCGGTCTTTGCTTGGAGCCACCCATTTCCTCCAATAAGTGCGTATTTATGAAACTCAGTCCACTTTGCCCCATCGTTTGCCGATTTTTCAACAACGAGCAGAATATGAATATTATTTAGGTCTAATGGTGTATCCATGTCATTCCTTCTTCTTAATGATGATGTTGCGCGCATCTCCAAGAATCTTAGCCGCATCCTCGGCTTTGTAATTCTGCACGTCCAGTTCCATTTCTTTGCCTTCTTTTCTGTAGTAAAGTTTCTTCTGAAAGCGATCGGCAATCGCCAGAAGGATGCCAAGTATTACTGTAGCCATGGTCATAATGGCCTGGATTTCCAGGTATTCAACTGCTTTTCCGGTTGCCGACCGAGTCATTTTCCTCTCCCGTTTGCACGGAATTCCGGCATCTTTAAACACTCGCTGCAATTCGTCGTATTCGTTATCTTCGGCGTGAATCATTATTTCGTTCATATATGAATGTTTTTGAATTCTTGTCTGGGTTTACGCTGCTTCTGTTTTGGGGATTTTTCTAGTATCTCATTATGCGGCCAGGCGCACCATGCGGCCGCCGAAAAGCAGTTGCTAGGGCAGGAATGTGGAGCGTTGAATCTGTTCCTCCGACTCGGTTTTGAGCGAGGCCGGGGTGATCACCAGGACGCGGGCGGCTTTGTTGATCTGGCGCAACAAGGCGCAGGCGGCAATGGCCTCGATGGCTTTTGCGCAGGCCCATTTCATCGGCCAGCAGCGCCCGTTCGGCAAAGGCTAGGCGCAACATGCCTTCGCGCTGATAAGGAAAGAGAGGCACATGGGTTTCATTGGGGCTGGCCTTGTTAATGATAAAGCCATCAATTCGATCAAGCGTCTCAATGATGCTCATATTGCGGCAAGCCTGTTTCCGTTGCGCGTTCCTGTCAACGTAAAATTGCCATGTTGTGGCAACAGGGGGAACGGCTTTTTTATTTACAGCGCAGCCTTTTCGGCGTTATGGTGAGGCCATCTTAACAAGCAACGATTTGCGCAGCTTCGCGGCTGCGGGTTGCAACCAAGGCCGGGCGAATGGAAATGAAATGGGGAAATTGGCTTTTTGGCTCGCCCTGGCCCTCACCCTGACCCTCTCCGGTCCGCCGCCGCCAGGGCTTCCGCTGTCGTTATCACTATGGCGGACAAGATGGCGGATCTTCGAGGAGAAGGAAACAAGTCGGCGGGCAATCTTGCGGGCAAGAGGACGTTCCTGGGAATTGTGCAAAAATTGAGTTGCTCCCCCGGCGCGAGCGGCAGCATCCGGGCCGCCTTATGGTCCCCGTAGTCTTGCCCTTGTGCCAGGATGTCGTTTACAACTTGGCCGGAAACGTCGGTCAAACGATACTGGCGGCCCTGGAAACGGTAGGCCACCCGTTCGTGATTCAGGCCAAAATCAAGCCGAAGGGCAAGAAGGGTTGAAAATCGGCGGTGTTGCAGGTCGCCAGTTTCGCACCGCAACGAATGGCCACCGACGCAATCATGCAGTCGGCGAGACTGCGGGAACGGCGGCCAGTCTGGTTGAACAGGCGGGCAGCCAGCACGGCGTCGGTGGGCAGAAAAGGTTCGGGATTGGGAAAGATTTGCCGGGCGATGGCTTCGGCGGGAACATCCAACGGCCCACACAAAAATTCGGCCCAGGCAATGCTGCTGGCGTTGCAGTCTTCCTGCGCCTGCGTCCAGCCCCGGAATTTTTCATGCGCCGGTGAACCGGCCACGACGGTTTGGATGAGAAAGTTGGTGTCGAAATGAATCATGCTGAATCATCCGGGCGTCAACGTCTGGCTTCGCGCACGGAGGCCATCCATTCCGCCGCCCTGGCCGCATCCAGACGGAGATGTTTTTGCAGTGATTCCAAGGCCTGAAGCGGGGAGATGGCGGCGCGGTTGCCGGCATCCGATTGGAAAATGGTAAGCAGGCCGGAAGCTTTTTCAGGCAGGCTCTCGGCGCCTTTGGCCAGGACGTGTCCGTGATCAATATCGACTTCAACGGTCAGATAACTCATGGCGTGAAATTACGCCTCCACCCCCCTGCCTGCAAGCAGCGATTTACTTCGATCTTGCTCCCCCCAAAGAAACTCTCGAAACAATCTCGAACAATCCCGATTTTGCCTGCGTTGATTGAGGAAAAGCGCGAGAAGGAAACAAATCAGCGGGCAATCTGGCGGGCAAGGCGGCGTTGCTGGGAATTGTCCAAAAATCGAGATGCGCCCCTCGGTTTGTCTCTGGCATTGACTCATTATTTTTCGTGGAAAACGGGGATGCGGCCGGTTGAAGGTTGACGGACAGGATGATGGCCGACACACTGCGGGCGGATTTCGCGTGCAGCCTTTACCCATAGCGCGGTTGAAGATGACCATTCGCGGGGTGGTCCAGGGCGTCGGCTTCCGCCCGTTTGTCCATCGGCTGGCAACCGGGCTTGGCCTGGCGGGCTGGGTCAATAATTCCTCGCAGGGCGTTTTGCTGGAGGTCGAAGGTCCGCGCCCGCAAGTGGAAAGTTTCCTGCTGCGGCTCGAAGCGGAAAAGCCGCCGCGCAGTTTCATCCAGAGTCTGGAAGCCTCGTGGCTGGACCCGGCCGGTTACAAAAACTTTCAGATAAAGGCCTCGGAAGCCGGCGGGGAAAGGACGGCGCTGGTGCCCCCGGATATCGCGACCTGTCCGGACTGCGTGCGGGAAATCTTGGAGCCGGGCAACCGGCGTTACCTTTATCCCTTCACCAATTGCACCAACTGCGGCCCCCGGTTCAGCCTCATCGAGGCGCTTCCTTATGACCGTGCCAACACGGCGATGAAGCGCTTCGCGCTCTGCCCGCAATGCCGGGCGGAATTCGATAATCCTCTTGACCGCCGCTTTCACGCCCAACCCAACGCCTGTCCGGCGTGCGGGCCGCGCCTGGAACTGTGGAATTGCCGCGGCCAGACGCTCCAGTTGGGGCACCAAGCCCTCGTGGCGGCTGCGGAGGCGATTCGGCAGGGCGGCATCGTCGCGTTGAAGGGTTTGGGCGGCTTTCATCTGATCACACCGGCACACGATGTGGCGGCCGTTCGGCGTTTGCGCGAGTTGAAACACCGGGAGGAGAAGCCTTTTGCGCTCATGTTCCCGTCGTTGCCAGCCGCCCGGAAGGAATGTGAGATTTCGCCCTTGGAAGAGCGCCTGTTGCGTTCGCCCGAGGCCCCCATTGTTTTGCTCCGGCGCGGCGGGGCGCCGTCCGGTCTTTCGCCGGAAATCGCGCCGCGCAACCCGTGTCTGGGCGTGATGCTTCCCTATACGCCGCTGCATCATCTGTTGATGGCCCAACTGGCCTTTCCGGTCATTGCCACCAGCGGGAATATGAGCGAGGAACCCATCTGCATTGATGAGCAGGAGGCCCTGCGCCGTCTGGGGTCCATTGCCGACCTGTTCCTGGTGCATAATCGGCCCATCGTCCGCGCCGTGGATGACTCGGTGGCGCGCGTGATGATGGGGCGGGAATTGGTTCTGCGCCGGGCGCGCGGTTACGCGCCCCTGCCCGTGGTATTGCGCGAGGGCGAGGGCGCGCCGGCGATTCTGGCCGTGGGCGCCAATATGAAGAACACGGTGGCCCTGGCCGTGGGCCGCCAGGTCTTCATCAGCCAGCATATAGGCGATCTGGAGAACCTGCCCTCTTTCGAGGCCTTTGTCCGCGTGGGGGCCGATTTGCAAAAGCTCTTCGCAGCGGAGCCGTCCATCATTGCCGCGGACGCGCATCCGGACTATCTCTCCACGCAATTCGCCGCGGAACTTGTGGCAGGGCATCCGGCTCTGCGCGCGGTGAGCGTCCAGCATCATGGCGCGCACGTTCTGGCTTGCATGGCGGAGAATGAGTTGGAACCGCCGGTGCTGGGCGTGGCATGGGATGGCACGGGCTACGGACTGGATGGCACGATATGGGGCGGCGAATTTCTGCTGGTCACGGAAACCTCCATCCAACGCCGCGCCCACCTGCGCCCCTTCCCGCTGCCCGGCGGGGAGCAGGCGATCAAGGAGCCGCGGCGCATTGCCTTGGGCCTGCTGCGCGAGATTTTCGGCGAGGATGCCTTTGCGTCCGCCACCTGGCCGCCGGGAATGGCCTTTTCAGACTCCGAATTGGCCGTCCTGAAGATCATGCTCAGGGAGGGCCTCAATTCGCCGCTGACCTCCAGTGTCGGGCGGCTGTTCGATGCCGTGGCGGCCCTTGCCGACCTTCGGCAAAGAGTTTTTTTTGAAGGGCAAGCCGCGATGGAATTGGAGTTCTCAATGGAGGGCATCGAAACCGACGAAGCGTATTCATTCAAATTGGCCGACTCGGGCGGACCGGACGACGCTCCGTTCATTCTGGATTGGCAGCCGGTGGTGGAAAGTGTCTTGGCCGATTTGAAGCGCGGCCTGCCGGCGGGCGAAATCTCCACCAAGTTCCACAATGCCCTGGTGGAAGCCATTATTGGCGCGGCCCGCCGCGTGGGCCAGCGGCAGGTTGCGCTAACGGGCGGCTGTTTTCAAAACCGGTATCTGACCGAGCGGGCCGTCCGGCGGCTGGAGCAGGAGGGGTTCCGGGCGTATTGGCATCAGCGCGTTCCGCCCAATGACGGCGGCATTGCGTTGGGACAAATCCTTGCGGCGCGCCGGTCCCGGCCCTAGAATCCGGCGCGATGTGTCTGGCCATTCCAGGAAAAATCATCAGCGTGTCGGGCGATGAGCCTCTCTCGCGCACGGGGAAGGTGGATTTCGGCGGCATCGTCAAGGAGGTCTGCCTGGCTTATGTGCCCGAGGCCAAGGTCGGCGATTACGTCATTGTTCACGTCGGATTTGCCCTCAGCCTCGTGGAGGAAAGCGAGGCGATGCAGGTTTTCCAATATCTCAAAGAGATGGACGAACTGGCCGGGTTGAAGGAGGGCGGCCCGTGAAGTACCTCGACGAATACCGCGACGCGGGGACCGCGCGCCAATACGCCCGTGAAATCGCCCGCGTGACCACGCGGCCCTGGAGCATCATGGAGGTCTGCGGCGGCCAGACTCATAGCATCCTCAAGTTCGGCATTGACCAACTGCTGCCCCAGCGCATCACCTTGATTCACGGGCCGGGCTGCCCGGTCTGTGTGACGCCGCTGGAACTCATTGACCAGGCGCTGGAAATTGCCGCGCGGCCCAAGACCATTTTTTGCTCCTTTGGCGACATGTTGCGCGTGCCCGGCAGCAGGGCCGATCTGCTCTCGGTCAAAGCCGCCGGCGGCGACGTGCGCATGGTCTATTCCCCTTTGGACGCGGTAAGAATCGCCGCGGAGAATCCGGGCAGCGAAGTTGTCTTCTTCGCCGTGGGATTTGAAACCACGGCCCCCGCGACGGCCATGGCCGTTTTTCAGGCGGCGCGCAAAGGAGTGCGCAATTTCTCCATTCTTGTCTCGCACGTCCTGGTGCCTCCGGCAATGGAGGCCCTGTTGTCCTCGCCCCAATGCCGCGTGCAGGGTTTTCTGGCCGCGGGCCATGTTTGCGCGGTGATGGGCTGCGCGGAATATGAACCCATTGCGGCGAAGTATCACGTGCCCATCGTCGTGACGGGCTTTGAGCCGCTGGATATTTTGCAAGGCGTCCTGATGTGCGTTTGCCAGCTTGAGCAGGGGCGGGCTGAAGTGGAAAACCAGTACGCCCGCGCCGTGCGCCGGACCGGCAACCCGGCCGCGCGGGAGTTGATCAGCCAGGTCTTTACGGTGGTGCCGCGCAAATGGCGCGGCGTGGGGGAAATCCCCAAAAGCGGCCTGGGGCTGCGCGAGGCCTACGGGGCGTTCGACGCGGCCAAAAAATTCGGGCTCACCGACCGGGCGGTGGCGGAGCCGGCGGAATGCCTGAGCGGCCTGGTTTTGCAGGGGCAAATCAAGCCCCCGGAGTGCCCAGCCTTCGGCAAAAATTGCACTCCCGAACATCCCCTGGGCGCGACGATGGTTTCCTCCGAGGGCGCCTGCGCGGCCTACTACCGTTACCGCGGCCGGGCCGCCGAGGTGACGGTTTGACAGATTGATGGACCCGACTATGGGCGACACATTGAATTTTAACGCCGCCTGCCCGATCCCCATCGGGCAATATCCGCGGATTCAACTGGCGCACGGCGGCGGGGGCAAGTTGATGCACAATCTCGTGGAGGGCATGTTTCTGAAGGCCTTTGGCAATGAGACTTTGGACGCCCGCCATGACAGCGCCGTCTTGAACATGCCCCCCGGCCGGCTGGCTTTCACCACCGATTCTTATGTCGTCCGGCCATTGATCTTCCCCGGGGGCGACATTGGCTCGATGTCGGTTTTCGGGACGGTCAACGATCTGGCCATGAGCGGGGCCAAGCCGCTCTACCTTAGCGCCGCGTTTATTCTCGAAGAGGGGTTGTCCATGGAGACGTTGTGGCAGATCGTCTGCTCGATGCGCGCGGCGGCGGACCGTTGCGGGGTGCAAATCGTGACCGGCGACACCAAAGTGGTTGACAAGGGCAAGGGCGACGGCCTGTTCATCAACACCGCCGGCATCGGTGTGATGGAACACGCGCTGCTCATTGGGCCGGCCAGCGTGCGCGCCGGAGACGCCATATTGATCAGCGGCGATTTGGGCCGGCATGGCATGGCGGTCATGAGCGTGCGCCAGGGCCTGGGGTTCGAGGCGACCCTGCAAAGTGACTGCGCGCCGGTCGCCGCCCCGGTCTTGGAACTGCTGGCGGCGGGGATTGAAATTCACTGTTTGCGCGACTTGACGCGCGGCGGTTTGGCCAGCGCCTTGAACGAAATCGCCCAAACCGCCCGGCTACGGATGCTCATTGAGGAAAAGCTCATCCCGGTGCGTGAGGATGTCCACGCCGCCTGCGAGATGCTCGGCCTGGACCCGCTGCTGGTGGCTTGCGAGGGAAGATTTGTCGCCTTCGTGCCCCCCAAGGACGCCGGGCGCGCGCTGGCCATCCTCAACGGGCGCCAGACTGACACTGCCGCCGTCTGCATCGGTGAAGTTGGCAGCCAGACGCCGCCGATGGTGGTTCTGCGAACGGTCATGGGGCCGAGCCGCATCCTGGACATGGCCAGCGGGGAGCAACTGCCCAGAATTTGTTAAGCGCCGCCCGCGACGGGAGTTGGGACGCCTTCCAACTGCTGCCGCCGGGCCATTGCCGGTCAGGGCGTATTTTGTTGGCGGGCTGCAAAAAAAGGCGAGCATTTGCCAAAAGGCGTGGAGTTGGCGGCCGGTTTCATCGCCAACGTCTTGCTGTTAAGGAAAAAAGGTTTCGATCGCCTGCGCCGGCCGGGGGGAAGCGCCCCGGATTTTGTGCCAGGCCGATGCCGATGAACACTCTGAAATCACAGATTTTCAACTCACAGCCAATCCCGAATCGCCATGCCCACTAACACACCCCCTGCCGGCCCCCAACGCGTTGAACCGGCCCACGACATCTTCAAGCAGACGCCGCCCCGGCCGCTGGACTGCATTTTCTCGCCCAAAGCCGTCGCCCTCATCGGCGCCACGGAATCGCCCAGGACCGTCGGGCGCACAGTGTTGGAAAACCTCCGGCGGGACGGATTCCCCGGCGCGCTCTACCCGGTCAACCCCAAGCGCGACAACGTCTTGGGCGTCAAGGCCTACCCGAGCATCCTCGCCGTGCCGGACAAGGTGGACCTGGCCGTCATCGTCACGCCCCCGCCATCCGTTCCCGGAATCATCCGCGAGTGTGTGCAGGCTGGCGTGCCTGGCGCCGTCATCATTTCGGCCGGCTTCAAAGAAACCGGCGCGGCGGGCCTCGAACTGGAACGGCAGGTCTTGGTTGAGGCCCGGCGCGGCAAGATGCGAGTGGTGGGGCCTAATTGTCTGGGTGTCATGGTGCCCGGCGGGAAGCTCAACGCCACTTTTGCCGCCGGCATCGCCCGGCAGGGGACCGTTGGATTCATCAGCCAGAGTGGTGCCCTCTGCACGGCCGTCCTGGATTGGAGCCTCAAGGAAAATGTCGGCTTCAGCGCGTTTGTTTCAATCGGTTCGATGATTGACGTCGGCTGGGGCGACTTGATTTTTCACCTGGGCGACGATCCCGGCACGCGCAGCATCGTCATTTACATGGAAACCATCGGTGACGCCCGGGCGTTCCTCTCCGCGGCCCGCGAAGTGGCGCTGACCAAGCCCATCATCGTCATCAAGCCCGGCCGCTCCTCCGCCGCCGCCAAGGCTGCCGCCTCCCACACCGGCTCATTGACCGGCAGCGATGAAGTCCTGCAGGCGGCCTTCCAGCGCGCCGGCGTCTTGCGCGTGGAAAACATTTCCGAACTATTCGACATGGCCGAAGTGCTGGCCAAGCAGCCACGCCCCAGAGGCCCGCATCTGACCATCGTCACCAATGCCGGCGGTCCGGCCGTGCTGGCCACGGACATGCTCATCACCGCCGGCGGCCAGCTTGCGGAACTGACCCCCGAAACAATGACCGCCTTCAACCAGATTCTGCACCCCGCCTGGAGCCATAACAATCCGGTGGACATCATCGGCGACGCCGGCCCTGAATTGTACGCCAAGGCGGTGGACATCGCCGCCAAAGACCCTAATACCGACGGCTTGCTGGTGATCTTGACGCCCCAGGCGATGACCGATGCGACCGCGACAGCCGAGCAACTCAAGCCCTACGCGCGCCTGGAAGGCAAACCGATCCTGGCCAGTTGGATGGGAGCCGACGCGGTGGTGGCGGGCGAGGACATTCTCAACGCGGCCAACGTGCCGACGTTCAAATATCCAGACCGCGCGGCGCGGGCCTTCTGTTACATGTGGCGGTACACCGAGAACCTCCGCGCCCTTTATGAAACCCCCTCGCTGGGGCCCGAATCGGAGGATGCCGCCGCCGCACGCACCAGCGCCGATGCGATGCTCAAGGCCGTCCGCGAGCAGGGACGCACCATCCTGACCGAATTTGAATCCAAGCAACTGCTGGCCGGGCACGGCATCCCCACGGTGCAGACCCATATCGCCACCACCGAGAAGGAGGCCGTCAATTGCGCCACCCGCATGGGTTATCCTGTGGTCCTCAAGCTCTATTCGGAAACCATCACACACAAGACCGACGTTGGAGGCGTACAATTGAACCTGCGCAATGCCACGGCCGTCAGCCGGGCCTGGCGGGCGATTGAAAGCGCCGTGGTGCAAAAGGTCGGCAAGGAACATTTTCTGGGCGTGACCGTTCAGCCGATGATCAAGACCGACGGCTACGAGTTAATCATCGGCAGCAGCATTGATCCGCAGTTCGGGCCGGTGTTGTTGTTTGGCACCGGCGGCCAATTGGTCGAAGTCTTCAAGGACCGCGCCCTGGGGTTGCCGCCCCTCAATGCCACGCTGGCCCGGCGCATGATGGAAGGCACCCGCATCTTCACCGCCTTGCGGGGCGTCCGGGGACGCGCCGCGGTGGATATCCCCGCGTTGGAACAATTGTTGGTCCGCTTCAGCCAGTTGGTGGTCTCGCAGCCCTGGATCAAGGAGATTGACATCAATCCGCTGATCGCCGCGCCCGGACAGCTCTTGGCGCTGGACGCGCGCGTCGTGCTGCACGACCCGAAGACCCCCGAATCGGCTCTGCCCGCCTCGGCCATCCGGCCCTATCCGCTCCAATACGTCGGGGCGTGGAAAATGAAAAACAAGAAGCGGGTTGTGCTGCGGCCCATCCGTCCCGAAGACGAACCCTTGATGGTCAAGTTCCACCAAACCCTCTCCGAACAGAGCGTCTATCAACGATATTTCAGCGTCCTCAAATTGTCGCAACGCACAACCCACGAACGGCTCACGCGAATCTGTTTCAATGATTACGACCGGGAGATCGCCCTGGTGGCCGAACACAGGGAAACCCCGGCCGCCGAACCGCAAATACTAGGCGTCGGCCGCTTGAGCAAACTTCACGGCGTCAACGAGGGCGAATTCGCCATCCTCATCAGCGACCCCTGGCAGGGACAGGGCCTGGGCACCGAACTGCTCAGGCGGGTCGTGGAGGTTGGCCGGCAGGAGAAACTTCAACGCATCATCGGCCATATCCTGGCCGATAATCACGTCATGAACCACGTTTGCCAGAAGGTCGGGTTCAAAGTCGGCCATGACGCCGACAACCACGATTTGCTGGCCCAATACGCCCTTTAAATTTATGGCAGCCAATAAAACTAACAACGGTGCGGCCTTCGCAACCATTGACGGCAACGAAGCCGCCGCCTATGTGGCCTATCGGACCAATGAGGTCATGGCCATTTACCCCATCACTCCCTCCTCCCCCATCGCCGAATGGTGCGACCAGTGGGCCTCGGAAGGCAAACTCAACTTGTGGGGGACCATGCCCGCCATCATGGAGATGCAAAGCGAAGGCGGCGCCGCCGGCGCCGTCCACGGCTCCCTTCAAACCGGCGCCCTGAGCACGACCTTCACCGCTTCGCAGGGCCTGCTGCTGATGATCCCGAACATGTTCAAAATCGCCGGCGAACTCCTGCCCACGGTCTTTCACGTGACGGCCCGCACTGTGGCCACTCACGCCCTTTCCATCTTCGGCGATCACAGCGACATCATGGCGGTGCGCTCGACGGGTTGGGGCCTGCTCGGCGCGGCCTCCGTGCAGGAAACAATGGACTTCGCCCTCATTGCGCAGGTTGCCGCGCTTCGGGCCGGGCTTCCGTTCGTGCATTTCTTCGACGGCTTCCGCACCTCGCACGAGGTGGCCAAAATCCAGCTCATTCCCGACGAGGTCATGCGGGCGCTCATGGACGAGGCATTGATCGCCGAACGGCGCGCCTGCGCAATGACCCCCGACCATCCGGTCTTGCGCGGCACGGCCCAGAACCCTGACGCCTTTTTCCAGGGGCGCGAGGCGGCCAACCCTGTCTATGCCGCCTGCCCGGACATCGTGCAGCAGGTCATGGACGAGTTCGCCACCCACACCGGCCGCCACTACAAGCTATTCGACTACGTGGGCGCGCCCGACGCCGCGCGCGTCCTGGTCATTATGGGTTCCGGCGCCGATGTGGCGCAGGAAGCTGTCGAATACCTCAATCGGCGCGGCGAAAAACTGGGCCTGATCAAGGTGCGGCTCTACCGGCCCTTTGACAGCGCCCGCTTTGTCCAGGCCCTGCCCGCCTCAGTCAAGTCCATCGCCGTGCTCGACCGCACCAAGGAGCCGGGAGCGACGGGCGAACCGCTTTACCAGGATTGCGTCACGGCGCTGGCCGAACATCGCCAGGGACATGAGACCCCGGTGATCATCGGCGGCCGCTACGGCCTCTCCTCCAAGGAATTCACACCCGCCATGGTCAAGGCCGTCTTCGACAACCTGGCGGCGCCCGCGCCGAAAAACCATTTCACCGTCGGCATCACCGACGACGTCTCCTTGACCAGCCTGGCAGTGGACCCGGAGTTCTCGACCGAACCCGACGAGGTGATCCGCGCGCTCTTCTACGGTCTTGGGTCCGACGGCACGGTGGGCGCCAACAAGAACTCGATCAAGATCATCGGCGAGAACACCCCCTATTGCGCTCAGGGTTATTTTGTTTATGACTCCAAGAAATCCGGCTCCATGACCGTCTCGCATCTGCGATTCGGCCGGGATCCCATCCGTTCCAGCTACTTGATCACGCGCGCCAATTTTGTCGCCTGCCACCAGCCGGTGTTTCTGGAGCGCTACGACATGGTGCGCAACCTGGTGCCGGGAGGCACCTTCCTGCTCAACTCGCCTTTCGGCCGGGAGGAAATCTGGGGCCGCCTGCCCACCCCGGTTCAGCGGGCGCTGGTGGAGCGCAAAGCCCGCTTCTTTGTTATTGACGCCACGAGCGTCGCGCGCGCCAGCGGCATGGGCGGGCGCATCAACACCATCATGCAGGTCTGTTTCTTTGCCCTTTCGGGCGTGTTGCCCCGGGACGAGGCCGTCGCCGCCATTAAGAAATCCATCCAAAAGACCTACGGCAGAAAGGGCGATGAAATCGTCCAGATGAACCTCAAAGCGGTGGACAACACGCTGGCCAATCTGTTCGAGGTCCCGCTTACCGCGCCCGTCAATGGCACCGGCGAATTCCTCCCGCCCGTCACCCCGGATGCCCCGCGGTTTGTCCGGGACGTGCTGGGCGAACTGGCCGCCGGACGGGGCGATGATCTGCCCGTGAGCGCGTTCCCGCGCGATGGAACCTTTCCGACCGGGACCGCGCAGTACGAGAAGCGCAATCTGGCCCTGGACATCCCGGTGTGGAACGAGGCGATCTGCATCCAATGCCTCAAATGCGTCGTCATCTGCCCCCACGCCACCATTCGCGCCAAAGTCTGCGAACCGGCCCGGCTGGAAGGCGCGCCGGCCACGTTCAAATCCGCCGCCGCGCGCGCTCCCGAATGGAAGGGGCTGCGCTTTGTCCTCCAGGTTGCGGCGGAGGATTGCACCGGCTGCTCCCTCTGCGTGGAAGTCTGCCCCGCGCGCGACAAGACGGAGAGCAAGCGCAAGGCGATCAACATGCAGCCCCAGGCCCCGTTGCGCCTGCCCGAACGCGAGAATTGGAACTTCTTCCTCGCGCTGCCGGAAATGGACCGGCGCAAAATCAACCCCGTCATCCTGCGCCAGCAGCAGGTCATGCAGCCGCTCTTCGAATTCTCCGGCGCCTGCGCCGGCTGCGGCGAAACGCCCTACTTGAAGCTGCTCACGCAGTTGTTCGGCGACCGCGCCATCATCGGCAACGCCACCGGCTGTTCCTCCATCTACGGAGGCAACCTGCCCACAACGCCCTACGCCAAAAACGCCGACGGCCGCGGGCCCACTTGGTGCAATTCCCTCTTTGAGGACAATGCCGAGTTCGGCCTGGGCTTTCGCATCTCCCTGGACCAGCAAAGGGAGCTGGCCTTGGAACTGTTGCGCAGATTGGGCGGCGCCCTTGGCGATGAGCTGGTGGAGGGGCTTGTGAAGTCCAGCCAGGCTGGCGAAACGGAAATTGCCAGCCAGCGCGAGCGTGTGGCCGCCTTGAAACAGAAACTGGGGCGTCTGGATTCTCCCGAAGCGCGGCTCCTGCTCTCTGTGGCCGACCAACTGGTCCGCAAAAGCGTCTGGATCGTCGGCGGCGACGGCTGGGCCTATGACATCGGCTACGGCGGCCTGGATCACGTGCTGGCCAGCGGACGGGATGTCAATGTGCTTGTGCTTGATACCGAAGTTTATTCCAACACCGGCGGACAGATGTCCAAAGCCACCCCGCGCGGAGCGGTCGCCAAATTCGCCGCCGGCGGCAAGCCCGGTCGCAAAAAGGACCTGGGCCTCATTGCCATGGCCTACGGCCAGGTCTATGTCGCCAGCGTGGCGATGGGCGCCAAGGACGATCAGACCCTCAAGGCCTTTGTCGAGGCGGAATCCTATCCCGGCCCCTCCCTTATCATGGCTTACAGCCATTGCATCGCGCACGGCATCGCTTTGGACGCCGGCATCGGCGCCCGCCAGCAGAAACTGGCCGTGGATTGCGGCCAGTGGCTCCTCTACCGTTTCGACCCGCGCCGCGCCGAGCGGGGCGAAAACCCCCTGCAATTGGACTCTCCGCCGCCCAAAACGGGCGTCCGGGATTATCTGCTTTCGGAAAATCGCTTCAAAATGCTGACCTTGAGCAATCCCGATGCCGCCCGGCATTTCTTCGCCGAGGCTCAGACTGATGCCGAGCAGCGCCGGAAATTCTACCAGTTTCTGCAGGACCGGAATCTCAAGGCGGATGCCGCGCCGCCGATCGTGTCCAAAAAGCCCGTCCCGGCACAGCCGCCGGCCTGAGAACACCATGAACCCCTTCCACCCTATGGACCTGACCACCACTTACCTTGGTTTGAAGCTGCGCACGCCGCTGGTTTGCGCGGCCTCGCCGCTCTCGCAGCAGCTTGACAATATTAAACGGATGGCGGATGCCGGCGCGGCGGCGGTGGTGCTGTATTCGTTGTTCGAGGAACAATTGCGCCAGGACCGTCTTGAACTGCAGGGCAACTTGGAGCGCGGCACCTTTAGTTTTCCAGAGGCCTTGACCTACTTCCCCGAACCGGGAGAACTCAAGTTGGGGCCGGAGGAGTACCTGGCCCACATCCAACGCGCCAAGCAGGCGGTGAACATTCCGGTTATCGCCAGCTTGAACGCCTGTTCCGCGGGCGGGTGGACTCGTTGCGCCCGGGGCATCCAGGACGCCGGCGCCGATGCCCTCGAACTGAACATCTACTACATTCCCACCGACGCCAAACAGACCTCCGCGGACATCGAGGCCATGTACGTGCATATCGTGCGCGAGGTGAAATCGAAACTGACCATTCCCGTGGCGGTCAAATTAAGTCCCTTCTTTACCAATTTCGCCAACGTCGCCGCGCGCCTGGATCAGGCGGGGGCCGACGGTCTGGTGCTCTTCAACCGGTTTTACCAGCCCGACATTGACATTGAAACCCTGGACGTGCGGCCCAACATTTTGTGGAGCACGCCCATGGCCATGCGACTGCCCCTGCGCTGGATCGCCATTCTTTACGGCCGCCTGGCGGCCAGCCTGGCGGCAACCAGCGGCATCCACTCGGGCGCGGATGTCTTGAAGCTGCTGCTCGTCGGCGCTGATGTGGCCATGTTGTGCTCGACCCTGCTGCGCGATGGCATCCAGAAGATCAGTGTGGTCGAGCGCGAATTGGTCGCGTGGATGGAGGAGCACGAGTACGAATCGGTGCGCCAGTTGAAGGGGAGCCTCAGTCAGAGGAACTGCGCCGACCCCGCCGCGTACGAGCGCGCGCATTACATGCGGGCCATCACCAGTCATCCCGAAAATTCACCCGGACCGTCCTAAAGACCAGCCGATGCTGCCCAAACTGACCACCTGCACCTTCTGTGGCACCGGCTGCGGCATCTATCTGGAAACGGCCGGCAACCGGATCGTTGGGGCCTATCCGAGCATGTCGCATCCCGCCAACAAAGGCAAAATCTGCGTCCGCGGCTGGCACGTGCATGAAGTGGCCAGCTCCCCGGACCGCCTCACCAGCCCGTTGCTGCGCAAAAACGGCGGCTTTCAGAAGGTCTCCTGGGATGAGGCCCTCGGCTTCATCGCTTCCCGGCTCAAGAAAGTCCGCGACCAATACGGCCCCGCCTCGGTCGCTTTCCTGGACTCGCCCCGCTGTTCCAACGAGGAAGCCTATCTTCTGCAGAAACTGGCCCGCGCCATCATCGGCACCAACAACGTGGATCACGGCGCCGGCGTCTATTGCAACAATTCCATCAACGTCCTGCTTGACATGATCGGCATCGCCGCGGGCACCAACTCCATCGGCGAATTGGCCCATAGCGGCGTCATCATCGTGGATGGCGTTGACCTGGGCCGCCAATTGCCGACCATCGGCGGCTGGGTCATCCGCGCCAAACTCAACGGCACCCGGCTTATCGTCGTTGATTCCCGTCGCCATCGGGTGGCGGAAAACGCCGACATTTTCCTCCAGATCAAACCCGGCTCCGAATCTCTCCTTTACGGCGCGCTGGCCAAGGTCATTGTGGATCGCGGCCTGATGAATCTGCCCTTCATCAAGGCCCGCTGCGAGGGCTGCGAGGACTTTCTGGCGCGCGTGCGCGAGTACGATCTGCTGCAGGCGGCCGAAGGGTGCGGCGTGCCCGCGGAGTTGATCGAGGCCGCGGCGCTGGCCTACGGCCGGGCGCACGGCGCGGCCATCCTTTACTCCACCGGCATTGAGGCGCGCGACGAGGACAGCATCCGCGCCATCATCAATCTGGCCCTGCTGACCGGCAACTTTGGCAAGGAAGGCGCCGGCGTCTATCCCCTGACCGAACACAATAATTTGCAGGGCGTTTGCGACATGGGAATGTTGCCCGACCGGCTGCCCGGTTATCAGGCCGTCACCGACCCAAAGGCGCGCGCCGCCGTCGAAGCCATCTGGGGGGCGAAGGTTCCCGCCGCGCCCGGGGTGGGAGCCGACCTGCTCTTTGCTGGCGGCGAGTCCGCTCCGTTAAAGGCGCTCTGGCTGGGCCGTTATGACCCCGTCAGCACGGCGTTTTTCGGCGACGCCGCCGAAGCGCTCCAACATTGCGAACTGGTCGTAGTGCAGCATTTGTTCATGACCGATTCGGCGGAGTTCGCCAACGTGGTTCTGCCCACCACCAGCTTTGGCGAAGAACGGGTCACTTTCACCAGCACCGAGAGACGCATTCAAATCGCCGAGCGGGTCATTGACCCGCCCGAGGGACCGATGCCCGCCTGGGAACAACTGACCCGCCTGGCCCGCGCCATGGGGGCCGGCTGGAATTACCAGTCCGCCGCCGATGTCATGCGGGAGATCGGCGAGGTCATCCCCTTCTACAGCGGCGCCAGCCATGAGAACCTCACGCGCGATTACGGCCGCCAATGGCCCTGCACCACCGACCGACCGCTGGGCACCGCCCTCCTGTTCGCCGAAAACCAAACGGACCGGCCTTTCAAATTCGTTCCGGTCGTCCGGCCGCCCAAACCGGCCGGCAATCCGGAAGGATTCCCCTTCACGCTGGTCTTCGGCAATTCGCTTTACTACTGGCACAAAAACGTCCTCATTAAGCACAGTGAAACTCTCAAGCGCGAATACCGTCTGGTGTTGCTGGATTACCCCGACGGCTTCGTCGAGATCAACACCGCCGACGCCAAACAACTGGGCATCCGCGACGGCGACCGCATCCGGCTGACCACCGCCGGCGGTTCGCTGACCTCCGCGGCGCGGGTGACGCCCGAAGTTCGTTGCGGCACGGCCTTTGTTCCCTACTTTGTGGAGCAATTGACGCCGGAGATGCTCGGCGCGGCCAACGAGCGCCGATCGCTCGTTCCGGTGCGCCTGGAAACGGCGGGGCCATGAAGGCGCGCATCGTCAGCCTGGCCGATGTTCTCAAGATCGTTGACCTGCTCCGCAGTCGCGGATACGAGGTCCTGGCGCCCTTTTGCGGTCGCGGCCGCGACACGTGTTTCGACACTGTGACGGATGCGAATCGCCCGCAGGTGCAGGTGCATCTGCCCAACCCGTACTATCCGCCCAAGCGCTTTGTCTTCCCGCACATCGAGCGGTTGATGGCCGTTCGGGGGGGAGCCAATGGCGAAATGAAGATCGAGCCGGCTTATGAGCAACCCAGGCGCGCCATCTTCGGCATCCGCTCCTGCGACGTGGCCGGCCTCTGGCATCTGGACCGATTCTACCTCGGCCGCGACTTCCGCGATGTCTATTATGAGAAGCGCCGCAATAATCTCTTCCTGGTCAACGTCGTCTGCACCGACCCGGCGCGCGACATCGGCGAGGATTGCTTCTGCCTGTGCGCCGACACCGGGCCGGCCGCGCGCGACCATTTTGACTTGCAACTGATGGACCTTGGCGAGGGTGAATTCATGGCCGTGGCCGGCACGCCGGCCGGCGAGGAACTTTTCTCCGAGCCGATCTTCCGCAAGGCAACCGGCGCCCATCTGGAACGCCGCCGCGCCATTCTGGCCGCCGTGCGAAAACACTTCCGGACCCCGCCGAGCTGGTTTTCCGCCACCGTCCGTTACGTTTCGCAAGGGACGATCCTGGACAAGACCTGGGAGGAAATCGGCAACCGCTGCCTGGAATGCGGCGGCTGCACTTACGTCTGTCCCGCCTGCACCTGTTTCACCGTCTCGGACCGCCAGGTTGGTCCGCAAGAAGTCGAGCGCGTACGGATTTGGGATTCCTGCGGCTTGGGCGGCTTCACGCGCATGGCGGGCGGTTTCAACCCACGCCGCGCTGTCCATGACCGGCGCAACCGCCGCTTCTTCCGCAAGCTGGCCCATTACTTCATCCAGCGCGAGCTGGCCATGGCCTGCGTGGGCTGCGGCCGTTGCGCCGCCGTTTGCCACGGCGATATCGGCATGCCCAGCGTCGTCGAAATGATCCGGCGCGCCGCGCCCCAGGAAGCCTCAAAATGAACACGCCCGGCACGGAAAATGTTTATCTGCCCAAGCTGGCGGTCCTGGAGCGGGTGGTCGAGGACATCCCGGACGTGAAGACCTTTTACTGGCGCTTCGAGGACCCGGCGGCGCAGGCGCTGTTCAAACGCTTTCGCCCCGGTCAATTCGCACAGATTTCCGTCTTTGGCGCGGGCGAATTCCCGGCCTCCCTGCCTCCCAGCCCCACCGAGCAGGAGACTTTCTTCACCATCCGCCAGGTCGGCAGTTGCACCTCCGCCCTCCATCACCTCAAAGTGCGCGACAAGTTCGGCGTCCGCGGCCCTTACGGCAACGGTTTTCCGATGGAGGATTACCACGGCATGAATCTCGTCTTCGTCGCCGGGGGCATCGGGCTGATCCCCTTGCGCTCCTGCATCGTCTATGCCCTTGAACACCGCTCCCATTACGGGCGCATCCAGGTCTTTTACGGCGCCAAAACTCCCGGCGAACTCATGTACCGGCCCGATCTGCGCCAATGGGAAAAATCCGGCGGCATGGAGTGCCACCTCACCGTGGACCGCGCCGCCAATGGCTGGAACGGTTCCGTCGGCGTCGTCGGCAGTCTCTTCAAGAAAAAGGGCGTGGAGGTGCCGGTGGACAACACCATCGCCTTCGTCTGCGGGCCGCCCGTCATGTTCCGCTTCGTCATCAAGGACCTCCTCGCCCTGGGTTTCCAGGAGCGCCACATCGTCTCCACCCTGGAGCGCTACATGAAATGCGGCGTCGGCAAGTGCGGCCATTGTTGCATCGGCGTCGCTTATATCTGCGTGGACGGCCCGGTCTTCACCTACGAACAAATCAAAAAACTTGGGGAGGACATCTGAACCCGGACTTGCGCCAACAATTTCAGTCCTCCCTTCGCGGCCGGGTCTGTTTCATGGGCCTGGGCAACGTCCAGGACGGCGACGACGGTTTCGGCGTGCGGCTGGCCGAAGCGCTCGCCCTCGCCGGTGTGCCCGATGTGCTCGTCGCCGGCACGGCCCCCGAACAATGGGTTGGCCGTTGCGTTGACTCAGCCTTCGACCATCTGGTTTTCCTGGATGCCTTGGACGCCGGCGCCGCTCCCGGCTCGGTGGTCTTCCTGAACGCACAGGAGCTGGCCGCGCGATTTCCGCAGATTTCCACCCACAACATTTCGCTGGGCCTGTTGGCGAAGTACGTTGAATCGAACGGCCGTTCGCGGGCTTGGCTCCTGGGCGCGCAACCGGCTTCCTTGAAACCCTCGCCCGCGCTTTCACCCGCCATCCAAACGACCCTGGCTATCCTGACCGAATTGATTACCGGCGTCTTGAGCGAGGAAATCCCAACATGATGACTCCCGAACAGGCCGTCTTCGTTTCCATCCTCCTCTGCATCGCAGGCGCGGTGGCGACGTGGCTGACCGCCCGATGGCGGACGCTGGCGGGCTGGCTCGCCTTTTTGGTGACAGCCGCGACGGCGGCGCTGATCTTCGGCGCTGTGGGGATGGTGCTGACGGGCGGCGCTTCGGCCTGCTCCGAGACATTCTGCAACATGCCGGCCATCGGTTTGGCCCTGCGCCTGCACGTGGACGGATTGACCTCGCTGTTCCTGTTGCTGGCAGCGCTGATTGCCGTTCCCGCTTCCTTTTATTCCATCGCCTACATGCGGCACTACCCCGATTATGGCCTCGCCCGCTATTATCCTTGGTTCCTCCTGTTCCTGGCCGCGATGTACGGCCTGCTCAGCACGACGGACATGATGTGGTTCTTCCTGATTTTCTGGCAGATGATGACTCTGCCCGGCTACGCCCTCATCCGTTTCGAACACAAGAAACCGGAGAATATTCGCGCGGCCAACAAGTTCCTCCTGATGATGCAGATTGCCTGCGCGGCAACCCTCATCGGCGCGGAGATTCTGGCCCGCGCGGGCGCGGCGACAAATCCGGGAAGCGGGGTGAAGTACGACTTCGACACCGTGAGTGCGTATCTTCCGGCGTTGTTGCGCGCGCAACCCGTCCTGACGGCCTCGGCGTTCGCGCTGTTCCTGGTCGGTTTTGGCATCAAGATGGGTATGTGGCCCTTCGGACAACTCTGGCTGCCCGATGCGCATCCGGCGGCGCCTTCACCGGTCAGCGCGATGCTTTCCGGTGTCATGATCAAAACGGGGGTTTATGGCCTCATGCGCTATTTTCTTTGGCCCTTGCCAGCGCAAGAACAAGGCGGCTTTCCTTTGGCGCGCTGGGGATTGGTGGTGGCGCTGCTCGGGACGATCACGCTCTTCACCGGAACGATGCAGGCCCTCAAGCAGGAGCAGACCAAGCGTTTGCTCGCCTTTCACAGCATCGGCCAGGTCGGCTACATCCTCCTCGGTTTCGGCGCCTGCCTGACACTGCTGCCCGGCGCCGGCCCGGAGTTGGCTGCGCTGGCGGCCTTGGGCATGGTTGGCGCGCTTTTTCACACGCTTAACCACGGCGTCTTCAAGGCGCTGCTTTTCCTCAACGCCGGCTCCATGCTCCACGCCACCGGCACGCAGGACCTGAACAAAATGGGTGGGTTGCTCAAATACATGCCTCTGACCGCCGCCACGGCGCTGGTGGCTTCCCTGTCCATTTCGGGCGTTCCCTTGTTCAACGGCTTCGCCAGCAAATGGACCATTTACGTGGCGACCGTGCAAGGCAGCCGCCAGGCCGGCTATCTCTGTGTCTGCGCCGCCGTTGCCATCCTGACCAGCGCGCTGACGCTGGCCTCGTTCGTCAAGTTCTTTGGCGCGAGCTTCCTCGCGCGCACCAGTGCGCTGGTGAAGGAGAAGGCCGGCCGGGGCCGTCTGGAGGTTGGGCTGATGATGCAAATTCCCCAAGTGTTGCTGGCGCTGCTCTGCCTGCTGCTGGGGATGGCGCCGGCCATCGCTTATGGCTTGATCCATCGCGCGCTTGTGGCCAGCCCTCGTGGTTTTGGCCAGGCCCTCGGCGATGCCTCCCCGGCGCCCGCCAACCTCTGGGCCGGCCTCTCCGGCGTCCAGTCGCGTTCGCTCTTCGTTCCGCTCGCGTTGGCGGCCGTCCTGGGCCTGGCCTTTCTTGCCGCTCTCTTTATTTCCAAGCTCGGCGGCGCGCCGCGCCGCGCCGCGGCTCCCTGGCTTTGCGGTTACGCGCGCGAAGCCGAGTGCAACCGTTACGTCGCGCACGGCTATTACGGCGAGATCAAACGCTACTTTCGCTGGCTGGGCGGCGCGCCCGTGCGGCCGCCGGAGAAATCCGCCGGACTGAAAGAACATTGAAATGAACGCGCGCGAAAAACTGGATCAATTGAAGGCTGGGTTTGGCTCCGCCATCCGGCGGGTTGACCTCCCCTCCGATCGCTGCCTGTTCGTTTTTGTGGAAACGTCCGCGTTGAAGGCGGTGTGCCGGCACGTTTTTCGCGTGATGGACGCCCGATATGTCACCAGCATCGGCGCCGATGACCGGCCCTTCTCCGGCACCTTCCTGGTAGCCCACAATTTCGCCTTTGATCGCGACCACCTTCTTTGCAGCATCCTGGCTCACATCCCGCCCGATCATCCCCAGGTGGAGAGCATCTCGGACGTTGTGCCTGCGGCCAATTGGGCCGAAAGGGAAATGCGGGACCTGGTGGGCATTGAGTTGACCGGACATCCCTATCCCAAACGCCTGGTCCTGCCCGACGGCTGGCCCGATGGCCTCCACCCGCTTCGCAAGGACGTGCCTTGGAATGTCGCGCCGGACGATTTCGATGCCGAACGCGAATTCAAGTTCGACGATCCGCCTGAAGGCTGCACCGTCGTGCCTTTCGGCCCCTTTCATCCCACCCTGGATGAACCGGCCCACTTCCGGCTCTACGTCGAGGGCGAACGGGTCCGCGGCTGCGAATACCGCGGCTTCATGGTCCATCGCGGAATCGAGAAGCTCGCCGAGTCCGTCCTGGGTTACAACGACATCCCCGTCATGGCCGAGCGCATCTGCGGCATCTGCGGCTGCGTGCATAACGTCGCCTACGCTCAGGCGGTGGAAAGCGCCGCCGCCTTGCAGGCCCCGCCGCGCGCGGAGTATCTGCGCACGATCCTGCTCGAACTGGAGCGCCTGCACAGCCATCTCCTGTGGGTCGGGCTGGCGTGCCACGTCGTCGGTTTTGACACCTTGTTCATGCAATGCTTCCGCATTCGCGAACCGGTCATGTGGATTGCCGAGAAAATCACCGGCAACCGCAAAACCTATGGCCTCTGCGTCATCGGCGGCGTCCGGCGCGACTTGACCGATGAGTTGAAAGCCGAACTGCAACAGGTCCTCGCCCGCCTGGAAACCGAATGGCGCACCGTCACCGCCGCTGTCCTCAAGGACCGCAACATCCAGCAGCGCACGCGCGGTGTCGGCGTTGCCGACCGCGCCCTTGTCAAGGAGGCGGCGCTCATCGGACCGGTCGCGCGCGCGGCGGGGGTGGACATTGATTGCCGCCGCGATCATCCCTATGCCGCCTATGACCGCGTCGCCTTTGAGGTCATCACCGCCGACGACGGCGATGTCTGGTCCCGCCTGGTCGTGCGGGCGACCGAAGTCTTCGAGTCCATCAATATCATCCGCCAATGCCTGGACAAAATGGAAAGCGGCCCCATCCAGTTGCAGATCACTGACGAATTGCCCATTGGCCGCATGGGATTGTCAAGTGTGGAAGCCCCGCGCGGCGAGAGCCATCATTTCGTCATCACCGGCGAGGGCAACCGCCCGCGCCGCTGGCGAGTGCGCGCCCCCACCTATCAAAATCTCCAAGGCGTCCCGATGATGATCAAGGACCAGCAACTGGCCGACATGACCATTTCCCTGGCCAGCATAGACCCCTGTTTCTCCTGCACCGACCGTCTCGAAACCATAGACATCAATTCCGGCGCCCTCAAAATCTGGTCGCCCGAGCAACTGCTCAAACTGGTTAAGCCGGTAGGGCGAGACTCGGGACCTTGACTCGACTTCGTGAAAAAAGTCCTCGGGAATTGGTGTTTTTGGGTTGACTCGTTCGGGGGCGGGGGCCATGCTGGCGGCCGTTATGACAGGCTCCCTGCGCATCACATATCCCGGGGCCGCCGAATCGCGAATGCAGTGAACAAGATGAGTGGACACCAACTTCCGAGGCTGACCCTTTCACTTTCATCCATTTTCCGACTGCCGTCAAACCGGCTTCATGCCAAGATCGGCCCAATATGAACCTTGACAACGAAAAGAAATCGACAATGCCCTGTTATTGAGGCACTATCGAACGAGTCAGTATGTGAATAATTTTACGCCCCACAGGAAACTCACGAAAAACAGTCCGAAGGTACATTCTATCCTCGTATGGCAAATGACTATTACCCTCAAGAAATAACAGCGGATGAGAGAGTCTTAGGTTTTGAATCTCTTGTTCTGCCGGCGTATGGATTCCCTCACGAAACGATCCATCTGTCGGATGCGCGAGTTGTGGCAAAGCGGTTGAGTCCATTAGAGGTCTTGGTTAAGCAATTATTCGATGGCGAACCGTGGAAAACGACGAACATGCTCAAATGGGCCGCTCCACTCTTTGCGAATGCGGTTGGCCTTTGCGCCATTTACGCAGCAACTGGCGACCACAAATCGCGTCCCCAAATCGCTCGGCCTACAGTTGGCTGTGGCGGAGAAACTTCCGCTTTTCCGGGCGTTTGGATGGTCGCTGGTTTTCTTGGGTTGCCCACGGACTACAAGATAGGATCGGCGTCCCGCCGGCCATCCCAACAACGGAGCACCTCCACGGTTCGTGATTCAGGTTGCACCCGGTAAAACACCTTGAAGTATTTCTTTACGATAAATCGCCTGATTCCCGGGCGTTGACGAACTTTGGGGTGACGCTCTGGAAAGAAACAGAGGCTTTCACCGCTTTGAATAATCATGTCACCCAGCTTGCGCGCGGCTGACGGATTATGAACGGCAATAAACCTCACGATTCGTTCAAGGTCGGCTAGAAAGGTGTCTTTGAAAATTACCCTGTAGTCCATTCGTTCAACCGGGCGCGAACCTCGCGCCCCGAATGCCCCTGGCCTGGAGCCGCATCGGCTTTCGCAATCGCTTCGTCCAGTGCAGCCAACAGGTGCGGGTCACCCTCGTCGCACTCGTTGACCCCAGGCTGGAGTCGTTCCTTTTCCACAAATATCATCCACGATTTTAAAGCGAGATGGCGGAGATCATCCGGCCCCAATTGGCCCAATTCAGCTTCAATTTCTGCCAGGCTCATAGCAGCGTCAAGGTAGGCCCATCGGCCCGGAAAGACAAGCAGGATTTGGCAACGGAGGAAGGTCGCCTTGGCGACTATCCCGGGAGCGCCCGTCTTAACAGAGGACAACAAGGGGGGTCGAGAATTGCCCTCGGCGTTCTTGGTCACTTCGATACCACCTCGAAGCCGGCTTTGGCGCGGATGTCGTCTGATGCGCTCCCAACCCGGATTTGGAACGGGCCTGGATTGACGCGGAAGGCGTGAATGTTCTCGTCGTAGAACGCCAGCTTTTCGCCAGGAACCGTGAAGGTGATCCTCCTTCTTTCGCTGGGCTTGAGGTGAATCCTCTGGAAGCCGCGCAGTTCTTCAGCGGAGCGCTTCACGCAGGGCTTGACCTCATGCACGTAAAGTTGGACGACCTCTTCCCCCTCGCGCCGGCCGGTGTTGGTGATGTCGAGCGCGGCGGTAATCTGGCTGTCCGGCGCGATGCGCCGGGGGGACAACTCCAGCTTGCCGTATCCAAAGGTCGTGTAGCTCAGGCCGTGGCCGAACGCGAAGAGCGGCCTGCCCTTGACATACATGTAGGTGAACCCCTTGGTAATATCGTATTCGTCCTGCGGCGGCACCTGGCTCCCGGACGCATAAACCGTCAAGGGCATGCGGCCAGCCGGGTTGTAATCGCCGAAAATCACGTCGGCAATGGCATCGCCGCCCTCCACCCCGTTCCACCAAGCTTCCAGGATGGCTTTGACATGCTGCTTGACCCACGGGATCGCCAGCGGGCCGGCGTTAAGCAACACGACCAGCGTCTTCGGGTTCGCCGCGTCAACCGCCTGGATCAGCTCTTCCTGCCGGCCCGGCAGCGCCAGACTGGCGCGGTCTCTTCCTTCAGTCTCGATAGCCTCGGTTGTGCCCACATAGACGATGGCCACATCAGCTTGACGGGCGGTTTCAGCGGCGGCCTTGATCAGCGCCGTTTCGTCCTCTGCGGCCTCCTGACTGGAATGGGCGCCGTTGTTCGCTCTGTTTGACCGGGGCGCAATTTCGCAACCTTTGGCATAAAGGAGTTCCGTGCCCGAGTCCGCCCGGTTCTTGAGACCTTGGAGCGGGTTGACCGGCAGGTCGGGCTTCCCGCTGTAGGCGCCGGGGGTGAACATCGCCGCGTGGGGGCCGATGACAGCAATCCGTTTCAGCCGGGTTTTGTCCAACGGCAAAAAACTGTCCTGGTTTTTCAGCAGCACGATGGATTCCCGGGCCGTCTTCAGGGCCAGGGCGCGGTGCTCGGGGCTGCAGATCACATCGGGGGAAATCCGGCTGTAGGGAACCCGTTCCGGCGGATCGAATTCACCCAGGCGGATGCGCTCATGCAGCACTCGAAAGAGCGCATCGTTCAATCGGGCCTCGGGCAGCAGCCCTTGCCGGACCGCCGCCGGAATGTATTTCATGTATTCGTTGTCGGAAAAGTCACACCCCGCGTTGAGCGACTGGGCGACCGCATCCTCATAACTCATTTTCCCCTTCATGTGGCCCCGCACCATGCTGTTGACACCGCCGAGATCGGAAACAACAAAGCCCTCAAACCCCCATTGGCGCTTGAGGATGTCCGTCAGCAACAAGGGATTGATGTTGCTGGGAACGCCGTTGATGGCGTTATAGGATGCCATCACCGACTGGGCGCGGCCTTCGACCACGCAATCCCGGAAATGGGGCAGCCAATATTCGAAAAGCATCCGCTCGCTCACGTTGGCCGAGAGGGTCTGGCGGTCTTTCTCGACGTTGTTCACGGCATAGTGTTTGAGCGTGGAAACCAGTTTCAGGTACTGCGGATCATTCCCCTGCAATCCTTGGACGAAGGCCACGCCGATGCGGCCGGTCAGAAATGGATCCTCCCCGTAGCACTCGTCAATGCGGCCCCAATACGGGTTGCGGCTGATGTTGATGACGGGAGCGCGATAGATCAGGCCCTTATGTTGTGCCGGGATGTCCGGCTGCTGGCGCCAAAGATTATAGATGGCTCGGGCTTCGTCGGAAATGGCGGCGGCGACTTCGTTCACCCGGGCAGGGTTCCAAGTGGCGGCCATGGCGATCGAAACGGGAAACATCGTCGTCGGACGGTCCCAGCAGACGCCGTGGAGACACTGGTTCCATTTATCGGACTTGATCCCCAAGCGCTCCACGTCGGGGCCGTTATGGTTGAGAAGCGTGGCCTTTTCCTCCAGCGTCAGGCGCGAAATAAGATCCCAAGCGCGTTTCTCGACGGGCTGGCTGGGATCGAGATAGAGCGGTCTTTCGCTTTCTTGTGCAGGCGCAGGCAACGAAAGCGCGACGCAAGCGGCCAGCACCGCCAGAAGCGGTCGGGCGACCCGATCGCGATTTGAAACCGTTGGATTCATACTGACTCTCTGACCCCAAGGGTTGAGTGAGTACAGTACAGGCTGCCATTGTTCTGTCTTGGGCATTAAAAAAACGCTTCCATGAATTTGCAAGATGCAAATCGTTAAATGTACGTCACAATTGATGCACCCCATTCTGCGCTCTGATCATGCATGAGGACGTCAACGCGTCCCCCTTCCTTAAAACCAAAATGATCCCGTCAAGCGTCGAGGGACCTCAGTTTCTAGTCAGTTTGACTTTCAACTGCATCGCATCTTGCAATTTCAGACAAGGAATTGCCAAAAGATGGCCGGTATCCTGGCGAGCCGAGTACTATTTTGATGCGTTATGATATGGATGATCGCAGGCGGGCTGGCCAACGTCGGCATGGTCCTGCTCGTGGCGCCGTTGTGCGAAGGGGTGCTGCGCAAGCTCACCGCCCGCCTTCAATCCCGCCGCGGCCCGCCCCTGTGGCAGCCTTACTTTGACCTGCTCAAGCTGCTGGGCAAGGAGGACATTGAATCGGGCGAATCGCCGGCGCTGCAACGGTTTGTCGCCCGGCTTTCCCTGGCGGCGGTGTTGACGGCGGCCTGCCTGGTGCCGATGGGATTTCCCGCGCCGATGAACGGGGCGGGCGACGTGATTGTGCTCATCTACCTGTTGACCCTCTGCGGCATAACCACCTTGCTGGGCGGCTTGGCGGCGGGGTCCACTTACTCGCTGCTGGGCATCGGGCGGGAAATGATGACGATGATCGCCTTGGAACCCTTGTTTGCCATTGCCCTTCTCATCGGCGCGGTTCACGTGCATTCGTTCCGGCTGGAGGCCGTCTTGAACGGCTCGGTTTATGCAACGCAAGGCGTTCCGTGGTCGGGCTTGATCGTGCTGGCGGTGATGGTGCTTTCTTTCCAGGCCTTTGTGCAACGGCTCCCCTTTGACATATCCGGGGCGGAGACCGAAATCATGGAAGGACCGTTGATGGAGTATTCAGGCCCCAAGCTGGCCCTTTTCAAATACGCGCAAATGGCGCGGCTGGTCCTTCACAGCGCGTTGTTCGTGGCGCTCTTTGCGCCCTGGGGATCGGACCTGGCCTTTCCGCTGGGCTGGATGCTCTTTTGGGCCAAAGTGCTGGCGCTGGTGCTGGTGGTGACGGTTGTCGCCGCGACACATGCGCGCTACCGGATTGACCAGGCCATTCGTTACTTCGCCGGATTGCTGGCGGCGGCCTTCGCGGCGCTGGCCCTGGCCGGTTACGGACACTGAATGTTCATGTCTATTGCGAGCAAATTCAAAGAAGCGATCATCGGCCTCAAAGCCGGCTGCGTGACCCTGGATTATCCGGCGCAGCCGCGCCCGGTGGCGAAGAACTTCCGCGGCCGGCCCATTTTCGACGCCCAGAAATGTATCGGCTGCGCCGGCTGCGCCAACAACTGTCCGGCGCGCGAAATCCTGGTTTTTGATCTCTGCCAGGAAATTCGCATCCTCAAGTATCTGGGCCGGCGTTGCACCTATTGCGGCCGCTGCGCGGAGGTTTGCCCGGAGAAGGCCATCACCATGAGCCTGGACTTCGAGACGGCCACCGACAAAATCGGCGACCTTGAGCAACGGTTGGATTTGTTCATGAGCACCTGCCAGCGGTGCGGGCGTTGTTTCAAGGAACCTTCGCCCCTGGAACAGTTGAAGCTCAAGGGCTACCGCTTTGACGATCTGGTCAACGAATGCTGGATTTTCCGCTCCCGCTCCTACCTGGAAAGCCAGCCGGTGGTGGATGACATCAAGATCGAACTGGACTGAAGCGCCATGCTGAAAAAACTTTGCCAGAAAATGTTTGGCCGCTCCCTCTGGGTTTACCACGCCAACAGCGGCGGCTGCAACGGTTGCGACATCGAAGTGCTCAACGTGCTCACGCCCTATTATGACGTCGAGCGTTTCGGCATCAAGCTCGTTGGCTCCCCGCGGCACGCCGATGTCATGCTCTGCCAGGGGCCGGCCATGCGCTCGACGGCCCGCGCCTTGCGTTGCGCCTACGAAGCGATGCCGGCTCCCAAGCTGGTCTTTGCCATCGGCGGCTGCGCCTGCGGCGGGGGCATCTGGCACGACTCCTACCCGGTGCTCGGCCCGGTGGAAAAAGTCATCCCGGTCAACTTTTACATTCCCGGCTGTCCGCCCCGCCCTGAAGCCATCATTTATGGCGTCGCGGTGGCCCTCGGGCTGGTGGACAAGAAAGTGGCGCCCGTTGAATTCAAGCAACTGGAACTGCCCATCCCGCGTTACCACCCGGCTGACCTCAGTGGCCGGGATGAAATGGTGGTTTACGAAAAGGCGGAGAAGGTTTAGATTCATGCACGAGTATTCGATCATGCAAAACGCGCTCAATGCCGCCTTGCGCGAAGCCCGCCTGGCCGGGGCCGCCCGTGTGCATGCCATCCGCCTGCGCATTGGCGTCCTGAGCGGCGTGGTGCCCGACGCCCTCCGGTTCGCCTTCGAGGCCCTGACGCCCGGAACGGCGGCCGAAGGCGCCCTGCTGGCCATTGAGGAGGTGCCGGCTCGATTCTGGTGCGCGGCCTGCCGCCGGGAGTTCGTCTCCGCCAATTTGTTTGCCGAGTGCCCCGATTGCCACGGCCCCAGCGGCGAACTCCGCTCCGGCCGCGAACTGGAATTAACTTCGATGGAGGTGGATCATGTGTGAAGAATGCGGCTGCGGATTGCCGACAGGAACCGCGGCGACTGTTTCCGGCCACGAGCACCCTGGGCCTGGTGATCACGATCACCCTCACCCCGACGAGCCGGCTCATTCGCAACATCAACATTCCCACCAACCAGGTGCGCAAGAACGCCAGACGCTGAAACTGCGGCGCGCCATCTTGGAGAAGAATGACCGCCTGGCCGAACGCAACCGCGGCTTCTTCAGGGCGCGCGGGATTTTGGTCGTCAATGTCCTCTCCTCTCCCGGATCGGGAAAAACCACGCTCATTGGCGAAACGGTCCGCCGCCTGGGCCAGCGCCTGAAAACGGCCATCATCGCCGGCGACCTGGCCACCGACAACGATGCCCGGCGGCTGCGCGAATCGGGGGCGTCGGTGGTCCAGATCAACACCGGCACCGTCTGCCATCTGGAAGCGGACATGGTCGCCCGCGCCTTCAAGAAACTGGACTTGAGCGGGCTTGACCTCCTGTTCATTGAGAACGTCGGCAACCTCGTCTGCCCGGCCAGCTATGACCTGGGTGAGGACCTGCGCGTCGTGCTGCTCTCCGTCACCGACGGCGAGGACAAGCCGCTGAAATATCCGCCCATGTTCCACTCGGCCAACGTGGTCGTCATCAGCAAGCTCGATCTGGACCGGGCGTGCGACTTCAAGCGCGAGGAGGCGACGGCCAACATTGGGCATATCGCGCACCACGCACGCTTGATCGAACTCTCTGCCAAGACCGGCGCCGGCATGGATGAGTGGTGCGACTATCTGGTCCAGCAACACGAGGCTGTCAAAGGGCGCGATCCATTGAGTAGCGAGTGATATGAACGGCCGCGGTTAATCGGCCAGGTTGCCTCCGGGAAAGCTGCCGGTGCGATATATGGGAGCGGCCGGCAGGGCGCGGTTGCCCTGCTCGGTCAGAAGTGTGTCCAGTTTCTCCAACGATTGATCAGCGGCCATTTCATAATTCAAAATCGTCGGGTCGGAATTGTTGGCCAGCGCCACGGGCCGCGCAACCGGGCGTGTCCGCGGAAGAAACAACAATAAAAACACCATCAGGGCCAGGGCCGGGATCACCAGGCGCCAGTTGAAATCGGGGTGCCGAGGCTCCCGGCCCAAGGCGTGCCGGACCCGGCGATGAAAAAAGGGAGAAGGCTCGATGTCATGCGGGGCTTCCGCCGCGCGCACATTCCGCGCCACCTGTTCGATCTCCGCCAGATAGGCGCGGCAGCCGGCGCACGAGGCGACGTGCGCGCGCAATGCCTGCGCCGGGTTTTCCTCCAGCGCGCCGAGGGCCAGCCACGCCAGAGCCTTGCGGTTTTTGGTGCAAACTTTCATACGTTCAAATTCATGCGCCGCAGCTTTTCCAGCGCGTGAAAGAGCCGCGACTTCACCGTGCCCACCGAACAGCCAAGGGCGGCGGCGATTTCCGGCAGCGAATCATCCACGTAAAAACGCAGGAAGATCACCTTCCGATGCTTCGGTGGCAGCGCCGCAATGCACTTTCGCACCAGTGCCGCTTGTTCGCCATGCAAAAGCAGTTCGTCCGGCCTTTCGCGCTCATCGGCCGTCGCATCCGGCGCCGTTTCATCCGCCAAGGCCAGGGGCCGCTTTTCTCGCAGCGTGTTGCGAAGGCGGTTCAGCAAAATGGCGCAGAGCCAGGTGAAAAACTGGCAACGGCCGTTGTAACGCCGCAAACATCTCCACGCTTCGACCAATGTGTCCTGCGCCAGGTCTTCGGCCAGCGCCGCATTGCCGCAGAGCGTCATTGCCTGGCGCACCAAGCGGGCCTCCTGCTGGCGGCAGATTTCTCCAAACGCATCGCAGTCGCCGGCCCGGGCCTTGTCCAGCAGACCAGGTGTGTCCGGGGATTGGACTTGCACGAACATTGGACTCAGCCTGGGCACATCACGGTTGTAAGCCAAAAGGGGCCTGCCGGCGAACTATTTTGCCAGCGGCTGGCCGGCTTTGGGCCCATCGCAAAGGAAGGGAGTTCCCTCAGACTCGACGAAAATGACGGTTTCGGGATAGCCATTTCCGGCGTAAGCGGAGGTCAGTCTGAATCCGCGGTCCACACCCTCGAAGACAAACCGCTCAAACTGAAACGGCCCCTGGCCGAATGGATCGTTGACGCTGCACAATCCCTCCTGGCCGTGCAACTTATATGCGACAGCGGCATGAAGCATCGCCAGTTTGGCCTCCGTCCGGAATTCCTTGGGCCGGGCCTTGAGGATGGGCGGGAAGGTGAGGGCCGCCAGCGGGTCGGACTTCTCGATCTCGGCTTGGAATTCTTTGGCCTGTTCTTCAAAGGCCGGATGCCGCAGGGCCAGGATTTCCGCCGCCCGCTGAGAGATTCGATCCTGGTCCCGCACTAATTTGAGGACACCCTCGCTCGTGCCTGGAGCGGCAATCACCGCCTGCAATTGATTGGATTCATCCGGTGCCCCCATCCTTGCTAACAACTCGCGCAATTTGGCCATGACTTTGGCGTCCTCTCCGGGGTTCTCCTTCTGCCACTGCAAAATCTTTCGCTCCAGCCAATCATGGAAACAGGCCTTTTCTCCGCCGGCGATGGCGTCAGCGACCGAGTTGCCCGCCGGAGCAGCGTCAAATCCGTCGGCCAATTGCCGCAAGGTCTCGGCTGAAAAGGAATGGAAATTCTCGGCCACCGTATTAAGGGCGATATTTTCGATGGCAATTTGGACCAAGACAGCGATGAGTGTGCCGTCTTTGGAGGCGTTGCGTCCCAACGCAAAGGTGGCCAGCAAATCATCGCGGGCTTCGCTCTCATTGCCGTTCTGCAACTCCCACAAGACCCGAAGTTTGGCGGTGACAGCCACCGATTTGAGGCGGCCCAAATGGGGCAGCAACGTTTCCGGGCCAGGGCTCATGTCAATGCCCCAATCGCAGGGCACGGTGGCCTGCCCCGCCTCCCTCACAGCCCTGAATTCCTTATCGTAGTTGGTAACAAGCTGGCCGAAGCGTTCGGGCAGCTTTTGGCCGCGCCACTCGGTCTGGAACAAGTAATCCCGATCGGCTGGCGATAAATCCGGCGCCAGGATAAGCGCCTGGTAATAGCGCAACGCGGGGTTGATGTCCGTGCGGAAGCCCTGTCCGCCGGCCGCCGCCGCCGCTCCGATCAGGGCCAGAGATGTCAAAAGGGTTGATTTGATTGCTTTCATAGATTGTCTTTGTTGTCTGTCCGCCCGTTAATAACAACCGGCCTCCAAAAGGTTCAGTTTTTTGGCCGTTTTTCGCCCTTGGATTGCGCATGTGTTTGATAGGGTGGTGCCGAAAGTTCCGACCCCGGCTGGCGATTTGCGCCTGGGATTGTTAATCCTAAATGGACTTCCAACCTGTACTGCACAAGAAGGGGGAAAAACCTTGTTTTTCGAACCCTCGGAGTTTCGAGCCTCAGCCCACGAGTCGGTTCCAACCCGTTCTCATTGGAAATCAGGACTTTATGCATTTCGGAGATAGTTGGCGTGCCACCTGCTTAACTCGGTTTGTATGCGATAAAACGTCATGCAACCGAATGATCAGAGTCCGAGTGCTCCTGGTAAATGGCAGTTTACATCCAAAAAACAGGCTCCAAACCGGCGGCATCAGGCTGTGAAAGGGCGCTATCCGCTGATTTGGCGGCAAAACCCCGTCGGAGGGCGGTTTTTGGCCCGCAAAAAGCGGTTAGCCTTTGCCAACCAACGTGTCGTGGCAAACTCCCTTCTGCGGCAAGTAATATACAGCGCTTTGTACGGCCGCGCTGTGCAGTACGGCGGCGCAAGGCACTTGAAAGGTGAAATATTTAGTTGCAGCAGAGGAGTTTCTCCGGGCAGCCCGCAAACCCTTGACCCTGTACCGGCTCAATGCCGGCACCCGGCCTTGCGCCGGTGAACTTGAGGTTTTATGACGCTCGTTCCCGCCCTTGTCCTGCTCCCCTTCATTGCCGGGCTGATCTTGCTCTGCGTAAAGGCAGAATGGCCGCGTCGAGCGCTGGTCCTGACGGTCACCGCGGCGGTCTGCGCCGGGTCCATTGTGCTGGCCTGCGTGCCGGCCCCGGTGGATTTGGCAGGGCTTCCGCTTAACCGCCATTGGCTCAACGTCGCCATGACGGCCATCGAAGTGCTGATGGGACTCTACATACTCTATGTCGGCGTGCGGGCGCGGCATTTCCTGATCGTGGCGCTGATGGTCGCCCAAGGCGCCGTGATGGCGTGGTTTGAATGGCTGGCGCGCGCCGATCTCAACCCCGGTCAGGCTCTGTTCGTGGACAAGTTTTCCATGGTCATGGCCTTGATCAACGGGATTTTGGGCGGGGGCATCTGCCTTTATGCGCTCGGTTACATGCGTGAGTATCACACCGAAGGCCATCGCGATGTCCCCGACCGCCGCCCCCTGTTCTTCGCGCTGCTCTTCATCTTTATGGGCGCGATGTTCGGCCTGGTTTTTGCCGACGATTTGGCCTGGCTGTTCTTTTTCTGGGAAATCACCACTTTGTGCTCCTTCCTGCTCATCGGTTACACTCAAACGCCGGAGGCCCGCCGAAACGCGCTCCGGGCGCTGGTCATGAATCTGGCTGGCGGTCTGGCTTTCGCGCTGGCAATGGCCTGGTTTTATCGCCAGACGCACTCGCTTGGACTGCAGGCACTGATCCACTCGGGACACGCGGTGGCGCTCCTGCCCGCCGCTTTGCTCTGCTTTGCGGGCATCACCAAGGCCGCCCAATGCCCCTTTTCGAGCTGGCTTCTGGGCGCGATGGTGGCGCCGACCCCGGTTTCGGCGTTGCTGCATTCGAGCACCATGGTCAAGGCCGGCGTCTATCTGATCTTGCGCCTGGCGCCGGCGATCACCGGAACGGCCGTGGGCCTGACGGTGGCCCTGGTCGGCGGGGTGACTTTCCTGATCGGCTCGCTGGCGGCCATCACCACCCCGGAAGCCAAGCGCGTGCTGGCTTATTCCACCGTGGCCAATCTGGGATTGATCGTGCTCTGCGGGGGCATCGGAACCTGCCAAGCCGTTTGGGCCGGGATTTTGCTGATCATTTTCCACGCCGCGGCCAAGTGCCTTCTGTTCCTGAGCGTGGGCGTGGTCGAGCACAAGTTGCACAGCCGCAACATTGAAGACATGTCCGGCCTAGTTCTTTACATGCCGCGGGTGGCGGTGATGATGTTGATCGGCATGGCCGGAATGTCCCTGGCGCCCTTTGGCATGCTCATCAGCAAATGGGCCACTCTGCGGGCGGTCGTTGACGCCTGCCCGCTGCTCTCGGTCTTCATTGTTTTCGGCAGCGGGGCGACGCTCTTCTTCTGGGTGAAATGGATGGGCAAGCTGGTGGAAGTCGTCCGGCCGCGGAACCAGGTCGTCAAGGAAATCTCCCTTGACGAATCGGTCGCCCTTTACGGCCTGACGTTGGTCACGTTCCTGGCCTGCCTGTTTTTCCCGCTCTTTTCCACGCAGTTCATCGAGCCTTACGTGGCGGGCATTTACGGCCAGTCGGCCTCTCTGGGCCAGGGCAACACGATCATCATGGTGATCATGATGGCGGTGGTGATGCTGTTCCCGTTGAGCTTCCTGAGCAAGGGCCGCGGGGTGAAACTGGTGGACCCGTACTTGGGCGGCGCCAATCTGCGGGACGCCTCGCACTTCAGCGGGTGGTGCGGGCAGGCCGAGAGCGTGACCCTGCATAATTACTACATGGGCGGCGTGCTCAACGAGGCCTGGCTCTCCCGGCTGGCCGTGGCCGGAGGCGCCGTCTTGCTGGCGGTGATGATGGCGTTCGCGATTTTATGAAACCCTGGCTTCGATTGATTATCTATCTGGTTGCGGCTCCGGTCATTGGCGGTTTGCTGGCGGGCTGGGACCGCCGGGTGTCGGCGCGGATGCAATCCCGGCGCGGCCCGCCGATTCTGCAGCCGTTTTATGACGTGCTCAAACTGTGGCAGAAGAAGAACCTGGCTGTTTGTTTCGCGCAGAATTATTACATCCTGTTCTTTTTCCTGCTGATCGTCTTCACCGGGGCGCTGTTCTTCGCCGGATCGGACTTGCTGCTGGTGATCTTCGCCCTGACCACGGCTTCGATTTTCTTTGTGCTTGGCGCTTACAAGGCCAGCTCGCCCTACAGTTTCATCGGTGCGGAACGCGAGTTGATTCAGATCATGGCGTACGAACCGATGGTGCTGCTGACGGCCATCGGGATGTACATGGTGACAAAGACCTTTTATGTGCATGGAATCGCCAGCCACGGCGGGCTGCTGGTGCTGGCGCTGCCGGGGGTGTTTCTGGGCTTTGTGTTCGCCCTTGAGATCAAGTTCCGCAAATCGCCCTTCGACCTCTCCTTCTCGCACCATGCGCACCAGGAACTGGTTCGCGGCATCACGACCGAGTTTTCCGGGCGCACCCTGGCCCTGATCGAGGTGGCGCACTGGTACGAGAGCGTATTCCTGCTGGGCTGGGTCTATTTGTTTTTCGCGTCGTCACCCATCCTCGGCGTGGCCATGTCGTTGCTGGTTTACGGGTTTGTGGTGCTGGTGGACAACGTCTTTGCGCGGCTGAAGTGGCAGACGGCGCTGACAAGCGCCTGGGCGGTGACCGCCGTGCTGGGTTTCGGCAACATCATGGTCCTTTCTTTTCAACGCTAATATCACTCTATGCACGTCCTCAAACAATCCCCCTGGATCCTCCACTACGATGCCTCAAGCTGCAACGGCTGCGACATCGAGACCCTCGCCTGCCTGACTCCCATTTATGACGTCGAGCGGCTGGGCGTCATCAATACCGGCAATCCGAAACACGCCGACATTTTCCTGGTGACCGGCGCCGTCAATGAGCAGAGCAAGGGCGTCATCCAGAACCTCTACCAGCAGTTGCCCGAACCGAGGGTGGTCGTGGCCGTGGGGGCCTGCGCGGGCACCGGCGGCATCTTCCGGGACTGCTACAATGTCTCGGGCGGCGTGGACTCCGTGGTACCGGTGGATGTGTACGTGCCCGGATGCGCGGCGCGTCCGGAAGCCATCATTGACGGCGTTATCAAGGGCCTGGCGGTGATGGAAGAGAAGCACGCGCGGAGTCTTGAGGGAAAGGAGGGAAAATGAAACCGGAGCAGACACTCGAAATCATCCCCGTGGGCGCGCTGCTCAAAAGCGTGCGGGCGATGCGGGTGCGGGGCGGGCGGCTGGTCCAGATTTGCGCCACCGCGCTGCCGGAACAGTTCGAACTGACCTACAGCTTCGACCTCGACGGCCGCCTGGCCAGCTTGCGGGTGCTGGTTCCGATTGAGGACCCGCGCGTGCCGAGCATCGCTTTGATTTATGGCTGCGCCTTCCTCTACGAAAATGAAATGCACGACCTCTTCAACATCAAGGTCGAGGGGATGACGGTGGACTTTCGCGGCAATTTGTACCGGACAGCCGTCAAATACGCCTTCGGCAAAACCAAACCCCCGGCCGCCAAACCCCGGCCCGAACCGGTGGCCTGCCCGGTTTGAACATTATGGCCCGCACCATCATTCCATTTGGCCCGCAACACCCGGTCCTGCCCGAACCGATCCATCTGGATCTTGTGGTCGAGGACGAGAAGGTGATTGAGGCGCGGCCCTCCATCGGTTTCATCCACCGCGGGCTGGAGAAACTGGTGGAGAAAAAAGACTACCTGGAATTTGTCTATGTGGCCGAACGGATTTGCGGCATCTGCAGCTTCATCCACGGCCAGACTTATTGCCAGGGCGTCGAGGCCATCATGAACATCGCTGTCCCCCCGCGCGCCAATTATCTGCGCACCGTCTGGGGCGAGCTTTCCCGCATCCACAGCCATCTGCTCTGGCTGGGTTTGATGGCCGACGGCATGGGATTTGAAAGCCTCTTCATGCATTCATGGCGTGTGCGCGAACGGGTCCTCAACATCATCGAAGCCACCACCGGCGGCCGCGTCATCTTCGGCTCCTGCAAAATCGGCGGCGTCCGGCGCGACATGGATGCCGGGGCGATAAAGAATACGTTGGCCGAACTGGAAATAGTGGAACGGGACATGAGCGAGATTACCAACGTGTTTTTGAATGACAACTCGGTCAAAGACCGCCTCAGCGGCGTGGGCGTGCTCTCGCGGCAGGAGGCGCATGACTTTGGCTGCGTCGGCCCGATGCTGCGCGCCAGCGGCGTGGCGCAGGACATGCGCCAACTGGGCTACGCGGCCTATCAGGAACTGCAAATGGAGCCGGTCACGCGCACGGAGGGCGATTCTTACGCGCGCTGCGCGGTGCGTTGCGACGAATTGTCTCAATCCGTGAGCCTCATCCGCCAGGCGCTGGGAAAAATTCCGCCCGGCGAGATCGAGGCCAAAGTAAGCGGCAATCCCGACGGGGAAGCGATCGTGCGCACCGAACAACCGCGCGGGGAGGTGGTCTATTGCCTCAAGGCCAACGGCACCAAAAATTTGCAGCGGTTCCGCGTGCGCACGCCCACTTTTGCCAACCTCCCGGCGATGCTCAAGCTGCTGCAGGGCTGCCAACTGGCCGACGTCCCCATTTTGATCCTGACCATTGACCCGTGCATCAGTTGCACAGAAAGGTAACATGCCTTACTTCCAAATGTCCCGGCTTGCTTTGAAATGGGCGCTGACCCGGCCGCCCACCACGCGGTATCCCTTTGAACCGCGCCGCGCCATCGCCGGCTCGCGCGGCCAGTTGGTTTTCACCAGGGGCAATTGCGTCTATTGCACCGCTTGCGCCAGGAAATGCCCCACCGGCGCCCTCAAAGTGGATCGCGCCCGCAAGAAGTTTGCCCTGGAGCGATTGCGCTGCATCAGTTGCGGGTACTGCGTGGAAATCTGCCCCAAGGATTCTCTGGCGCTGTCCACCGGCCACGGCTCGCCCGCCACGACCAGGGAGAGCGAGTCATATTTTGGAACCTGAAGGAGCGGGCGAAAAATGCTGCATAAACTTTCTTGCATTCTGTGCCGATAGGGTTAGTATCACTAATCTGTTAGCATTAGCTAATAAGATTGACTTAATTATATGAACTCGGATGCAGGAGTCAAATCGGCTCTGGCGGCCAAATACGCCTGGCGCGACTTGGAGCGGGTTGAACCGCCCAAGCGTTCGGTGCCCGACCGGCTGTCGGATTTCAATGTCGTCTGCCAGCCTTACGACGAAACGACCGCCCGGGAGCAGGCCAGCCGCTGCGTGCAGTGTCCCAACCCCAATTGCGTGGCCGCCTGCCCCTTGGAACTTCCCATCCCGGAATTGCTCGCGCTGGCCGCCGAGGGGCAGTTCGACCAGGCGGCGGAGTTGCTTTTCAACACCCAAAGCCTGCCGGAATTCGTCGCGCATATTTGCGTGGAGAAACGGCTGTGCGAGGCGACTTGCGTGCTGGCAAAGCCTTCCGATTCGGTGCCCATCGGCGCCATCTCCCGATTCCTGCTGGATTACGGCTGGAAGCACGGCGTCAAAGAGCCTCCTCCGGCGCCCGCCAATGGCCAGCGGGTTGTCGTCATCGGTTCGGGACTGTGCGGCTTGGTGGGTGCGGATGCCCTCTCGCGCCTGGGCTACGCCGTCACCATCATGGACAGCGCGAAGGCACCGGGTGGCCGGTTGGTCAACGGGCTGGCTGGGTTCAAGGTGGACAGGGCGGTCATCGGGCAGCGGGTGCAATCCTTGAAGGAGCGGGGCGTGGAATTTCGCATGGGCGTGGTTTGCGGGCGCGATGTGACTCTGCGCCAGTTGCGCTGCGACTATGACGCCGTGCTCTTTGCCCTTGGCCGCACGGAAGCCGTGCCGTTGGAGATTCCCGGCGCGGAACTGCGTGGCGTCTGCCAGGCTTATCCGTTCATTCTTTACCATACCTCCGACACGGCCCTTCAAACGCTGCCGGTCAAAGTAAAAGGCCGCCAAGTCGTGGTGCTCGGCGGCGGCGACACGGCCATGGATGCGTTGCGCATCGCCCTTCGCGCCGGCGCCCTCGATGCATTGTGCATTTACCGTCGGGACCGGGAAAACATGCCGGCCGATCCGAAGGAATTCGATAATGCGGTCGAAGAGGGCGCGCGGTTCCTGTTCCACAGCCAGCCGGTGGCCATTGTCGGCCATCCAGGGGGGGAAGTGACGGGCGTGCGTTGCGCGCGCACGCAGCTTGGCGCGGCCGACGCCTCGGGTCGGAGCGTTGCGGAGCCGCTGCCTGGGACCGAGTTTGAAGTTCCGGCCGAAGTGGTGCTGGTAGCGTACGGCTTCGCGCCGCCACGACTGCCGGACTGCGAGGAGCTTGCCGACCTGGCAATGGACCCACGCGGCTGCCTGGTCGTGGATGCCGCCCAGATGACCAGCCTGCCCGGCGTGTTTGCCGCCGGCTCAATCGCCCGCTGGCCCGTCTCGATGATCGAGGTCATGCAGGACGCGCGCAAAGCGGCTGCCCAGATGGACCGTTATTTGACGCCCCGGCGGACCACGGGTTGAGAGCGAGGCCAAAGGCGTGCGTCACTGGGTGACGCCCGCCTGGAACATGGCGGCCAGGAGAATCAACTCTGGATGGGCCAGGGATAATTTCGGCAGCACAACCCGGATGCGCGAACGATAGGCCGCCAGCTTTTGGCGCAACGGGTCCAGGTTTTCCACTTTGTCCCAGTGAACTTTCTTGAAGTCCAGCACCAGTTTGCTCTTGCACCGCGCCAGCGACTCGCGGATGCGTTCTCCCAGCACCTCGGCATCGGAGGCCGTCAGCGCCCCTTCCAGGCGCATCCACACTTCCTTGGTCGCGTGCCGCAACTCCACCTGGATGGAGAAACCCGGCGAGGCGATTTTGCGGTGGAACTCCTCCCACATTTCAAAGGCTTCCCAGCGGCGGCCTGGCACGCGGTAGGTCGTGCGCAATAATCTGGGATGCTGGAAAAGGTCCAGCTTCAACGTCAGTCCCGTCCACAACGCCGCCGCCACGCCCAAGAGGGACTTGAGACGTTGTCCGAAGGCGGGGGCGCCCAACTCGGCGTGAATCTGCCGTTCCAAATGGCCAATCCAGCGCCGGACGGCCCGATTGGGGCCGAGGAGCCGTCCCGCCAGGAACACGGGGTAAGCATAGCGCAATTCGCCCGCGTAGTACTGGGCCTTGGCGCGAAGCAAGGGGTTGGGCGAGTTCTTTAGTTTCTGCAATCCCAGCAATCGGGCTTCCAACACCCGGTAAATGCTCGGACCCAGCCGCTGGAAATCCTCCTTGAAACACCATTCCTGCATCGCTTCGACCTCTTCGGCCGAGAGGGTCGGATGCTTGATCATCGTGCGAAAACCGTCCGCGCGCCGGTAGAAAAGGTCCTTGTCGGTTGTATAAACGTCCTGCAAGAGGTTTTCCTTGATGATGCGCTCGTGAAAGGGAGTGCCCGGCACCGGGCCGTAGATGAGGAATTGAGCCAGGGCGGGTTTGAGTTCCATGAGTCCATCCAGTTCCGCGGCGACCACTTCCGGGTTCTGGTAATCAAATCCGACAATCATCGAGGTCAGCACAGTGATGCCGTGCTGGCGGAATTCGGTGAAAATATCCGCGACCGGCCGGCCTTGTTGTTTGGCGTAATTGGAGCGAGTCCCCTCGTAACCGATCCAGAATCCGTCAATGCCCATCTCCAGGATTTCCTCCACGCTGTACTGGCTGATGGCCTTGACGCTGGAAAAGGCGAAAATGGAGATTTTTTTTCCCCCGGCTATCACGCAATCCCGGAACTCCATCGCCCGCTTCTTATTGAGCAGAAAATCCTCGTCCAGGATCAGGAACACCAGGTTGGGGTCCGCGGCCAGATAACGTTCCACGACCGCATAAATGTCCTTGCCTTCGGGCAAGAGCTTGATGTGTTTGCGGGAAAAGAAATGCGAGGTGCAACAGAAATCGCAGCCGTTGGCGCAGCCCAGTCCGGCGAATATCTTGCCCGTTCCCGACACTTTCCAGCCGAAGACTTTCAACCAACTGACAATCAGCGGATGCTTGTAGGGCATCGAGATGGCCGGTTCTCCCAGCAGCCGGCGGAAGAAGGCCACCCCCTCCTCACGGCAGATATAGTCCGCGTAGGGTTTGAGCACGTCATCCTTCAAGACCGTGCCGTAGCCGCCTAGCACGATTTTGCTTTGCGGCGCGTATTGGCGGATCAGGGCCACCGTCTCCTTCATCTTGTGCATCACCGCCATCAGGAAGGAGACGCCCACGTAATCGTAGCCCTTCTTCAACTCCTTGATCAGCTCCCTCTTGGAGGGGTACTGCAGCACCACCGTGGGCGCGTCGAGGTTCTCGGCGATGTATTCGAGGGAAAAATGGACGTTGACGGTGCGCGGGCTGAAAAGCCCCTGGGCGCGCGTCACCTGCCGGTAAAGCAGTTCATAGCCAACCGACGCCGCATCCCCGTACTTGGGTCCCATCGGGCGGCATACGCTGGTGAGAAGAATCTTCATAGAAGCGATTTAGGTCGTTCCTTTCAACAATGATAAAATTACGCGCCGGCTGGGCCGTTCGCTATGGGGTGTTTACCCCATATACAGATGGAGGCGGTTGTGGTAGGAACCGCCCTGGTTTGGGCCGGGCCGCCGCCACATCGCCGAATTTGGGTTCGATATGGTGGCGGTGCCTGTTTGCCGGCGCCCAAATCTCCCTATCTTCAATCCGAATCATAATCGTTATGTTACTCATCCTCCTCCCCGGGGCGAGTAAATTCAAACCGAAAGCGCCGGCGGCTGCCCGCTCGTTTTATCTCGCCATCGAACACCCGGTATTATATCAACCCCAACAGGGCAAAACATGGGTCCGAAACGACCGGCTTTGCCAGAATTTGCCGGCGTCCTTCTCCCATGAGCCGACGGGGGTTGCGGGCGGGCAAAATTGCTTCTTGCACGGTCAAATGGACACCGATCAATTACCGGGGAGCACAGGGCTGTTAGCCGGATTGACTTCCGGAACGCTTTTCGCGTCGCTGATTTGGGGGTCCATCGGGCTGGGGTTCTTCATTTATGGGAAAAAACAGCGCTCGTTCCCGCCCCTGCTGGGCGGCCTTGCCATGATGGGCATCTGTTATTTCATCTCCTCCGTTCTCTGGATGAGCATCGCGGCGGTGGCCATCATCGCGGGCATTTGGTTTTGGTCCCGGTACGATTGACCTCAGAGCCACCGCGTGGTCTGCCGGAGGAATTCCAGCCCGTAACGGCCGCGCCTTTGGCGCAATCGCGCCGGCTCGCCGAAGGCGGCGGAGAGCGAGGCGGAAGTCATGACGGCGCTTTTCGGCCCCTGCGCCATGACCCGCGCCTTCTTCAAGATGAGCACGTGGGAAAAGACCGGCATGATTTCCTCGACGTGGTGGGTAACCAGCACCAAAGCCGGCGGGCGGGCGGCCCGGCCCAGACGTTGCAAAAACCGCAGGAAATGCTCGCGCGCGGCCGGGTCCAATCCGGCGCACGGCTCATCCAGGATCAACACCGCTGGACGGGCCATCAGGGCGCGTCCGATAAGCACCCGTTGCCGTTCACCTTGGGAGAGGAATAACCACGGACGCCCGGCCAGCGGCGCGCATTCGATTTGCCGCAGAATTCGCCGCGCGCGGTGGCGGTCGGCGGCAGTCATTTCGCCCCAGAAATCAATCATGGCGTATTTGCCGCTGACGACGGTTTCCAAGGCCGGCTCGTCGGGCGGGATCATCTGGCGGATGGCCGAACTGACCAAGCCCAGGCGCCGGCGCAACTCCCGCCAGTCCGTCCGGCCATAACGCTGGGCCAGGACTTCCACCTCCCCGGCGGTGGGAGTCAGATAACCGGCCAGGGCGCGAAGGAGGGAAGTTTTGCCCGAGCCGTTGGCTCCCAGGATGGCCCAGTGTTCGCCTGGCAGAATCCGCCACGACACGTTCTCCAGGATGACCGCATCCCCGCGCCGGACGCTCAGGCCGGAGACGGCAAGCACAGGTCTGGCTCGTGGCCTGGGTTTCAATTCGAGTAAAAAAGCCAGAAAAGCCAAGCCAGCAGGCCGCAAGTAATGAGACCTACAACGACGGCCACGATCAGGTTGCGCACGAAGCGCTTGCGCGCCCCGCGGCCCTGTCCAGGCAATAAATAATAAAAATTCTTCCCCCTCCTGCTCACACGATTCGAGTTGAATCATCTTGCCTTCAAAGGGCAACATTTGTCAACTGATACGGCGATGTTTTTTCCGCTGAACTATGGCGCACGAATGGCCCTGCTTCTGTTCCCGGCCGCGTTGGTGGCGCAGCCGGCGCCAACTTCGGCCGAATTCCTCTCCCGTTCGCGCCAAATCGTGGTGGTGACGACCAAGGATTGGGACGCCAGCAAGGGGCTGCTGCGCCGCTGGGAGCGAAGCGAACGGGATTGGCGCCAGGTTGGGCTTTCCCTGCCGGTCGTGCTGGGCCGCGGCGGGCTGGGCTGGGGCCGGGGTTTGCATCCGCCTTCCTCCTCCAGCCCGCAAAAGAAGGAAGGAGACGGAAGAAGTCCCGCCGGGGTTTTTGGTCTGCCTTACGCCTTTGGCTATGCCCCCGCCGACGCCGTCCGCCCGATCAAGCTGCCCTACGTGCATTGCACGGCGTCGCTGGAATGCGTGGATGATACCAATTCGTCTTTTTACAATACCGTCGTGGACCGGGCATCGGTGGAAAAACCCGACTGGAAGAGTGCGGAGAAAATGCGAACGAGCGACGGAGAGTATGAACTGGGGATATTTGTCGCGCACAACAGCGCGGACAGAGCGCCGGGCGCAGGCTCGTGTATTTTCCTGCACATCTGGAAGGGGCCCGACCATCCCACCAGCGGTTGCACCGCCATGAGCCGGGGCGCGATGGAAAGCCTGCTCGGATGGCTGGACCCGGCCGCCAATCCCGTTTTGGTGCAACTGCCGCAGGGAGAATACCGGCAACGGCAGAAGGCCTGGGCGCTGCCGGCCATTGAATTCTAACCCTCCTTTGCGCCGCCGCGTGCCAAAAACATGAACAAGCGCGAATTGGTGCGCGGGCTGAATTTGAGCGCCACGACCGCGCTGGTGGTGGGCACGATCATCGGCACGGGCGTCTTCCTGAAAACGGCGCGCATGGCACAAGCCGTCGGCACGCCCTGGCTGCTTTTGCTGGCGTGGGTCGCCGCCGGACTTCTCTCGCTGGCCGGGGCGTTGAGCTACGCCGAATTGGGGGCGATGCTCCCGGCGGCGGGTGGCGAATATGTCTATCTGCGCGCGGCCTATGGCGACCTGCCGGCCTTTCTCTTCGGTTGGATGCGTCTGGTGATCGGCTCGACGGGCTCCATCGCCAGTTTCGGCGCGGCCTTTGCCACCTTCCTCTCCGCGCTGATTCCGATGAGTCCTGCCGGCCGGAAACTGGCTGGCATGGCGGTCATCCTGTTTTTCTCGGCGGTCAACTGCCTGCGTGTCACCATTGGCGGCCGGGTGCAAGTGATCCTCACGCTGGCCAAGGTGCTGGCTATGGTCGTGATTGCCGGCGGCGTGTTTTTCTTCTCTCCTTCGGCGACCTGGCAGCATCTCCACGCGCCCGCCGGTACGCCCCTCTGGCCCGGCTTTGCCGCTTTTGGCGCCGCAATGGTTGCGGCGCTTTGGGCCTTCGACGGTTGGAACGACATGCCCATGGCGGCAGGGGAGGTGCGCGACCCCGGACGGAACATCCCGCGGGGCTTGGTCCTGGGCATGGCCATCGTCCTGTCGGTGTACGGCCTGTTGAACCTGGCTTATTGCTATGCGCTGCCGATCGGGGAAATTGCCGGGTCTAATTCCACCTTGCACGGCGCCGCTCTGCCGGTGGCATCGAGAGCTGCCCAAACCTTCCTGCCCCGCTTCGGAGCGCAACTGGTAGCGGTGGCGGCGCTGCTCTCGACCATCGGCGTGTTGCACGGGGCCATTCTCACCAGCGCCCGCATTCCTTATGCCATGGCCCGCGACGGTTTGTTCTTCGCCCGTTTCGCGCAATTGGGCGAGCGATCAGCCGTGCCCGCGGCCGCCATTGTCCTGCAAGGGCTTTGGGCCTGCGTTCTGGTGGCCTCGGCCACGTTTGACCAATTGACTGATGGCGTGATTTTCGCCGGCATGATTTTCTACGCGCTGACGACGACGGCCGTCATCGTTTTGCGCAAGAAGCAGCCGCGGACGCCCCGACCCTACAAGACCCTGGGCTACCCGGCAGTGCCGGTTCTCTTCGTCGCGGTGGCGCTCTGGCTGCTGATCAACACGCTGCGCACCAACCCGGTGGAATCAGCCGTCGGTCTGGGATTGATCGCCCTGGGTTTGCCGGTCTATTTCTGGCTGCGGCGAAGGGCCGCGCGGCCGTGAGAGGTCTCTGTCTGAGGATTCGGGCAGGCTCAACCGTCCGGGGTTTCCAAGAGACTTTGCAGTCTGGCCCTAAGTTCCGGCGGCAACCGTTGCAGCCAGCTTGCGTCCACCAGTCCCACCTCCAGGAGATCGCGCAGGTGCGTCCGGTCCTTGTCCCGGAATGAAGTCAGTTTCATTCGCACCAGGGCCTCCAAGGTCAGAATCCGAAAGAAGTCTGCGGCTTCGGATTCCGAGACCTCCGGGGCGGGAATCTCATATTCGGGGCGGACTTTCTCCCCTGCCAGGACGATATGAACGGCGTCCCGCGCCTTGGCTTGCGGGCCGTCCAGAAACATCTCGATGCCCGCGACTCGGCGGCGAATAAAACCAGCCTTTCCCAGCGCCTCTGTCGCGGCCTCCAGATCAGAACGCCGCAACAGAATATCCACGTCCTGCGTATTGCGCACGGCCGCCTCATCCACCCGCGAGACCCAGGCCGCGACGGCATTGCCGCCCGCCACGGCATAGGGCACGCCCGCCTCGGCCAAAGCCGCTGCGGCCCGCCGCAAACGTTCACGCACCTTCTCCACCGCGCGAATCATCCTTTCCCACGAGACATTGGCCACCGGCGAATGGGACATAATCCAAGCCTTGTGATGTTGCGCAATTCACTTTGTCCCGGCGCGGGTCAACTGCATCAATTTAAACTCCGCCGCGTTGAGGTTGGTCGCCAAAATGACGATTTTTTGGGCTGCGTTGGGCGCCAGGGCGGAGCCGGTCTTGGAGGTAGTGCCGATCTTGATGCCTTTGGGGTCGCACACGGCCAATTGCAACATAGGCGTGATCTCTTGCGTACTGAGGTTGGTCACATAAATCGTGCCTTTAATCCCATTCATCGTTCCCATCACCGAAATCTTGGAGGCCGCCAGGCCGGCATCCACCTTGGCCACGATGACTGCCGGTGTCGCGGGCGCAACCGCGGCCGCCCGCGGCGGGGCCGGTGCAGGATTCTGGCTCAGGCTCCGGGCCTCGTCCGGGTCCTGATTGACACTGGTGGGGGCGTTGCGATGATTGGGGTCTTTCATGATCGGATGAAGCAGTTGCACGGGCGAACTGGCAACCTGGCCTTGCGAGGCCAAAGCCCCGGCCAGCAGGACCGCCAAAACTGCCATCAAAGGCATGCGCATGGGTCGCTCACTTTCTTTGTGCTAAAGGCAACATAATCCAAAACACTCAACGGTCAATCGCTTCTCCGGGCTGAAAGAGGCACTCCTGTATCCTGCCGTCAGGCGTGCGGTAGAGAAGCGCGGAGAGGACTCCCTTCTTGCAGACCAGCCGGACCTCGGCCACTTCCATCCCGCCCCGCTCGGAGCGCCTCCGGACTTCCGCCCGCAGGGGCGCGCGAAAACTCCTGAGCCGCGCCGCCGCGCCACGCACTTTGTCCTCGCTCAGATAGCGGCTGAATTCCTCCCCGAGCCGGCTCCGGTCAACGCGCCCAGCCTGCAAGGCGCGGAAAAACTCCATCACTGCCGCGCCCGCGTCCGGCCCTCGAATGCTCGGAATCCACGGCGGGCCGGGCATGATGAGATTGGCCAGGACATCCTTCAAATGGCCCAGCGCATCCGACTCCTCGCAATTGGACAGTATGACCACGGCGGACCGGGTCGCCGGAACGATGATGTTCCAGGCCGTAAAGCCGCTGACCTGGCCCTCGTGTCGCAGGACGATCGTGCCGGAGATGATGGCCACGCCGATGCCGCAGCCGTATTCGCGCGCGCGGCCCCGGCTCAATCGGCGCGGCGTGGTCATCAGGGCGTAGGATGAGTCGTTCAAAACCCGGCCCTGGATCAATGCCATGTCCCATTTCACCAAATCCAGCGCGGTGGTGCTCAATCCGCCGGCGCCCTCCAGCCAGCCCCGGGCTTCGGTCCGCGCCGGCTCCGGCGGCCCGAGCGCGAACCGGGTGTAGCCTTGGGCAAAATCCTGTCCAGCCACCGCCGGCCCAAAGACGGAGTGCTCCATGCCCAGCGGCTGCAAGATGCGCCGTCTCATAAACTCACCCAGCGGCTGCCCGCCTGCCTTTTCCACAACACGGCCCAAAATCACGTAGCCGGTGTTGCTGTAGGACCATTCTGATCCCGGCTCGAAATCCAACGCGCGGCCGGCGTATTGCGCGATAAGGTCATCGGCCGCGATGGGCGCTTCCATCCGGCTGTCAACGAAGTCCAGCGGGTAATAATCGGCGTAGCCCGAAACGTGGTTCATCAAGTCCAGCAAGCTGATGTCCCGGGCGCGCGTGAGACCGGGGTAGTAGCGCGCGACATTATTATTGACAGAAAGCGCGCCCTCCTGCGCCAGAAGCAGAATGCAGGCGGCGGTGAATTGTTTGGTGACCGAGCCGACGGCAAAGAGCGTGTTGGTGGTGACGGGCGCCCCGGTGGCGAGCGAGCTTTTCCCGTAGGCGCCGGCCAACCGGACCACGCCGTCGCGCACGATGGCGACGGACAATCCGACGATGGCCCTGGCCTGGACGGTGGCGGCGATATATTTGTTGACAGTGGCCGGGTCCAGAGTGGCCGGAGGCGCGGGAAGCTGCTGCCCGCCCGGCGCGGCGGCCGCCAGGAGGAGGATGGTTAATGCGCAAAGAAATGGTTTCATGCCGCCTTCATTTGGACTGCCGGGCCGCCAGCGCGTTGCGCTGCTGTTGGAGCGCGTCCTGGGCCGCGGTGTCGGTGGACGGAATGGCCTGCAACAGTTGGTCAATAATGGAAACGCGCTGGCTGATCTGCGCCTGGGTCAGCGCGCCGCTGCCGTCGTAGGCCGAGAAATCCTGGTTCCCGCTGGCAATATGAAAAGTCAGGTTGCCGCTCGCCAGCGGGTTGGCCGGCGGGCCGAGTTCGTACGTGCGGCCCCCCAGATAGGGCGCCAGTTGGGCCAGGACCGAATCGGGGAGCTGGCCTCCTTTGGCCAGATCGAGCAACGCGTTGAGGGCATCGGTGTTTTGCGGCGCGATTTGCGCCAGCGCCTGCGCGGCGGCGGCCGCGTTTCCCGGCATCGTTCCTTGCGCCAATTGAATCAAGCTGGGCACGCCCGCGCCATCGGGCAGATTGGCCAGCGCGATGGAGGCGTAATAGGGCCACTTCTGGGCGAATTGCGCCAGGTCCCCCGTTATGTTGGCGCCGTTGCCGGCCTCATTGGCCAGCACTTGGAACAAGGGCAGCACGTTGGCGCCTCCCAACTGATCCAGCGCCCCCAGGGACAGTTGCTGGCGCACGGCGGCCAGAATGTCCTGCTGATACTGCCCCGGCCCCTGGGCATCGAGCGTTTTGGCCAGCGTCGCAATGTCAGTGGGGAAGACGGACGTCTGCAAGATTTGCAACATGGCCTGGGTGGACTCCGGCCCGTCGATTTGCGCCAGACCGTCCAGCATGGCCGAGCGGAGCGAACTGTAGCCCAACTCGCCGGCGCCGCTGACCCCGGCGTAATTGGCGTCCTGATTCTGCGCCAGGAATTGCTGGATGGCCGGGACGGAGGCCGCCCCCTGGTGGATCAACTGTTGGAGGCTTTGCTTCCATTTCTGCGCCTGCTCCGGCGTGATCGGCTCTTTGCCGTCAAGCTTTGTCAACACCAAAATCAGGTCCTTCGGGTCCGCCGGCATCCCCTCCGGCGGCGGGCTTGGCGCAAGGGCGGCGGGGCGCGTCGAAGCCGGCGTTGGCGCCGCGGCTACGGTCGTCCCTTCGCGCGGCCCCATTGGCCGCGAACCGGGATCCGACGCGGGTGCGGCGGAGTTTAATGGCGGCGGCGCGGGCGGCGTCTCCGGGGCGCTGGAGTGAAGTCCCTTGTAAGATATGGCCGCCGCGATGACCAGGACACCGAGCACCAGCGCCGGCATGATCACCGGTTGCCGTCGCGAGGCGGCTGAGCTGGGCGCCTTGTTCATTGGCGGAAACATAACCGCCCCGCCCCCCTCAAACAAGCCCCCATTGAAGGTGGCAGCGGCGTCCCGCCGCTGTTCTTTCACAGCCAAGAGGCGGGACGCCTCTTCCCCTTCTTTTTTCTCCGCGCCCTCCGCGGCTCTGCGCGAGACTGTGCTTTCCTTGTTTTGGGCAGATGGCTTCGCTTTGATCTGCATGGAAGTTTTTTTGTTTGGTTATATTCACTTGTACTGACTTGTACTGGCTTTTACTAACTGCAATTGGGCCGGGCTGAATTGCAGCAGGCAGGCGGGCCAATTCCGGGTTTTCCGAGCCGGCGTAACCGGGCCTGACCCTGAGCCGTGGGATTCTCCACAGCCCATTTCCCGTTGAACAATTCTTGATGTTCATGCCCCGATTATGGCACATCCGGGAACAACCATAAAACCTACGGTAGGATTTCAGGCACGATTTTTTCCGGAGGGGTGGGATCGCCGTTTGTTGCTCATAAAGAATGGCTTGCAACGGAAAAAATCCCAGAAAATCGAAAAAACGCAAAAAAAGCAGTTGTGATCGGCAGACTATGTGCTTGGACTATTTTTCAACGCGAAGCGGCTGTGAGCAGGCTGAGAACCCAGGGAAAACAACCATGATTTGTCATTCGCGGGCAACCAGGGCAAAGCGCAGC
>Ga0326727_10000421_pt1 | contig 175372 bp, 146 predicted proteins | sample MB2enrmetagenome_FD_207643 | JGI IMG/M metagenome (GOLD analysis project Ga0326727, IMG submission 207643) | Lab enriched peat soil microbial communities from McLean, Ithaca, NY, United States - MB29MY | ecosystem: Environmental > Terrestrial > Soil > Wetlands > Peat | place: USA: New York... | reverse complement strand
CAAGCGCATCCGTTTGCGGCGAGTGAAAGAGAGGCCGAAGAAGCACGCAACGCGGAAGCCATTCCGGTTGAGGTTGCCAAGAAGTAAGGATGCATTGTGAGCCGCGCGATTTGGGGGCCAGCCTCCATCCTCCCCTTCTGGCCCCCAACATCTTTACCGCGAAAGCTCCCCTTACATGCTTACTGTGAAAGCTCGCCGGCGACTTTCACTCGAAGAGACTTTCGCTCGTCCTTCTTAGGGTTCCCATTCCCAATCTTAGAGTTCCATTCTCAGATGCAGTTTCGCAGCAAGACACGGCGGACGGTTCGCCGGAACAAGACAAGGCTTAGCAGAATTTGCGGGCGTTCGGTACAATAGGCGAACTCTCGCGGAGAGATTCCCCGACACAAGACGTCGGGGCGGGCCTCACGGCGGCAGGCCGGGGCTGCGAATGACGCGGGAGAGGAATGCAAGTCAGGAGCGAAGAAGATGACCGCCACGACGCAAAGCGCAGTACCGCCCGCGAAACTCGCAGCACTCGCCGATAAGGCGCGGCTGCTGCGCATCCACTCGATGCGGATGACGACGGCCGCGGCGTCGGGACACCCGACGTCGTGCATGTCCGCGGCGGAGATCATGGCGGCGCTCTATTTCCATACGATGAAATTCGATCCCGCGGATCCAAACGCGCTCGCGGGCGACCGGTTCGTCCTCTCGAAGGGGCACGCGGCGCCGGTGCTCTACGCGGCGCTGGCGGAAGCGGGCGTCTTTCCCGTTTCGCGGCTGATGACGCTGCGCACGCTTTCCAGCGAACTCGAAGGCCATCCGACGCCGTGGATTCCGGGCGTGGATGCGGCGACAGGGTCGCTCGGACAAGGGCTCTCCGTGGGCGCGGGGCTGGCGATCGGCGCGAAACGGCAAAACTCCGACGCGCGCGTTTACGTGCTGATGGGCGACGGCGAAATGGCGGAAGGAAACGTCTGGGAAGCGGCGGCGTTCGCGGCGCACTTCGAGGTGGACAATCTCGTGGCGATCGGCGACGTGAACGGGTTGGGGCAAAGCGAGCGGACGATGTACGACCACCACGCGGAAGTGTACCTGAAGAAATTCGAGTCGTGCGGCTGGGAAGGAGAAGTGATTGACGGGCACGATCTCGCGGCGATCATCGCGGCGTTCGAGCGGGCGGCGGCGCTCAAGGGAAGGCCGTACGCGATACTGGCGCGCACGGAAAAAGGGCACGGCGTGAGCTTTCTGGCCGATAAGGACGGCTGGCACGGCAAGCCGCTGCCGCCGGCGGATTTGGAAAAGGCGCTGGCGGAACTCGGGCCGCTGCCGCCGGTGGAAAAGGACGATGGACGCTCCTACGCGCGGAAGTCGCTGCCCGCGCCGCCGGACTTCGCGGCCCCGAAACCGCCAAATTACAAGCTGGGCGACCAGTGGGCGACGCGGCAGGCGTACGGTGTGGCGCTGGCGAAGCTGGGCGAAGTGAACGAGAAAGTGATCGCGGTGGACGGCGACGTGAAGAATTCAACGTTCGCAGAGACGTACCAGAAGGCGTATTCGGACCGGCTGATCCAGGGTTTCATCGCCGAGCAGAACATGGTGAGCTTGGCAGTGGGGCTGGCGGCGCAAGGGCTGGTGCCTTTCGTTTCGACGTTTGCGTGTTTCCTGGCGCGCGCGTACGACCAGGTGCGCATGGCGGGAATCAGCCGCAGCACGCTCAATCTGTGCGGGTCGCACGCGGGGGTTTCGATTGGCGAAGACGGGCCTTCGCAGATGGCGATGGAGGATCTTGCATCCTTCCGTGCGATCCCGGGCGCGGCGATTCTCTACCCCGCGGATGCGGTGGCGACGGAGCGGCTGGTGGAGGCGGCGGCGCGATATCCGGGGATCACGTACATGCGGACTTCGCGGCCGAAAACACCGGTGCTCTATGCGAACGACGAGAAATTTCCGATTCCCGGCTTGAAGGTGCTGCGGCAGGGCGCGCAGGACCGCGCAACCGTGATCAGCGCAGGCGTGACGCTGTGTGAAGCGCTGAAGGCCGCGGACCAACTTCGCGCGAAAGGAATTTCAATTCGCGTGATCGACCTCTATTGTCTGAAGCCGCTCGACAGCGTGACGCTGGGCGAACAGGTGCGCGCGACGGGCGGGCGAGTCGTCACCGTCGAGGACCACTACCCGGAAGGCGGGATCGGCGAGACAGTGCTGGCCGCGCTGGCCGAAGCGGGCGTGCCGCTGACGGCCGTGCGGCGACTGGCAGTCGAGCGCGTGCCGCATTCGGGGCAAGGCGACGAGTTGCTGGACGCGTTTGGGATTTCGGCGCGGCACATCGTTGCGGCGGTCGAGCAGATGAAGTGACATGGGCCGCACGGCGCGACGACATTCGCAACTGACAGTGATTTCAGGCTCTCAAACAAACGAAGTGAAACGATAGTCTCAGTTTGGAACTACTTCCGCCACCACAACCATGGACGTTCCTTCCAAATCATAGATTCAGAAAGGCTTAAGAAGCGCGTTTGGGGTTTCAGTTGCTCGAAACCCATACAGGGGCAGCCTGCGCGGCGGCCTCGCGCAGAAAACCGCTTCATGCAAACCGAAAACTCATTCAGCAAACAGCTAAAACGGAAGCCACATTCTGTGCGACATCGCTTCACGCTGCTGCACGCGACAACGTTCGGATTGGCGCTGTGGTTTGCGGCGGGGGCAATCTATCTTACGCGCCGCTCCGAAGTGCGGCTGGTGGCGCCTGTGCAATCGCTGAGCCGGGCAGTGGAACTCTCCGGCAGTCTCGCGGCGGTGCAAGATAACCTGCTCCACGACGCTGCCATTGGGGGTTTGCGTCCGGGGCCTGTTGTGGCAGTCGGACCGGACAGCGCGCAAACGATCGAAAAGGAATCACAAGAACTGGAGGAATTGACGGAGCAATACGCTGCGCTCCCGCGCAGTGCGGACGAGCAGCATACCCTGGACGCGTACCGCCGGTTGCAATCGCAGATGCTGAGCCTGTTGCGCGACCGGCCGAGCGGAGATCCGAACTCGCCGGAATCGCGCGAATGGCTCGCTGCATTGCGGGAACTCGACGGGCGGATGCACGAGCAACTGGGCACGCTGGCGCAAGCCGACGTGGATTCGCTCAAGGCGGCGTCCGATTGGCTGCGAACGTCCATCTTGTATTCCTATTTGTTTGTGGGCGGCTTCGCGTTGTTCGCGGTCCTGGCGCTGGTTGCATCGCGAAGGGAGCACGAGCGCGAGATCTGGAAGCCTTTCGATGATTTGCGCGCAATGGTGGAGCGAATCCGCCAGGGAGATCTGGACGTGAGCGCGGCGATTCCCAATACGATCGAATTCGGTTCGCTGGTGGGCGCATTTCTGGAGATGGCGCGCGAGTTGCGGGATGCCCGGGAGCTGCTGGAACAGAAAGTCCGCGACCGAACGGCGAGCCTCGAAGCGGCGCAGCGCGAATTGGTGCAGGCGGCGAAGATGTCGTCGCTGGGGCAACTCGTGGCGGGAGTCGCGCACGAAATCAACAATCCGCTCACCTCCATACTGGGATTCAGCGAACTGGTGCTCTCGCGGCCGAACCTGGATTCGAGAGTTCGCGCGCCCATCGAAACCGTCCGCGAAGAATCCATGCGGCTGAAGAACCTGATCAACAGCTTGAACGCGTTTGCGCGGCGCAGCCCGCAACAGAAAGTCCGGCTGGACCTGCGGGAGATTCTGGGACAAGTCTACGAATTGCGGCGCTACCAACTGGCCGCGAACCGGATCGGGCTGCACTACGAGCGGCCGTTCGAGCCGGTCTGGATCGAAGCGGACCCCGAGCAGTTCGCGCAGGTGATTTTCAATCTCATGCTCAATTCGGAGCAGGCGATCTCCTCAGCCCGAGGCGAAGGCGACATCTGGATTTCCTGCGGCTTGGATGGAGATCGCGCATGGGCGACCGTGCGCGACAACGGCCCCGGGATTCCCGCAGAACATCTCGAGCACGTTTTCGAGCCTTTCTTCACCACCCGACCGGCGGGGAAAGGCTCGGGCCTCGGACTGAGCATATCGGATGGGATTCTTCACCAGCACCACGGCACGATTCGGGTCGAGAGTGCTTGGGGCGCGGGCGCCGCGATGCACATCTCGCTGCCTTCGTCTCCGGCACCGCAAGTGAATGAGGGTGAGCCGCTGTCCGCGGATACGGCGAGCGCGCACGCGCAGCCGGTCCCACCCGCGGTCCAACGCGCGCTCGTGATTGACGATGAGCCGATGATCCTGAGCATGCTGCAGGAATATCTCGAGCATCGCGGATGGACGGTCACGGCGCTTCGGGACCCAAGCGAAGTTGGCCAAGCGCTCGAAGGAACGGCGTACGAGTTGGTGCTCTGCGACATGAAGATGCCGGGCCTTTCGGGCCTCGATGTGCTGAAAGTCCTGCGCGAGGCGCGCCCGGACCTGATCCGGAAATTCATCCTCATGTCGGGGCATGTCGGGGACGCCACGGCGGAAGGCGTCGAGCCGCTGGATGAGATCGCCATCCTCCAAAAGCCATTTACACTCAAAAAGCTTGGCGAAGTGATCGCCCTGCGGACAGGCGCAGCGGGGTCCGCCAGAGTAAATTGACCGCGTGCCGTGCCAAGCGAGGGAAGGCTGTGCTATCTTGCCTGTGCTCGCAACCAGCGACGCACCGACGCGAGGCGCATGGCGGAGAAACTCGTACTAGTGGGACTGCTTCCCGAAATTGTCGTGATCGGGCCCGGCGAACAAGTCGCCTGGCTCTCCGATGCAGGCAACCTGAAGATTGAGTTCGATCCCAATCGTTGCCCGTTCGCCTCAAACGTGTTCCAGGCGCCGCCTGGGATGCGCTTGCAAAGTGGACCACCGCGGCCGGGGACCAAGCCGGGCTCCTATAAGTACCGCCTCTGGCTCAACGAGCAGGTCATCGGCGGCGGAGAGGTTCTTCTCAGAGAAAATTAGGCGTGCAAGGCTTGCGCAGCGCGGAGGCCGGCGTCCGGTCTTCGGGGCCGTCTGCGAATCAGTCTCCCGCGGCTGCGTGAACCGAATGCAGTGAATCGGCGAGCGTCCGGCGCACCGGCGCGAGCACGAACGAAGGAACGGGCCGTTCTGCGGAGACGGCGAAAGCAGGCGAGCGTCGCGGGAATTCGCCGCGGCGATCGAGGTGAAGGCCCTCTTCACTCAGCATTTCGGCAGAGAGATTCGGGTCGTCGGTACGGTCCACTCCCCAGAACCACAAACGGTCCCCTTCCCGCTGGAGGAACTGAAGCGTCTGCTCGAGCTTTTTCATCGCGCGATCGAAAGTGGAAGCGAGGAAATAGACGGAAAGATTCCAACCGTGCTCCGCGAATAAGGCGCGTACGCGGACGCAGTATTTACCGTTCTGGTTCAGCTCAATCGAGCAGCGGTACTCGTTCCGGGTTTGCATGTTGGCGCGCATCGGTGACCTCTCTGGGTAGGGCCGTCTGTGGGGCCCTGGCTTGATTCTCTGACTGAGCCGCGGATCAGCAAGAGCGATTCCGGAAAGCAATCCCATGGGTGCCGCGGACCTTCAGCAACGATTCCTAAGAAAGAAGTTCCTTGCAGAGGCTAGCTGGGGGGAACAGCCTCTGTGACTCGCCCCTCTGGCTAGGGGCAGACGCTGCGGACCGGAATATGCTAGCCCAGTGCCCGGAGAAAGGCAACAGGGCGTTTCCTTTGTGTAACCATCCTATTTTCTATAAGTTAGTGCTAGATAGCGGAGTTGAGGCGCTTCAGATTGTCCGGGTAGAGCTTCACCTTACCCTCACCTTCAAGCGACTTTTCGAGGGAGTCTCGAAAAGCCTCGTAGGCGGCTTGGCGCTTCGCCTGAAGCAGATCCTGTTCGATGGACTGCTTCTGCTTGTCGAACTCGGCGGGATCTGGATTTTCGTGACCCAACACCTGAAATACCACCCAATTGGAGCCAAGAAAGACAGCGTCAGCGACTTGGCCGACGGGAGTCGAGAAGGCACCGGTCAATTTGGGGACGCTCCCTACGTCAGGGATCGTGTCGGCGCGAGAAACGGCCTGGCTGGTCTTCGATTGGAGATCGAAGGATTTTGCTACAGCGTCGAGCTTTTCGCCCGCCTTGGCTCTCCGGGCGATCTCGGCGGCGCGCTCCTGAACTAGCTCGACCGACTTCTCCTGGCGAAAGTCGCTGAGTACGGAATCGCGAACCTCTTGAAGTGTCCCGGGATGCGCCGGTTGGATTTCCTTGACGCTCAGAATCACGTAGCCGCTCTCGAGGCGGATGGGTTCGCTGACTTCACCGGCCTGCTGGCGGAAAACACTCTCCTGTATCTCCGGACTCGGGCCGAGTTCGGGTATGACGTCGCCTTCAGCCAAAGGCTGCGACTGCCCAAGCTGCAAGCCGTACTTTGAAGCAAGGTTCTGAATGCTGGTCCGCCCGGAGCGGCGAATTTCTTCGGCGATCTGATTGGCGATGGTATCGGCTAGCTGCTCGGCGCCCTGCTGTTGCAGGTTCGCCTGAATCTCGGGCCGAACTTCGTCGAAGGTCTTCGTGCGGGCCACCTGCCGGGAAAGGACGTGGATAATGTGAAAGCCATACTGCGTCTTGACGAGATTGGAGATAGAGCCGGGCGAAAGACTGAAGGCGGCCTGCTCGAATTCGGGGACGGTTTGGCCGCGCTCGACACAGCCCGGGATCTCGCCGCCGTTGTCCTTGGTGGTGTCCTCGGAATACTGCTTGGCAAGGGCGGCAAAATCGGCGCCGTGTTTCGCCTTCTGCAGAACGTCCTCGGCCTTCTTGCGAATCTCCTCCACTTCGGCGTCCGTCTTGCCTACGGTCTTGAACAAAATGTGCGCGACGTGAACACAGTCATCGACGCGGTAGAGATCGATGTGCGCGTTATAGTCCGCGCGCTCTTGATCCTCGGTGACCTGGACGCGCTGGCGGAGGGCCGCAAAATCGAGACGCCCATACTGGACGACGCGCTTCTCCGGCACCGTGTATTTGGCCTTGTTCTTTTCAAAGTAAGCGGCAAGGTCCGCGTCGGTGGCATCGACCTTGGAGGCCAAGTCCTCCGGCTTGACGAGGACGTAATCGACTTGGACCTTCTCGTTGTGATAGCGGAAGTACTCTTGTTCTTCGTCCGGCGTGACGCCGACGCCGTCCGTCACAAGCTGTTGGAATTTCTCCTCCAGCAAACCCTGGCGGATCAATTCCTCGAACTCCGGCACCTGCATCTGGAAGCGTTGTTCCACTTCCGCAGCGTAGCGATCCATTCCCTCAAAAGTGTCGCCCTGAAACGCATCCGGAAGCAGGAGGAGAATGCGGTCGCGGCGTTCCTCATCGGTGACGCGAATTCCGAGGCGCTGCGCTTCCAAATCAAGTGCATGAGTGAAGATGAGGTCCTTCACTGTTTGCTGTGCAAGCGAGGGAAGCATCTGCTGTGGGACATTGCTTCCGCGCGTGAGGCGGTCCATTTGCTTGCGGACGTCCGCGAGCGTGATGGAGGTGTCGCCGACCTGGGCAACGACGTCGGTGCTGGAGATTTGAGTGCCGCCCTGGCCGGGAACCAGATAGAGAAGCATCCCGATGCCGAGGAATCCGACAATGACGCCAAGAACGATCCGGACACCGAGTTTGTTGCTCTTATACCATTGCGCCACGGAAATCAATCCTCCCGCGAGCCTGGTTTCCGCTGGCGTCCCCGCGCGACGTCGCCCGCGGAAAACCCGGCACACCTTCCAACCGGCCATTATAGAAGAGCGGCGCGCCGCGGCTCAATGAGATTCCGCACAAAGGCGGAAGCCATTGAACGGAAGCTTCCGCGCACGTGTATTGCGGGGCGAAGCAACACGTTAGACCGCCTGCCTTGCGGGGCCTGTAGGCGTGTGCTAAATTGCAAAATAGGCTCAGAATCAGGCTTTTCCGATGCCAAGCCACTCGCAAATACCGGCTTCCAGGCCGAAGATCTCGCGCGTCGAGGTCTATTGGACGTCCGTCACGTACAGGACCGTCCTCCTGTATGTGGCCTTGATTCTGACGGTGCTGTTGGCGGCGTTTTATTTGGTCGTGCCCGACAGGTACGCGTCAGCGCTGAATCGAATCGAGCGGGCCGTCGGCGCGGGAACGGATAATCTTGGGGCGAGTTCGCTGACGCAAGCGAGATTTGTGAATTTGGACGGACAGGTGCAGGTAAAGAAAGTGAATTCCGTGCAGTGGGTTGACGCCGACTACCGCGTCACGCTGGACAAAGGCGACTTGATCCAGACGGGCGGAGGCGGCGCGGCGCGGATCACGTTCGTGGACGGGACGACGTACACGGTAAAAGGCAATTCGCTCGTGACGGTCGAGGAGAATTCGGTTGACCGTGACAGCACAACGCGAGTCGGAATGCACATTTCGTCCGGCGCGGTGGATTTGACGACGGGCACGTGGCAATCGCCGCGGTCGAAGGCCGAGGTTTCGTTCTCAAACGCCGTGGCATCGCTGCATGAAAACAGCCGCGCGGCAGTCCGCAGCGATCCCACAACCCAGGATAACGAAATCACAGTTTCAGCCGGCAATGCCGAATTGCAGCGTGGAGACGAACACGTGGACATCGGCAAGTACGAGCGCGCGGTCGTCCCACCGTCCGGCCCCGTTGTGAAGACGAACGTGCTTGCACCTCCGGACCTGACCGTACCGGTGAATTTGCAGCCGCTGATCGAAATGGATCCAAAGCATGCGGAGATCCATTTTGAGTGGGCGGCGGTGGCGGAGGCTGTGTCCTACGACCTGAAGGTGAGCACGACTTCGATGTTTTCGCGCATCGTCGCGGAGAAGCGAACGACGCAAACCTCCTTTGATTTGACCGGGCTCGACCCCGGCGATTATTTCTGGAGCGTCACGGCGACGGACGCACAGAAACACGACAGCGAGCCGAGCGAAACGTTCAAATTCACCGTGGTCACAGAGGGCAAGGGCCAGGAGATGCTGCTCGAGGTGGACGGGACGGAATTGCACGGCAGCGTGGTCGAATTGATTGGACGCACCGAGCCCGGCGCGGCGCTGATCATCGATGGGGAATCCGTGGCGGACATCTCCTCGGACGGACAGTTCCGCTACTTCACACAACCGCTGTCGCGTGGCAGCCACGTCATCGTCATCACTGGGCAGAACCGGCGGGGGGGCACAGCCATCAAGCGCGTGCCGATTGTGATTCCGTAACGGGCGAAGACCGCAGCGAACGGCGCGGGGACATGCGTTTCCGCGCAGGACTCGAGCCAAGGGCCTGAACTGAGGGAAAGATGAGCAAAAACGGGTACAACTTCCGGTCGGTCTTCAGCCTGTTCTCTTCCGACCTGGCAATCGATCTAGGAACGGCAAACACGCTGGTTTTCGCCAAGTCGAAAGGCATCGTCGTCAACGAGCCTTCCATCGTCGCGATCAACAAGAACACCGGCGAAGTCGTCGCCGTGGGTAAAGAGGCGAAGGACATGCTGGGGCGCACGCCCGGCAACGTCGTGGCCATCAAGCCGATGAAGGACGGAGTCATCGCGGACTTCAAAGTGACCGAGAAGATGCTCACCTACTTCATTCAAAAAGCGCACAACCGGCGGATGTTGGTTCACCCGCGGATTGTGATCGGCGTGCCGAGCGAAATCACTCCGGTGGAAAAGCGCGCCGTGCAGGATTCGGCCTACCGGGCGCGGGCGAGCGAGGTCTATCTGGTGGAGCAGGCCATGGCCGCGGCGATTGGCGCGGGGCTGCCCATCGAAGAGCCGTCGGGCAACATGGTGGTGGACATCGGCGGCGGCACGACCGATATCGCGGTGATCTCGATGAGCGGCATCGTCTATTCGCGCTCCGTGCGCGTCGCGGGAAACGAAATGGACGAGGCCGTGATGCACTACCTGAAGCGGAAGTACAATCTGCTGGTCGGCGAACGCACTGCCGAGCAAATCAAGATGGAGATCGGCTCGGCCTACCCGCTCGAAAAACCGCTGACGATGGAGGTCAAGGGGCGGAACCTGATCGAAGGCGTGCCGCGCACGGTTACGATCGACGACAGCGAGATTCGCGAGGCGCTTTCCGAGTGCGTCGCGACGATCCTCAATGCGATTCGCGTGGCGCTCGAACGCACCCCGCCCGAACTTTCCGCCGACATCAGCGACCGCGGCATCGTGCTGACCGGCGGCGGGGCGCTTCTAAAAAATCTCGACAAGAGGATCCGAGAAGAGACGGGACTCCCGGTTTCCATCGCCGACGATCCGCTGGCTTCGGTCGTGCTCGGCACGGGGAAGATGCTGAGCGATTTTCGGCTGCTGCGGCTCGTCTCGATCGATTGACAATGCAAGAAGTCCTGATGCGGCGCGAGCCTCGAATTGTTTATGTTGTTTGCGGGGCGCTGCGCGCAAGCGCAGCAATTTCGACGCGGCGCGCCCCGGAACACTGCTGAAAAAATCCGATGCTTGCCATTCCATCGCGGCACAGGTCGCTGGCTCTGCTTGGGGCGATGCTGGTCGCGCAGGTGTTGCTGCTCGCCGCGCAGATTCAGCGCGAGCAACAAGTGCGCCTGATTCGCGTCTGGGCCGTGGAACTGATCGCGCCGGTAGAGCTTACGAGTTCTTGGAGTATCCGCCACATCAAGGGTGTGTGGAGCGGCTACATCGGGCTGCGTCACACGCGGGGAGAAAATCTGGAGTTGCGCCGCCAGTTGGCGCAATTGCAGGTGCAGAACGCAGAATTGCAGGGCCGCGCCTCCGAAGCGGACCGCCTGGCAAAGCTGCTGGATTTCCGGGAGTCACATGCCGGCGCCCCAATGCTGGCAGCGCAGGTGGTCGGAGCGAGTCCGGATGACACCAGCCACATTCTATTTCTCAATCGAGGCTCGCGTGACGGCGTCAAGCGCGACATGGGCGTCATCACGCCCGACGGGGTCGTCGGCAAGATACTGGCGGTGTATCCCCACGTGTCGCAGGTGCTCCTTCTCAGCGACAAGGACAGCGGCGTGGGGGCACTCCTTGCGAGTACGCGCACGCAGGGACCCGTGAAAGGCTCGGGGGACCCCCTGCTCGACATGGAATACGTCAGCAAAGACGAGAAAGTGACGGTCGGCGACACGGTGCTGACGTCCGGCGAGGACCACATTTTCCCAAAGGATTTGCCGGTGGGAACCGTCGTGCAAACGCAGCCGGATCCGCACTCGCCGTTCTTTATAATCCGCGTGCGGCCCGCGGCGCACCTGGACCAACTCGAAGAGGTGCTGATCCTGCTGACGCGGCAAGATCTGAATCCGCCGCAGGCCGCTGAACAACCGGCCTCTTCCTCGACGCACGCAGCTTCCTCCACGGCCCCTGCGGCGAACGAAAAGCCTGCGGCTCCGCCGGCGCCGCAGTAGGAGCCCACCTGAATGGAAGACCTCGACCTACGGGTTGGCGAAGAGCCGCGGATCGAAGTGCACCAATATGCAACGGGCGTGGTGGTTGTCACGGTTGCTGCGGCGCTCATCCTCCAGGCCTTAATGCCCGTGTATTTTCACTGGGCAAAAACACTCGAGTTGCCGCTGTTGGTGACGATTTACTTCGCCCTCAGCCGCCGGAATCCTTCCTCGGGACTGCTGCTGGGAATGATCGTCGGTCTTCTGCAGGACAGTCTGGGGCAAACGCTCATCGGCATTTTCGGAATCGCGAAAACACTGGTCGGATTCTTCGCGTCTTCGCTCGGTTCACGAATTGAAGTGGATCATCCGGTGAGCCGCTTCTTCTTGGTGATCGCGTTTTGCCTGTTCCATAATGGGGTGGTCACGCTTACGGAGCGGCTGTTGCTGGGGGAGCATGAGCGCTATTTCACGCTGCACCTGCTGACCGTTTCGTTGGTGAACGCGGGCCTCGCGGTTTTTCTCTTTGCCCTTTTGGACCGCCTGCGCAAACGATAGCGCGCGGCCCGCGCGGCTGGTCGTAACGAACGCGTTGCAAGCGCCCGCGGTCAAGTTGCACGAGCATGGTGCCAGTGATAATTTGGTCTGGACCTATGCTCTCGCCTCACCGGGACGCCTCGGAGCAGCCTTCCTTGGTTCTCCTCCGGCGCAAGTCGCGGAACCGCCGGTTCATCGGCCCGTCCGGTCAGGCCGCAGTGCGGAGTACAGTTGGCGATTTGGTTCGAAAACGAGAATAAACTGCCGCAGATGCGGATCGCGGCGTTCTCGTATGCCATCGTAGCCTTTACCCTTCTTCTGATTTTCGGCTTCTGGAATCTGCAAATCATTCAGACGGGCCGTTACGCCGACCTGGCCGAGCGGAACCGCATCCGCACAATTCCCATCATCGCGCCGCGCGGCGAAATGCTGGATCGCGAAGGGCGCGTGCTGGTGGACAACTACCCATCCTTCAGCGTCCTGCTGTTGCGCGAAGATCCCGCGCAGGTCGAAAAATACCTTCCGCAGATCGCCGACGGGTTGGGCATGACGCTCGACGACATCAAGCAGCAACTGGACGCGGCCATAGCACTGCCGAAATTCCAGCCCATCGTCATCAAGCCCGAAGCCTCTCCGGGGGACATCGCGTTCATCGAATCGCATCGCGCGGACATCCCGGTGCTGGAAATGCTTATGGTGCACCGCCGGCGCTACAAGCACGACGACTTCCTCGCTCACGTCAGCGGCTATGTGGGCGAGGTGAGTCCTGAGCAGGTGGATGCGAGCAACGGCCGCAACAAACCGGGCGACATCGTCGGGAAAACGGGGCTCGAAAAACAGTACAACGATATCTTGATGGGCACCGACGGAATGCGGCGCGCCATCGTCAACAGCATCGGAAAAGAAGTGGGGCGGCTCGAACAGCAGGATGCGATTCCCGGCAAGCCCATCCGGTTGACCATCGATTACGATCTGCAGGTCGCGGCCGAGCAGGCGTTCGGTGACAAAGAAGGCGCGTTGGTGGCGCTCGACCCTCGCACGGGAGAAATCCTAGCGATGGTGAGCCGGCCGGCGTATGACCCCAACGACTTTGCCATCCGCGTCTCCCGCGAGGAATGGCAGAAGCTGAACGACGACCCCGAGAAGCCATTGCTGAATCGCGCGATCCAGGCACAACTCGCGCCGGGCTCGGTCTTCAAAGTCATCATGTCCACCGCGATGCTGGAATCCAAGGCACTTCCAGTGAATTACACGGTGTTCTGCCCCGGCTATGCGACGTTTTATGGCCGCGTCTTCCACTGCTGGGACAAGAAGGGGCACGGCACGATCAGCCTGCATGAGGCGATCGTGAAATCGTGCGACGTTTTTTTCTTCAACGTCGGCAAAGAACTCGGCATCGACCGCATCTCGCACTACGCCATGGCCCTCGGCCTGGGGAAAAACACGGGCATCGATCTGCCGGGCGAAGACCCGGGGTTGGTGCCGTCTGAGGAATGGGTCGAACGCGTCTATCACCACAAGTGGTACGCCGGCTCAACGATTTCGGTCGCTATCGGCCAGGGAGCCGTCGAAGTTACGCCACTGCAAGTGGCGTACACCATTGGCGGCATAGCAATGGGTGGGATCTTCAAACAGCCGCATCTTCTGATGACCGACCAGCAGGTGCCGGAAGTGGATTTTCCTCTCCAGCCCGACACCGTCGAGCAGGTGACGCAGGGAATGTATGGCGTCATGAATGAGCAAGGCGGGACCGGCTATGCGCTAAGACTCCAAGACATCGAGTTCTGCGGCAAGTCTGGGACGGCGCAACTGATGAGCTACGCAGCGGGCAGCCGAATCGGCGGGCGGGCAGGCGAAATCACGAACGGATGGTTTGTGGGTTTCGCCCCGCGGCGCAATCCCGAGATCGTCGTGGCCGCGCTGGTCCAAGGCTCAACCGAACACGGCGGCACCACGGCAGGCCCCGTTGTGCGCGATGTCGTGAAAGCATATTTCGACAAGAAAGCCAAGCGAGCGCAGCAGCAGTATTCGTTGAATTCTCACCAAAACGACATGGGACAAGCTCCCGGAAATGCTTCGCAGGCTTTGGCCGCGAACGGCGGGACGCAAAACGCACAGGCTCCCGCAGTGGCCAAGCCGAGCCAGCCTCCGGTATCGCGGCCAGAATAAATGGCTGGCGGACGAAACGCGACGCAATGAGGGAATCCAAGGGTCTTCGAGACTACGATTGGTGGATGCTCGCGCTGGTGTTCGCCATCTGCGGGCTCAGCCTTCTGGAAATCTGGTCCGCAACGCACGCGAGCCATCTGGCCGGGATGCAGTGGAAGCAGGTCTGGTGGATCGTGTTCGGCGTCATCGGGATGATGATTCTCTCCCGCATCGATTACCACTCGATTCTGGAGCAAGCCCCCATTTTTTACCTGCTTGGAATCGGCGCGCTGATCCTGGTGCTCGCGGTGGGACACACGCGCTTCGGAGCGAAGCGCTGGCTGCCGGTCCTCGGCGCATTTTTGCAGGTGTCAGAGCTGGTCAAGTTGATTATAATCATCGTTCTGGCGCGCTACTTTAGCGAACTGCGCTCAGACCGGCTCGGCCTTGTGGATCTGGTGAAGGCCGCAGTTCTGGTGGGAGTTCCGCTCGGACTAATTCTTCTGCAACCGGACTTGGGCACGGCGATGGTGCTGGTGCCACTCGCAGTTGTGGGAGCGTTTCTGGCGGGACTTCAGTGGAAGCACGCGGCCGCGCTCGTGTTGCTGGGAGCGATGCTTGTGCCGGTCGGCTGGCACTTCCTCAAGCCCTACCAGAGAGACCGCGTCACGACGTTCATGCGGCCAGAGGAGGACCCGAGAGGGTCCGGGTACCAGATCCTGCAATCGAAGATCGCGGTTGGGTCCGGCGGGTTCTGGGGGAAGGGGCTCGGCAACGGAAGCCAAAATCAACTGGGCTTCGTGCCGGTGCGTTATTCCGATTTTATTCTTGCGGCGCTGGCGGAGGAGCTGGGGTTTGCCGGGGTCGTGGTCACGTTGGTTTTGTACATGGCATTACTGTTACGCTTGGTTCAAAATGCCCAGCACGCCAAAGATCGCGCCGGGATGTTTCTGGTGATGGGCGTGACGGCGGTACTTGGGTTTCACGTGTTGGTGAACGCGGCCATGGTGATCGGGCTGATGCCGGTCACCGGGATTCCGCTTCCGCTGATGAGCTACGGCGGGTCGGCCACGTTGTTCGTGTTCCTTTCTTTGGGCCTGGTGATGAACGTGCGCCTACGGCGGTTCGTCAACTGAGGTCCCATGCGGTGAACGGGACGGGGACCGGGAAAATTTATCCGACCCCGCCCGGAAGTTGGAAGGTTGAGAAATCTGAGAGGTTTGCATCGCGCGATGAGTCGAGCAATTCCATGGCTTAGCTTGCCCCTGTCCACACCGCTGGATGCGGTGCGGCGCCCTCCGGGCCAGCGAGCCGGAACCGGGCGGTGCCCTCCGAGGAGTATTCATGTCGAAGGAGCTGGTGATTTCTGCGGCGCAGCACGAAACGCGCGTCGCCATTTTGGAAGATGGGCAGCTTTGTGAAATTTACATCGAACGAGAAAAAGAATTTGCGTTAGTCGGAAGCATCTACAAAGGCCGCGTCACGCGCGTGCTGCCCGGCATGCAGTCGGCCTTCGTGGAAATCGGACTCGATAGCGACGCCTTCCTCTACGTCAGCGATTTCTTGGAAAATCTAGAGGAGTACGACCACCTCGCTTCGCCGGTCGAGAACAAACCCCAGCGGATTGAGCAACCGGCCGGCGGGGTTTTCGACGAATCCGCCGCTCCGCCGCAGGTTGGGCCGGCGGCCCAGACTGGACCCGCGCCGGAATCCGGCGCGCCTCCAAGCGAGCCGGGAAATGCTGCGCCGCCGAATGCCGCGCAGGGGCGGGGAAATTTTCCGCCGCGTCAGAATGATTTCGGGCGTGACCGTCGCCCCGGCAGTTTCGATAACCGCAGAGGCCGCGGTGGCCAGGGTCGCTGGGGGCGTCGCGGCGGCCGTGGAGATCGCGGGCGCGGCGGAGAGCTGCCGCCATCCAAATACGCACCCTCCCGGCCGTTCGACCAGCGCCCGCATCACGCGCGGCCTTACGAGCCGCCGCCTCCGCCAGGCGACTACGAGCCCGTGATCCTTCCCGGCGAATCATTGGCCAAGTATAAAGATCGAGTCCCGGCGCCGCCGGTTCCCCCATCGGAGAGCGGCACCGCCGTAGGCATGGCGCCCGCGGAAACCGTGACTCTTCCCGAAACGCACGAGGAGGAACGCGAACACGGATTGCCCGAATCACTCTACGCGCAGCCTGAGCCGCCGGCGAAGCGCGCCGAATCTGCGCTGTCCGCGGAGCCGGTCGCCGAATCGCCCGCGAAAATTTCCGAGGAATCGCAGGCGGACCGGACTTTTGCTCCCGCGTGGACCGATTACGAGGAAACGCCCGCGCCGGAATCGCACGAGCCGGCACCACTCCTGGAAGAACCAGCGGAACACGCCGAAGCGCAGGAGCCTGTCAGCCCTCCGGACCTTTCCGAGGACGAAGTGACTTCGCTCGCCGAGCAATTGGCCGAAGCCAAGCACGAAGAGGCGCAGGAAGAGCGCGAAGCCGAAGCGGCGGAGCACGCCGGCGCTCCCGAAGAAGCAGAGATGGCCGAACCACCAACCGGGTTCGCGGGAGACGCCGACATCGCGGCGACGGAGATGGAAGAGGAGATCGAAGCCGCTGAAGCCGCGGCCACGGATCCATTCATGCCGTCGAGCGAGGACTTCACGCCTCCGGAGCCGCGCGAGATTCCCGAGCCGGGCAACGCCGAGCAACCCTCGAGCGCGCGAATCAGCGAGCCTCCACGGGCGCGCTTCCAGCGCCCGATGCGTCGCGGCGGGCGTTTCCAACGAGGCGGACGTCACGAACGCCAGCGCGATCATCGGCAACACGCGCCGCGCCGGCCGCAGCTCATTTCGGAAATGCTCAAGGCCGGGCAGGAAATCATCGTGCAAATCGCGAAAGAGCCTCTCGGCAAGAAGGGCGCGCGCATCACGAGCCACGTCGCGCTGCCGGGCCGTTTTCTTGTCTATATGCCCACAGTGGATCACATCGGAGTTTCGCGGCGGATCGGTTCGGCGGAGGAACGTTCGCGGCTGCGCCGCCTCGTTTCCGACGCGAAGGGCACGTATCCGGGCGGCTTCATTGTGCGGACGGCCGCCGGAGGAGCCACCGACGACGAGATCCGGAACGACGTCGAATTCCTCGGCCACACCTGGGACACGATTCGCGCCAATTCCGAGCAGCGGCGCGCACCTTCGCTCCTGCATCGCGATCTCAATCTCGTCGAACGCATCCTGCGCGACTACGTCAATCAGGATTACGCCTCCATCTGGATCGACAACGAGGAGGAGTACAGCAAGGTCGTGGATTTCGTGAGCCGCTTCCAGCCGCGCCTGGTGAACCGCGTGAAGCTCTACACGAAGGATGCGCCGATCTTCGAAGAGTTCGGCATCCAGCAGGAACTGGACAAGGCGCTTCGGCCGAAGGTCTGGCTAAAGTCGGGCGGCTACATCGTCATCAACCACACCGAAGCGCTCGTGGCGATTGACGTCAACACTGGGAAATACGTCGGCAAGGGCTCGACGCGCCTCGAAGACACGATCGTCAAAACGAACCTCGAAGCCGTGAAGGAAATCGTGCGGCAGATCCGCCTGCGCGATTTGGGCGGGATCATCGTCGTAGACTTCATCGACATGGAAGAGCGGCGCAATCGCGATAAGGTGATGGTCGCGCTCGACCAGGCGCTGCAATCCGATCGCGCGCCTTCGAAGGTGCTTTCGTTCAACGAATTCGGGTTGATTGCAATCACGCGCAAGCGCACCAAGCAGGCGCTCGAACGCGTCTTGTGTCAACCGTGCCCGTATTGCTCGGGATCGGGCATGGTGAAGTCCGTGCCGACGATCTGCTATGAGATTCAGGCCGAAGCGCGGAAAATGTCGGGAGACCTGGACGCCCCGAGCCTCACGCTGCGGGTGAATCCGGAAATCGCCAAGGCGCTCAAGACGCGCGAGTCGAATCTCATCGAGGAACTCGAGCGCGTCACACGCAAGAGCGTCATCATTCAGACCGACCCAACCTTGCACTGGGAGCAGTACGACATTTATTAGTCATTCCGATTTCTCGTAGCCCTTGAAACCCCTGGGGGCCAAAAGCGGCAGAACCACAGTAGAACTGGCGATAGGGCTAATCCGAAAGCGCCGGTTCGGAGAATGGAATCGGAAGCGCACCTCGTGGTAGAGTCGGAGCAGAGGAAAGACACAGTGAGACCACTAATTTACATGTCCGACGTCGACCCAGTCCTCGGTTGGGACGTTATGCTGGTGCGCCCTCGGGATCCTGAAAAGTCGTCTACCGTTGTTGCCCGGGACCAGAACGGCGCTATCCATAGAAAGACTGATTACGAGACGTGGCGTTTGATTACCGATGAAGCCGAGCGGCAGCATTTTCAGCTACACTTTGACAACAGGGACAAGCTACTCGCAGCGCAAAATCACGTGGACCCTAGTGAGTGAACGAAGTGCTGCGGCCGGTGGTGAACCCTTTCGCGCTTTTTCTCCTGACGAACACCCCCGCCTCAATGAAACCGCCAAGGTTGCGCCACTCGACACTCAAGTCTACTTCAAGGGGCCTTTTTCCTTTTTGCCTTAAAGTACTCCTCTAGGGTCTGCCCTTCCTTCAGGGGACTCCATTCCTTCTGCAGGCGCTCGTAAAGGCCGGCATAGCGCGGGTCGAGGTGCCGAAGAACGGCTACAGAAAGCCTGTGCAGCTCTGGACTCAACTTTGAATAATCTAACGACCAGGTCACAGGGTTTAGAGCCCGTATCACTTCTTCAGTCTGCGGCAAGTTCGAACGAATCAAATTGCGAAAAATGATTGCTCGCTGTTGCTCAAACAACTTGAGCCACTCCTGTTCAGGATGCTTGTCGAATCGCGGCGAAGTGAGGTCTTCAAGGGAACGAAGGCCCAGATAGATTATCCAACACTGTTCTTCTTGGCGCTGTCGGTTCACTTGGCGGCGGGCAAGAAAATACCCCGCAATCGCGGTGAGGAGGGCGCTGATGGCCGCTGCCACAATTTCTTTCAAGAAGACCTCCCGATTTGTATTGGGAATGATAGCGCGAAGTCGTCCACGAGTCGGCAGGTGGCAAGCCGTTTCGCACTTTCTCTGTTGAGGAACACCGGTTGCCCGCCTGCTCGACGGATTCAAGCGATCACAGTTCCCGGCTCAAAAGTTCGCCGATGAACTTCTCGCAAGTGTCGGTGCGTGTCTCAAGTTTCAGGTGCCGATCTTGGAGTTCGCGGACCCTCTCGCACAACATCTCGAACGCACCGGCCCCGGCCGTCCGCCTGGGATCTGTACCGGCGCGGCTCTCAAGGTTATCGAGTTGCTCCCTCATCCGTACGACTTCCGCCCAGAGAATGGACATCTCAAGGAACGCGATCGCCGCAAGTGCTTCGATGAAACCCAATCTGTTAGGAGTACTCGCGTATATGACTCCGCCGACGATGAGCGCGGCTATCAAGGGGTGTCGTTCCAGCCAGTCAAACAGGGCTTCCCCTAAGCCTCGGTCCTCAAACCGGTTTTTCTTCCGAAACCACTTCAAAGGGAGGCTCAAGAGGGAATAGTAGGCAGCCAGGCCGATCAAGAAAATGAAAATCCATCCATACTTGCCCATGGGCGTCTCCTCTAGGAAATTGCGTTGCGGAGCGCAAGCCTATCACACCCATAGTCTGTAGACTCTTCGTGGTCAAGGGCGGGGGCAAACCCTTTGGCATCTATCTGCGGCCGAACGCCCACGATTCAATGAAACCACTCCAACAAGTTGCCGTCGTGCTCGCCATTGACAGAAAATAGCCTTTGAGCTATATTCCACCTATGGAATGGGAGGTCGAGTTTACAGACGAGTTTTTCAACTGGTGGGACGGGCTGACCGAGGCGGAACAGGTGGATGTAAACGCCAAGGTGATCCTGCTTCAGAAGATCGGGCCTGGCCTTCCTCGCCCTCATGCCGATCTCATTCACTCTTCTCGTCATCCGAACATGAAAGAACTTCGGATACAGCATTCGGGAAGACCGTATCGGGTGCTCTTTGCATTTGACCCACGCCGTTGCGCGATTTTGTTGATCGGCGCCGACAAGACTGGGAATGATCGCTGGTATGAAGAATTTGTTCCGATAGCGGATGCCCTTTATGACCAGCATCTTGCAGCCCTGAAAAAGGAGGAAAAGTAGAAATGGCCAAGAACTTCAAAGAACTTCAAGCAAAAATGCCGCGTGAAGCGCGCGCTCGCAGCGAAGAGGCGGCCAAGAAAATGATCTCAGAAATGGGCCTTGCCGAACTCCGCGAGGCCATGGACTTGACCCAGGAATCCCTGGCAGACACGCTTCACGTCAAACAAGCTTCCATCTCCAAGATGGAACGGCGCTCCGACATGTACATCAGTACCTTGAGCAAGATCATTGAAGCAATGGGCGGAGAGCTCCAGATCATCGCCAACATGCCGAACGGGAGGGTGCAAATTCGCCAGTTCACTAAGATCCGGAAGAGCGAACTCGAATCGGTTCCTACCCGACAAGATTTAGCGGGAAAAGTTTAGTCCGTATCGAAACGTTCCTCTTTCCACGGGTCGCCGTACATGTGGTAGCCGTTCTGTTCCCAAAAGCCGGGTGCATCCGTAGGCAGCAATTCCAGACCGCGAACCCATTTCACACTCTTCCAGAAATACAAATGCGGCACGACCAGTCGTAGCGGGTAACCGTGCTCTGCGGCGAGCGGCTCGCCGTCGTGCTTGAAGGCGAATAGCGTCGTTGAGCGCATCAAGTCTTCCAGCGGCACATTGGCCGTGAATCCCTGCTCGGCGTGGACCAGCACAAAACGCGCTTCCGGCTTCGGAATCGCGAGCTTGATCACTTCGGTGAACGCAACCCCTTGCCAGCGATTGTCGAAACGGCTCCAGCGCGTGACGCAATGAATGTCGGTGACGATTTCGGTCTGCGGCAGGCGGTTGAACTCTTCCCAACTGAGCCGCACGGGCTTCTCCACCAAGCCGGCGATGCGAAAGTCCCAGGTCTGCGGATTGAAATTGGGGACGGAGCCGTAATGCAGCACGGGCCACTTGATCGTCGCGGATTGGCCGGGAGGCAGCCTGCCCTCCTTTTGCATTTTCCGCTCGAGTTCTTTGCGTTCGTTCCCTTCCCCAAACATCATGCTGTCTGCTCCTGCAAAGCTCCCTAAACGTTTTTTGAAGAACTCCCCAAGCAGGTCATTCCGAGGAGCGAAGCGACGAGAAATCTCTCTTTTGCCCGGATTTCACGCCGAAGAGAGATTCCTCGCTGCGCTCGAAATGACTCGCGCCGGGAATCTTCAACGACCCGCCAAGCCTCAATTCTACGCGAGAATCCCTCGCTCTGATGGAAGTTACGGCCGGTTCTCGTCCTTTCGCTCCACGCGTGGCTCGAATGCCGTATGATAAGATGCTTCGGCAAGAATTGTGATTCCGTAGTCTGAGGGTTTTCTGTGGCCGCCCGCATACTCAACGGCAACGAAATTCGCGAGCAAATCTACGCCGAACTCGAGCGCGAAATTGCCGAGTTGCGCGCATCCGGCGTCCGGCCGGGCTTGGCGGCCGTACTCATTGGCGATAATCCCGCCTCGCACATCTATGTGAGGAGCAAAATCGCGGCGTGTGAGCGGTTGGGCCTGAGAAGCTGGCTGGAGACTCCCTCCGCAAGAATCGCGACGCAGGAACTGCTCGACCTGATCGAAACGCTGAACGGCCGCGACGATGTGGACGGAATTCTCGTGCAGGCACCTTTGCCGCCGCAGGTGGACGCGAAACGCATCTTCGAAGCCGTGGATCCCGCCAAGGACGTGGACGGCTTCCATCCGATGAATCTCGGGAGGTTGGTTGCAGGCCGGCCCGGCCTGGTGGCCTGCACGCCTGCCGGCGTGATGGAGATTCTGCGCCGCAGCGGCATCGAAATCGCTGGAGCGAACGCCGTCGTGCTCGGGCGGAGCGACATCGTCGGCAAACCGATGGCGCTGCTTCTGATGCACGCGAATGCGACCGTCACGATCTGCCACTCGAAGACGCGGCAACTGCCCGGCGTGGTTCGCCGCGCGGACATCGTCGTCGCCGCAATGGGCCGCCCTGCGATGGTCGAAGCGGATTGGATTCGCCCGGGCGCAACCGTGATTGACGTAGGAACGAGCCGCATTACCGATGCGGCCGAGGCGGCGCGAATCTTCGCGCACCGGCCCGAACGCCTCGAAAAGTTCCGCGAAAAAGGGGAGGTGCTCGTGGGTGACGTTCATCCGGACGCCGCAGCCGTGGCCGGAGCAATCACGCCGGTTCCGGGCGGCGTCGGCCCAATGACGATTGCCATGCTGATGAGCAACACCGTGAAGGCCGCGCGCATGCGCCGCGGTCAGAAATTTCCCGCCGCTGCGGGAGTGAGGCACTGATGCTGCGCGCTGGATTGACGGGCGGCATCGCATGCGGCAAGAGCGCCGTCGCCGCCATGCTGCGCGAGCGCGGCTGCCGCATGCTCGAAGCCGACAAGATGGGCCACGCCGTGATCGAGCCCGGCGAGCCCGCCTACGACGACGTCGTGCGCGAATTCGGCAAGGAAATTCTCGTTGCGGACGGGCGCGTGGACCGCTCGAAATTGGCGCGAGTCGTGTTCGCCAACCGGGCGCGCCTCGAACGCCTGAATCAAATCATTCACCCGCGCGTGGCTGACGCCCTCGACGAAGAATTCGCGGAAATGACCCGCGCTCGTTTCGACGGCGTCGCGGTGGTCGAGGCGGCCCTCCTGGTCGAATCGAACTACTACAAGAAACTCGACCGGCTGATCGTCGTGTGGTGCAGGCCCGAACAGCAACTCGAGCGGCTTACGAATTCGCGAACGGGCCGCGGGATGTCGCGCGCGGAAGCCAAACAGCGCATCGCGGCGCAAATGCCCATGGAAGAGAAACGCGGCCTCGCCGACGACCTGATCGACACCTCCGTCACGCTCGATCAGACGCGGGAACAGGTCGAAGCCCTCGTGGCGCGTCTCAAGGAACTCGCCGCGGAACGCGGCCGCGTGGAAGGACAGGGTAGAGGACGATGATGCAAAGTAGCTCGTGGTCGCGAACACTGCGCCTGGTGGCGCTGGGCTTGATTCTGGGACTCGGATCGTACTGGGCCGGGAGCCGCTGGGGCGTGCGCTTGCCGGACCGCGTTGAGGCGCTGCCTCACAGCGCCGAAGTGCACACCGAGGGCCTCACCGAAGACGAAGCCATCAACGTGAAAATTTACAGCAGCGCCGCACCGTCGGTCGCCAACATCGTGACGCGAACGTTGGAATACGACGTTTTCATGGAGCCGGTGCCGGTGGAAGGTGCGGGCTCGGGATTCGTAATGGATTCGCGCGGCTACATTCTCACCAACAATCACGTGATCGAAAATGCGCAGGCCATCGAGGTCACGCTCGGCGATGGCTCGCGTTTCCCGGCGAAGCTCGTCGGCGCCGACACGCGCAACGATATCGCGCTGCTGAAGATCGAGCCGGGCAATCACAAATTGGTCGCGCTTCCGATGGGCGATTCCGACGCGTTGCAAGTGGGGCAGCGCGTGCTCGCAATCGGCAACCCATTTGGTTTCCAAAGCACGCTGACCAGCGGCGTCGTGAGCGCGCTCGGCCGCACGGTGCAGACCAGCCAGGAGTCGTTCATTGACGGCGCCATTCAGACGGACGCAGCCATCAATCAGGGAAATTCCGGCGGGCCGCTCCTCAATTCGCACGGCGACGTGATCGGCATCAATTCCGCCATCTATACGCCTTCGGGTACAACGGCGGGCATCGGCTTCGCCATCCCCATTAACACGGCCAAGTGGATTGCGTCTGACCTCATCGCCGAGGGCCGCGTTCGCCACGCTTTCATCGGCATCGAGGCGCGCGGGTTGACTCCAGGTTTCGCCGACGCACTTGGGTTGCCGGTCCAGCAAGGACTGCTGATCGAGTCCGTGGACCCGGGCAGCCCGGCGGAGCGCGCCGGTTTGCATGGGGGGAACCGCATGGAGGTTGTGGGAATGATGAGGATTCTCATCGGCGGCGACGTCGTGGTGGCGATCAACGGACAGAAGGTCGCGAGTCAGCTCGACATGGCCGTCGCGCTCGATCGCACGCGCCCCGGAGACACGGTTATCCTCGATGTGTACCGCGGTCAGGAACACATGAACGTGCGCTTGACGCTGGGAGAAGAATGACGCTTACGGCCTCAAGCGTTCCACTCCGCGGCTAGGCGCTTGCGTTCCTCTTCTGGAAGTGAAAACCAGGACTCCGCTAGATCCCGCACCTGCTCGAGAGCCTTTTGCATCTCGGCGTGCTTTTGCTGGACGGCTTCACGATCCGCGTCGGCCGGAACTTCAATCGGCGCGTGAACGAACATCACGGCGCGTGTGAATAGCTTCGGAATTTGAAATTGGTCCCATGTTTTTTCGAGCGTGTGCGCGCGCTCGACCCCGAAATGGAAAACTACGATGGGGCAGCCAGTCTTGCGGGCTAGCATCGCCGGGCCTTGCTTGGCCACGTAACGCGGGCCGCGCGGGCCGTCAATCGTGAATGCGACGTCGCGCCCCGCTTCCAAGTGACGTGCCATCTCCACCAGCCCGCGCAAACCCCCGCGAGTCGAGCTGCCTTGCGCCGTGCCGAAGCCCAGGCGCTCGACGGCCCGCCGCGTCCACTGGCCGTCGAAGTTCGTGCTGTTCATGACGACGGTGCCTTGGTTCCGCCCAACCCAGGCCGCGCATATGCTGACCCGATGCCAAAACGTGTAAATAAAATTCCGGCCCGCGGCGTGGATCCGGTCCACGTGCTGCCAGCCGAGAATCTCGAAGCGGATAGTCGGCGCAATGCATCGGATGGCCGCATAAGCCACCCAGCCAATCACAGCCACCTGAATTCGCCGCCAGCGCGACAGGACGATCGGGCGCACGTCGTACTGGATGTTCGGGCTTCGCTCTTCGCTTCCCGCTTCGGTTTTAGCCTCTTCCGTCATCGGCGTATATTATAGGCGAACCCCCGGTGGCCTCTACGATGGCATCAGGAACCGTTTCGCAAGCCGCGCGTCTCGGAGCGCCCTCGCTCCGGTGGCCGATCTGTGTGCTGATTCTCAGCGTTTGCTGCGGCTTTGTCATCGCCGCGCAATCGCCCCAAATAGAAATTGCGCGCATCTCCGGCGATGATATCGACGTGAAGGGCGCTGCGAGCGTCGAAGTCATCGAGGGCCGCAGCACGACCGTGCTCAACAGCGGCAGCGGCATTACCGTGCGCTCCGGCATTGCACTCATCACACTTGCGTCGGGCGGCGAGATTGCTATTTGCGGCCCCGCGCATTTCACCCTGCTCCAATCGGGAGGGACGACCACCGTGGCGCTGGATTACGGCCGCGTGCATCCCAGACTCGATGCCGCCGAGAGCTTTGCAATCTATACGCCGCAGGTTGTTGCCACGCCGATTGCGGTCGGCGGGGGAGCGCGCGATCTGGGCGTCGGCCTCTCGCAAAGCGGCACGATGTGCGTGCTCGCAGCGCAAGGAGCCGTGCGGCTGGAAATGCAACTGACCGGGCAAAGCATGATCGTCCCGCAAGGCGGCGAAATGACGCTCGAAGGAGGGCAACTCCAAGCCGGCGGTAGCGGAGGCCAGGCGTGCTCTTGCGAAAGCACACAAACACGGGCTCCGCGAGAGAGCCCGATGCCGCCTCCACTCGAGTTGAGCGTGCCCGCGCACCCGCCGGGGAACACGACCACGGAGAATGCTCCGCCAGCCGTCAATGACGAACCGATCTACAAGGTCTACATGCCACCGCTGACCTTCAGCGCCTCCTCGCCGCAACCTCCTCCGGATCCGAGCCCGGAGTTGATTCTGCTCGTGCGCCGCGCGCGTGTCCGCCCGGCGGCGTACTTCACGGGCGTTGTCGAAGCCGCTCCAGCCCCGCAGGCCGCAGTGCCTGCGCCGTCTCGGCCGCAGGCGGCGCAACCCGCGGCGGCTCCGCCGCGCCCCGGCTTGTATCAACGAATCAAGAATTATTTCCATCGTTGGACCGGCGGCTCCTGAAAGAAACTTAGCGAGCGGGCACTTGCGATCGGATGGCGTCTAGGCGTACCTGCGCAGGTGTGAGCTGGGGGTTGAGTTGAAGCGCTTGGTGGTACTGCTCGGCAGCGGCCGTCCATTCCGACTTTTTCTCGTAATCAAGCCCAAGAGTTAAATGGACTTGGTCGGCGTGCTCCCAATTGGGAACGCGACGCAACAGGTCGAGCAGCAAAGCGATGGAATCGTCGTATCGCCCCGCACCGTAATAGGAGGAAGCCAGATTCATGCGAACGTCGGAATTACCCGGCTGCCCGGAAAGTGCCTCTTGCCCCGCGTCAATCGCGGCCGCAAAGTCGCCTTTCGCTTGCGCAGCGGCGGCAAGCTCCACCAAAGTCGTAACGTCGTTAGGCTTGCGCTTGAGAATCTCTCGAAAGCAGGCGATCGAGTCGTCCCACTGCCCAAGCTTGGCATACGCTCGGCCAAGTTGATTCCATGCATCGAGCGATTCGGGATGCAGCGCCACGGCGTCGCGCAGCCGAGTGATTTCCTCCTGCATCTGCTCTCCGGCTGCAGCCATGTCCGCGAGGTGTTCGTAATAGCCGGCTTTGGTGGGGTCAAGCTGCGCCGCCCGGCGGTAACATTGCTCGGCCTCCAGCCACTGATGCGCATCCACGAAAGCCTTCGCAAGACTCAGCAGAGCCGAAGCACTGTCCGGTTGGAGGAGCACCGCGATCTGAAGGTGCCTCAGTCCCTCATCGTAGCGGCCCGCTTCAACGAACGAATTCCCCAGGTTGATCTGCGCCGTCAAGTAGTTCGGCTTCAGAGCCACCGCTTGGAGCCCGTAGTAAATGGAGCTCTCCACGTTGCCTGCCTCATGCTCGGCGGAAGCCAGGCTGGCCAGCACATTAGGGGAGCGCGGTGAATCCGGGAGAGTCGTGCGAAGCAGCCGAAGATCGTCGTGGAAGACGGGGATTCGGCGCTCGATCTGCACGACATGGAAGGTCAGCACCAATCCCAGGGCGCTCCACGCCGCTATGCGCCACGCGGCCCGACTAGCCTTGTTCCGCAGCCAAAGCCAGGCCATACCGAAGCAAATGGCGATGCCCAACGAGGGAATATAAAGGTATCGCTCGGTAAAATAGTTCTGGCCGACATTATTGATGTCGAGCACCGGAGCCAGAATAATGAAGAACCAGGCTAATGAAAAAGTCAGTAAGGGCTGCTTTGTGCGCAAAGCCCGCATCGCGGCCATGATTGCCACGAGAAGGCCGATCGAAGCGATGACGGCCATACCAGGCCTTGTGTATGGCGGAGTGGCATACCAGTAGTTGAAATGAAGAGGCAGCAGAAGTTTTCCCAAATAGCGCGCGCCCAGGACAGGCGCTGCACACGCTAGCTTGCCGGGCGATAACAACGTGGCGGGGTCCTTTCCTGGCGCGAACGCGCCGAGAACGGACAATCGCATGGCCAGGTAGATCACTATCGCCGCAGCGTAAGGAACAAGCACCCGGAACATGCGCCATAGACGAGTCAACGGCTCGCGCCGATAGAAAAATTCGTAGGCCACCAGAATCAAGGGAAACATCAGGGAGGTTTCCTTTGTAAGGGTGGCGGCAAAGAAAGCAAGGGCGGAAAACCCATACAAGACGGCGGGCCGGAATCCTTCCCGCGCGCGATGGTAGGCCAGCAAGGCCAGGAACATGAACAATCCGCACAGTAGGTCCGCCAGCGCCGCCACCCATACGACCGCCTCCACGTGCATCGGTTGCAGTGCGAAAAAAAGGCAGGCCCAGAACGCCAGCGAAGCGTCTGCCAAGGCCGCGACGAGGAAATAGGCCGCTGCGATTGCGGCTAGATTCACAAAGAGATTGAACAGGTGCCAAGCCCAGGGACGCGCTCCAAAAGCCGCATACTCGCCCATGTATATCAGCATTTGCAGGGGCCGATAATAGTTGCCCGGCACGGGAGAAGAAAATCCCCAAACGTCCGTGGTGAACAACTTCGCCACATCCCGGTCCACGGTGATATACGGGTTGCGCAGAATCTGGAGATTGTCGTCGGCAACGAAACCGTCGCGCAACGCGTTCGCGTAAGTGAGAAACGCGACGCCAAGAAGGATCGCGAGCGGCAGCCAGCGGTGCTTCGGCTTCTCAGGCGCGGCGGGCGGGGCCTCGGCGGGCCGCTTCGGGGAATCTATCTTTCGATTTTTTTGTTGTCGCGGCACAACAGGTCATTCTAGCGAGAAATAAGAAGCTGCGCGAATCCCTCTCCTTTCCAAGTAGTGGTCTAATCCTGTGTTGCTGCGAGTCCCGGAGGGACGCCACAAATTAGCCCACCGCGGAAGCGGTGGGAAAATGGGTCATGGATGAACAGAAAACTCCGTCAGGGGTGACAAATGGAACTCAGCCCCATCCAATTAGCCCACTACCTCTTTTCACAATGGGTTGACACTCTTTGTTGTTGGTGATACGTTGCCGAAGTCGTACCCTCTCTGAGGCTCGTACTGCTTTGGTGACTTCTGCGCGGCATCCGCGCATTCCTGGTGCCGGCGTTCGTGCTGGCAATCTCAGAGTGCCCCGAGCACTGCTCCGAATGTTCGTGTGGTGGGGGATCCTCCCGTTGCTTTCCTCCTGCGGCGGAGGCGGAGGTGGTGGAGGAACAACTCCGCCCGCCAACCCGCCAACGGTGCAGGTTTTGCCGCAGAATCCGACCGTAAAAACGGGCGCGCAGCAGACTTTCTCCGCGACGATCACGAATGGCTCCGGCACTTTGACCTGGGCCGTGTCTCCGAACGACGGAGCCCACGGCTCGATTGACGCAAACGGCGTGTACACCGCGCCGCCCTTGGTCCCGACTTCGAATGGTGCCACAGCCACAATCACTGCGACGCTGCAATCCTCCCCGAGCGCGGTCGGAATGTCCGTCGCGACAATCATCGCCGGCACGACCACGGTTACGGTTTCCCCTCCGCTGTCGAGCGTGACGCCCAGCCAAAGCTTGCAACTCACCGCCGGCGGCGTGAACACAACGAACAGCACCGTCACATGGTTGGTGGACGGCAACCCGGTGACCGCGGCTATTGGATCCGTATCGGCGACGAATGGCCTTACCCTGCTGCCGAATGGCCTCGCCGCCGGCATGCATACCGTCACCGCGACCAGTACCAATGGTTCGGGCGCGTCCGGCAGCGCGACCGTCGCTGTGAGCAGCTACCCGGGCACGTTCTCGTGGCGGAACGACACTTCCATCTCAGGCGTCAATTCGCAAGAGCTGGCCCTTTCGCCGACCACGGTGAGCAGCGCGAACTTCGGCAAACTGTTCTCATGCAGCGTCGATGGCGCGATTTACGCGCAACCCCTCTACGTCGCCAACCTCACTATCACGCCGCAGGGCACGCAACAACAGGTCACGGCGAACGTGGTCTTTGTCGCAACGGAAAATGACTCGCTCTACGCCTTCGACGCCGACGCTTCACCCTGCGTCACCTATTGGCAAGTCTCGTTACTTCCTGCTGGTGAAGAGGCAGTCCCCAGTAGCGCGGTCAACTCGAACGACATCACGCCGGTCATCGGTATCACGGGCACGCCCGTCATCGACCCAAAGACCAGCACGTTTTACGTCGTCTCCAAAAGCGAGCAATTCACGGTGAGTCCATTAGCCTATGTGCAGCGCCTTCATGCGATCAATATCACGACCGGACAGGAGCAGGCCAGTGGCCCAGTTGTGCTCTCTGCATCTGCGCAAGGAAAAGGCGATGGCAGTAATGGCTCAGGGACGATATTTTTCAATCCGCTCACCGAAAACCAGCGGGCGGCGCTTCTGCTCCTGAACGGGGTTGTGTACATCGCTTTTGCCTCGCACGGCGACCAGAGCCTCTATCACGGCTGGGTTCTCGCGTACAACGAAACAACCCTGCAACAAGTCGCCGTGTTCAATGACACACCCAATGGAATCCCGTCGGAAGGCGGTATCTGGCTCGGGGCAGCTGCACCTTCGGTGGACCCGGACACGGGTTACATCTACGTGGCATCCGGCAACGGCGCCTTCGACTTCACCACGGCGCTAAATGCTTCCGGCTTCCCCGCCAGCAGCGATTTCGGCGAGAGCGTCTTGAAACTCGATCCCAAGACCTTGTCGGTGCTCGATTATTTCACCCCTTGCAACGGGCCAACCCTCTCGATGAACGATAAGGATATGGGCTCTGGGGGGGTCGTGCCGCTCCCGGACGCCGTAGGAAGTCCCGCTCATCCCCACCTCTTGCTCGCGGAGGATAAGGCGGGAGATCTTTACCTTCTCGACCGAACTAACCTCGGTCATTACACTGGCGGCATCGCGGGCGGAAATTGTCCGGACACCACGCCGGTGGAGGAATTCAGCCAGAACAACAATGACCAACTCCCTGCTCCACTCTACGGAACGCCCGGATACTGGATCGACTCCACGGGAGAGATCCGCATTTACATCGCGACCAATGGGAGCACGATGCGCGCGTACCCAATCCACGGCACGAGCAACCCGCCGATGGCAACCACGCCCGAGACACAGACGGCGGCTACGTTCGGCAGCCGGCCGCCCTCACCGGTGATTTCCTCGAATGGCACGACCGGTGGAATCGTATGGGTGATAGATACTTCAGGGATCTCGAATTCACCCGCCACACCGGCCGTCCTGCGGGCCTACAACGCCACCAACCTGGCGTCGGAACTGTATGACAGCACACAGGTCAGCCCGCGCGACCAGGCGGGTTCCCCTGTGAAATTTTCCGTTCCGACCGTCGCGAACGGCAAAGTCTACGTCGGAACGCAATCGGAGCTTGACGTTTACGGATTGCTTCCCTGACCCGACGCAGCCCGCCGCCAAACTCGCTCGGTTACATCCCCTCGTAATTCGGTCCGCCGCCGCCTTCGGGAGGAACCCAAGTGATGATCTGATAGGGGTCCGCAATGTCGCAGGTCTTGCAATGAACGCAATTCGAGGCGTTGATCTTCAGACGCAGCTCGTCTTTCTCGCGCACCATCTCATAGACCGCTGCGGGGCAAAAATACTGGCACGGATTGCCGTATTCGGCGGCGCACTTCGTCGAGCAAACGTTTGTGTCGGCGACGTGAAGGTGACACGGCTGGTCTTCTTCGTGCCGCGTGCCGGAGTGATAGACGTCGCTCAAACGATCGAACGTCAGCTTGCCGTCGCCTGAAAAACGCGCGGGCGCCGGCCGCGTGGGATCGATCTTCCGGTACGCCTCATGGCCCGCAACCGCGCGCATGGGATCGACCAAGCCTCGCCCGCCTGTGAACATCTGCAATCCCGCGTTGAATACTCCTGCATAGAGACCGTGCTTGAATCCTTGGTGAAAATTGCGCACGGGCCAAAGTTCTTTTTTGATCCAGCTCTGCTCGACTTTTTTCGGAAATGCGCCGAGCGCGTTCGCGGAAGTGTCGCCGGCACGTAACGCCTCGAGGATCGTCTCCGCTGCGAGCATTCCGCTCTTGATCGCAAGGTGAATGCCTTTGAGCCGCTCGCCGTTCAAAAAACTGCTTGCGTCGCCGATAATCAGCGCTCCGTCCGCGAAGGTGCGCGGCATCGAATACCAGCCGCCCTCGGGAATCGTCTTCGCGCCGTACCGCACAAGCTTTCCGCCTTCGAGCACGCGGCGCACGAACGGGTGCGTCTTGTAGCGCTGAAACGCCTCGTGCGGATCGAAATACGGATTGTGATATTCGAGGCTTGCGACCAACCCCAACGAAACCCGATTGTCGCGCATCCCGTAGAGCCAGCCGCCGCCGTGCATGCTCGAATCGAGCGGCCAGCCCATCGTGTGTGCGACGGTACCGGCCGCGATCCGCCCCGGCGGAACTTCCCAGAGTTCCTTGAGTCCGATGGCGTAGAATTGCGGGTTGATTCCGTCCAGCCGCAGCCGCGAAACCATCTCTTTCGTCAGCGAACCCCGCGGACCTTCGGCCAGCGCGGTGATCTTCGCTCGCAGCTCGTAGCCCGGCGCGTAGTTGTCTTTCGGCTTGCCGTCCTTGTCGACGCCCTTGTCCTCGGTCAGCAAACCGGTGACTCGCTCCCCTTCGTACAGCAACTGCGCTCCCGCAAACTGCGTGAACAAATTCACACCGGTTTTCTCGACGAGACCCCCCAGCCATTTCGTCAGCTTGCTCAGCGAAACGATGTAATTGCCGTGATTGCGCAACGGCGGCGGCGTAATCGGGAATTCCCACGCGGAAGAGGCCGAAAGGAAATAGGCGGCGTCATCGGTGACCTCGGCGTCGAGCGGCGCCGTTTTCTCGAAGTCCGGGACGAGTTCGGCCAGACCGCGCGGGTCCATCACCGCGCCGGAGAGCTGGTGCGCGCCGATCTCCCGCGCCTTCTCGAGAACGTAGACGTTTTCAACCGAAAGCACCGAGCCTGCGCTCGCTTCGTTGTGCTTCTGGATCAGGTTTGCGAGATGGAGCGCGCAAGACAATCCCGCCGGCCCCGCGCCGACGATTAACACGTCCGCATCCAGCCGCTCGCGTTCGACCGTCATCTTGCGGGTTATCTTAGCAGAAGCCCGCGGCTGCCATTCGCGCGCGGGATTTCTCGCGGAGTCAGTTCTTTTTCTTCGGGGCGGGCAGTTTGGTAGGCCGCAGAGCTATCCGCTTTTCGTCAGTTCTTCCGTCAGCGCCGGAATCAGCTCGAAGATATCGGCGACGATTCCGTAGTCCGCCACCTCGAAGATGGGCGCGTTCACGTCTTTATTGATTGCGACGATCGTTCGCGAGCCCTTCATCCCCACCACGTGCTGAATCGCGCCGCTGATGCCCAGGGCCAGATACAATTTCGGCGTCACAGTCTGTCCCGAGCTGCCGATCTGGCGATCCATCGGCAACCATCCTTCGTCGCAGATCGGCCGCGAAGCGCAAAGCTCTCCGCCCAGCGCCTTGGCGAGCTTCTCGGCCAGAGCGATGTTCTCCTGCGCCTTGATTCCCCGGCCGACCGCAACCAGGATCGGCGCCTGCGTCAAATCCACGGCCTGCTTCGCTTCCCGAAACAATTCCATCGGCTTCGTGCGAACCTGTTCCGGCTTCAATTCCACCGCCGCCGTCTTCACAGGCGCTTTTACCGCGCCCTGCGCGACCTGATCTCCGCGAAACGCCCCCGCTTGCAGCGACGCGAACCACGGCGCATCGCCCAGAAACGTCACATCGGCCGCGGTCCGTCCCTGAAACATCTGCCGCACAAATACGAGCTTCCCGTTTTCCCTCCGGTATCCGACGCAATCGCCGATCATTCCCTTGCCGAGCGACGCCGCAAGTTTTGGCGCAAAGTCGCGCACCTGATAGGTATGCGGGAAAAGAATGAGGTCGGGCTTCGCCTGGGAGATGACTTGGGAAAGCGCGATCGTGTAGCCGTCGGGCGTGTAAGCTTCGAGCAGGTCGTGCTCTGCGAGCCAGACTTCATCCAGCTTCAACTTCGCCAGCTCTTCCGCAAGTCCCGCAACGCCCTTGCCGATGACCGCGCCCGCCAACGGCCCCTGCGTTTCCGCGGCGATCTGCTGACCGGCCGCCAGCGCCTCATAGCTCGTCGGGTTCCATTTCCCGTCGCGCTGCTCGGTAATCACGAGGACATTCATCAAGCGTTCCTAACTGAGAATCCACCGCGTGCGCGGCCTAGAGCACTCGCGCTTCATGGCGAAGCTTCTCCACCAACTTCGCTGCTGCCTCTTTTGGCGTGCCGGAGATGAATTCCGTCTTCTTCGTCTTCTGCGGCACGTAAATCCGTTCGATGCGCTGCGTGGCCTCGCTTGAAACGCCAAGCGATTCACGCGGAATCGTCGCGATCTCTTTCTTCTTGGCCCCCATGATTCCCTTCAGCGTCGCATAGCGCACTTTGTTGATGCCGGATTGAATGGTCAGCACGGCGGGCAGCGGCAGCTCCACCCACTGAAACCACCCGGCTTCGAGCTCGCGCTTGAGTTTCATCCGGCCGTCGAGCACTTCGATTTGCATGATGATGGTTGCGTGCGGCAGTCCCAGCAGCGCGGCGAGCAACACGCCGGTTTGCCCAAATCCGTGGTCGTCGCTTTGCAATCCGGTGAGCACGAGATCGGGCGATTCCTTGACGATGGCCGCGGCGAGCGCGCGCGCCGATCCAAGCGGGTCGAGCGCGAAGAACTTGTCGTCCGCGACTTGGATGCCGCGATCGGCCCCTTTCGCCAGCGCTTCCTTGATCGTCTGCTTGACGCGCTCCGGCCCCATCGAGAGCGCTATGACTTCGCCGCCGTGCTTTTCCTTCAGCCGCAACGCCTCTTCGAGCGCGAAGCCGTCCGGCTCGTTCATCTCAAAGCTGACGTCGGCCTCGCGGATCCACGCGCCGCCCTCGTCGATAGCGAGAGGCGCATCTTTGGCGGGAACTTGCTTGATGCAGACGAGAAACTTCACCCAGACTTCCTCGGAAGTTCAGCGATTGTCCCAGCGTTTGAAAACCAGCGCGGCATTCGTGCCGCCGAAGCCGAAAGAGTTCGACAGCGCGTACTCCACTTCGGCCTGCCTCGCGTGATTCGGCACGTAATCCAGATCGCATGCCGGATCGGGCACCTCGTAATTGATCGTCGGCGGCAGAATCTTGTTGCACAGCGCGAGCACGCTGATCCCGGCTTCGAGTCCCCCCGCGCCGCCCAGCAGGTGGCCCGTCATCGACTTCGTCGAGCTGACGGCAAGCTTCTTCGCGTGCTCGCCGAAGGCGCGCTTGATGGCTACCGTCTCGATCGCGTCGCCCAGCGGCGTGGAGGTCCCGTGCGCGTTGACGTACCCGATTTGCTCCGGCTCGATCCCGGCGTCGCGCAACGCTAATCGCATCACGCGGTACGCCCCGTCGCCGTTTCCGGCCGGCTGCGTGATGTGATACGCATCTCCGCTCATTCCGTATCCTGTTATTTCGGCGAGAATCCGCGCGCCGCGCTTCTGTGCCAGCTCGAGCGCTTCCAAAATCAAAATGCCCGATCCTTCTCCGACGACGAACCCATCGCGCCCCAGATCAAACGGGCGGCTCGAGCGCCCCGGCTCGTCGTTGCGCGTCGAGAGCGCCTTCATCGCCGCGAATCCACTGATGCTCATTCCGGTCACGGCGGCTTCGGTGCCGCCGCAGATCATTGCGTCGGCCGCTCCGCGCTGGATGAGTTTGAACGAATCGCCCACTGCGTGCGCTGATGCCGAGCACGCCGTCGCCGTTGCGGAATTGGGCCCGCGCGCGCCGTAGCGAATCGAAATCTGCCCGGACGCCAGGTTGGCTATGGAAGCAGGTATGAAAAACGGCGAGACCCGGCTCGGCCCGCCCTGCAGCAGCTTGGTGTGTTCGCGCTCGATGACGTCGAATCCGCCGATTCCTGTTCCGACGAACACGCCGGTCGAATCGGCAATCTCGGGCGTCACCTCAAAACCCGCCATGCGGGCGGCAAAATCCGTGGCCGCCATCGCGAGCTGAATGAACCGGCCGACTTTCTTCAGTTCTTTCTTCTCGATCCAGTTGAGCGGTTCGAACCCGCGCACTTCGCCGGCCACGCGGCAGTCGTATCCCGTTGCGTCGAACTGCGTGATCGGTCCGATTCCCGGAGTTCCCGCGACGAGATTCCGCCAGACTTCCTCTGTGCCGATGCCCAAGTCACAGACCAAACCCACGCCCGTTACGACGACCCGGCGGCTCAAAGGGACCTCTCTCCTGTTCGGAATTCAGACTGCGGCGACTTACTTCTTGGCTGAAGCGTGTTTATCGATGTAATCGATCGCGTCTTTGACCGTTGTGATCTTTTCGGCGTCCTCATCGGGGATCTCGACCCCGAACGCTTCTTCAAACGCCATGACGAGTTCGACCGTATCAAGCGAATCCGCCCCCAAATCGTCCACAAAGGAAGCGGTAGGGGTCACTTCCCCTTCATCCACTCCCAACTGCTCCACGATGATCTGTTTGACGCGTTCTTCCACACTGGCCATGCTGTTTAGCCTCCGCTCTTACGGTTCTATGCTCCGCGATTACTGGAGACGGTATGTGTTCAAAACCCGCCTATTCTATTCTGTATTCACGCCCCCGGGCAAGGTCAACCACGGCCGGGCCTCGGGGCATCAGCCCATCCGCATCCCGCCGTTCACGTCCAGCACCGCTCCCGTGATATAGCCGGCTTCGTCACTCGCCAGAAACACGACCGCTGCCGCCACGTCCGCATCCGTCCCCATGCGTCCGAGTGGAATGCGAGCCATCAAATCGTCCTTTACTTTTTGCGGCAGCGGATCCGTCATCGGCGAAACGATGAAGCCCGGCGCCACGGCATTGACGGTGATGTTGCGCGATGCCACTTCGACCGCCAGCGCTCGAGTCAAGCCGATGAGTCCGGCTTTCGCCGCGACGTAATTCGCCTGCCCCGCGTTGCCCGTCTCCGCCACCACTGAAGTCACGTTGATAATCCTGCCCGCCCGCTGCCGCAGCATCGCCCCGAGCGCTTGCTGCGCGCAGAAATGCGCTCCGGTCAGGTTCGTGCGCAGGACCGCATCCCAATCTTCCTGCTTCATGCGCACGGCGAGGGCGTCGCGCGTCAGCGCCGCGTTGTTCACCAGGATGTCGAGCCGCCCGAATTTCTCGAGCGCTTCGCGAAAGCCGGACTTGACCTGCTCGGCCTGCGCAACGTCCATCGGAATCGCAATCGCCTCGCCGCCCGCCGCCGCAATTTCCCCCACCACCGCTTTCAGCTTTTCCGCGTTTCGTGCAGCCGCGGCCACGCGCGCACCGGATCGCGCCAGCGCGAGCGCAATCGCCCGGCCAATTCCTTGCGAGGCTCCCGTCACCAGCGCCGCTTTGCCTTTGAGGTCGAACATGGAGTCCGGCAATTGCCCCTGCGCTCAGGGTTCGGCGGTTTCCGCACGCGCCTGCGCGAGCTTTTCGAGCGTCGTGATGAGTGATTTCTCGTCTTCGACGTTGAAGCAGTGCACCGAGCGGTCAATCTGGCGCAGCAATCCGCTCAGCACGCGGCCCGGCCCGACTTCCACGAAAGTCGTCACGCCTTCGTCGAGCAACACGCGCACCGATTCTTCCCACCGCACCGGCAGCGTGACTTGACGAACCAACGATTCGCGCGCTTCGTCGCCGGAGGTAATGACCTCGGCGTCCGCGTTCGTCACCAGCGGGATCGCGAGCAGGCCGAACTCCGTCGCCTTCAAATCCGCTTCGAGCCGCTCCGCCGCGGGCCGCATCAATTCACTGTGAAACGGCGCCGAAACCGGCAGGATCACCGCGCGCTTTGCGCCCGCTTGCGATGCCAGCTCCACCGCGCGTTTCACGGCAGCGGCGTGTCCCGAAATGACGGTTTGCTCGGGCGAATTCAGATTTGCCGGCGTAACAATCTCTTTTTCAGCCGACTTCCGGCAAAGCTCCGCGACCTGCCCCGGCGAAATCCCCAGGATTGCCGCCATCGCCCCTTCGCCTTCCGGCACCGCATCCTGCATGTATTCCCCGCGCCGCCGCACCAGCCGCACCGCGTCCGCAAATTTCAGCGAGCCCGCCGCCACCAGCGCCGAATACTCTCCGAGACTGTGCCCCGCCACATAGTCCGGCCGAATTCCCTTTTCTTCCAGCACGCGGTACGTCGCCACGGAAACCGTGAGAATCCCCGGTTGCGTGTTGGCGGTTTTCTTGAGCGCTTCCCCACTCCCCTCGAAGCAGATCTCGGAAATGGAAAATCCCAATGCGCTGTCCGCTTCGGCGAACACCGCCGCCGCCGGCGAAAACTTCCCCGCAATTTCCTTCCCCATTCCCGGATATTGCGACGCCTGACCGGGAAACATGAATGCTAGCTTGCCCATCGAATTCTCTGCTTTCCGGACCTTGCCCCCGGCTCAGGTCCCAACCGCTACCGGAAGCGTGGCGAGCTCCCGTTCAATGCGTTCGTTCACATTGCCGTGCGCCAGCCCCAATGCCACGCGAATTGCATTCTTGATCGCATTCGCATTCGATCGCCCGTGCCCGATTACGGTCACGCCCCGGACGCCGAGCAATGGTGCGCCTCCATACTCCGAATAATCAATCGTCTTCCGAAAATCCTTGTACGCCCGCCGGGACAGGACGAATCCCACCTGCGAACTCAACGTGCTCTTCATCGCTTTCCTCAGCATCGACACAATATGCTGCGCCAAACCTTCGCTGATTTTCAGCGCTACGTTGCCGATGAACCCGTCGCAGACGATCACGTCCACGTTCCCTGCGAAAAGGTCCCGCCCTTCGACGTTGCCGATGAAATGGACCGGCGACTGCCGCAGCCGTTCGAATGCCTGCCGCGTCAGTTCGTTCCCTTTCATCTCCTCTTCCCCGATGGAAAGCAGCGCCACCCGTGGCCGCCGCGTCCCGAAGATCGCGCGATAATAAATCTCGCCCATCACCGCAAATTGCACCAGGTGCGAGGGCCGCGAATCCACATTCGCACCGACGTCCAGCAGCACCGAAACTCCGCCGCGCGCCGTCGGAAACGGCGCCGCAAGCGCCGGCCGCTGCACGGCCGGCAGTGTCCCCAAAACAAATCGGGCCACCGCCATCACCGCGCCGGTATTCCCCGCGCTGACCAGCGCCGCCGCCTGGCCGGACTGCACGAGCCGCGCCGCCACGTGCACCGAGCTGTCCTTCTTGTGCCGGAACGCCGCCGTGGGCGAGTCTTGCATGGTGATGACCTCGCTCGCGGCCACCGTCTCGATCTGTGCTCCACGGGTGGAATGCCGGGCGAGTTCCCGGCGAATCTCCGCCGGCTGCCCCACCAAAAGGACTCGTGCGCCGTACTCCCGCGCCGCTCCGATGGCGCCCTCGACCTCGGGTCGAGGCGCATTGTCACTTCCCATTGCATCTACTGCGATTGTGGTCATGGAAGCTCCGGCCCGGCCCCACGGCGCGCCGGACAAGAAACTCAGGCCGACGTATCCACGACTTCCCGCCCTTTGTAGTGACCGCAATGCGGGCATGCCTGATGCGGCTGTTTCATCTCGTGGCAATTGGGGCACTCGGCGAGCGCCGGGGCGTACAAGTGATCGTGCGCACGCCGCTGATTCTTGCGCCTCTTGGAATGGCGCCTTTTGGGATTAGGCATACTGACTCCTTCAAAAAGCCCCTTACGAAGGGGGGCATTCTTTTTTTCTTTCCCTTGGGATGGCTATTGCTTCTTGAACCAGTCCTGCCTGATTCGTCCCAACGACGCCAGGCGGGGATCTGCGGCGTGGGACTCGCAGCGGCAATCCTCGGCGTTCAAATTCGCGCCGCACTGCGGACACAGGCCGCGGCAATCGCTGCGGCAAATCACTTTCATCGGCAGAGCCAGTAGCACCTGCTCGGCCAGAACGTCGGCCAGGAAAAGGCCGTCCCCTTCGAAAAACGCCACCTCCGTATCGTCCGATTTCAGGCGAACCTCCTCCTCTCGGGCGATCATGGAAATGGGCCGGTAAAACAGATCAAACTCCCGGCTGACTTCCTCCACCACAGGCTCCAGACACCGCGCGCAGACCAACTCCAGCCGCGTCTTCAGGTCACCCGCAATTCGGATCTGGCCGTCCACCAACTCGGCAGTGGCTCGAACCTCCAGTGGCTCTAACTGCTGGTATTCGCCTATACGCAGATCCAGGGTCCCGGGGGCGTAGCTCTTCCGGATCTGAATCTTGTGCAGCGCCAGTTCTTTGATGTCGAGGAACATGTGTTTAGCGCGGCTTTTCGGGGCGAAAAACTATTATAAGGCCCACCCGAATCAAGTCAAGGAAGGCCGTTCGCCCGTCCCCGAGCGAAAAGGGCGCGAGTATCTAGTTCACCGGAGCCTTTCGGTTCCGCTCCGCTGGGTGTTCCGGAAGCCGTCCCCTTAGGTCAAGTTTCGATCAGTCCGATTCAGGCCTCAAAATCCATCTGATGTGTCAGGGTTGAACTGTACCGCGTGAATCTGGCAGACGTTTCTCCCCTGCGTGTAAACTTGGGCGCTTCCATCGGCGTAGACCAGCTTGAAATCGAAGTTGCAGCCCGTCTGCACGTTTGAATTGAAATAAATTAGGGTTCCCATCCCATCCGGCAAGGTCGCCCTGCCCAGAATATCGTCGCCCCACTGGTCGCTTGTGTGTGGAGAAACGAAGAACGAATGGATCTCTTTGCCCGTGTTGTTGAGGGCCCAGAAATTCCTGCGATCCTGGGTGGCGGTCTGCGAGGCCCAAAGCCCCAGACACAGAGCCATTGCGATGGTCAGCCCGAGTACAACTCTCCTCAAGTTCATTCGTCCTCCAATGTGCCGGATTTTTGACGTGCAACTACCGCCCTGCGGGTAGCTTGGTTCGGCAAACTAATCCCTCGAATCCCACATGTCAAGACACATCGTTGAAAAAACAGCCTCCCGCAGGCAAGTAGTCCCTAGGGTAACCGCACTTTTGAAGACTGCGCCGCACCTTTCCCGTGGGATGGCTGCGCCCCGATTAAGTCCTGGTGCAGGCGCAGAAGGTACTGGTCCGTCATCCCGGCGATGTAATCGCAGACCACGAGGTGCAGCGGCGCTCGCCTCGCCTCGGCCGCGAAGAAGGGCGGCATTGCATCGGGCCGCTCCAGGTAGTGCCGGAACAACTGCTCCAGGGCTTCGACCGAGCGTTCGCGGTCCTCCACAATCGAGGGGTGGTTGTAAAGCCGAGTTTGGAGAAATCGCTTCAGCGACGCGTTTTCTCCCGCCACCGACGGGCTGAATCCTACAAGCCTGCGCGGCGCGCGGCGAATATCCTCGACCGAGCGCACGCCCGCGGTTCCCACGGAGCTGCGCGTGTGCTCGATCAAATCGGTCGCCAGCCGGTCGATCACCCGTCTGAGAACTTCGTTGAATTTGAGATGCTCACGCGCGGAAGGATATGTCTTATGCGCCTCGGCGTAGAACCGGGCAAAGACCCTCACTTCGTTGTTGATGGTCTCCACCTCCAGCAGCCGCGCTTCGCGCCCATCGTCGAGATCGGCGGTGTTGTACGCAATCTCATCCACGAAATCGATGAGCTGTGCTTCGAGCGGCGGCCGCTGGTCCAATAGGTACTCGCCGAGCTCGGGAAACTCCTTTGCGCTGTAGTCTCGCGAATGTTTGATGATCCCCTCGCGGACCTCGAACGTGAGATTCAATCCCGGAAAATCCAGGTAGCGCTGCTCGAATTGTTCGACCATCCGCAGCGCGTGGAAATTGTGATCGAAGCGCTCGCCGTAGGGCCGCAGCAACTCATCCAGCTTGCGCTCCCCCGCGTGGCCGAACGGAGGGTGCCCGATGTCGTGCGCCAACGCCAGCGCTTCCGCGAGATCCGTGTTGAGATCGAGCGCCCCGGCGATGGTTCTCGCGATCTGAGCGACTTCGAGCGTGTGCGTCAGCCGGTTGCGAAAGTGATCCGAATACCGCGTGGTGAAAACTTGCGTCTTCGCCTCGAGCCTGCGAAACGCGCGCGAATGAATTACGCGGTCGCGGTCGCGCGCGTAATCGGTCCGGTAAGGATGAGCCGCCTCCGGATAGCGGCGTCCTCGCGTCGCCCGCACGTCCATCGCATAGGGTGCCAGTGCCATGGCGTCATTCTATGGCAGACTGCGCTGGAGACCAATGTTTGCTTGTTGCGGAGGTACTACGATTTGGCGCTCAAGAGCTGGAGGTGTTGATCCGCCTGCTGCGCGGCCTGCGAGTCGGGGTAATCCTGCTTGATTTGGTTGTAGAGTTTGGCCGCCTGCGTGGGATCGCTCTTGCTGTAATGGTCGGCAAGACTCAAGAGCACGAGCGCCTTCGGCACCAGCAGTGGCGGCTTGTTCACAAGCTGCTGGTAGACCTGCGCCGCTTGCGGCCCGCGCCCCGTCTTGTCGTAGAGCAACGCGAGTTGGTACTGCGCGAGCCCCGAAAAATCCTGATCGCTCCCTGCCGCCAGCGCCTTCAGTTCGCGCTCGCCCTGATCGTTCCGGTTGAGTTGAACGTCGCAAAGCGCATCGTAATAGCGCGCTTCGAGCCCTGGCCGGGTGTGGGGATAGCGCGCGGAGATCGCCGCAAATTGCTTTTCTGCGTCCGTATATTTGGTGATTGGGTTCTGGTAGGTCACTTCTCCCGGCAACGTCTGCTCGGGGGGAGTATTCGCGTCTCGGATCTGCGCCTGATAAATCTTCATTGCTGCATCCAGGTCCGCAGCCGCCTTGACCGTTTGCCTCTGCGTGTAGAATCGCCAGCCCGCAACCGCCAGCACCACCACGAGCGCGATCCCGCCGACCGTCCGGAGCAGTTGCTGGTGCGATACGACCGCTTCGGCGCCATGCGCCAATCCTTCCCGAATCTCGTCCTTCTTCAGCTCTTTCCGGCTGATGTGTTGCACCAAAGCAGACTCCTCCGCCTATCTTCCAAGCGGTCATCCTATCACAGGTCCCCGCCGCCCTAGTCCTCCACGTGGAATTTTATTTTCAGGAACTCCAAGGCGGAAACAACCCTTTGCCGAATCTGGGTGCGCTTCTCCTCGCTCAACTCCTCATTGTGGTGAGGTGGAAGCCAACGACGAAGGTGGCCCATGTAGATTATCCAATTGGCTTCCTTGGTCCTAGCACCCTCGATTGGAATTCGGAGTACCCGGCTGGCCTCAGAGTACTCAACTCCCTTCCCGAGACCGCGAAACCAAACGGAGTACCCGTCGTCACTACGTACGGCGCTAAACCCGTGCCACCACGCTCTTCTCAGCATCAATGCGGCCCTTCTTCAAGTCCTGGGCTAAATATCTAGGGTACGAGCGTCCATGCCCAGCCGGTCACTTGTCCAGCATAGGAGCTATTGACCAATTCGGGGAACTCAACTTGCCAGAAGGTGCTCCCGCCCCAGGAGCTCGGGCCAACGACAACGTTTATATCGCCCGTCGCGCTACTAGCAAACTGCTCAGAAAGATAGTTCCACCCGGATGTCTGCCAAGATTCGGGCAGGAAGTCCTCGATAAGACTAAATGCTCGTCCTATGGGCGTATCGAGGATGGTGGTCCCGAGCTCCTGAGCCGCAACTTGGGCCTCTGGCCCGCCAGTCCAAAATGCGGCCTCCCCTGCAGGAGCGCTGAGGCCGGCTTCCAAGAGAACTGGGCCGACGAACGCCCCTCCTATACCCACGGTCCACGCGCCGCCGATTGCAGCGGTGGACAGGCTTACGAAATTGCTGGCCCCGTTGAATATGCTAGCGCAATCCGGGCAAAGATTCGGGTTCCTCATTTGGCTCAAGATCGAGCCGGCATCCTCGTCGTACCCGCCGGGGGAGACGGAGCCATCACCGCCCGTGACTAGGCTTCCGAAGGTATCGACAGGCGTCACAGGGCCGGCGTTGGGATTGTCGGGTAGGCCTCCTGTCGCAGCGACGCCCGTAGCCCCTGAGTTGGGGTCGGGGACTGGTAGTTGCCCGGTCGGGTCGCCTGGGCAACCGGGCGTGCCGGGAGGAAAACAGAGGACGTTGCCACCGTCGGGTGGGGGTGGGTCGCCACAGCTTGGGCAAACTTGGCCCGGATCGCCGGCGATGTATCCACCGCCGCCTCCGCCGCTAGGGCTGCAGGTTCCGTCGAAGCCCTCACTTAGGTCGTCAGAGCCCGTGCAGTCGGCGTTGTCTTCTTTATCGTCCATGCCTGAGGGGTCCATGAGGTCAATCGGGTCGTTGCGGGAGTAGGAGTAGCGATTGAGCGATTGTGGGTCTGACCTGCTCCCCTAATTCCGCGCAGAAGCATATATGATTTTCGGACTCTGCGGCGAGCGGAGAGAAGGGGGAGGCATGTCGAAGAGGAAGTACTCGGAAGTGGAGATGATCGGGGCGTTGAAGCAGATGGAGGCGGGGCGCACGGCGGCGGACGTGGGCCGCGAACTGGGAGTCTCGAAGCACACGATCTACGCCTGGAAGGCGAAGTACGGCGGGATGAGCGTGGGCGAAGCGCAGCGGCTGCGGCAACTGGAGGATGAGAACGGGCGGCTGAAGAAGCTGGTGGCGGATCTGAGTCCGGACAAGGAGATGTTGAAGGCGGTGATTGAAAAAAACGGGTGGAGCTCGTAGACCGGCGGGAAGAAGCGCGCTGGCTCTATGCGCACTACCTGGTGAGCCAGCGGCGGGTCTGCGGGCTGATGGTGCTGGCGGAGGCAAGCTACCGGTACGTGAGCCGGCGGAACGATGAGCCGTTGCGCGAACGGCTGCGGGAGGCGGCGCGGGAAAAACCGCGCTGGGGCTACCGGCGCTTGCAGATCGTATTGGATCAGACGGGAGAGCATGTGAATCACAAGCGAGTGTATCGCGTGTACCGGGAGGCGGGGTTGCTGATTCGGCGCAGGGCGCGCAAACGCCTGCGGCGGGAGGGATCGCCGCGCCCCGCGCTGAGCGGGGCCAATCAGGAATGGGCGCTGGACTTCGTGCACGATGCGGCCGAGAGTGGGCGGAAGTTCCGGGCACTGAGCGTGGTGGATCCGTACACGCGGGAGTGTCTGGCGCTGGAAGTGGACACGAGCATGGGAAGCCGTCGCGTGACGCGGGTGTTGGAAGCGATCATCGCCGAGCGGGGCGCGCCGCAAGCAGTACGCTCGGACAACGGGCCGGAGTTCACGTCGCGGCATTTTCTGGCGTGGTGTTTGGAGCGGAAGATCGAGTTGGTGCACATCGAGCCGGGTAAGCCGGTGCAGAACGCGCACGTGGAGAGTTTTCACGGGAAGTTGCGGGATGAATGCTTGAACGCGAGTTGGTTCGTGAATCTGTTCGAGGCGCGGCGGAAGATCGCGGCGTGGCGGAAAGAGTACAACGAGGAGCGGCCGCACAGCAGTCTGGGATACCGGACGCCGGCGGCGTTCGCGCAGCAACTTGCGGCTCTCCGGTCGCCTACGGCTCCCTGCGAGCCGCAAGTTGCACCACTGCCGGAGGCAAAAATCATGCAGTCAGGCGATTCGAGTGTCGTATGATCTCGTGCGCGGAGCTAGGGGGCAGATCACCCACAGGCGTGAACAGCCTGTTGGGCAAGATCCCTCCACACAACGGGCACTTGAGCGTCGGATAGAAGTTCAATCGCCCCTCAACGAGATCGGTGTGTCAATCCTTGCGCTCGATAGGCGGCGGTGCCTGGCCGCCCGGCGGGTATGGCTCAAACCTAGTCGAGATCGTGTGCGCGAGAACAAACGCCCATAGGAGTATCCCGGGGAAAAATCCGACCATGATCGCGACGAAGAGCCACACTCCTCGAAATCCAAGGAGGTAGCAGAGAATTCCCGTAATCACAATCCCGCCGCGGAAAGTCAACTTCCTGTACCAGTCGGCAAGCTGGACCTGTCGGAAGCAACTCGGGCACGTCATCGGAGTCCCAGCGTGGAACTGTCTGTTCGGAAGAATCCCACCGCACAACGGACACTTAAGCGTCGGGTAGAAGTTCAATAGCCTCTCCACCAGTCAATTGCATTCTTAGTGAGAAAGCCCGCCCACCCTCCATAGGTTGGATCTGGAGGTTGACCGTCATCAGGCAACCAATTCTTTGCGAAGTCTATGGCATTCTCTTGGAATTCTGGATTGGTTACGAGGTTCGTGGCTGTGTCACTTATTGTCTGTTCGATTTCGGTCATTTGGGATGCGACGATCGGTACGCTCGCGGCGGCTGTGGCCAGAATGGTTTGTGTCGTCGCAGTGGCGCCGTTGTAAAGGGCTACGGCGCCTGCTCCGATTGTTGGTGCGAAGGCAAAGCCAGCTCCAGCGAGTGCGGACTCGCCGATCCAACCCGCGTAGAACGACCCCGAATTGAGCATGTTGCCCGTCATGTACAAGCTGTCTAAGGCGTGCGAGTTCTGCTGTAAGCCTGCGCAGACAAAACTGCCTGTGAGGTCTCCGCATCCGCCTCCGCCAGGCGAGCCTGGGACTATCTGCTGACCTCCGACTGGGCCTTCGTTGGCGCCGCCCGGGGCTGCGGGGCCATCCCCGCCCGAGACTAAGCTCCCGAAGGTATCAACAGGGGTCACGGGCCCATTCGCGGGATCGTCGGGTAGGCCTCCTGTTGCAGCGACGCCCGTACCCGCTGAGTTGGGGTCGGGGATCGGTAGTTGCCCGGTTGGACCCGCGCAACAAGTCAAAGTCACGGTGAAGTTAGGAGGTGGAGGAGGTGGACCGCAACTGGGGCAAACTTGGCCCGGATCGCCGGCGATGTATCCACCGCCGCCTCCGCCGCTAGGGCTGCAGGTTCCGTCGAAGCCCTCACTTAGGTCGTCAGAGCCCGTGCAGTCGGCGTTGTCTTCTTTATCGTCCATGCCTGAGGGGTCCATGAGGTCAATCGGGTCGTTGCGGGAGTAGGAGTAGCGATTGAGCGATTGTGGGTCGCCGATTGAGCCGCTGAGCGGGTCGGGGGAATTGAATCGGCCGAGCGCGTTGCGGTAGTAGCGCGCCATGGCGTAGTCGTTTGTGGATTCGGCATCGCGCTCATAGCTTGTGAACGTCCACTTCGTTCCCGTGCCCGACTGGTACCACAGTTCGCCGTAGGGATAATGACCCTGCTGTGTGACCACGTTGCCGGAGGAGTCCGTCATTATGCGCGTCGAAAGCCCGTCCTGATGGTAGTAAACCGTCGCGCTGCTTTCGATCTTTGCGAGCAGCGAGCCGCCAGAGTAGATGTACTCGCGCGAGGGCGAGCCGACTGCCGCGCCATTGTCGTATTCCGCGATCACCTTGCTCCCCGAGAAAATGTACACCGTCGTTGTCCCGCCCGTCACGGCTTTCTGCACGCGCAAGCCGTTGGCGTCGTACGTGTACGCCGCCGAAGCGCCCGTGTTGCTGACGCTGACGGCGTGATTTTCGGCATCGTAGACCAGCGTGTTGAAGCCGTCATTCGTGGGGTGGGCGCTCATCAGCGGAGGAGGTGAAACATCAAGAGCCCCAGCTTTCCCGCCACCGCGCGAAAAGTGGGCCACGCTCTTCGCCAATGCTACGGGGGCAAGCCCGGAAATTCAAAGGCTGGCCCACCCGCCGGCAACGCTCCCGGCGCCGGCGCGCAGACAGCGCCGGGCGACCAAGCACGGAACGGGCGCATTTATCTTTCAGCCCGGAGTAACGAGGGAAAGATCGTTCCCACCTTTCGCGCTTGGCGCGAAAAGTGGGCCACCCGGAAATGCAAAGGCGCGGCCACCCGCCCTGTTCGAATGCAGGGCTACGAGCATGCCCTAAATAACTTCGATTCAGGGAGATCCGGCCCTTCGCGTTCGAAGAGCGAAGAGCCCCACCCTTTGTCCGCTGCTGCGGCCAAAGGATGTGCCACCCGGCCTTCGTATGCAGACGGTCGGCCACTCGGAAGTTCAAAGGCCACCCGCCCCGCCCGCCCCTGCCCTTCCTTCAATTTCTTCACACATTGCTGTACCCCCTGTTCACTATGAGCTTCTCGATCCTAATTTCCTTTGGCCCGGGGATCATACCCCCAGAAGGCAACCAATATGAGTAGTCCGAGGAACACGGCAAACAGGCCGTGATCCCAGCCGGTCCGGATCGAAAAAACAAACCGGGTGAAGAAACTCAATATGAGAATTGTGCCAAGCGTAATCGTCCAACTCCTCGCTGAGCGTCGTTCTTTCCATGTTTTCCACCATGCAAATCCACCAACTAGGAATGTGGCAGTCGCCACCACCGCTGGCGGAATGGGGCCGCGCAATAGGCGTAGCGATTCGGACTCCCGAAGCACATGAGAGACGTCGCGCGCAGCTTCAGCTAGGCCTTTCACGGAAATTGCTGCGAAACACCAGCAGAGAATCCGCCTGGAAATTTTCAGAGTCCGCTGCCATTCTGTCAGCTCAATGCCGACTTTCGCGTCCGCCTCTCCGAAGAGCATTGAGTGATCACGCTTCGTGCTCATAGTGTTTCAGTAAAAAGGAATTATCCAAGGGAATTGTGGAAATAATATTGTATTCGGCGGGTGGCGCAGCCTTTCCGCATGTTTTGTGTTTTACTTTCCACACGCTCGGATGATACCACCGACAGTTTTCACGATGGAGTAACATTGGGCGACTGGAGGGCGGCGCGAAGCGCAGCCCTGGGTGGCCCATCCTTTGTCCGCCGCGGCGGACAAAGGGTGGGTCCGTCTGTCTCGCATTCATGCCTCGGAACCTCAAACGCTACTACGGCAAGCAAGACTTGCATTTTCTTACCTGCACCTGCTATCGACGACTGCCGCTGCTTGGCTCGGCCCGGTCCCGCAGCGTATTCGTAAAGATTCTCGGCGAGGTGCGCGACCGCTACGGCTTTCTCCTGGTTGGCTACGTCGTTATGCCGATCCACATCCACCTCCTGATCAGCGAACCGGCGAAAGGGACGCCCTCGACGGTGATGCAAGTGTTCAAGCAGAGGGTCTCGCGCCGCTTGCGAGCGAGGAGGAGACGCGGACCGGAAGCGCAGCTGCAGCTTCCGTTCGTCAAGCGGGATGTCTTACCGCGGCAGTTCTGGCAGCGACGGTTTCATGATTTCAACGTGTGGAGTCACAAGAAGAAGATCGAGAAACTCGAATACATGCACCTCAATCCGGTGAGGAACAAACTGGTGCGTCATCCGAAGGACTGGCCGTGGAGCAGTTGTTCACATTATGCGAAAGGGGAAGAGGGGCTGGTGAGAATCAATGACGTTCCGTAGGACGGAATGACGCCAAGGCAAGATGGGCGAAGAAATGCAAGCCGCATGGAGGAGCTTACTTTCAAACGGAGGAGTCAGAAGAAGCGAATCTGAAGAGCGAACCGCCCCGGAAATGTTGGGAGGGGTATATTGCTGCGCGCGTTACGTGTCAAGCGTAGTTAAACTTCATACGATATTTTATTCGAATGTCAACATGAATCGGGGGGAGACAAAACACGAGCGGGCCTTGGCCGATTTCGCAGCCAAGGCCCGCTCGGATCAGGTTCCGAAGTTAAGCGGCGGTGACGTTTTCGGCTTGAAAACCCTTCGGGCCCTGGCGGACTTCAAATTCCACCATTTGGCCCTCGTTCAGGGTCTTGTAGCCTTCCATCTGGATCGCGGAGAAATGCACGAAAACATCTTCCCCGGACTGGCGTTGAATGAACCCATACCCCTTGGAGGCGTTAAACCACTTCACTACACCTTGTTCTCTGGCCAACTTCTTGCTCCTTCAGACTTAAATTTCGCCGTTTGCTGGGATGTAACGCCAGTCAGTGGCACGGCTAAGTCCGGCGCCTCCAGCGCGCGTGCGCACCCGAGCGCGGCCCCACGTACCCAACGGAATTACACTTCCGGCAAAAGCGGCGCTATGCTAATCCACAAGGGGTCCGGAGGCAAGACCCAAGTCAAGACTTCGTCCCCCCCCGCTGGTGGGGGTAGCGTTTCGCCATGACGATCTCCGCTCCCCCGTTTCCGCCGCGCCGCACGTCAAATTCGTCCATGAACGACCGCATCAGGAAAATGCCCCGGCCGGAAGACCGCAGCAAATTCTCGTCGGCAAGCGGGTCGGGCACGTCCGCGAGGTCGAAGCCGCTCCCCTGATCCAAAACGTGGATTTCTATTTTTTCCGGGCCCAACTCAAAGGTGAGACGAACCTTCTTCTCGCGCCTTTGTCCGTTGCCGTAGTTCACCGCGTTGATCACGCCTTCGCGTACCGACATCCCGATCTTGAACCGGTCGTCCTCGTCGAAGCCCGCCGCCTCCGCAATCCGCAGACAAATATCCTCCGCGAGTTGGACGCTCTCGAGAAGCGTCTCCAGCGTGACTTCGATTCGCTGCGTAGCTGAGGACATGCCGCCTGTGCCGGGTTGAGGCCGTGTATGCGTAGCACAGCGGCTTCCGGGAAGTCAATCCCGGCGCCCGGCATCCCAGACGGGCCGCCGTCCCGCCCCCTTCAGCGAAGGAGTTCTACGCCTGCCTTGAGTGCGGCGCCCCGCAGACTCTTGTCGAGTGTGGCCAAGGGGATGCCTTCGCTGCGGGCCGTCTCCAGGTACACCCCGTCGTACGCGGACAGCTGAAAGGTCCGCGCCACCGTCAGCGCCTGTCGGAACGGAACCATCATCTCCGCATTCTCAATCGCTTTGCCTAGCATTTGCTCGACTGCGGCTGCGCTTTTCTCAACGTCGTCCGAGGCAAGAATTCCCCGGCGCTCCGCGACCGCCAGCGCATTTGCCATTTCCAGGTGCCAAAGACCCGGGACGACGCCTCGCGAACCAAGTAGCAACAGTCTTCTGGCCTTCGCCGCCAAGGGCGGGACAGGCTCGTCCAGGAACCATGCGAGCGATACGGAAGCGTCCAGGACAAATCGCTTCAAACCCTTCCCTCCTCGATCAGACGCTTCGCCGTCACGCCCTTGTCCCGGCGAGCGCGCCCCCGGACTCCCTCAATGTCCCGGAACACTTCTTCCAGGCTGACCTCCGGATGCGCCGATACGATCAATGCCGTCAGCTTTCCGCGCCGAGTGATGCCGATTCGCTCGCCTCGCCCGGCCCTCTCCACGAGCTCGGACAGTTTCTGCTTTGCCTCGAACAATCCCAAGGTGCGCATGGGGGAGACTCCTTCCGGTCTAGGTTGATATTCTAGATGATTAAAGGCTGCGTGTCCATGCCCTTCTGGGACGCGTTCCCCCGCCGCGCATCCTTTACGCCCAGTACGTCCGGTCGAGCGTCCGGTACTGAATGGCTTCGCCCAGGTGGCGCGGCTCGATCCCCGCGGATTCGTCCAGGTCGGCGATGGTCCTGGAAACCTTCAAAATACGGTCGTGCGCCCGCGCGGAAAGCCCCAGCCGCGCGATCGCGTTCTCCAGCAGCTTCTCCCCTTCTTCGGTTATCGCGCAGTGCCTGCGGATCAGCCGCGACGGCATTTGCGCATTGGCGTAGATTTTCTTTTCTCCCCCGAATCGCTCAATCTGCCGCCGCCGCGCCCGCACCACTCGCTCGCGCACCGCCGCCGAATCCTCCGAGTCCGTACCGCCGCGCAACTCCTTGTACTTCACCGCCGGAACTTCGATGTGGATGTCCACGCGGTCCAGCAATGGCCCCGAGATCTTGGAGACGTACCGCTGAATCTGCGGTGGCGAGCAATGGCAGTCGCGAGTCGGATCCCCGAAGAAACCGCACGGGCAAGGATTCATCGCCGCAGCCAGCATGAACCGCGATGGAAACGTCACCGAGAGCGCCGCGCGCGCAATCGTCACTGAACCTTCTTCGAGCGGCTGCCGCAACACCTCCAGCACATTGCGCTGAAATTCCGGCAGCTCGTCCAGAAACAGCACGCCGTTGTGCCCGAGCGACACTTCCCCCGGCCGCGGCACGGCTCCTCCTCCGATCAGCCCCGCGTCGCTGATGGTGTGATGCGGCGAGCGGAACGGCCTTGTGACCGTGAGTCCGCGCGAATCCTCTAGCACTCCCGCGACGCTGTGAATCCGGGTCGTCTCGATCGCTTCCGCCAGCGACATCGGCGGCAAGATCGTCGGGATTCGCTTCGCGAGCATCGTCTTGCCCGCGCCCGGCGGCCCCAGAAACAGGATGTTGTGGCTGCCCGCGCAGGCCACCTCCAGCGCCCGTTTCGCGGCTTGCTGGCCTCGCACGTCGCGCAGGTCCACCGGGTAGTGCGCGGCTTCGGCCAGCATCTCCAGCGTATCCACGTGCACCGGTTGAAACGACTCCGGCGCATTCACCAAATCCACGGCCTGCGGCAGCGATTTCAACCCGTACACCTCAACGCCCTCGACCACCGCGGCCTCTCGCGCATTCGCTTCCGGCACCGCGAGCGCGCGAATGCCCAGTTCGCGCGCGGCCAAAGCGGCGGAAAGCGCGCCACGCACCGGTCGCACGCCGCCGTCCAGAGAAAGTTCGCCGAGGAACACGAATCCATCGAGCGCTTTCCCGAAGAACGTCCCCTGGCATCCCAGGATTCCCAGCGCCATGGGCAGGTCGAACGCGGAGCCTTCTTTGCGGATATCTGCGGGAGCGAGATTGATCGTGACGCCCTGTGGATACGGGAAATCGAAGCCGCAGTTCTTCAGCGCGGCGACGATGCGCTCGCGGCTCTCGCGCACGGCCACGTCCGGCATCCCCACGACGTGGAACTCACCCATGCGGCCCGAGCCCACGTCCACCTCGACCTCGACCAGGTAGGCATCGATGCCGAACACCGCCGCGCTGAGAGCCTTGAATAGCATGATGGAGGGAAGCGCCGGCCCCGGCGAGAGAGTAACGCAAACGGTAACTCTATACCAGCGTTACTGCCGCGCCGCCCCTGTGGTATTCTCACGGCCACACTTTTGCGCCCTCGGTCAATATGGCGAACTCGAACTGCCAGCTCAGGACCCTGCGAATCGGGTCCGCGAGCCCTTGACAGGCTTCATGAGCTGATTCCTAACTCGACGATTCCTTCGGGCGGCGGGCGGACCTTGCGCGCCGCAACCGCTTAAACCATCCGTGCTCGCGGAGCGACTCGTCTTCGAGTTGCCGGCCCCACGAAGCCATCACACCCGCTCGGCCTAAGTAGCCAACCAGCTTCTGCGGGTCCGCGCGGTCCACAACGGGCAGCCGGCCAATATTGTTCTGCAACATTTTCGAAAGCGCATCGAACACTGTCTCATCCGGAAAGCTCACCACGACCGGCTTGCTGCCGACTTCCTCCATATTCGCATCTCCTCGGGGATCCTTTTGGAGGGCGCGGAGGATGTCCCCCTGAGTGACTATGGCGACCAGGCGACCCCGGCCGTCGGTAATCGGCAGACCGCGGTGGTGAGCGAACCGTGGGTCATTCTTGGCGATGCGGTCGGCGACTTCGTGCACTCTCATCGTGGCGGGGGCGGTGTCCACGTCCTGCGCCATGACCTCGCCTACTTTCACTTGCTTCAGGACGTTGGCTTCATATTCCGCATGAGTGTGCAAGCCGCGTCGCGCCAGCTTTTCGGTCATGATCGAATTGGGCAGGTACCGAAGGGCCACGAAATCCGCGATAACGCACACAAGCATCAAGGGCAAGACGGCGCTGTAGTCGTGGGTGATTTCAAACGCGAAAACGATCAATGCAAACGTGGCGCGGGATGCGGCCCCGAACACCGCGGCCATCGCGACCAGCGCATAGGCGCCCGGCGCCAAATGTGCCGAAGGAATCAGCCGATTGACGATCATGGCATACCCGCCGCCCATCGCCGCGCCCGCCATGAACATAGGAGCCAGCAAGCCACCGGAAGTCCCCGAGCCGAGCGAAAGCACCAGCGCCAGCGATTTAAAAATGGCAATCAAAAGGAGCAGTTTGAGCGTCACCTGGTTGTTCAAAATGTCGGAAATGGTGTCGTAACCAACCCCCAGCACACGGGGCACGAAGAACCCAATGATCCCCAGGAAGAGAGCGCCGATCGCCGGATGCCACAGGTCGCCGATCGGCAATCGATCGAACAGGTCCTCCACCCAGTAAAGCAGCCTCGTAAAGCCGATAGCGGCAGCCCCGCAGAGCAAGCCCAAGGCGATGTAGTAGGGCAAACCGAATGGAATGCCGAAATCCACGCTGCCGAACTGGAACATCGCATTGCGCCCGAGTGTCAGGAAGTGAACTATTGTCGCGAGAACCGAGGCAATCACGAGAGGAATGAAGGATCGCGCGCGGAACTCGAACAGCAGCAGCTCTATTGCGAGGATGACTCCGGCGAGCGGCGTATTGAACGTGGCGGCCATCCCGGCCGCAGCCCCGCAGGCCAAGAGCACTTTGCGCTCTGCCGCAGTGGTAGAAATGAACTGCCCAACGAGGGAACCGAACGCTCCTCCGGTTTGAATGATTGGTCCTTCCGCGCCGAACGGCCCCCCGGTTCCGATGGCTATGGCCGCCGAGAGGGGCTTCAAAATCGCGACCTTGGCTTCGATTCGGCTCCGCGTGGTCAGCACGGCTTCCATCGCCTCGGGGATGCCGTGGCCCTTGATTTTTTCGGAGCCATATTTGGCCATGACGCCGACAATCAGGCCGCCGATCACGGGCACGCCGATGGCCCAGATGCCCAGATGGTTTGCCTGCGGGCTGCGAAAATGAAACGACCAGACGTGGTAGAAAGCGAGATTCGTGCACAGGCCGATCAGGCTATACAGCAGAAATGCAATGACGCCCGTGCAACCGCCAACGATCGCGGCCATGAGGCACATGAATCCAAGGCGATATCTCGCCGGTTCTCGCGAGGGCGCGACGTTTCCGTCGCGAAAATCTTGTTCCATCTTCTTCTCAACCTCTTGCTGTGCGTATCGAACGTGACGGGATGGCTGTGAGCCCGGTGCTCAGGCACGGCGGCGCCGGCGCACCCGGCGAGCCGCGCTGGTCTTCCGCGTGGAGGCGATTACGGCGCTGAGCGCGCGGACCAGTGCCGGCGCTGTCGTGCGGAGATCGGCGATCCTCTGCCGCGCGAGCCGTCCGAGGATTCGTTCCCCGCGCGGGGTCAAGCTGAGCAGAACCTGCCTGCGGTCCGCCTGCGAGCGTTGGCGGCGGATAAGACCATGTTCCTCGAGGCGGTCTGCCAGCTCGACGGCGCTGTGATGGCGAAGCTGCAGCCGCTCGGCGAGAGTCCGGATCGAAGACTCGCGGCCCGGCGGAAGCCCGCGCAGCGCGAGAAGCAATTGATATTGCTGCGGCTCGAGACCCGCGTCGCGTGCATCCTGCTCCGCGTTCGTCAAGTAACGGCGAATCTGGTAACGGAACTCCGCCAGCGACTGGTATTCCGCATCCTTCATCTTCTGACGCATTCCTGTCCCCTGTTCCAATTATATCGCAAAGCGATAGAAAGCGCCTGCCTCCTGTACGAAGCGGGAGTCGACTGGTTCTGTGTTGCTGGGAGTCCCGGAGAATCGGAGCGAAAGTCCCCGGTAAGGGGGGCTTTCGCGGTAAAGACGTCACAACTTAGCTCACCGCGGAAGCGGTGGGAAAATGGACCATGGATAAACGGGAAACCCCGCCAGGGGTGACACAAGGAACTCAGCCACATGCAATTAGCCCACTACCCGCGAAGCGAGAAATTCCCGTTCGCCAGGTCAAGGGTGAGCCGCCTTCGGTCACAGGGGCTTGCGAAAAACCTTTTGGGTTTTCACCACGCCGTATCCCAGGCGTTCGTAGAACCGGTGCGCCCGCTCCCGAATCACATTCGAGCGCAGGAGAATGGTTCGGCAGCCGCGCTCCCGCGCCCACTGCTCGGCCCGCTCGATGAGCTTTCGCCCCACCGCGGCGCCGCGGTGAGCCTCATCGACAACCAGGCCCAGAATTTCCACGCGCGGATCGTGCAGGATCGAATGCTCTTCGGCCAGCGATATCCAGCCGATCACCTCGCGGTTGGTTTCCGCCACAAGCAACTCATGCCGAGAATCTTCGCGGTCCGCGGCAAGGCGCCGCGCGGCTTCTTCCGGCGTTGTGGGGTAGCCGAGTTGGCCTGCGAGTCGCGCCAGTGCCGCAACGTCGGGTGGCCCAGCGGCCCGAATCGTGAGAGGGATCTCCTTTGCACTCATTTCGATGGCCTCGCTCGAAACACTATCGAATGGCACGCTGTGCGGACAATCGCCGCGCCACAGCCGGGCTGTTCAGCTCGCGCAGCGCATCGGCGGCGACCCATCGCGCAGCGCAAGAGTCCTGGCGCGCAATCCGTTTGGCCGCGCGGATGGCTTTGCGATTGAGCGCGAGGTTGCGCTTCCCGATTTGCCGTAGCGCCCAGTTCACGGCCATCGTGACGAAGTGGCGCGGGTCGCGGGCTTCTTCCTCGATGCGCTCGAGCAGCGCCTCGAATCGCGCGTCGTCCGCCTGCTTGTCGTGAAGCGCGAGATACGCCATCTGCGAGAAGCCTGCGCGTTTGATGAACTCCGGCTTGCGTCTGCTCCACGCAACGCACACCTTCCAGGCGTGCGGCGTATAGAGAAATAAATAGCGGCAGGCGCAGTCCACCAGGCCCCAGGAATCGAACTCGCGCGCCCATCTCTCCATCTGCGCGCGAGTGACGCGCTCCGGTTCCTCGACCAGGCACGCGAGCAATCTTGCGCCGTGGCTGCCGCTCTCCCAGAGTTCGCCCGCAAGGTCGTGATTTCGGCCAATCGACCGCGCCATTCGGTGCAGCACGGGTCCAGTGACGCCCAGGGACGCAAGTTGCGATAGCACTTCCGTCGCGCTCGGCGCGTGTCTTTGCATTGCGCGTTTCATCCGATCAAAACTGCTTGGCGGAATCGAGAAGCAGCGTCACCGGTCCGTCGTTCACCAGCTCGACTTCCATGTGCGCTTGAAAAACGCCGGTTTCGACCGGCACGCCCAGCGCGCGGAGCGCGGCCGCGTAATCCTCGTAGAGCTGCTTCGCCCGTTCCGGCGGCGCCGCTTCCGTATAGGAAGGACGCCGGCCTCCGCGCGCGTCTCCATACAGCGTGAATTGCGAGACGACCAGCGCCGCGCCTCGCGTTTCGATGAGCGAACGATTCATCTTCCCTTGCTCGTCGCCGAAAATTCGCAGATGGGCCGTCTTTTCCGCAAAGTCCCGCGCCGTCTCCGCCGTATCGCTTTGGCCGACGCCTAGCAGCACGAGCAACCCCGCGCCAATTTCCCCTGCCACGCGTCCATCCACTCGCACGCGGGCCTCGCGGACTCGCTGTATCACAGCACGCATCAGAGCCTCCGTGTCGTGCGATTCTACCGCGAACGCGCCAGATTCATCTCCGTGAGGGTGGCCCTCGATAAGAACGAAGGACGGGTGGCGCAGCCTTTGACGTGAGGGTGGCCCATCCTTTGGCCGCAGCAGCGGACAAAGGGTGGGGCTTTTCGTTCTTCAGATTCGCTTCTTCCAACTCCTCCGCTCTAGAGCAGTTTTCTTCCTTCGGCTTGCATTTCTTCGCTCATGCTGTTGTGGCCTAATTCCGGCCTACGGGACGTCATTTACCCTGACGAGCCCCACTTCTCCTTTCGCATAGTGTGAGTAGCTGCTCCATAGCCAATCCTTCGGATGACGTACCAGTTTGTTCTTCACCGGATTGAGGTGCATGTATTCGAGTTTCTCGATCTTCTTCTTGTGACTCCACACGTTGAAATCATGAAACCGCCGCTGCCAAAACTGCCGCGGCAAGACATCCCGCTTGATGAATGGAAGCAGCAATTGCGCTTCCACTCGGCGCCTCTTCTTCGCCCGAAGGCGGCGCGAGACTCTTTGCTTGAGCACCTGCATCACCGTCGAAGGCGTTCCTTTCGCCGGTTCGCTGATCAGCAGGTGGATGTGGTTCGGCATAACGACGTAGCCAATCAGGACAAAACCGTAACGGTCGCGCACCTCGCCGAGAATCTTCACGAGCACGCTTCGGGACCGGGCCGAGCCAAGCAGCGGCAGTCCCCGGTAGCACGTGCAAGTAACAAAGTGTAAGTCCCGCTGGCCGTAGTAGCGTTTGAGGTTCCGAGGCATAATTGCGGAGCAGACAGACCCACCCTTTGCGTGCCGCAAAGGATGGGCCACCCAGGGCTGCGCTTCGCGCCGCCCTCCAATCGCGCAATGTTACTCCATCGTGAAGGCTGTCGGTGGTATCATCCGAACGTGCGGAAAGTAAAATGCACAACATGCGGAAAGGCTGCGCCACCCGCCCAGCGGCATGCACTTTCGACGGCGGGCAAGGTCAATAGGGGAGTATAATTGAACAAGTTGCTTACCGGAAGAATGCGATCGAGCAGATTCCTCAAGCGTGCTGGCATGGCGTTGGTAATCTCGTTGACCCTCGACGCCGTATCGGTCGTTATAGACATGAGAGTCGCCCCATCCTCACGAATCGGGAGGCTCCTCGAAGAGTCGAATGCCCCTGAGGAAGCCCTGGTAAACTGGCTTGTGCCGGGACATACCCTTGTCCAACCCCTCGCGGACATGGTATTCAGTATCATCATCGATTGGGCCCTCGTGTTCATCGTCCTTAGCCTGATCACGTTAGGATTGAAAAGCCTCAAGAAAGCTTGGCGACGATAAACTGGGCTGATTGGATGACGGCGTCGGCTCCTTCAACCGAGTAGACTTGGTTGCGCTCAAACGACCAAGGCTCGGAAAAAGGAGCCGAGCCCGCAGCGGCAGGTTGATTACAGGATGTGATTTTCACACGCGCTGTCAGCAGATCGCCATGCTGGACGAGAGCGCCGGGGAGTTGATCGAGCGGCGATTGCGCCACGAGAGCTGCGCGGCGACCCCAGCCTTTCTTTTCGAACATTAAATCAGCGCGACTTCGCTGTTTCCACGCGAGCGAATTTGTGTTAGAAAACTCCCATGCCACCGGGTAACGGGCGCTCTTTGAAACTCGCACTCATCGGAACCCACGGAGTCGGCAAGACCACGCTCGCTTACGAGGTCTGTTCCCTTCTCAAGAAGGCGGACCACAACATCGAGCTCGTGACGGAAGTCGCGCGCCGCTCGCCGCTCCCCGTCAATGAAGCCACGACGCTCGAAGGACAACTCTGGATTCTGCACGCGCAGATTGCAGCCGAGCTAGACGCCGCCGCGCGCGCTCCCCACGTGATTTGCGACCGCGCGGTCCTCGACAATTACTGCTATCTTGTAAACAAGTTCGGCCGCCAACCGCAACTTGAGCAGTGGCTTTCCTGGTGGATGGATACGTATTCGCTGCTGGTCGCCGTCCCTCCGATGGCCGACGGCATTCCCCCTGACGGATTCCGCTCGGAGAACGTCGAATTCCAGCATCGCATCCACGATTTGCTCGGCGAGATCCTGACCGAGTCCCCGTTCGATCGCTTAGCCGGACGCGTCTTGTGGCTCGAACGCAGGGAACGCCGCGTCTGGGGCGAACTGATCTTTGCAGCCGCGGCCCCGTTGCTGCGTTCCACCGATCAGGTCCGTGTAGCTGCCGCGTCCTAGAATCTCGCTTCCCCGGACATTTCATCCGCGCCGCTTCTTCCCGCGATTCCGCTGCCGTGCGCGCTTCTGCGCGCGGGGCGGCGGCTGGCAGACCGGGCAGAAATAGCTGCTTCGCCCCGCCACGATGGTCCTGCGAATCTGCGCCTTGCAGCGGGCGCACGGTTTCCCTTCCCGCTGGTAGGCTCGATGGCGCAACTGGAAGCTGCCGGGATTGCCTTCCGCATCCACGTAGTCCGAGATGGAAGAGCCGCGCAAGCGAATCGCCGTCTGGAGAACGGAGCGAACCGCGTTGCGCAGCGTCCGGAGTTGGTCGCGCGTGAGGAGATCCGCCCGCCGCGCGGGATGAATGCGTGCGCGCCAAAGGCTCTCATCGGAATAGATATTTCCAATGCCGCGCAGCGTGCGCTGATCGAGAAGGAGCGCCTTGACGCGCGCGTGGCGGGCACCGAGGCGCCGCGCGAACTCGGCCTCGCTGATTTCCAGGGGATCCTCGCCCAGGCGATCGCGGAACGCGCCAACCTCCGAATCCGCGACGAGTTGGATGCGACCGAAGCGGCGAATGTCGGTGTAGCGCAGCTCGCGGCCATCGTCGAGTGCGAAGCGGACGTGGGTGTGCGGCGGAGCGGAATCGGCCGCGAGGCGAACCGTGAGCTGTCCCGTCATGCCGAGATGCACGAACAGATGCACGGGCGCATCGGAGTTTGCCGCCGGCGCGGTAGGCGCAAGCGCGAAGGCGATGAACTTGCCGTGGCGCGTGACGCTTTCGATCCGGCAGCCGGGGAGAAGTTCGCCGAGCTGCACGGGATCGTCGATGAAGTCCGTTTTGCCGAGGCGCACAGCGAGAATGCGGCGGCCGGGCAGCGTTTGCTTGAGGCCGCGAACGATGGTTTCGACTTCGGGAAGTTCGGGCATTGGCGGCGGAACGAACAAAATAACACGGCGGCGCGACGGAATGGGAAGCGATGAAAAAACAGGAACACCTGCCGCTTCCACGCGGTCTCTTCGTGTTTTTGGGGAAAAGAGATTACGGCAGGGGCATCCCCGGCGTCGCGACGATTCCGGCCATGCGAAGGATTTCTTCGTATTCGGCGTCGCTTATGGGCGAAATGATCCGCCGAACGTTCTTGAGGAACTTCACCTTGCGCAAGGCAGGATTCGCTCGCAACTCTAGCAGAGTGATCTGGCGCGGAAGGCGCTCGATGGCGCGCAGATCGGCGACCAATGCCTTGCCTTCCGGATCGTTCGGGTCCGAGTACGGGTTGCGCGTGACCTCGGCCAGGGCGTAGAGGGACCGCTCGGGGGCAAAGTGGTAGCACAGGACGCGATCGCCCTGGCGCACCTGCTTGAGTTGACGAATGATGTTTTGCTTGGCCCCGACACCCCGCCACATTTCCTTGCCCTTCACGAACAAGGTGTCCCAGTGGTAGTAATGCGGGTCAACCGAGAACAGCCAGTACTGTCTCTTGGCAGGCTGGCGAATGACGCTCAAGCCGTGCCTCCCTCCCGGTTCCAGGCGTCCGGAGTGCCTCGCGGGCGCCAGATTAGGGCGGACACTATACATGGGTCTCATGAATAAACCTATGAAATTAGACGCTTAAACTCGGAGGGAGGATACACGAGAACAAGAAAGAAAAGCGAACAACGAAGTACCAGTACCCCACTAAACGTCAACCCAGATGTCTCCGCCGCGGACTTGAAGGGAGAAGCATTGGACGCCGACGGAGGGATTCGTCGTCAGCTTGCCGGTTGTAACGTCGTACTGCCAGCCGTGCCACGGGCATGTAACGTTTTTACCCGAGAGTTCGCCCTGGCCCAACGGCCCGCCGCGATGCAGGCAGGTATTGTGGATGGCGTAGAACTTGCCGTCGACGTTGGCGATTGCCAGCGTCTTGCCGTCCACCTGGAATTCGCGGACGGAACCCACGGGAATCTCGTCAGTCTTCGCAGCGCGCATCAAAGGCATCACTTCACTCCTGGCAGGGATAAGGGCAAGAACCAACTAGCTTAACGAGCCTCTAAAACTGAACGGCGCAAATCGAGTCTGTCCGGCAACCGATCTTCATCGCCCTCAGCGGCTAAAGCCGCCTTGAAAACAAACCAATTGCGGCACGACTGAAGTCGTGCCCTGACGTGGAGGGCAGGTTGCCACACGTTTAGTTCAGCGCGGCGAAGGCGTCTGCGCAACCATCACACCGCGCTTGAATTGGTCCACCATCTCGGGACGGAGCCGGACTTCGGTTGGCCGCTTCCCCAAAGACATCTGGTCAATCTTGTCCTGAAGCTTCAGTAACGCGTAGAAAAGCGCTTCGGGCCGCGGCGGACATCCGATGACGTAAACGTCCGTGGGCACGATCTTGTCCACGCCCTGCAGGACCGAATAAGCGTTGAACGGGCCGCCGACGCTCGAGCAGGCGCCCATGGAAATGCACCACTTCGGGTCCGGCATCTGATCCCAAACGCGCTTCAGGACGGGCGCCATTTTCAGCGTCACCGTGCCGGCGACGATCATCAAGTCCGCCTGGCGCGGCGAGGGGCGGAAGACTTCGGCGCCGAAGCGTGCGATATCGAAGCGCGAGGTCGTTGAGGCGATCATTTCGATGGCGCAGCAGGCGAGGCCAAACGTCAGCGGCCAGATGGCGGACTTCCGCGCCCAATTGAAGACGTAGTCCACCGAAGTGATCAGGAAACTCCTCTCAAAGCGCTGGTCGAGTACGCCCATTGGGCCTCCGAATGGCCGTTGAAGCCGCGAGTATAACTTCGCTCCGCAAATGCGTCAAACGAGCCGGTTCAGTTGTAGCGTTCTAGTTTGTGTCGCCCCTCCAGGGCTTACCCGATATTTGCCATGCCTACCCAGGGTTTCCACCCTGGGCTAAATTGTTTCGCCCCTCCGGGGCTCACCCGATTCAGTTCGCCTTCGGGTGAGCTCCTGCGTCAGGGGCTGAGGTTTGTTCGGACTCGTTGTCCGAATCATCTTCCGAGTCATTTTCCGAGTAGGTGGCCGAATCGGGATCCTCGTCGTAGTCCGCGTCGAAGGTGCGGTGGAGAGTATCGTCCCACGCCGCAGAGCCTTCGCTGCGAATGGTTTCGGATTTGACCTCGGGAACGCTATGCATGAGCAATTGCCCGATATAAGCGAGAACAGCGGCATTGCGCGGAGGGATGCGATTGTGGGCGACGGCTGCGAATAGTTTGCCCAGAGCGTGATTGAGATCGGTGACGGTGCGGAAGTCGCCCGACAGGGTGGCGAGTTCCTTGCCGAGATGGCCGGCGTGGAGAAGCTGCTGCTCCTGGTGCGCGTGGGAGAGACAGAAGACCGGATGGCCGTTCCAGCGGAGCATGCTGCAACGGCGGCCGTCGGCGAATGCGTACCTACATCGAACGGAAACATCGATGCGGGATGACTTTTGCTTTTTGCTCATCTTCTTCTTTGCCATGGCTACCTCACAGGATGAAGGAATTGGAGGGGGCTACCCCCCCCACCCCCGTGTTTTCATGTAAGTGTTGAATCCAAAGGACTTGGGAGGCAAAAACACGTAAGTGTTGATTCCAAAGGACTTGAAGTTGCGTGTTTTCAATGAGATGCAAAAAATGGGCCAAGTTTTTGTAAGTGTTGATTCTAATGGGTTTAAAGTCCTTTGTTTTGTATGACATTCGGGAAAGACGTGAAAGTGCTGCATTTTGGGGCATCGTTGCCTACTGGCGCGCGAGATGGTGTTTGGACGTCACGGCCCAAGGTAACATGGCATACCTAGCTTGTCAATATTACTAGTGGTGTATTTAATTCGAATACCTGTGGAAATTATTTCGAACTGTGGAAAGTATTTCGAAAAGTCGTGACGACGGTGCAGCTTTTTCAGGGGCGCAGGTGGGGAAGACGACTCATCAGTCGCTGAAAGTAGATCCTAAGCCGTTGCCAAGGCGGCCTTCGACCCATTGGAAGCGGATCAAGCAGTCCGGTGGGTAGGAGACGGAGAGCTTCTTCGTCAGAATAGAGACACCAAGAGTACGGAAGTCCCGACTGAGGACTTGCATCTTTCCCGACGTGGGGCAGGATGTCAACGATATCGGAAGGAGTCTTGCCCTCCGGACAGCCAATGAAGTCACCGGCATCCCTAGTCACGTATGCTTGCCTTGATCCGTCGGAAAAGACGACAGTAAATATCTCGCCGGCCATGCAGGAGTCACCGGCTGAATACAACTTATTCGCAAAAGCCGCCGGTAATCTGAAAGGGCTTTCGCGGAGAGAAGCAACGTCGTTGATGCTGATGTCGCGATCTTCTTTGGGATAGAAACCCCAGTCCCGAATGTAAGTGGCTTGAGAGACCACGTAGACGCATTCGTGTGTAGTCCCATCTTTTAGCGTGACCGAGCACGGAAAGTACTTCGAACGGCCGATGACGCTGGGCTCTATCTTTGCGAGCTGCACCCGGAGGTGCGGCGGGAGCGGGGGCCTCAGCTTGGCTTTCGGCCGAAACAGATTTTCACCCTCGTACGGCTTTCCCCTGTAATGAAGCACAGCGGATATTATGCGACATTCACGCTCTGTAGGGTTCAGCGTTCGTCTCTCTTATTCTCAGTTGATTGTATCAGAGCTCGTGCAGCGGCACCCTGAAGGGGTTTGGCACGGCAGACCCGTTCCGCTCGTCGGCGCAGCATGAAAAAGGTCGGGCCGCAAAAACCAGCAGGCTACTTCGGGTGCGGCATGATGTCGAGCAGGAAGTATGCATCTCCGCGGATCACGAAGTAGAAGCGCCAACCACGATTCACCCGGCCTTGCCAAATATGGCGGCTCTCGTCGTATTTTTTCGCTCGCAGGGACGGATGGCGGAGGTCTTGCGCGAGTAGAGCAAGCTGCTTGTCACATCGCCTCTGAACTTGAGGCGGGGCGTCCGCGTAGCTGCGACGGAAGCGCTCCGTGTAGAAAAGCTGCATTCAGGGCTTTCTTGTCTTCCTGCTTTTGTGAAGGGAATGGAGCAGGGCCGACACGGATTGGAAAGGACCATGCACGCGTCCCTCCTGGATGTCGTCAAGACTTTCGGCTAGACGCTTTTCGATGAGGGCTTTCGGAGTCATGACCAGATGGTCTCCCTCAAGCTCGACCTCCAGGTAGTCCCCAGGCGCGAGGCCGAGACGGTCATGAAGCCTCTTGGGAATGACGACTTGGCGGCTTACTCCGATTTTCACAGCCAGACGGATGTCCTTGGATTGTGTTTTCATATATTTGTATTTTATGGATTTCGGCGGGGGAAAACAAGAGGACGATCAGGGGTTAGCTCGAAATTGTCACGGCAGCAGAGTGTTGCATGTTGCCAGCCGCACGGAACCACTAGATGCTTCGCTTCGCTCAGCATGACAGGCATGTGTGGATGCGCGCCGCGGACTTGCGTGATTCCGAAGCTAGGCGGCGGATTTGGAGCCGTGGATGAGGAGAGCGCCGAACTGGCGGAAGGCGCGGAGTTGGGCGACATCGCGGAACCAGCGGCCGGAATACGATTCGGCGGGAGTGGGATCGGGAATGAACTCGTGAGCGACATCGGTGAAACCGGCGTCGCGGAGCATGGCGGCCCATTCCTCGGCGGAATGCAGATGCGCGGGCGTCTTGAACTCGGGGGCCCACTGGTGGCAGTGAGGATTGTCGCGGTAGAAGTTGATCAGAATCCAGGCAGAGCCGCCTTCGCGGAGGACGCGCGCGATCTCGCGCAGGCCGCGCGGCGGATCGGGCCAGTAGTAGGCGGATTCGACCGAAATCGCTTTGGTGAAGAAACTCGGTTCCCAGGGGATTTCGTCGGCGGCGGCGAGAATGCACATCACGTTTTCGGCCTCGGAGAGATTGCGCCGGGCGCGGCGAATCATTTCGTCGGAAACGTCCAGGCCGACGACGCGGCCTTCGGGGACGCGCTCGGCGAGGAGACGCGCGAGCCAACCGGCGCCGCAGCCGACATCGAGGACGTTGTCATCGGGGGCGAGGCGCATGCGATCGAGGACGGGAAGCGTGATGGGGAGGTGGGCCTCCTCCATCTCTTCGCCGCGGCCCTGTTCGGCCCAGCGGTTGAATTCCTCGCGAAGGCGGTCGTTGGCGGAGGGGTCGGATTCGGCGGTCATGGATGCACGTTGCGTGAGATGGCAGATGGCGGCCTCCCGACGAAGTCGGGATAGGGTCCGACCGCCGATACGAAGAGCTCGCGAATTGTGTCGCCCCTCCGGGGCTCGGGCTCGCGTCACACATCCCGTCCTGCTAGATCGTTCCGCCGCGCCTGGCGCGGCGGCTGACAGACGGCAGCATCCAGACCATGTCCCTGTACTCGGGACAGGCAGGGCAGGATCCGGGCGGCGCTACATGCGTCCCGGCCAAAAGCGCCGGGACGCAGGAGGCATGAAGACCGCAATGCTACGCGCTCGCGGCGTCCGGCGCGGCGGCTTCGTCCGCGGACGGGCCGTAGAGCGCGGGGACCGGGACGTCGTTGAGCCGGAAATAGACGCACAACTGCGCGCGATGATGAATCGTATGGTTCAAGATCATGCCGCGAAGAATGGCGATGCGCGGCATGGTGAATATCGGCTTGCCGTTCTGCAGCAACGACCACGGCTGCATCAGTTGCGCATCGGTGGCGAGCTTCAGTGCTTCGCGCGTGGCGGCAACGCCCTTATCGAACAACGCGAGAGCCTCCGCGCGATTCTTCGTCGAGGGCAACTCAATCTGTTTGCCGTTGGGCGCGAAATCGAAGGAATCGGTCGTGAGCGTGTCCGTAGCCCAGCCGGGCATGAAGGCGATGTGATTGGCGAGCCAACCCATCGTGCCGGACTTCGGGTGCGGCTTCCAATCCCACTTGTCGTCGGGGACGCGCTCGAGGGTCCTGCGGGTGTTGGCCATTTCGTGATCGAACTCGGGAAGCATGGATTGCGTGATGCTCATGATGTCTCCTTTCTGGTTTGGGGACCGCGCCACCTTTCGAAGGAGGCAGCGGCGGGCGGACATGTTCGCTTTTCGTTCGCCCTATGTCAAGGCCTAATTTTGTGCTGGCTGGCAGCTGCCAAGAATGTGTCGCCCCTCCGGCCTCGCATGAATTTGCAATGCCTACCTCAGCGGCTAAAGCCGAACGGAAGACGTGCACGATTGTGGCACGACTAAAGTCGTGCCCTGACACCAGACACGAAACATCGCGCACCTTCCGAAACACGGCGCCACCGAACGGGCGTTTACTTCTCCACTTTGGCGAGCAGCTCGACGAATTTCTGCTGTCGCTCGGACTGATCCTGGCCGCCATAAGCTTCGGCGAGCTGCGTGACGTTCATCGAGCAGAATTTCGGGCCGCACATGGAGCAGAACTTCGCTTCCTTGTAGAAATCGTCGGGGAGCGTTTCGTCGTGCATGGCGCGCGCGGTCTGGGGATCGAGAGAGAGTTCGAACTGCTTGTTCCAATCGAAGAGGAAACGCGCGTAGGAGAGGGCGTCGTCGCGATCGCGCGCGCCGGGGCGATGACGGGCGACGTCGGCGGCGTGGGCGGCGATCTTATAGGCGATCACGCCCTGCTTGACGTCCTCGGCGTTGGGCAGGCCGAGGTGCTCCTTGGGCGTGACGTAACAGAGCATGGAAGCGCCGTGCCAGCCGATCATCGCGGCGCCGATGGCGCTGGTGATGTGGTCGTAGCCGGGAGCGATGTCAATGACGAGCGGGCCGAGGGTATAGAACGGGGCCTCGTGGCACAGCTCCATTTCCTTTTTCACCTGCAACTCGATCTGGTCCATCGGGACGTGGCCCGGGCCTTCGATCATCACCTGCACGTCGTACTCCCAGGCTTTTTCGGTGAGCTCGCCGAGCACTTTCAGCTCGGCGAATTGCGCGGCGTCGCTGGCGTCGGCGAGACTGCCGGGGCGAAGTCCGTCACCGAGAGAAAAGCTGACGTCGTGCTTCTTGAAAATTTTGCAGAGGTCGGTGAAGCGCTCGTAGAGGAAATTTTCCTTCTTGTGGGCGTTCATCCATTGCGCCATCAGCGCGCCGCCGCGGCTGACGATGCCCGTGATGCGGTTGCGCACGAGCGGAACGAACTCGCGGAGCACGCCGGCGTGAATCGTCATGTAGTCAACGCCCTGCTCGGCCTGCTCTTCGATGACTTCGAGCATGATTTCCGGCGTGAGGTCCTCGGTGCGCTTAACGCGCGAGATGGCTTCGTAGATCGGGACGGTGCCGATCGGGACGGGCGAGGCGTCAATGATGGCTTTGCGGATCGCGGGGATGTCGCCGCCGGTGGAAAGGTCCATCGCGGTGTCGGCGCCGTAGTGGACCGCGTGGTGCAATTTCTGAAGCTCCTGCGCGATTTCGGAGGTGACGGCGGAATTGCCGATATTGGCGTTGATCTTGCACTTGAACGCGATGCCGATGCCCATGGGCTCGAGGGATTTGTGGTGGATATTGGCGGGAATGATGGCGCGGCCGCGCGCGACTTCGCCGCGGATGAGCTCGGGCTCGAGCTTTTCGCGCTGCGCGACGTAAGCCATCTCCTCGGTGACCACGCCCTGCCGCGCGTAGTGCATCTGCGAAACGTTGCAATCGCCGTTTGCGCTCGCAACCGAGGCAAGTCTCTTATCAATCCAAGCGTCTCTGATTCCCATCGTCTCCCCCCGACGGCACACTCCGGCCACGAAATAAATGCGTCGTACTGCGAGAATACCACAGCGGGCCGGGACATTCGCAACTGGGGGCAAGCGGGCGCAAGGGACGAAACTGTTGTTTTGCGGTCACCGCGCTTCCAGGGAAAGCTTGACGGACGGGAATAGTTCCGATAGCTTTGGCGGAATTCTTCCGGCAATCATCAGAGTTTTGCGGGCCTTCTTCGGAACTTGCTTCGGAACTGGAGGATTGTATGTCGCGCCCCTCATGTCCAGGCAGTTTTGCAGCTGCATTGTCCACCCTCAGGCAGAAGCTCCCCGCTATTGCACTCGCAGCGCTGGCGGTTGCTTTGCTGTCCGGCGTGCCTGCCGCGCCGCAATCCCACACGCAGGTCGAGACGGAGAAAGCGTCGGTAGAAGCCTCCATCACGAGGCGGGATACGAACGACTTCGGCCAGCGCTCGTTTCAGGAACTCGCCACCCTCCAGCCCGGGCAAATCCAGGGGTGGCGAGACTTCGACCCGAAAGGAGACCTGCGCGAAGACGGTGTCATTCAATACAGCACGACGCCAAGCGGCTCCAACGTGAAAACGGAAGAGACGCGGGACTATTTCAGCGACCACGGGACGCTCGAAGAGAGAACGATTTCGGACTGGGATTTGACGGGCAAGCAGATTTCTTTCCGGCTTACGGACTTCAATTATCGCGGCTTTCGGATCAGCGACCACATCACGAAATACGAGACGGAAGGGCACGTCGAGAGCACCTGGAATCCCCGGACGTACAACTGGAAAACGATCACCATTCCTTACAAGCCCGCGACGAGCACGACGGCTACGCCGACTCAGCCGGGGAGCAGTGCGGGAACACAGCCGTCTTGGAATATGCGATCGGATATGAAGATCGGCTTTCTACTACCGCTCGACTACCATCTGGGCGATAAGATTGCGGGCTCACTCTGGAAAGCGGACTACGCGGAAGCGTTCAAGAGCGTTCCCGGACTGTACGAGTACAGCCTCCCGATCAGCACCTATACATTGCCTGACGGAACGCCGAACTGGAGCGGCCTGGAAATTGGGATCAAAGGTTACGGCTACGCTCCCGTGGGATCGGACGGGCGGTTCTCGATGCACATTCCGATGGACTGGAAAGGCCCGCTGCAAATTCAATTTCGGCAACCGGACTATCTGACCGGGAATACACCGTTCACGACAAACTTCCAGATCGGGGACCCAGTGGCGTCGCCAACGTTGCCGACGAGTCTTTTCTCGACACAAGCACAGGCCAAAATCGACTACGAAGCGGCGGATTATCTGGTGGATTTGTGGAACGAGGCGTTCGATCTGGAAGAGGAGTACGACCAGATCCGCGCAAATGGTGAACTTTACTACGGCGAACTTTGGGACGTTGAAGACGACCTCGATGACGTGTATGACGAAATTGACTACGCCACAGACTACCTGCCTACCAGTGTGATTGTTTCGATGGCCCGGGGAATGGCAACAGAGAATCGCGATCTGAATGCGAATCTGCGCACGCAGAACCTCACGCAGGAGCAGGAGACGAAACTTCAGGAATACGACCGCTGGGCCAACTTCCTCGATGGGGAGGCCGACTACTTCAAAGAGGCTGGCTCGTTCATTTCCCGCTACTCGCTCACGCCCTTCTGGGAATCGCCCGTGCAGACGCAGGACAAGTTGGTGGCCCTGCGAGGGCCATTTTACGGCGATCCGTACAACACCGGAATCTACATCGACGGAACGCCCATCCATCCGATTGCGATGACGCCGCAGCTTTCCTATTTCATGCCGACACCGGGCCTCACGGCCGGGGAGCACACCTACGCCATTGACGCTCCCGGCATGCCGGAGACAACGCTGCCGTTTTTTTACATGTGGATGACGATGTGGGCCGACCAACTGAATCTGCACAAGGGGCAACATACGACGTACCACTGCAAGCTTGACCTCAACTTCAACAGCGCGAATAGCTTGTGGAACTCCTCGTCGTCGTCCTCGTTCTTTCCGTCCGACCTGGTGAGTTCGGCAGAGTTGCAGAATTCGCCGATGCCCGGAGCGTCGCGGAAAGGGACTATCACGCTCAGCATTACGAATGGTTCGCCGGGCGTGATCACGATGAAAAACGTATTCGAAACGTTTGATGCGAGCCGGTTTGAGCCGCAGGGCTCCATTCAAGTGGATGGCGGGGTCGGCGCAATTCAGGACGGGAGTTTCAGCATAATTGGGGTCGCGCACGCGTACCTGCAGCCCGTATTAGGACTCGGACTATGGCCGGGGACCACGGCCCCAATCACGTCCACTCCAACCAGCGAACCTCTCTTCCCCAACTATGGTTGGAGCCTGACACCAACTTCGACGGGCGCATCCAGCAATCCGAATTGTCCGACGGGAGGCATGGGGACCACGACAACGGACCCGACCGGAAGTTCGACCGCATCCTCGTCATCCAATTTCAATCTGCCGATCAGCCATTGCATGGGGAGCGCGGCGCTGGATCTCTACACAAAAGCCATCGGCGGCCAATCCACTGCGGAGATCGGAAACCCTCCAACGCAGGACGAGATCGACGCGGCGCGGACGCGCGTGGCGGACGCAACGCAAAAGGCCAAAGACGCGGAAACGAAATTCAACAAGGCGGATGATAAGTGGGCGAAAGCTTGGGTCAACGGGCTTTACCACACGCCCCAAGATGTGCACGACAACTTCTCTAAAGTTTCAGACGAGGAACTGTCTGCCCATGTAGCCTGGGACAAAGCATCCGACGAGCTCATAAAGAACTCCTCAGCGGAAAACAACGCCAAGCTCGAAGCCGCATCGGTTAGGCTCGCCGCCGCGCGTGATGCTTACGATAAAGCAGAAAAAGATGTGCTCGATCATTTCACTCCGGAGGATCGCGCCGCCTACGATGCAGCGACTAACGAGAGGTTGAACGCGGCTATTGACCGTTCCCTGGCGAATGAGGAACTTCGCGACGCCCGCGAAGCGCTGGACAAACTTCCGCCGCCGTCCTGGCTCAAGTATGCGTTTTGAGGCGAGGCACCAGGCAAAGGCGTTTAGGTGGCGCGGCGGAGAGTGTGCAGCGTGATTTCGGGCGGGACGCCGATGCGAACCGGAGCGGCGATCGTGCCCAGGCCGCGATTAACGTAGATCAAGGCGTTCGGCGACGGAGCGCGGCGAGAAGCGGATGCGAGCAGTTCGGCATCGGATGCGCTCGACGGCGCGCCGAGCGGGCGGCGATAGAGTCCGGCGACGTACGGCGTGATGAATTCGGCCGGATTGATGCCACGATCCAGAATTTCCACGCGCACCTGACCGCCGTGCGTGTGGCCCGCAAGCGTCAAATCAATCCCCAACTCCGCAGCGCGCGGAAACGAATTCGGATTGTGCGAGAGAAGAATGTTCGGCATTCCGGGCCGCAGCAACGGCTCGACGCCCTGCAGCATTTGCAGCTTCACTCCGTTCATCGCACGCTGGCGCTGGTAATCCACGCCGATCAGATTGAGCGCCTGGCCATTCCAGCGAAGCTCGGACTGCTCCTGTCGAAGCAGCGTCATGCCGTTGCGGCGAAACAACTCAGCGGCGAGCGCTTCGGCGCCGGCATAAATCTCATGATTGCCGTTGCAACCCCAGATTCCGAGCGGCGCGCGCAGATGGGACAACTCCGCGATGCAGTCTTCAATGGGGTCGCCCGCGCCGGTGAGAAAGTCGCCCGTGACGACGGCGAGATCGGCGTTCAATTCGTTTGCCATGCCGACGGCGCGGCGCACTTGGGCGACGGGCATGAAGCTGCCGATGTGAATGTCGCTCAACTGAACGATGCGCAGCCCGTCGAGAGCAGGCGGCAGGTTCGCGACGGGCAATTCGGCCTCGCGCACTTCGAAGCGCCAGCGCTCGTCCGCGAAACCGTAAGCGAAGCTGAGGAACGGAATCGCGCCCGCGACGAAACTCGCAGTTTGGAAGAAATAGCGGCGCGAAAGGTTGACCGGCTCACGCGCCACGGAGGAACTGCCGGGCTGAGGTCTCCGGCGTCGCGCGAGGAGAGACCGGGCGCGACGCCACAACCACTCGAGCGCGTGCACGGCGCGAATCGCAAAGTAAGCGAGTAAGGAGCTGGTCATCCACAAGCCGACCAACTCGGCCAGCGTGGAGCTCTGTCGCACGAGCCTGTGGCGGCCGAGCAAGCCATTCAAGATGGCGAAGATCATCAGCAACAGACCGAGGACGAGCGCGCCGCGGATGACTCGCCGCAGTAGAGGATTCCGACGATCCGCAAAGCGCTCGGCGCGGCGAAACCAGTAACGCTGCGAGAGGAAGAGCAGCGCGAGGACGAGCCCCATCACCGAGAATTGAAGCAAGATGTATCCGAGCCGAATGAGCAAATGTCGCGCTCCTAATTCCCTCTCAATTTGATTCCACGGCGAGCGCTGGGGTCACAATCTGGCGCGAAGACAATGGTTCGATTTTCACGGCGCGCCCAGCTCGGCCAAGAGAGCCTGGAGTTTCCCGGGATCGCTCACGGGCGGCTGGCACGACGTTCCGGAGCACACCAGGGCCTGCGCAACATCGGCGCGGAGATGCGGAATTGTTTCCGCGAGCGCCGGAGCAAGCGCGCCGGCGGCTGCGCGCTCGGGCGTGACGCGCAACACGGCTTTGCCGAAACGATAGCCCGCGGCGGCCGTTTCTTCGAGGCGCTTGGCAGCGGGATCGCCTGCGCGACCGGTGATGACGACTTGCTGCCCGTGGCGAGTATGCAGCAAGAGGGCCAATCCATAGGTCGCCGCATGCAGGCCGTACTCAGGCGCGATTTTGGCAAAGCACTCGAGAGTCTTTTGCGCCGCCTCGCGATAACGGGCATCACTCGTGTATTCGTGGAGGCGATCGAGAACGATTGCGGCCGCAGAATTCGCGGCGGGAGTCGGCGAATCCTGCAGGGGTTTCCGCCGGATGTCGAGTCCGCCGAGGGGCGCGGCGCCGGCCGGGCGATCGAAGAATCCTCCCGCAGCGGAATCGGCGTATTGCGCGATGAAAAAGTCGGCGGCGCGCCGGGCGGCGTCGAAATAGCGGGGGTCGAGCGTGGCCTCGTAAGCATCGAGGAGGGCTGTCGCAGCGAAGACCTGATCGTCGAGCGTTCCATCGAGCCACTCGCCGCCGATCCTGTGGGCGAAGCCGAGCGCGTCGTTCCAAGCTTCGCGCAGCATGCGGTCGAGGGTGCGCAAGGCGAATTCGCGGCAGCCCGCGCCCAAGTCGTCCCGCAGGACGCGCGCGGCTTCGAGGTAGGCCGAACAGAACATCGCGTTCCACGAAACGTAGTGCGTGCGATCCACGAAGGGTTCCGGGCGCTCGAGCCGCGCGGCCAGCATCTTGGGCTTGAGGGAATCCAGCAACTCGACCACTTGCGATTCGGGCAGGGCCATCGCTCCGGAAATTTCGGGGACCTCGCTCGCGATGCAAAGCGTATTTTTCGCGGGATTGTGATGCATCTGGCCCCGCTCTTCGACCCCGTAGCGCAACTCCGCGGCGCGCGCTTCTTCCGGAGTCAAAACGGCGGCCAACTCGGCGAGCGACCAGGTGAAGTAGTCACCATCGTCGTCGAGCGATTGGTCGGCGTCCTGACTAGCATAAAAGCCTCCGCGCTCGCGATCGGAGAGCACGGCGTTGACCCAGCCGATGATGGTTTCGGCGGTCCGGCGAAACAGCGGAACTCCGGTGACTTGCCAGGCGTGCAGGTAATTCTTCAACAGCTCGGAATTGTCGTAGGACATTTTCTCGAAGTGGGGCACGCGCCAGTACTCGTCAACGGAGTAGCGGTGAAATCCCCCGGCGAGCTGATCGTACACGCCGCCGCGCGCCATGCGCTCGAGCGTGATTTGCGCGACCGTGAGCAAGTGCGGTCCGCCTTCGGCCGCGAACTGGCACTGGTCGAGCAGCAGATCCATCGCCTGCGCGTGGGGGAACTTCGGCGCGCGGCTGAATCCGCCGTTGCGGAAATCGAAGTGCTGCGCGATCGAGTCCACCAAGCGTTCAAGGGCGCCCGCTTCGAGCGTCCCCGCCGCGCCTTCGAAACTTTCCGCCTGCGCGACGGCGCCGGCGAGCGCGACGGCCGCCTGCTCGACATCCGCGCGGCGGCTGCGATACGCCTCGGCCATGGCGACGAGGACGCGGCGAAAACTGGGGCGGCCCATGCCGTCTTCGGGCGGGAAATACGTGCCGCCAAAAAACGGCCGGCCGTCGGGAAGGAGGAACCCGGTGAGCGGCCAACCGCCCTGTCCCGAGACGGCGCTAACGGCGGATTGGTAGCGGGAATCCACGTCGGGACGCTCATCCCGATCCACCTTGACGGGGACGAAGAGTTGGTTGATCAAGGCGGCGGTTTCGGGATTCTCGTAGCTCTCGCGATCAATGACGTGGCACCAGTGGCACCAGACGGCGCCGATATCGAGCAGGATGGGCTTGTCTTCGGCGCAGGCGCGGGCAAAGGCTTCCTCGCCCCATTCGTACCACTCGACGGGCTGGTGCGCGGCCGAGCGCAGGTAGGGACTGGGGGCGCGCGCAAGTCTGCTTTCCGTTTGCGTCAATGAAAATCCTCTCTCTCGAGCTGCGCGGTGAGCTCTGCGCAGGAGTACCGCGGCAAATCACTGAATGGGATTGCTGGGCCCGGTGTCGTTGGGATCGATGGGCTTGCGGCCCGCAAAGCCTTCGTCCTGCCTATGCCAGAAGCGGATGCGCTCTTCCCCCAACCGCCAGCAAAGATAGACGTCTTCGTTGTTCATGCGAGCCGGAAAGTCCACCAGGCCCTTTTCGAGGTCTTTCACGATGCAACCGGTAGACTGAATTTTCTCAATCGCCTCGCGAATGTTCTCGGCCACACGGTCGTGCTCGGCGCGGACGAGGGCGAGGCTTTCGTGCGGAATCGTGATGCCGCCCATCAGAAGGATTCGCTGCGCCACTTGGCCGAGAGTGTCATCGAGTTCGCCCAGTTTCCCCATCAGCTCGACAGCCTCGGCGAGCGTCGGCTCAAGTTCGCGCCGGGCGCGCTCAGCAGCGCTTAGGGTGAATCTTCTTGGTTCCTGTTCTTCGCCAGCCATGGAATCCCACGCTTTGCTGCAAAGCACGATAAATCCGCAGCTCCTGATGAGCCTCATTCTCGCGCATCGGAGCGCTCTTTACTATAGATGCGCGAGCGGCCACTTCGGCGCGGCGCCAGTGGAGATTGTGGTACAGTTTCGAGCCGATGCGCATCTTCGTTCTCGGGGCCGGCTCAACGGGCTCGCTGCTGGCTCATCTCATCGAGCGACAAGGACACCGCGTAACCTGCGGCGACCGCGACCCGGAACGCGCGCGACGCTTCTTGGGCAAGCGCAGTTCGATTCCAGTGGTTGAGGTAAATGCGCGGAACCTCTGGGGCATCGTGCGCGCCGCGCGGGGCTCGCACCTGCTGGTCAACGCCACAGCCGCCGTCTTCAACGAGATTGCCTTGCGGGCGGCACTGCGCCTGCGCGCGCACTACCTGGATCTCGACGCCCACCTGACGCGTAATCCGTTCCGGCCCGAACAGCTTCGCTACGACCGGCGGTTCGCCGAAAAGAACCGCTGCGCCGTGATAACGGCGGGCGCGTCGCCCGGCCTGACGAATCTGCTGACGGCGCGCGCCGTCGAGATGATGGACTCGGTCGAAACTATCCACATCCGCCTGTACGAGAGCATCGAAAGCGACGATCCCGTGTCGCAATGGTCGGCAGACGTATCGTTCGACGAGGCGGTCTCGCGGCCGCGGATCGTGCGCGACGGCCACTTCCGCTTCGGGCAGCGCTTCGGCGAACCGGAGACGTTCCGGTTCCCGGCGCCGATCGGCGAAACGCGGGTGGTCCTGGCGGCGCAGGACGAAGTGTGCATCGTGCCGCACTACGTTCCGGTGCGCGAAATGGACGCCAAGATCGGCGGGAACGAAATCGACCGGCTCAGGCGGTGGTACCGCCAGGGCAAGCTCACACGCTCGCGCGGGCTAGTGACTTCCCGCTTTCCCAAGACGCCGACGCCGCGGCAGGTGGCGCGGCTGATCCGGCGCGGCGATCTGCGGAACGCGCGTTTCGCCGCGGCGGTGGTCGTGCGAGGCGTGAAAAACGAGCAACCGATCGAGGTCCGCTGGGACGCTAGCTTCCCCACTCTCTACCAGCTTCGGCTGCGCGGCTTGCACGCCACGCCGATCGCCTACGCGACGGCGAATGTCGCGTCGCTTTTCATCAAGCATTTTCCGCGGGAGATGAACGGCGTGCATCCTCCCGGCGGGCTGCCCGGGGAAGTTCGCCAAGCGATCCTCGCAGATGCGCGGGCGCGCGGGATCGGCTTGAAGATGAAGGTGACCCGGCTGAAGAAATCGGAAGACGAAGAAGAGATCTAGGTGGAATTCTATATCACTGCCAACTGGCTGCGCCTCGCCATCAGCAGGGAACCACTAGATTCTTCGCTGCGCTGCGCGGCAAAGACCGCCGCGCAAATCGCTTCGCTCAGAATGACAGTTGGTCGCTTGGAGAGCTAGGCCTCGCCTCTCTATCGGTGAGGTGAAGGGGTTGTCGCGTACAATCCAAGTTCATGCCCTGCGGGTCGCCACCACGAAAACCAGACGATTCCACGGCTCCAAACATTGAGAGAAATGAGGGTTAGTCGGTTTCCTTCGTCAGCATGATCGGGACGCCAATTTTGCCCGCGTAGTGAGGGCGGAAACGATCGAAATTGTAGAGATGGTCGACATCGACCTTGCGGGGGCCGAGCTTCGGATCGGGGAGCGCGGTGTGGCTGTACTTGCCGTCGCGGATTCCGACCAGCCGCCCAAAAGTGCCCTCACGGAGAAGATCCACGGCGACGCTCGCGAAGGTGATGGAGATCATGTGGTCGAATGAATCGGCTTCGCCGCTGCGCAAATCGTAAGTGAGATCGCTGGTGATCGTTTCCTCGCCCGCGCGGCGCTTGATCTCCTCGGATAGGGCCTGCCCGACGTCCACTTTCTTGCGGTGACCGAAGGCATCGGCCTCGCCGTATTCACTGACCGAACCGCCCTTCCACATCGCGCCTTCGGAAGCGATCACAAACGAGTAGCGGCTGGGATTCTTGCGCTTGTCCTCGGCGAGAATATCCACGAGCCGTGGCAGATCGAATTCAGCTTCCGGAATGACGCAGCGCCCGGAAGTGACGTAAGCGGTGAAGAGCGCCGTAAAGCCGGCGTCGCGACCGAAAATACGAAACACGCCAATGCGCTCGTGCGAGCCGAGCGTGGTGCGCTGGCGCGTGATGATGTCTCTGGCGCGGGTAATGGCGGTCGAAAAGCCGATGCAGTATTCGGTGCCGCGGACGTCGTTGTCCATCGTCTTGGGAATGCCGATGACTTGGAAGCCTTTCGAGTCCAGGATTTTCGCAAAGCTGAGCGTGTCGTCGCCACCGATCGCGATGAGCGATTCGACGCCGAGGCGTTGCAGATTCTCGAGCACGACGGGAGTGAAATCGTAGCTTTCGGGGCCGGTCTGCATGGCCTTGAGCCGGTCCGCGGGAAAATCGCGCGGAAGGCCCTTCTGCTTCATTTTCGCGGGGTTCGTCCGCGACGTGTGCAGGACGGTGCCACCGGTGCGGTCAATGCCGCGTGTGTTGATGCGATCGAGCGGGCGGACGTACTCGGGGTCGAGTTCGGGGCCGGGCCGCATGTGGGTCAAGCCTTCCCACCCGCGCCGGATGCCGAGGACTTCAAAGCCGCTGTCCGTAGTCTGGTAAACCACGCTCTTGATGACGGAGTTTAGGCCGGGGACGTCTCCGCCGCCGGTGAGAATCGCGATGCGTTTTGGTTGAGTCATAGCGGAAAGATTTTAGCAAACGGACGCAGTCACTGCACCCTGAAGATTCGTTCAGGGTGAGGCCGGGAGGTCAGGGCGCGCCGTCCGGCCCGGAAGGTGAATGGGAAATGCCGCCGCCCCACGGCGTACCGAGGATCTGGACTTGAACGGCGCCTTCGCGAGGCCCATCCGGCTCGGCGAGAATCACGGATTGCGCGAGTTATCTGCGGCGGGCGGCCCGCGGAATGAAGGTGAAAGCGTAAAGCGGGAAAACGTCGCGGAAAATCTTCGCGACTTCGCCTGCGAATTTCGGGCGCGACACTGCGGCGGGAGTCATCTTGCGGCGGACGACCCAGCCTTTCAGGTTGTTCCACTCTTCGGCTGTGACGGGCCAGCCGGTGTGTTTGGTCCACTCGCGCTTTTCCATCGAGTACCAGTAGCTTTCGAAGCGGCGGCCGAGGCGGCGCTTCTGCTGCAAAATCCATTTCGGTTTCGCGAGTTCGCCGGGAGGCAAAAGAGGCGCGGGCGATTTGGTCTCGAAATCAGAATAGATGCGGAAGCCCACCGTGACAACCTCGGGCGTGACGCCGACGTAGAGCTGGCCTCCGTCCCAGCCGCCCTGCGGACGGCCGGGGAACATCAAATACATCTGCGTGCGATAGGGAGTCTTGTCCTTGGAAAAGCGGATGTCGCGATTGATGCGGCTGAAATTCGAGCCGGTGCGGCCCGAGATGTCGAATTCAGGATGGAGCGCGAGTGCGACGGGCGCGAGGGCGTTGAGCAGCGCGCGAAACGGCTCGACCACAACGGAGCGGTAACGATCGCGATGAGCGTCCATCCACTCCTTGCGATTGTTGCGGCCGAGTTCCTTGAAGAATCGAATCGTATCCGGTGTGAAGATCGCGCTCGGCTTTGCTTTCGATTTGGCCATGGTCGCCTCCGCTCATCATCAGATAACACGTTTCACCGTGCGCGGCAACGAGCGGTGGGGTTGCCAAAAGTAAAATATTTGCGCGTGTCGGGCGGTTGGATTAATGTACGCGCATGTCCAACCCACAAGATGAGATTGACGCACTCAAAGCCCAATTTGCGGCGCTTACGCGACGCGTCTATCAATTAGAGCAGAGGGCCGGCGCCGGTGCCGAAACGCCCCGACAAGGGATTTCCCAGGCGCAAGGGCAAGCGGCTGCCGCTCCACCTGCGGGAACAATGCCTCCTCCCATGCAAGGACAGCCCGGCGGTTGGCCCCCGCCGCCAGGGCAAATTCGGCCACCTCAACCGCAGTTACTGCAAGTTCCACCCCACGCGAAAGAGGATGCGAACCTCGAAAAAAAGATCGGGCAATACTGGCTGAACCGGATCGGAATCGTCGCACTCCTGGTCGGTGTCTCTTATTTCCTGAAATACGCGTTCGAGAACAATTGGATCGGCCCCGGCGGCCGGATTGCGATCGGCTTGCTGGCGGGAATCGGATTGATTCTTTGGAGCGAGCGGTTCCGCAGCCGCGGCCACAAACCATTTTCCTATTCGTTGAAAGCGGTCGGAATCGGCACGCTCTATTTGTCGCTTTGGGGCGCATTCCAGCTGTACCACCTGATACCGGCGTCGGCCGCATTCTTAGCGATGGCGGTCGTGACAGCAGCCACGATCGCGCTGGCATTGACGCAGGATGCGGAATTATTGGCGAGCTTTGCGATAGTTGGCGGCTTCGCCACTCCGGTACTGCTCTCCACGGGTCAGAACCATGAGATCGTGCTGTTCTCCTACGTTTGTCTGCTGGACCTCGCGATCCTAGCAATGGCCGCTGCGAAACCCTGGCGGCGCCTGTTGTGGGGAAGTTTTGCAGGAACCATTTTTTTGTACACAGGATGGTACGTTCAGTATTACTCGGACGCACAGCGCACGGTCACGATTCTCTTTGCGGCGTTGTTTGCCGCAATTTTTGCGGCGATTCCCCTGGCGACGCGGCACGACCGCTCCACGCAGTTCGGAGGACCATCCGTCACACTGACTCTTCTTCCGCTGCTGAACGCAGCTATTTTTTTCCTTGCGCTTTTGGGCATGTATGCGCAGGAAAAGGTCACGCTCACTTGGTACGCTCTGGCGTTGGCGGGGGCATATCTGGGAATCGGCAACGCGTTCAAATGGCGCTTCCCCGGTCAGGACACACGGTTCGCCAGCCTGCTGCACGTGTCCATCGCTATCGGGTTCATCACGATCGCCATTCCTCTGAAGCTGAACGCGCAGTGGATCACCATCGGGTGGCTGATCGAGTCCGCGGTGCTCTTGTGGATTTCCGTGAGGACGAAGGTTGATTTCCTGCGCTATCTGGCGGCGACAGCCCTGGTGATGGGGATCTTCCGGCTGCTTGTCGTGGACCAGTTTCAGACGGAAACGCTGGTGTTCAACGCGCGATTTGCCACGTACGCAGTGGCGATTGCAGTGCTCGGCGGAATCGTAAAATTCGGCAAGCCGCACGCTTCGCAGAACGAGATGCCGGTCCTCTATGCGGCGCAAGTCGCTCTGAATGTTCTGGCGCTGATTGCGCTGACGCTGGAGGCCTCGGACTATTTCAACCGCCAGTTGGCGGCATCCTATCGACTTGGGGCGGGCTACGCAGGCTACGCGCATTTCCGGCTTGCGCATGACTTCAGCTACTCGGCAATCTGGCTAATCTACGGCGCGGCTCTGATGGCCATCGGATTCTGGAAGAGGTCTGCCTTCAACCGATGGGAGTCGCTGGTGCTGATCGCAGTGACGATTCTGAAGGTGTTTCTCTACGACGTGTCGGTCCTTCAACAAGGGTATCGCATCCTGAGTTTCGTCGCGCTGGGCGCGGTGTTGCTGGCAATTTCATTTATTTACCAGCGCGACTGGCTGAAGCTTTCTTCGCGTTCGTCTGAAGAAAAGCCAGAGGAGAACAAATGAAAGCGGCCCTTGGATTGTTGGCGGCGCTTCTGGCGGCCGGCTCTTCGATCTCTTACTTCAAATACGAACGACAGGCGCAGACGGCGAATTCCGGCGGGCAGCACTATGCCGTCGTGGACGAAACGCTCTGGAAACATGCCCGGCCTGATTTGAGCGACCTGAGATTGTTTTCGAACGGCCAGGAAATTCCGTACAGCCTGGAGATCGAGCGGGGCGGCTCCGAAACCGAGCAGAAGGAATTCCGGGTGCTCCAACCCGCCACGGTGGGAGGGAAAACACAATTTCTCCTGGATATGTCCGCGGTGCCCGAGTACGACCGCATTGAATTGAAGCTGGCGACGGTGAACTTTGTGGCGCATGCCCGCGTGGAAGGTCAGGACGACCCGCACGGCGCCAGTTGGGCATTTCTCGGCACAACCACTCTCTACGATTTGTCCAACGAGAACCTGGGCCACAACAGCACGCTTCACGTTCCCCTCGCGACGTACAAATACTTGCGCGTGACCATCGACAGTTCGGTGAAGCCCTCGGACGTGGAGAGCGGGACCGCGGGGATCACCCGCTCGCAAAAAGCCGTATGGCGGACCGTGAACAGCGCCCCAAAGCAAGAGCAGCAGGGAAAAGACACGGTCTTCACATTCTCCGTTCCTGAAAATGTTCCGGTGGAGCAAGTGGTCTTTGCGATCGATCCGGCCCAGCCCAATTTTCGCCGCGATATGGAAGTTCTAGGAGACAACGGACAATCGGTTGGGTCGGGCGAGATCAGCCGGATTCACATGCTGCGGAGCGGGGGGAAAATCGACGTCGAGCAAACATCAATCGAGATCGACGCAGCGGGCCAGACGAACCTGAAGATGCTCATCCACAACGGCGACGACCAGCCGCTGAAAATCACCGGTGCAAGCCTGCAGCAGTATGAGCGGCGAATTTATTTCGATTCAGCTTCCGGGATGCCGCACACACTCTATTACGGGGACGATCAACTCGGCGCACCCGTATATGACTACGCGAAATTGTTCCAGAAGGATGCGAGCGCGAGCCAAGTGCAACTCGGCGCCGAAGAGGCAAACGCTGCCTATACGGGGCGTCCGGATGAAAGACCGTGGTCGGAACGCCATCCGGCCGTGCTCTGGGCGGCAATTATTGCGGCGGTGCTGATATTGGGCGGCCTCGCGCTCAAGTCAATGCGCGGCACATCCGCATAAGGCGTCGGCGCGCCGGGAACGTACGAGAGGTATCAGGGGAGCGGCGGAGGCGGGATGACGTAGTCGTCGCCCGTGCGCGCGAGCAACAATTCGCGGCGATGCTTCAGTAACGCGAGTTGGTCCGTAAGCTGCTTGAATTCCTGCTTTTCCTCGGCGGATAGATCGCGGCCCGGCTGCGACAAATCGTCCAGGCGCGCCTGGATGCGCGGAATTTCGCGATCGATGAAAACGGGATGGATGAAGATGACTTTGTCGAACCCGCTGCGCACGCGCAGGCGATTGTTCTCGCCCCAAGCGGGGATGATGCCGACGTCGGCCAGCTCGAATTGAATTCCGGCAGGGCCATAATCCTTCTTCACGACCGAAAATCTTGCCACCATCTCATCGCGCGGATCCCCGGTCTTGTCCGGCATCATGCCGCCGACGTACGAAGCGGACTGATTCGAAAGGAAATTTCCAAGCGAATAGAAAATGACCGTTTTGCGGTGATCCTGCGTGAGATAGGTCTCGATCGGCTGCAGGACATGCGGGTGATGGCCGATCACGGCGCCGGCCCCGGCCTCGAGCATCTTGTGCGCCATGTCCACATCTTCGGGACGCGGAGTGGGCGAATACTCGATGCCCCAGTGAATGGAGACCAGCAGAAAATCGCATTGGGCGCGCGCGGCTTTGACGGCCGCGAGGACACCGGCCTCGTCGAGGCCCGGAGCGCCATTCGATTCGCCTGGATAAGGGAAAAACGCAACGTGCGGCTCGGAATCCTTTTCGGGATTGCGATTGCCGTTGAGCCAGCGCGTCATGCCGAGCCAGCCCACTTTGATCCCGTCTTTTTCGAGGACGACCGGCTTCCATGCAGCATCCGCAGTGGCGCCGGAGCCGACGAAAAGAAGGCCCTGCTCCTGGAGGTGATCGAGCGTCTCGTTGAAACCCATGTGGCCCTGATCGAAGACGTGATTGTTCGCGAAGGAAACGATTTTGACGCCATTCGCCTTCAATGCTTCGAGCAACGCGATCGACGCGTTGAACATGAACGCCTTTGTGCCGAGCGAATGATTGGGCGCCACGGGCGTTTCGAGATTCACGAATCCGTAATCGGCCTGGCGGAAAACATCGGCGACTCCGGCGAAAAGCGCGTCCCAACCGTCATGGTCGGTGGAGGCGGCGGGCTCCGAGGCGGAAGTCGCGGGCGCGCCCGAGGCGGTGGCAAGCTGGGCGGCAGTGTTCTCGGCATTCTTCTCGGCGGCTGTCGCAGATTCCACGACGGCTTGATGCGGAATCACGTCGCCGGCGATGACGAAATTGATCCGGCCCAATTCCTGCGGATACGTCACTCGCGCGGGATTGCTGCCGTGCACGCGTCCGGCGGGCAGCATGAGAACGGAGAGCGCGCAGAAAAACGCGAGCGCCAGTGCGTAGCGAGCGACAAGCGGTTTTCTTTGCGCGCGAGATGAGATCATGCCAGGTCTCGTTTGATTCGAGAAAAACTCATGGAGAGAGCGCATGAGATTCGCGCTGCGCTAGTGGCGGCCGCAGCCGCCCGCGCCGCAGCCACAGGAGCGCGCGGGATACGCCGCTTCGGCGGACTTGCCGTTGCCGCCGGACGGCTTGCCTGTCGAAGCAGGCGCGGCGAAGACGGAGAATTGCAGCGCGTGGCGTTTGCTGCCACAAGAAGGACACGCGACGCGTTCCCCCGAACGCAGCACGAGGTGCTCGAAGCGCGTCTTACATTCCTCGCAAACGTATTCGTAAATGGGCATCGAAGCCGGCCGTCGCCGCTCACTTCATTTTCGCGAAGAAACGCTGCACACGCAAGGGCGCCGCAATCGAGTCGTTACCCCGCTTCAGGACGGCAGACGGATGAGGCGCGCCTCGGTGAGGGCGCCGATTTCACGCAAGGGCGCGAGAATCGAGTCCGGCACTTCGCCGTCGAGACGCACGAGCGAAATCGCTTCGGCTTCGGGGACCGGGGCGCGGCGGCCCAAGGCGTACGTGGCGATGTTCATGTTGAGCGAGCCGAGCAGCGTGCCGACCTTGCCGATGGCGCCGGGAACGTCGCGATTGCGGATGAGCAAAAGCGTGCCTTCGAGCGGGGCTTCGAGCGCCATGCCGTCCACGCGAAGGACGCGCGGAGAAGTGCCCTCGAGGACCGTCCCCTCGACCGAGAACGAATCCTTACCTAACTCGCTCGAAGCGCGCGAGGTGCTCGCGTCGCCTGTGACTTCGATCGTGTCCGGAAAGCCGTGCTCGCGCCGGCCCGCGCGCTCTTCGACGACGAGGCCGCGCGACGACGCGATGGATTCGGCATTGACGAGATTTGCTTTTTCGGCGAGCGCCGCATTGAGCACGCCCGCAAGCACGGCGCTGCGCAGAACGCGCGTCCCCAGTTCGGCGGGCTCGCCGGCGTAGGCGATGTGAACGCGCTCGAGGCGCGTGCCGCGACCGGCAATCACCTGCGCGACCATCGAGCCGAGCCGCTCGGCAAGCGCGAGATACGGCTGCATGCGGCGATACTGCTCGGCCGAAAGCGACGGCAGATTGACGGCGTTGCGAACAATGCCGCCGGCCAGATAATCGCGCACTTGCTGCGCGATGAGCGTGCCGACCTCTTCCTGCGCTTCCACGGTCGAGCCGCCGACGTGCGGCGTGGCCACGACATTCGGGAGCGCGACCAGCGGCGAATCCTTGGGCGGTTCCACGGTGAAAACGTCGAGCCCGGCCCCGCCGAGTTGACCGGAGCGCAGTGCCTCGACGAGCGCGGCTTCGTCCACCAACTCGCCGCGCGCGGTGTTCACCAAACGCGCGCCCTTCTTCATCTTCGAGAGCGTTTGCGCGTTGATGATGCGCGCGGTCTCCGGCACGAGCGCCGTGTGCAGCGAGATGTAATCGGACTGCGCGAACAGATCGTCGAGCGGAACCAGCGACACGCCGGCTTCGCGCGCGGCCGATTCGGTCAGATAAGGATCGTAGGCGAGCACTTTCATTTCGAGGGCGCGCGTGCGCCGCGCCACTTCGCTGCCGACGCGGCCCATGCCGATCAGGCCAAGCGTCTTGCCGCGCAGCTCGTTGCCGATGCCTTTGGATTTTTCCCAGCGGCCCGCGTGCATGGCGGCATCCAGCATTGGGATGCGCCGTGCAAGCGCAAGCAGCAGCGCCACCGTGTGCTCGGCGACGCTGGGGGCGTTGCCTCCGGGCGTGTTCATCACGAGAACGCCGCGGCGCGTGGCGGCGGCGAGATCCACGTTGTCCACGCCGACGCCCGCGCGGCCGATGACCAGCAACTTCGGCGCGCGCTCGAGCAACTCGGCGGTGACGCGCGTGGCGCTGCGGACGACGAGCGCTTCGGCCGTGGCCAGTTCGGCGTCGAGCGTCTCTTTGGCCGTGCGGACGACTTCCCAGCCGGGCTCGCGCAACAGTTCGATTCCACGTTCACTAATTGGGTCTGCGACGATGATCTTCATAGGTTCCAAGAGGGTAGACAAGCGCGCGCGGGCTGTCAATTCACATCCCAGACCTTTTTTTGCGTGGAGCCGTGGCGCCAACGACCTCGCTGCGTGTGTTATAGTTCTCGCGCGCGAACATGGCCTTGATCGAACGCATCTCGAAAGACCTCACCGAAGCGATGAAATCGAAGGACGAATTGCGCTTGAGTGTCCTGCGAATGGTGAAAACCGCGCTCAAGAACAAAGAGATCGAAAAGATCCGCCCGCTCGACGACGCGGAATCCCTGCAGGTGCTGCAAACGCTGGTGAAACAGCGGCGCGAGTCGGTGGAGCAATTCGGGCGCGGCGGCCGGCAGGACCTGGTGGACAAGGAAACGAAGGAGATCGCCATCATAGAAAAGTACCTGCCCGCCGGGGCGACCGACGCGGAGATGAACGCCGCGATCGAAGCGGCCGTCACCGAAACCGGAGCCAACTCGCCGAAACAGATGGGTGCGGTGATCAAGGCGGCGCGTGCGCGGCTGGAAGGCAAGACCGTGGACGGCAAAGTGCTGTCCGATCGAGTGCGTGAGCGTTTATCAAAGATGGGCTGAGGCGAGCGCGCAACCCCCCTTTCAGATATTCTCCGAACAACCCAGCAGAGATTTCGAGCGGCGTCCCGCTTCAAACGCGGCATTTTGCTTGGCACTACGGCCGCGGGCGGCAGTATGCTGAGGACGTGCCGCTCCCCGAAACAATTTCCGTCCGATATTCCGATGAGGAAGCGGGCTACGTCAGTCTGCGGCCGATCATGCGGCAGACGTTCGGCATGCGGGAACTGCTCGACATGGTGCTGCGCGTCACCGGCAAGGACGCGGCGCGCGTCCGGCAAATCCTTCGCTCGGGGACAATTGCCTATCACTATCATCGTTATTGGTGGGCCGGTTTTGAACCGGGAGAAATCGAACTGGCCGAGGCACTCGCGGATTTTCCGGACGCCGATCCCACGCGAGCGTTTCGCGCAGGCGAATGCGTCGCAGTCGTGTTCGAGTCAGGCGGCGTGGCGGCCAGGGAGATCACCAGGATCGAGCGCGCTGCGGCTTCGCGGCGGCGCTGGCTCCGGCCGCGCAGCTTGTGGGACTGCTTGTTAGCGCCGGCTCTGGCGACCGCACCGGCGTATCACGGCTATTCGTATGAATGGAGCGCCGATGCCTTTCGCCGCGAGGTCAGCGCGGAGGAAGCCGGTAAGCTGGAAGCGGAGGCGGAACGGCTGGCCCCGCGCGCGCTGCGGCGTTCCTTGCGGGGACTGTCGGCGGCGCGCCGCGCGCTCTTCATTTGCCCGAGAAGCAATTCGTGAAAAGCCGCGGGGAATTTTCTGGGAAGCGCTGCGCCATCGAGCTGCATCACCCTTAATTGGCCGCGCGCTTCAGGACTGCGCTGTTGTTTTCGTCTTTAGCGACCTCTTCGTAGAATTTCTTCAGATCGGCCAGCCGTTCCGTCGGCACGACCACGCTTTTGACCTGATACATGCGCGTGTAATGCAAGACCTTGCCATCCGACTCCACTTTGCTCGTATAGCTGGCAAACGGATAGTCTGCGTTCAACGGAGGCGGCAACTCGTCCACGACGTAGCCCGGTGGAATCACTATCTCGAATGAGTCCGAAATGGCCTCTGTAGCGCGGAGATCGACAGGATACTTTCGAGGCTTCGTCTCGTCTTCCAAAACCATATTCCCGGCCTCGCCCATTATGCGCGGTCGCACAAGCAGCAAATTGCCCACACTCTGGGCGTAATTCTGCGCGGTGAACTGGTAATCCAGAATCAAGTTCCCGTCTTTGTCGTCCAAATTTTGGGCGCTGGAACTAATGAGAACACTCCCAGGCACGAACCGCGACAGAAAGCTTTCGAGCACCGTGTCCAGCGAGTTGGCTGAGGTGGCATCGTGAATCTGTTCCCGACGCACAGTTGCCGGGTTTCCCCACCGGATCTCGCGCACTGCGCCCCGGAGAGAACCGTCCGAACCAAGCGCAAACCGTGCCTCGCGAATCTGCCGGTTGGTCGTCGGGGGGAGCAACGGCAATTCCACTAACTCGCCGCCGTCGTCGGTTACCAACATGCCGTAGTTGGCCTGCAGGTACCAGGGAAGATACCCGAGTGGAACGTTTTCGTTCGTTGGGTCAAAGAAGAGAAGCGTTCCGAGCTTTGGGTGTTGGTAGGTGGCATAAAGCCCTTGGGTTGGGATGCCGGCTGGCAAGCGAATCGCAAGGATCGCGTGGTCAAAACCATCCCAAGGAGCATCGTCCGGGCCGACGACTCCTCTCTCGTGGTTGATAATCACATAGTAGGAATCGACGCCAATGTCCTTCAGCATCGTGCTCATTAGCGTCGCTTTGTCCTTGCAATCCCCATAGCGATTGGCAAAAATCCATGAGGCAGGATGTGGCTGGTAGCCTCCAACGCCAATTTCGATTGCAAAGTAGCGGATCTGGCTCTGCATCCAGTCCGAGATCGCACGCATCTTGTCAAGTTGGGTGGGGGCCTGAGCCGTAAGCTCACGCACCTTCGCGGCGATGTCCGGAGAATCGTCGCGTCGCCCGACCAGGAGACGATCGTACCAGAGGCCGAACTGCTTCCATGAATCGAGCGTCTTCTGACGGATGGCGAGGTCGGAGGGAAAGAAATCTACAACCGCCCGGCCCTCGACGGATTCCTCCGGGGGCATATCCGGTTCCGTGACCACGGCAGGGATGTCACGCAACTCCCAATGCCATTGATTTGGTCCGTCCTGTTGCTCCGGAATCTCATCGTGGTGCATCCATCGAACCTTGTATTCCCATCCGGCTGGAAGCTGCAGCGTGAATCGTGAATCGCGGACGGGGTCGTCGCGCTGAAAGTCCCACCCCTCCTGCAGGAGATCAGGTTTCAAGCGCTTTTCGAACTCGAAACCCACAATGCTGCCCGGATCGGGTGCCGGGACCTTCAAGACCTTGATGCGCTCGTCTTCGTAGCCGACCCCTTCCATGATCAAACCGTGCTCAACGGCGTCCTTTTCTCCGACCTGAAAGATTTGACCATTCGAGGACAAGCACCAGCCGTTGAGGCTGAGAATTTTGGACCGGTTGTCGAAACCGGTGATGAGAGTCCCGCGGCTGCGCCCACCACTTCGCAGAATCTTGTAGGCAATGCGAATATGTTCCACGATGTTGCCATCGGGCTCGACGGAATCGGTCTCGTCACGGAGCAAAACGACGGCGTCCGTTTCATCTGGATACTTGGGCAGGGATACGCCAGCGAGGGAGTGAAGCCAGTCCGGCACGTCGGGATTGCGCGCCGGGGCCCCGCGGCCCGTTGCGACCGCCACGAGAAGAAATACCGCCGCAAGGAGAGCAGTGGCTAATCTGCGCTCACTGGGTCTCAAGAACAACTTGTTGTGTATCATCGGAGCGCACCTTTTCGAAGAAACTCCGGATATCGGTGTAATACTGAACGTCGTAATAGATTCCACTCTCACTGATCTGCCTCACGAAATGGAGCGCGGCGGGCTGCTTTTCGCAGGAGAGGTGATAGATCCCGAACGGGGTGGTTAGGTCCACAGGCGCCGCGGAATCCTCCATTTTCATCTGCAGGGGGAGCGTGAGCGTGACTTCGTCCTTCAGTTCCCAGGGATTAGCGAAATAGACCGGATAGGTGCGCGCGGGATGCTCGAAGTTCGGGATCCACGCGTCAGTCAGAAGGGTTTCCGACATGATGACTCGGCGGCCGGTGCTTGTCCCGACGTAATGAGTCTTCACGTCAAATTCAAAACGCAGGGGAGCTTCCGATCCCGCCCAATCCGGGCTATTCGTCAAAGTAAGGGTTGCGCCCGCTGGGAGCCATGACGTCACCTCGTCCGTCAGCTTTTTGTTTCGCGTCGCGTCGTCTTCGTTTTCTGCGGAGTCGCGGCGGCCGTATGCTCCTTGTCCCGAGAAAGAGACGATGAGTTTTCCATGAAGCCAGCCGTCGTCTCCCAAACTGAGGGTTGCGATGCGCTCAATGGATGCGTCGGAACTTTTCGGCAGCGTTGTGTTGACGAACGTCCCTCCGTCTTTATCAAGCTTGATGCCTTGGACACCCGTTTTCGGCCAAGGCAGAATCCCGTAAGGGCAGTGCTTGCTTGCCGGGTCGAGAAAAACATCCTGCCCGTTCAAGCTCACGGCGACTACTTCCGCGTCCAATTGGTCGCGATCCAAGATCTTGCGGTTAAAGAAATAATCTGCTCGGCTGGAAACCATCACCGGGCTGGCTTGAAACCCGGCGGCACGCACCAGCGCAAGGAAAAACCAGTCGATCTCGTCGCCCCAGGCATAGCCGTTTTTAAGCACGTCCTCGACACTCTTGTTGTCCTTGAGGTTTTCTTGCTTTATCTGGTCCGCGGTCTTACTCGGCTCGGAGGAAAGGTAGCGAAGTTGTTCCGCGCGGGCGTAGAGCTTGCGCAACTTGGTCTCCGGAGCATCGTTCGACTGCACGACGCGCGCCGCCTCTTCTTCGATGGATTTGTAGTGGCCCACAAATTTCTCAATTTCGGAGTCGCGATCCTTGCCGACCTTTCTCCAGTACTTGGTCTCATCCGTCGTCGCGCTCTCCGTGTAATAGAAATCCACCCGGCCCTCGATCGAACTTTCCGGGGGCATGAACGGCTCTTCCTCGATCCCGGGAATATTCTGTGCGTCGAAATGGAACAATCCGTCCGGCGTCTGCTGCGGAGCCTTGCCGTAGGGGACCCGCTGTGTCTGCCAAAACAAGTCGAAGGGGTTGTACGACTTATTGTAAGGCTGGAGCGTGCAGTGCAACTGTCGCGTGAATAGTCCTTCGTTGACTTGCCAGGTCGTTGCAAGGAGCCAATAGTTATCCCAACCGATGCTGTATCTGTATTCGATGATGCTCCCGACCTGAACGTCGGGCAGAGCGAATGTCTTTGCAAAATACTTTATGTGGTGCGCGTGCTCGAGAACCTGGTCCAGCGCCTTGCCTTCCCACGGAATGATGGTCCCGTCGGGATGGATCGTGCGTCCCTGGATGGCACCTACACTACTTCCGTGAGCGCGGGAATACTCGATCACCACGTTGGCCTGATCCTTGCCGGCTTCAGTAAGGATTTTGATGCGATAGTAGCGGTATTCGGAAGCTAGGAGGTCATTACGCTTGACTGCCCGATACAGATAAATCGCGGGCGCGCCCGGCGCCAGCGGCTCATCCTTCATGGCCAAATCGGCAGGATCGATGGGTTGCCAATCGATCTGCGCACGCGCGGAGGGGTGCACCAGCAAAGCGCACACGAAAGCGAGTAAACAGAGGAGAAAAATCCTCTCTCGGCTCAACATGCGTGGTTCCTTTCTGGGCGCCCGCCCCGTGAGCAGCGAAACTCAAGGGCCGACATTCGAATCCTGCGGAGAATTCAGAGGCTCGAAACTGGCCTCAAGATAATTTCTCTTAACGTCCATGTCAATATCAATATGCGGAGTTGACTCGGCGGTGCTCCGTCTCCCCTCTTCCCGAAGACGTGCTTTCAATCCGGCCACAGAGAGGGCCAAGTCGCTATTCGGCGGCGATGTTTTGCGCCATAATGCCCGCTCGCCGCATGACGCGCCAAAGGCGCGCCGAGGTGCTGGGTTGCGATGGCGGAGGTGACGAGTGGATGAAAAACCCTGGAGTTCGACGGCGCCGGCCGCCGAATTTCGTCCGTATGTGCCGCCCGAGAAAATCCTGCCGGAATTCACGCTGCGTGCGATCCTGCTGGGGGTCCTCGCCGGCCTGTTCTTCGGCGCGGTGACGGTTTATGTGGGCTTGCGCGCCGGGCTGACGGTTTCCGCTTCGATTCCCATCGCCGTGCTCTCGATCAGCATCCTGCGGCCATTCGGCAAAGTCAGCATCCTCGAGAACAACATCGTGCAAACGGCGGGCTCGGCGGGCGAATCCATCGCCGGGGGAGTCATCTTCACCCTGCCCGCTCTCATTTTCCTCGGCTTCCCGCTGGAATACTGGGGCGTCTTTTTCCTCGCGCTGATCGGCGGCTGGCTGGGCGTTCTCTTCATGATCCCGTTGCGCCGGCAACTCATCGTGAAGGAGCACGGCAATCTCCTCTTCCCCGAAGGAACCGCGTGCGCCGACGTTCTCGTTGCGGGTGATCGCGGCGGGTCGTTTGCGAGCCGCGTATTTTGGGGACTCGGCCTCGGCGGCCTCTACGCCTTCTCCATGAACACGCTTGCCGCTTGGCGTGACACCCCGACGTTCAACCCGAAGTGGCTCCCCGGCGCTTCGTTGCGCGCAAACGTCACGCCCGAATATCTCGGGGTCGGCTACATCATCGGGCCGCGCATCGCAGGCGTCATGTTCTCGGGAGGCGTTTTTTCCTGGCTGGTCTTGATGCCGGCAATTAAATTCTTCGGTTCGCTCGCCCCCGACCAAACTCTCTACCCCAGCACCGTGCCGATACCCCAGATGACGTCCGACCAACTCTGGATCAGCTACATCCGTCCGATGGGCGCGGGGGCGGTCGCAGCCGCGGGAGTTCTCACGCTGCTCAAGACGCTGCCGACGATTTGGAACGCGCTGCAATCCGGGCTGAAGGACCTGCGCGGCAGCCGCGAAGCTGCGGCGGTCACAACGAAGCGCACCGAGCGCGACCTCTCCATCAAGATTGTGATCGCGGGATCGGCCGCGATTCTGGTGATGATGTGGGCCCTGCTGACGTTCCGGCCCGTTCCGGGCGCGCAGACCTCGCTGGGAGCCAACGCCATCGCGGCGATTTTCGTGCTCGTGTTCGGATTTCTGTTCGTCACGGTGTCTTCGCGCATCTGCGGTCTGATTGGCACAAGTTCAAACCCCATCAGCGGAATGGCGATCGCGACGCTCATGGCGACATGCGCGATGTTTCTCGTCGCGGGCTGGACGCGCGGGAATTACGCCGTGCTCGCGCTCACGATCGGCGGAGTCGTTTGCATCGCCGCGGCGAACGCGGGCGGCACTTCGCAAGACCTCAAGACGGGCTTTCTCGTCGGCGCGACCCCCTCGAAACAACAGGTTGCGCTCATCATCGGCGCGATGGCTTCGGTTTTCGCGGTAGGCCTGACGCTCAAATTGATGAACGCAGGACTCGCCGAATACAGGCCGGTGCAAATTTCGGTGGACATCGCGCACCTCCCCGACGGCGTGCAAGTCGAGAGCCAGGGTTACTCCTATCACGGAATGTCTTACGTGCTCGTCAATGCCCTCGGATCGAGCGTCGTGCCCGACGGCAAGTATCTTTACAACGCGGGTACGAAGAAGATCGAAATCCAGTGGATTCAGGGCATCGGCAGCGAGAAAGCCGCGGCGCCGCAGGCCCGCCTGATGGCCACGGTCATCAACGGAATTCTGAATCGGAAGCTGCCGTGGCGGCTCGTGCTGCTGGGCGTCACGCTGGTGCTCGCGGTCGAACTTCTGGGGGTGCGTTCGCTTCCGTTTGCCGTGGGCTCGTATCTCTCCATCGCCACGACCGCGGCCATTTTCACCGGCGGTATTGTGCGCTGGCTCGTCGAACGCGGACGGAAGGGCAACCAGAGCGAAATCGGGCCCGGCCCCCTCTACGCGAGCGGACTGATCGCGGGCGGCGGTATTTTCGGTCTCTTGGGAATCGTCATTACGCTGTTGGGAGACCCGGAATTCAAATACCACATCTTCCGCCCGGGTATTTTCCAACTCGGGCCGAAAATCATGGGCGCGCTGGCGAATAGCCACTTGTTTGCCGTGCTGATGTTTGCGCTGCTTGCGAGTTCGCAGTATTACTTCGCGCGAAAGAAGATGGAGTAGGTTCAAGGCTCGCGCTACTCTTCGGATGCTGGCGGTGGTTGGGGGCGGTTCAGATAGAACGCCGTTCAAAATGAGCGTCACGAGGGCAAAACAGGTGTACAACAGCCAGCGTGTCCGAGGCCAATAAGGAAATTCCGGCCCAGTCAGTTCCCCATCCTGGTTCCTCCATTATGCCTGCGTCCTCAGTATCTCCGCTCGTTCCAGGAGGCCACCGTTGGATCATTGCCATGGCGGTTATGTCCAGCGCCATGCTGGAGGTGGTGGACACTTCCGTCGTCAATGTCAGCCTTCCCCACATCGCGGGCTCTCTTTCATCGAGTGTAGAGGAGGCGACATGGGTGCTCACGTCCTATATCGTGGCCAACGCCATCATCCTTCCGATTACCGGCTGGCTGGCCAACTATTGGGGGCGCAGACGGCTGTTGATGACCGTGGTGACCGGATTCACGCTGTCCAGTGTCTTGTGTGGGCTTGCCCCTAACCTGCCCGCGCTGATCTTCTTTCGGGTGCTCCAAGGGATCACGGGGGGAGGACTCCAGCCACTGTCGCAGGCGGTTCTGCTGGAAGAGTTCCCGGGGGCGGAGCGCGGGAAAGCAATGGCCTTCTGGGGAATGGGAATTGTGGCGGCGCCGATCCTCGGCCCAACGCTCGGCGGCTGGATAACCGATTCGTTCTCCTGGCGCTGGGTCTTCTACATTAATGTGCCGGTCGGCATTCTCAGCTTGACCTTGATTTACATGTTCGTTCACGACCCCCACTACATCCGGCGCGGGTCGCTGCGCGTCGATCTCTGGGGACTGGGCATGCTGGCGCTAGGCATGGGCGCCTTGCAGATCATGCTGGACAAGGGGCAGGAAAAGGACTGGTTTGGCTCCGATTTGATCAGAGTACTGGCCGCAATGGCATTGGTCTTTCTCGCTGCTTTCGTCATTCGTGAGCTTACCGTCGAAGACCCGATCGTCCACTTCCGCCTCCTACGATCTCGGACCTTCGCGACCGGCATCGGCCTGGTGACAGTACTCGGCTTTGTGCTGTATGGAAGTCTCGTATTGTTACCGTTGTTCATGCAGACTTTACTGGGCTGGACGGCGGTTACGGCGGGAATCTGGACTAGCCCGCGGGGGATTGGAACTGCTCTCTGCATGCCCCTGGTCGGTTACTTGCTCGGTAAGGGCTGGGACGGGCGCTGGATGTTGGCATTCGGATTTGGCATAGCCGGCCTGGCGTTTTTCGGCTACTCACATATGACGTTGCAGTCCGGCACGTGGGATATCTTCTCGTACCAGATCAATCAGGGGGTTGGGATGGCATTCCTGTTTGTGCCCCTGACCACGTTGACTATGGGCCCTATTCCCCAAGAGGAGACAGGCTATGCCACTAGCCTGTACAGCGTGACGCGCAACATTGGATCCAGCATGGGGATCTCGTTTGTGACCACTCTGGTTACACGGCGCTCCCAGTTTCATCAAACCATTCTGTCGTCCCACATCACTGCTATGAGTCTGAATGGCCAGCAAGCGGTCGAGCACATTACCAACTTGATCCAGCAAAGCGGAGTCGACCGCGTAACGGCGAGGCAAGAAGCCTATGCTGTGCTCTATCGGATGCTCCAACAGCAGGCCTCGCTGTTGAGCTATGTGGACGCGTTTCACATTATGGGCATTTTGTTTCTGGCCGCTATTCCGCTCATTTTCCTCATGAAGCGACTGCCGCACTAAGCCGCAGCGCATTAAACCCGGATTTCCGATACGAAGTTTCAGCAGAAACCTTTTACTGACCTTAACTACGCCTAGCCCATTCCTGATGTAATGTATCCGGGTGAACAGGTCACTCGCCTATTTTCGGGACAAAGCAGTGCTCATCACGGGAGCCTCCTCCGGAATCGGAGAGGAACTGGCGTGGCAATTGGGGCAAGCGGGGGCGAAGCTGACGCTGGCGGCGCGACGCAGGGAGCAGTTGGAGAGCGTGGCGGAGAGAATCGCGGGGACCGGGAATACGAGACCCGTGGTGGCGGAGTGCGACGTCACGCGAGACGGAGACCTGGAACGCGCGGTGGCGGAAACCGTGCGGCAGTGGGGAAAACTGGACATCGTCTTTGCGAACGCGGGGTTTGGAGTCATCGGGGCGCTGAAAAAGCTTTCGCTGGAGGATTACCGGCGGCAGTTTGAAACAAATGTGTTCGGGGTGCTGCGCACGGTTTATGCGGCATTGCCGGAGATCGAGAAGACAAAGGGGAACGTGGCGATCATCTCCAGCGTGTCAGGCTGGGCGGCGACGCCGCGCTCTTCGCCTTACTGCATGAGCAAATTCGCGATTCGCGCCCTGGCGAACTCAATTGCGCCGGAGTTGCGGCTGACGGGAGTGAAGGTTACGCTGATCAGCCCGGGGTTCGTGGTGAGCAATATCCGGCGCGTGGACAACCGGGGAAAGCTGCATGAGAGGGCCGCGGACTCGATTCCTGCGTGGATTCAGATGAGCACCGAGAGGGCGGCGAAGAAAATCCTGCGGGCGGTGGCGCGAGGAAAGCGAGAAGAGATTATTACGCTGCACGGGAAGATGTTTGTCGCGCTCGAAAGATTCATGCCGTGGGTGAATCGAGCGATTGGCAGAAAAATTGCGGCGCGATCGGGCAGCTACCGGGCCGGAGACGAAGGGTGATTGAGTGATTCGAGCTGGGGCGCCGGCCTCAGTGTCCAGAAATGAGGTTCCGAGAAGTCGAGTACGCTTTAGGGCTGACCGAACCGATCAACTCCCGGACGGTCGCCCACTTTTCCACAACCGATTGTGTCCGGGTACGTCACTTGGGCACAATCTGCATTCCCGTTGAGGAGAAACAATGGACTACGTCAACCTCGGTAAGACCGGCCTCAAAGTTTCCCGCATCTGTCTGGGCTGCATGACTTATGGAGCGCCTGCCACAGGCGAACCCAAACCCGGCAGCCACGCCTGGGCTCTTAGCGAAGAGGAAAGCCAGCCCTTCCTACGCCAAGCCCTCGAACTTGGGATCAGTTTTTTCGACACAGCCAATGTTTATTCATGCGGGGGCAGCGAAAATGTTCTCGGGCGATTTCTGAAAGCAAACACCCGCCGCGAAGCCGTCGTCATCGCCACCAAGGTCCACGGCGTCATGCGCGACGACCCCAATGGCCGCGGCCTCTCCCGGAAGTCCATCTTTTTCGAACTCGACGAGAGCCTCCGCCGTCTGCGGACCGACTATGTGGACCTCTACCAAATTCATCGCTGGGATTACGAGACGCCGATCGAGGAAACTCTCGAGGCGTTGAACGACACGGTGAAATCGGGCAAGGTGCGCTATATCGGGGCCTCTTCCATGCACGCTTGGCAGTTCACCAAGGCACTCTATCTCGCCCAACTGCACGGCTGGACCCGTTTTGTTTCCATGCAGAATCACTACAACCTGCTCTATCGTGAAGAAGAGCGCGAGATGATTCCCCTTTGCCAGTCCGAAGGCATTGGCGTCATCCCCTGGAGTCCCCTCGCACGTGGCCGCCTGGCCCGCCCCTGGCAATCCGGAAGCACCAACCGCTCTGAAACCGACCAGTTCGCGAAAACCATGTACTCGCAGACCGAAAAGATTGACCACGCAGTCGTCGACCGCTTGGGGCGGATCTCCGAGCAGCGTGGCGCTTCCCGCGCGCAGGTAGCGCTCGCCTGGATGCTCAGCAAACCGGCGATCACGTCGCCAATTGTCGGCGCTACGAAGCCGCACCATCTTTCGGACGCCGCCGCAGCGCTCTCGCTTCGTCTTACGCCCGAAGAGATTGCTTCTCTCGAGGAGCCCTATACTCCGCATCCCATCTTAGGCTTCAAATAGTCTGGATCCGAAAATTCTGCGCCCACTGCAACGCTGTCGATTTCCAACCACTTTCTCCGTTTTTCATGAAGCCAACTTATTTGGATCGGTGCAATCGGGGGAATGTGCGGCGGCCAGCCAGCCCCCCGCACGCTTTTTTTGACTCGCGGAGCCCACTCCCTTAGACTCTTATTCGTGGGCTCTTACGCACGCTCCTACGGTTTCCGCCCCAATTGGCGCGGCATGATTACGCCGGCAATTAAGGCCATCGTGATCATCTGCACTGCCGTCTTTCTGGTCCAAACGTTGGTGAAATTGTTTTTCCCTCCGGCAATTACCGGCTACGTGGACCATGTGCTCGGCCTGGCCCCCTACTACGTCACTCATCGCGGATGGATCTGGCAGCCGCTCACTTATATTTTCATGCACGGCGGGATTTTGCACATTCTCCTGAACATGCTTTTTCTCTGGATGTTCGGCGTGGACCTGGAGCGGGCCTGGGGAACGCGGCGCTTCTGGACCTATTTTCTGGTGACGGGGATTGGCGGTGGCGTCGTCAACATCATCGTCAAGACCATTCTGGACCCGCACGGCCTTGGTGACTCGACCGTACCGACCATCGGCGCGTCCGGCGCGATCTACGGAATTCTTCTGGCCGCGGCGGTGATGTTTCCGGACCGGCAGGTGTGGCTCATTCCGTTTCCCGTCCAGATTCCCATGAAGATCTACGTTATTGCCGCGGGTGCCATCGAATTCTTCTTTACGCTCGGCGCCGGGGGCGACAACGTCAGCCACGTGACGCACCTCGGCGGGATGCTGGTGGGCTACCTCTACCTCCGCAGGGGCTCCTTCTTCTATCGTGCGAGAAACGGTTACATGGATTGGAAACGGAAACACGCCCGCAAAAAGTTCGACGTCTACATGCGCGACCACCGCGAGGAACCGCCCTCCCGGCCCGATCGCTGGGTCAACTGACTCCCCTGGATTTGAAGGATTGGCTGCTGTGAGAACGGCTAGGCTTCCTGCGCGCCCACGACGTGGAACTTCATGAGATTGGTCGTGCCGCCCACGCCGAACGGCGTGCCCGCGACGATTCCGATCACGTCGCCACGGCATACGAGTTTTTCCTCGAGCAGCCGCTCCTCGGCAATGCGCGAAAGATCTTCCACGCTGTGGACGTCGCCAATCCGGCGCGGCAAGACACCCCAATAGAGCGCCATCCGGCGGCGCGTCTCCTGCACCGGAGAAAACGCAATGATGGGTGCGTGCGGCCGGTGCTTCGAGACGAGCCGCGCCGTCGATCCCGTCTCCGTGAACACCGCGATCAGTTTCATCTTCAGCTCTTCCGAAGCGTGGCAGATCAGTTCCGCCGCCGTCTCCGCCACGTTCAATCGGTGAGGCGCCGGCCGCGGAAACTCCGCGATACTGCCTTCCGCCTCGCGGATGATGCAATCCATCATGCGCACGGATTCGAGCGGATAGCGGCCGGTAGCGGTCTCCCCCGAAAGCATCAGCGCATCGGAGCCGTCGAATACGGCGTTCGCGACATCGGACGCCTCGGCGCGAGTCGGCCGGGGATTTTGCGTCATGGATTCCAGCATTTGCGTCGCCGTGATGACGGGCCTGCGCGCGTCCCTGGCCCGAGCGATGATGTCCTTCTGCACGACGGGCACGCGCTCCGGCCTCATCTCGACGCCCAAATCGCCGCGCGCGACCATCACGCCGTCCGCGATTTCCAGGATGGCGTCAAGATCCTCGATCGCCTCCGGCTTCTCGAGCTTGGCGATCACCGGCGTGTTCGATCCCGCTCGGGCCATCGTAGCGCGCACCTGTTGGACGTCCTTTGCGCTGCGGACGAAGCTGACCGCAATGTAATTGGCCGCGTGGTGGAGCGCGAAGCGAAGGTCTCTGTGATCCTTCGCGGTCAGCGACGGCACGCGCAAAGGGACGCCAGGCAGGTTGATGCCCTGGTGCTCTCCGAGCACGCCGCCGTTTGAAACTTCGCAAACAACCTGGGTGCGGCTGGAGGATTTCACGCGAAGCTCGATCAAGCCGTCCGCGAGAAGGATCCGGTCGCCGCGGCGAACTTCGCGCGGCAAGCGCGCAAAGGTCGTCGAGACGCCCGCGCTCGTTCCGGGCGAGCCGTCAGTCGAAATCGTGAATCGCTGCCCGGTCTTCAGGACCACGGATTCCCCGCCCGCAAGAGTACCGGTGCGAATCTTCGGCCCCTGCAAATCCGCCAGGAGCGCGATCGGCATTTGCAGCTTCCCCGAAACCTGCCGGAGTTGACTGATCGCGGCCTCGTGCGACTCGGGCGTGCCGTGGGAGAAATTCAGCCTCGCCACGTTCATTCCCGCGCGCATCAGCGCTTCGATCCGGCTGCTCGAATCGCAAGCCGGGCCCAGCGTGCACACAATCTTCGCGTGTCGAAACTTCATTTCCGTCCGGTTTTGGCGCATTGCTCAGTCGCTCCCGGCTGTTCAAGGAGAGAAGGGACCGTGCCGCGCGCCCGAAGGTTACGGGGGCTCCGTGCAGGCTGCTGGGGCTGCCGGCCAAGCCGCCCAGACTTCTTCTCGGCCGCGCTACTGGGCGCGAGCGAACTCGCTCACCACATGATAAAGGAATGCCACGCCTTGATGAAAGCCCGCAATCGGGATGCGCTCGTCGTCGCCGTGCATCCGGAGTTGGTCCCCCTGTTCGAGCGGGAAAGGCAGCAGCCCGTAAGCTTGGACGTTGTGAAGCCGCAATTGTGCGGAATCGGTCGCGCCCGTGGAGAGGAACGGCAGGACGACCGCGCCCGGAAACTCCCGCTGGCCGACGCGATCGATCGTTTCGTAGAGCGGCGTCTCGATCGAGGAAGTCGGCGCATTCTCCCCGCTGTCCGGCGCGAGCTCAAATTGAATCTGCGGATCGGCTACGAGCTTTGTGAGTTGGGCGATCGTGTCCTGAATCGCATGCCCGGGCATCAGGCGAATATTGAGGTTCGCGCGCGCCTCCGAAGGCACCACGTTCACTCGGACGCCCGCCTCCAGCATGGTGGGGGTCACGGTGTCATGCAGCATCGCGCTCCACATGGGATTCGTCTCGCCCAGGTGGCGCACGGCCAACTCCAATCGCTCGGGCTGTTCGATTGCCCGCATCCACTTTGCCGTGTCGTCATCTTCAATCTTGGCGAGCCCGTCGAAGTAGCGCAGCACGATCGTCTGCGGATCGGCCGGAGGGGCGTACGCGCTGATTTTCTCCAGCGCGGCCGCCAGACGCGCGATCGCATTGTCCGGCCGCGGTATGGATGCGTGGCCGGAGGTCCCCGTGGCGATCACGCTCACATTGAAAGGGACTTTTTCGCTGGCTTGCACGCCAATGTACTGCACCTTGCCGCCGTCCTCCGAAATCATTCCGCCTTCGTTGATGGCGTACGCGCAAGCGATCTTGTCCCAGTACTTCGAGATGACTTGCTTGATGCTCGCGTCGCCGCCTTGCTCTTCGTCCGCGCTCGCGACGAACACGACGTCGCGCCTCAGCCGCGCGCCGGACCGCTTCAGCTCGATGAAAGCGGCCAGATTCGCCGCGACCATTCCCTTATCGTCGATGGCCCCCCGCCCGTAGAGGTAGCCGTCCTTTATCACAGCCGCAAACGGATCGACGCTCCACTTCCCCGCATCCACCCCAACGACGTCCAGGTGGCCGAGCAGCATCAACGCTTGCGAAGGATCCGGCATCGCGCCCGCCTGTAACCGCGCCACAACGATTCCGCGGCCCGGCGTAATCTCGAACACCTCCGGAGTGATGCCCTCCTTTTCCAGCACGCCCGCGATGTACCTGGCCGCGGCCAGTTCGTTGCCGGGAGGATTCGTCGTGTTGATTCGGATCAAGTCGGCGAGCCAGCCCGCCGCCTCGTTCTCGATGGAATCCAGGTCTCCGGAAGGTGCCGGCGATGCAGCGGCGGGCGCCTGCGCGCGCAGGCCGAGAGGCAACAGGAGCAGTATGGCCCACACTCCGAGCCGCGTGAAACGGTGAAACATCAATTTTCCCTCCCGAAGATCGCCGGGCTGGCGCTGACGAATCAAAAATAATCGTAACATGGGTGCCCTGCTGCCAGCGGGATCATAGCGCCGATGTGCGCGGGAATTGAACATCCTCTCGATTCGTGGCAGCATCTCACCGGGAGAAAGACCTATGCGAAACAACTTCATCCGGCCTCTTTGGGTCGGAATGCTGATTTGCGCAATACTCCTGCCCCCCGGAATTTTGCCCCTGCGGGCGCAGGAAAACGGTCCCGTCCAACCGGCCCAGCCCGCGTCGCCCCCGCAGACGCCTCAGCCGCCGCCACAGGCCGCGCCTCCTCCTCAGCAGCAGCCTCCCGGCGGATATACGATCTCCATGACGGTTCCGGTTGTAAACGTGGACGTCGTGGTGACGGACAACAACGGAAATTATCTCACGACGCTCAACAAGGAAAACTTCCGAATCACCGAAGACGGCGCGCCGCAAACCATCACGAACTTCTCTTCCGGCCAGGCGCCCATCACCATCGTGCTGCTGCTCGAATTCAGCCAGCTCGGCGGCGGTCTCTTCGCGTATAACGGCATCAATTGGGCTTACGAATTCTTGGGCCAGCTCCGCCCAAACGACTGGGTGGCCCTCGAAACCTTCTCCATGCAAACCGAGATTGCGGTGGACTTCACGCACAATCGAGATGAAATTTTGAATTCCCTCAGGCAAATGGTTTTCCCGCCCTTCCACGAAGCGAACATGTTTGACGCCATCGCCGAGACGATGGACCGGCTGAAGGACGTCAAGGGCAGAAAAGCCGTTCTGTACATCGGCTCCGGTCTCGATACGTTCAGCAAGCTCACCTACGACAAAACGATGCAGAGACTCCGCGAGACCGATGTGGCCTTCTTCGGCATCAGCGCGGCCGGAGCAAACCGCTTCGGCGGACAGCCCGAGAGCATGAGCTTCCTGCAAGCGCAAAACGAGTTACGCACATTCGCGACGATCACGGGCGGCCGCGTGTGGTTCCCGAATTTCGACGGCGAGTTGCCCGACATCCTGAAGGACGTCGCCAACAGCTTGCGCAACCAGTACAGCCTCGCCTACATCTCCACCAACCACGCGCTTGACGGCAAATATCGCAAGATCAAGGTGGAGATTGTCGCGCCCGACGGCGGACCGTTGACGGTGCTCGATCAAAAGGGCAAGAAAGTAAAATTCGTCGTTTACGCGCGGCAGGGCTACACGGCGCCGAAATCAAACGTCGGCGACTGAAATTTCCATCTCAGCTTCCGCCCCGCGCCAACTCCTCCGCGCGCGGGGCGTCCAGGGCAAAGATGGAATCCAAGTCCTCATAAGGCGCTCCCTGTTGCGGGCGGTAGCGATCGAGTCCCGCCCGCAGTTGGGCGCCGGCCACGTCTTGTGCTTTCTCGGCGCTCTGCAAACCCGCCAGCGCCTCCGCGCTCACGCGCACCGGGACCCTGTACAGCAATCCTTCCTCGTCCATCACGAGAAAATTGAAATCGCGCGCATCGAGGTACCGGCCCTGCCGCACGGCCGGCCCTTCGCCTTGAAATTGGTATTCGTACCGCCCGGTCGGCGTCCGGACGCGCGTCCATCCGGTCTGCGAAAACTCCATCAGTAACCTCTTGCCAGGTCGACCTGGTTGAGCAGCGGCCGCCCAGAGAACCAGCGCTCCAGATTCTCCAGCAGCAGGTCTCCTTCGCGCTCCCACAGCCGGTCCGAACTTGCGCCCAAGTGCGGCGTGAGGAAGATGCCTTCGCAATCCCAGAGCGGGCTCGATGCCGGCGGCGGCTCCGTTGCGGCCACATCCAGCGCCGCCCCCGCAATCTGCCCCCGGCCCAGCGCCTCGATGAGTGCGGCCTCGTCGACGAGCGAGCCTCGCGCAACGTTGATCAAGAACGCCGTCGGTTTCATCGCCGCGAGTTGCTTCGCGCCGATTATGTGTCGCGTCTCCGGCGTGTCAGGCGCGGCAAGCACGACGAAGTCCGCCGCCGCAAGCGCTGCTTCCAGTTGCGCCGAGGGAAGAACTCGTTCCGCCAGGTCGGCCTCGCCCGCGTCAACGGGCGATACCCCGCCGGACCGCGTCACCGCCCAGACGCGCATCCCCACAGCCCTCGCCAGCCGCGCGACGCCCTGCCCGATGCTGCCAAACCCGATAGCCACCACCAATTGGCCGCCCAGTTCGCGCGGCATGTGCGGTCTGTCTCCCAGCTCATCCTGCGCCCACTTGTGTTTCGCCTGGCACCGCACAGCGGCCGGAAAATTCCGCGCCAACGCGATGATCATTCCCAGCACGTGCTCCGACATGGCCTGCGCGTGTACTCCGCGCGCGTTCGTCACGATCACGCCCGAGCTGCGCAGCTCCGGATACATCAATTGGTTCACGCCCGCCGACGGCGTCTGAATCCACCGAAGTTTCCGCGCCAGCGCGAATTGCTGCGGACGGAGCGACGACCCGGCATAAATATCCGCGTCCCCAATTTCGCTTTCGATTGCGGCGTAATCCGCCAGATTCACCACGCGCATCGCCGGCCAGCGCGCTTGCGCGCGCTCGTAGTACGACGGCGGCGCGCACCACTGCCGGTACGGATGCGCGATGCAAATCAGCAGCTTTGTCTGTTCAGGAGTCGTTCGCGTCATGAGCCGGGACGCATGCCCCGTTGCATTTTACCGCCCGGGCATGCGCAAATCCGCGCCCGTCATCTCGCGCGGCGCGGGCACGCCCAGCACGCCCAGCAAGGTCGGCGCAACATCCCGCAGCGAGCCGCCCGAGCGCAGCCGCACGTTGGCGTCTTCGGTGACGAGGACGAACGGCACGGGATTCGTCGTGTGATACGTGTGCGGACCGCCCGTCACCGGGTCGATCATCGTTTCCGCGTTCCCGTGATCCGCGGTGACGATCCACGCGCCCCCGCGCGGACGCAGCGCCTGGAAAATTCGTCCCAGCCCTTCGTCCACCGCTTCGACCGCCTTGATCGTCGGCTCAAGCTTTCCCGAGTGCCCCACCATGTCCGCGTTCGCGTAGTTCATGATGATCGCGTCGAAGTCACCCTTTTCCACCGCCTTCACCACCGCGTCCGTGATTCCCGCCGCGCTCATTTCCGGCTTCAAATCGTACGTCGGCACTTTCGGCGAGGGCACCAGGATGCGCTCCTCGCCGGGAAACGGTTTCTCAACCCCGCCGTTGAAAAAATAAGTTACATGCGCGTATTTTTCCGTTTCCGCCACGCGCAAATTGCGAAATCCCAGCTCAGCGAACACGTTTGCGAGAATATGTTCGAGCTTCTCCGGCGCGATCACGTATTGCAGCCACGGCCACGTCTTTTCGTATTGCGTCATCCCCACGAAAAACAGATTTTTCGGCCGCTCCGCATCGACGAACCCGTCGAAGTCCGGGGCTATCAACGCCTTCGTCATCTGCCGCGCGCGGTCGGCGCGGAAATTGAAGAAAATCACGGCGTCGTCGTCGCGAATCAATCCCACCGGCGGCGCCGAAGGCTCGGTTCCCGTCACAATCACCACCGGCACGACGAACTCGTCCGTCGTCCCCTGCTCGTAGCTCCGCCGCAACGCGGCAATCGGGTCGGCCGATTTCGTCTCGGCCTGGCCGTGCGTCATCGCGCGATACGCCTTCTCGATGCGCTCCCAGCGATTATCGCGGTCCATCGCGTAGTAACGCCCGGAGACGCTCGCGATTTTCCCCAAGCCGTATTCGCGCAGCTTCTGCTGCAACTGCCGCACGTAGTCCGCGCCGCTCGTCGGCGGCGTGTCGCGCCCGTCCATGAAACAGTGGATGAACACGCGCTCGACTTTGTTCTGCTTCGCCATCCGCAGCAGCGCGTAAAGATGATTCAGATGCGAGTGCACGCCGCCATCGGAAACCAGTCCCATAAAATGCAACTGCTTCGCCGCCCCGCGTTTCATCGCGTTGAGCAGTAGTTCGTTTTCAAAGATCGCGCCCGAAGAAACCAGCAGGTCGATCCGCGTGATGTCCATGTGCACGATCCGCCCCGCGCCCATGTTCATGTGGCCCACTTCGCTGTTCCCCATCTGCCCTTCCGGCAGACCGACGTACGGCCCCGACGTATGAATCAGCGTGTTCGGAAATTGTTTCAGCAGGTTGTCGTAGTTTGGCTTCCGCGCGAGAGCGATCGCGTTGCCTTTGGTTTCTGGCGAGTATCCCCAGCCGTCCAGCACCGTCAGTACGATTGGTTTCGGTCTCTTTGTCATAGCCCGTCAGAATACACAAACCCCTCCCCAAAACGAAATCCCTCATTCTGAATAAGGAGAACTACATCTTGAGAAAGCGCCGCGCCAACCCGCCAAAGATGGGATATCTCGACCACTTGCCCCCGTACGCCTTGATGGAAAAAACAATCGCCAGGACGAGGTTCACAACCGCGCCAATCATGAAAAACAGCCAGACCGCGCCGAATCCGAGGAAAAGACCCACTGGCGGAGCATTATTCGACGTGCCTTTCGGCAACTGGTGCAGGAGCGTTCCGAACATCGAAACGAAAAAGATCGCCATCCCCAGCATGATGAGGAGAAAATACGCGATCTGCCACAGCAGAGCCTGCAGCGCGTGAAACGCCACGAAGCGCGACTGCTTCTTGACGAGAAAAATCACCAGTGGCGGGATAAATCCTGCAAACAATTGAAGCAAGTGAGCCAGCATCGCAAAGAGCCGCTCGTCTTCGGTGGGCGGAAGATCGGCGGGCTGGAGATAAGAAGGATCGGCTGTATCGTTCATCGTCCCCTCCGTGCGAAGCGCAACCAGCGATTCGCGCGGAGTCTACCACATCCACTCGAATGCGCCCTGACGGCACTTAACTTACGTGCCGACTTGCAGCGAGTTTACGCGCCAGCCAGTGCCTTGCGCCCAAGGAATACGGCTGCCGCGCCGAGTTCTTCCTCGATACGCAGCAGTTGGTTGTATTTCGCCACGCGGTCCGTGCGCGATGCGGAGCCGGTCTTGATCTGCCCCGTTCCCATCGCCACCGTGAAATCGGCGATGAAGGTGTCCTCGGTTTCGCCCGAGCGGTGCGAAACGACGGATTTGTATCCCGCGCGCCGCGCCATATCGATCGCCTCGATGGTTTCCGTCACGGTGCCGATCTGGTTCAGCTTGATCAGGATTGCGTTGCCGATCCCCTCGCCGATTCCCTTCGCGAAGATCGCGGGATTCGTCACGAAAACATCGTCGCCGATCAACTGCACGAGCTTCCCCGTCGCCTGCGTCAGCCGCTTCCAGCCGGGCCAGTCTTCCTCGGACATTCCATCTTCCAGCGACACGATCGGGTACTGCCGGATCCAGCTCTCCCAATACGCCGCCATTTGGTCCGACGTTTTCGTGCTCTTGTCCGATTTCTTGAAAACGTATTTCCCGCTCGCGGGCACGAAGAATTCGCTCGCCGCCGGATCGAGCGCCAGCGCGACCTGTTTCCCGGGCGTGTATCCCGCCGCGGTGATTGCTTCGAGAATGACTTCGACGGCCTCTTCGTTCGCTTTCAAATTCGGCGCGAACCCGCCTTCATCGCCGACCGCCGTCGAATATCCGCGCTTGTGCAGCACGGCTTTCAGGTTGTGGAACACCTCGACGCCCATCCGCAGTGCCTCGCTGAAGGTCGTCGCGCCGACCGGCATCACCAGGAATTCCTGGAAGTCCACGGAATTGTCCGCATGCACGCCGCCGTTCAGGATGTTCATCATCGGCACGGGCAGCGTCACTCCGCTGCGGTCGCTCGAAAAGCGCGTCAGGTATTTGTACAGCGGCAGGCGTTCGGCCGCCGCGGCCGCGCGCGCCGCCGCCATCGAAATAGCAAGGATCGCGTTCGCGCCGAATTTTCCTTTCGTCGGCGTCCCGTCGGCTTCGATCATGCGGCGGTCAAGCGCCTTCTGGTCCCCGGCATCGAGTCCGGTCACGGCCTGCGCCAGCGGCCCGTTCACGTTGGCCACAGCCTTCAGCACGCCTTTGCCGAGGAAACGCGTCTTGTCTCCATCGCGCAATTCGATTGCTTCGTGTTCGCCGGTCGAAGCGCCGGACGGCACGGCCGCGCGCCCCAAAATTCCCCCTTCGAGCACGACGTCGGCTTCTACCGTGGGATTGCCGCGCGAATCAATAATTTCCCGCGCGTGTACGCGAACGATCTTGGCAGCCATCGGATCTCCCCCTTACCGGCAAATGAACAGCAAGACAAACATGTGATTGTACAAGCCGGGCGCGCAAAAGTCGAAGCGGAGAGGATTTGTCGGAGAACGTTCCCGCGCCCGAGCGCGCCGGCAGTTCCACGGAATGCTATTCCGGCTCCTCCAGCATGGACTCCTGGCGCACAACCACCACAACGCCACCGTCGGACACGTGGTATTTCTTCCGGTCTTCGTCGAGGTCGAATCCGATGCGGGTGCGCTCGGGAATCGTCACGTGACGGTCGATGATCGCGTTGCGAACGTGCGAATGCCGGCCGATGTTCACGTGGTTGTAGATAATCGAGTTCTCGACTTCGCAGTAGCTGTTCACGCGGACGTCGTACCCGAGCACGGAGCGCTTCACGCGCCCGCCGGAAACGATCGAGCCCGGCGCCACGATCGAATCCACCGCCGCTCCCATGCGGTGCGGGTCGGCGAACACGAATTTCGCCGGCGGATATTGATACACGTTGCTCCGCAGCGGCCAGCCCTTGTCGTAAAGGTTGAAGACCGGCGACACCGAAACGAGATCGATGTTCGCTTCATAGTACGCGTCCAGCGTCCCCACGTCGCGCCAGTACTGCGGCCCGGACTTGTTCTCGTCCACGAAGTTGTAGGCGTACACCCGGTATTTCGAGAGAATGCGCGGCAAAATGTCCTTCCCGAAATCGTGCGTGGAATTTGGATCTTCGGCGTCGGCGATGAGCGTCGGTACCAGGAACTGCGTGTTGAATACGTAGACCCCCATCGAAGCGTTCACTTTGCCCTGGCTGTGCCGTGAACGCTTCGGCACGGCCGGCTTCTCCTGGAATCCGAGGACGCGCCAGTGCGCGTCGGTCTCGATCACGCCGAATCGCCCCGAGGCCTCTTCGGGAGTCACTTCGATCGTCGCCACCGTCATTTCGGCGCCCGAATCCACGTGCTGCTGCAGCATCTTCTGGTAGTTCATCTTGTAGATGTGATCGCCGGCGAGCACGAAGATGTAGCTCGAGTGGTCGCCGCCGATCGAGTAGATGTTCTGGTAGATCGCGTCCGCAGTCCCGAGATACCAGTTGGTCGAAACGCGCATCTGCGGCGGCAGAATTTCGATGAAGTCGCCCAGCCCCATCAGCGAAGACCATCCCTGGCGAACGTGCCGGTTCAGGCTGAGCGCCTTGTATTGCGTCAGGACGTAAATGCGGCGCAGATCGCTGTTGATGCAGTTCGAGAGTGTGATGTCGATGATGCGGTAGATTCCGCCGAAGGGCACGGCGGGCTTTGCACGGTCGCGCGTCAGCGGCCAGAGCCGCTCGCCCTGGCCTCCTGCGAGGACCACTCCGATCGCATCTCCCATCAGCGACACCGAAGCCCTCCCGCTCTGCTGGCCCGTGCGTTCCCTTGAATTGCGAATCGGTATTCTAGTTCCGTTGCCTCCGCTTTGCGAGTGTCTTTCCGCCCCACCCTTTCCCCGCCTCGCACACGTTCTTTATTCCTCCCCTACGAGGGCGCCGGCGGTGTACTCAGCGAGCGAGCTGGCGTAGTATCTCCCAATCGAAAAGCTCAAGAGAATCCTCGTCCCAGGGGGGACAAGCATGTCGCACATTTTCATCAGCCATTCGAGCCGGGACGCCGAGCAAGCGGCGCGGTTGCTCACCTGGCTGCACGCGAATGGGTTTACCGAGACCTTCCTTGATTTCGACAAGCATGCCGGTCTCGCGCCGGGCGCTGACTGGGAGCGCACGCTCTATCGCGAAATGGCTGGAGCGGAAGCGGTCATTCTGATTCTCACGAAAAACTGGTTCGACAGCAAATGGTGCTTCGCGGAATTCACCCAGGCGCGCGCTCTCGGCAAAGCGATCTTTCCGCTGATCGAAGCGCCGACCGGGGAAACCTTCGTTTCACGCGATCTCCAGCATCTGGATCTTGTCAAAGACCGTGAAGGCGGCCTCGAACGCCTTGTGGCGGAGTTGACCGAGGTTGTGCTCAATGCGCGCGGCGGATTTGATTGGGACCACACGCGGCCGCCCTACCCCGGACTGCTCGCCTTCGATGAGGCCGATGCGGCGATTTATTTTGGGCGCGACGATGATATCCGCCGGTTGATCGAACGGCTGAACGCGCGGCGGGCGCAAGGCGGGGCCAAGCTGGTGGCCGTACTGGGCGCCTCGGGCTCGGGGAAATCCTCGCTGCTCCGGGCCGGCGTGCTACCGCGGCTCAAACGCGACAAACGCAATTGGATCGCGCTGCCGCCATTCCGTCCGCAACTTCATCCGCTTGAAGAGCTGGCCCAGGCCGTGGCGATCGCGCTCGGCTCGGGCGCCGATTGGCGGCAGTGGCGGGATGCCTTCGCGGCGGAGGATCTCACGCGCACGCTTTCGGATCTGGCTCGCGACCTTCGCGCCGCGCAGGGCGCCAACGAAGCGCAAATCCTGATCACGGTTGATCAGGCCGAAGAATTGTTCGGCGCGGCTGAGAAAACAGAGGCCGAAAAATTTCTGCGTGTGATCAGCGGTCTGCAGGATGAACGCCTGCCCTTCCTCGTGGCCATGACCTTGCGCTCCGATTATCTGGGCCAGCTTCAGGAAGCCCCCGCCCTGACGGCTCCCTTCGAAGAATTCTCTCTGAAGCCCATGCCGCTGGCGCGGATGCGCGACATCATCGAGGGTCCGGCTCGCGTGGCTGGGCTCACGGTGGACAACGCTCTCGTGATGGCGGCCATGAATGACGCGGCGACAGACGATGCCTTGCCGCTGCTGGCCTTTGCGCTGCGCGAACTCTACGACCGCTTCGGTCAAAAGAAGCACCTCACGCTCGAAGCCTACAAAGCGCTTGGCGATGACGCCGCGCACCTTTCGCCGCTCGAAAATGCCGTGCGCCGCAAAGCGGACGAACTTCTGGCTGCGGCCAAGCCCTCCACTGAAGATTTGCAGGCGCTGAAGGAAGCGTTCGTGCCCGCGATGGTGCGGGTCAATGCGGAGGGCGAATACGTGCGCCGCCCGGCGCGCTTCGATGCGTTGCCTTCAAAAGCGCGGTCGCTGATCGAGCGCTTGGCCAGGGCGCGCCTTCTCATCATTCAGAAGGAGCACGACACAACGATTGTCGAGGTGGCGCACGAGGCGCTGCTGCGGAAGTGGCCACTGCTGCGGGGCTGGCTCGACGAAGAACGCGAATTCCTGATCGGCAAGGATCAACTCGAACAGGATTTACGGGACTGGGAAAAAGCGCCCGCCGATCAGAAGACCGACGCATTGCTCTCCGGTCTGAAGCTGACCCGGGCGCGAACCTGGTTGGCGGCAAAACCGCTGCAACTGAGCGAGGCCGAACGCAAGTTCATTCAGGCCAGCATCGCGCATCACGAGGCGGAGGCGGCCCGGCGGGAGCGGTTCCGGCGTCGCGTGCTGCAAGGAAGCGTGGCCGCCGCACTGGTGCTCGCGATCATTGCGGCTGTGGCGATTTGGGAATGGCGAAACGCCAAAATCCAGGAGGCCACGGCGGAGTCGCGGGAACTTGCTGGTCAATCCGAGCAGGCTCTCGGCCACGGCGATCTTGATTTAGCACTCCGGGAAGCAGTTGAGGCTGCGGAGCGCTCGCCGACGGACCAAGCTGAGTACGCACTGAGAACGATCCTTGAGGGACCTCTCGAGCACTTAATTCTGCATAGCGGTGGTTCGGTAGCTGTGGCGGCGTTCTCGCCCGATGGAAAGCGCATCGTCACCACAGGTGATGGCAATACAGCGCGCGTATGGGACGCCGAGACGGGCCATTTGCTCGCAACTCTGACCGGGCATACCGGGCCGGTCAACGATGTAGCATTCTCACCCGATGGAAACCGCATCGTCACCGCCAGCCAAGACGCTACGGCACGCATGTGGGACGCCGAATCCGGCAATCTGCTGGCAACGCTGACCTGGCCTAACGTCGAGGTGCGCGAGACAGTCTTCTCCCCTGATGGAAAGCGTATCGTCACCACTGGTGCTGACAATACCGCGCGCGTGTGGGATGCCGAATCGGGCGCCTTGTTGGCAACTTTATCCGGCCACTCCGGCGTGGTCTACGGCGCAGCCTTCTCGCCCGACGGAAAGCGCATCGTCACCGCCAGTGATGACCACACAGCGCGCGTATGGGACGCCGAAACGGGCCATTTGCTGACAACTCTAACCGGGCACACCAATTCGGTCAGCGACGCGTCGTTCTCGCCCGATGGAAAGAGCATCATCACCGCCAGCCAGGACTTCACAGCGCGCGTGTGGGACGCCGAAACCGGCCATCTCCTGGCCACACTAAACGGCCATACCGGCGCGGTCTACGATGCGTCGTTCTCGCCCGACGGAAAGAGCATCGTCACCGCCGGTGCTGACAATACTGCGCGCGTGTGGGAAGCCGACTCCGGCACTTTGCTGGCAACCCTGACCGGGCATGGCGCTGAGGTGCGCCGAGCAGAGTTCTCGCCCGATGGAAAGCGCGTTGTCACCGCCAGTGAGGACGCTACAGCACGCGTGTGGGATGCCGATTCGGGCCTCTTGTTGGCAACTCTAGGCGGAGGTATCGGCGTGGTCTACGATGCAGCGTTTTCGCCCGATGGAGACCGCATTCTCACCGCCAGTAATGACGGTACGGCGCGCGTGTGGGATGCCGACATCGGCCATCCGTCGGCAATCCTGACCGGACATAAATCGATTGTGTGCGATGCAGCGTTCTCGCCCGATGGAAAGCACATCGTCACCTCCAGCCAAGACACTACGGCGCGCGTGTGGGACGCTGGAACGGGTCATTTGCTCACAACTCTTTCGGGGCATACCCTATGGGTCTATTCGGCAGCGTTCTCGCCCGATGGAAAGCGGATCGTCACCGCGAGTCTTGACCATACGGCGCGCGTGTGGGACGCCGGAACGGGCCACTTGCTGGCAACTCTGACCGGGCATACCAACCAAGTCTACAAAGCGGCCTTCTCGCCCGATGGAAACCGTGTCGTCACCGCCAGCAAGGACCATACTGCGCGCGAGTGGGATGCCGGATCGGGCCGTTTGCTGGCAACCCTGACCGAGCATACCGACGAGGTGCTGGATGCGGCGTTTTCGCCCGATGGCAAGCGCATCGTCACGGCCAGTGCGGACCATACCGCGCGACTGTGGGATGCGGACACGGGCCATTTGCTGGCGACGCTAACCGGGCATACCGGTGGTGTGTCTCGTGCAGCGTTCTCGCCCGACGGAAAGCGCGTCGTCACCGCCAGTTATGACCATGCCGCGCGAGTGTGGGACGCCGACACGGGCCGCTTGTTGGCAACTCTCACTGGCCATTCCTCCACCGTCAACGATGCCGAGTTCTCGCCCGACGGAAGGCGCATCGTCACCGCCAGTTCTGACCGTACGGCGCGAGTGTGGGATGCCGAAACCGGCCGCCTCCTGGCAACTCTGACCGGCCACACCAATTTGGTCCTAAACGCAGCGTTCTCGCCCGATGGAAATCGTATCGTCACCGCCAGCCAAGACTTTACGGCGCGCGTGTGGGACGCCGAATCAGGCTTCTTGCTGGGAACTCTAACCGGGCATACCAACCGGGTCTACACTGCGGCGTTCTCGCCCGATGGGACATGCATCGTCACGGCTAGTGCGGACGGGACGGCGCGGCTCTATATTGGCGATCTGAATGACCTTTTGGAATGGGCCAAGACGCAGCTCCCGATTGAGTCCGGTAAGTAATCGCGCATCCGCGTACAACCGCAAATTCCAAACATGCAATAAAGCAATCCAGGATCGCCCGGGCTCTCGATCACGAACCAGTCCTGATCCATTCCGCCGGGAACGGGTGGCGCGCGCGTCGCGTTTCAAGAAGGGGGCGGCGGCGGTAGCAACTGAAAGTGATGAAGTGGAGATCACATCTTACGAAATAACGCCGCCGTGGGCGGCGCGTCGAAGAACAACCCGCACCCTTAAAACCGAAGGGTGCGACACCCACACCTTCTACCGAGGAAGGTAGTGCGCGAATGATATACTCCCTCCGTGTCGCGTCACCAAACAAGTTCATGGAGCAAGTCCTCTGCGCCACCCGCCCCCCCTAGACTAAGGTAGGAGTTGGATCTAATGCGCCGCAAAATAGCACTAACAATACTCGGTGGGGCAGCTCTTCTTTTTTCAATACTTCTAGCGTGCGCCTTTGGGCAAGCCTACCGTGCGCGTGCAGAGGGCGAATCGTTCCTCTCGGACGTCCGCGGGTTGCGCGTCGGCCAATCAACTTACGATGACGTCTTGAGAATCCAAACAAAACACAAGAGCTATTCATCAGTCGTAGGTAACCGCTGTGATCGAGATCTATGCAATGTAGATTTTTTGTCTGGGAATAAATGGCTCTATGAACTCGGTCTGGTGCCAGGAGCGATATTCACAGGGGGGTTAGACGTAAGAGGGGGAGTCCTCACTAGAATTAGCGTAGGCGTTCATTTGAATCCCCAAGGTGGCGCCACCACCGACGAGATTCCCGCTGACCCAAGCGTTAGCCCGTATGAGGTCCACGGAAGAAACTTCTATCAAAGTGAGACATACTTCTTTATTTCGGTTTTCATTACTTCGGCTGCTTCAGAGGACGAGCGACAGAAAGCATATGCGTTTAACTTGGCGTGCCTAACGAAATTGGGCGGCTGCAAAGATGCCAACGAAATACTGCCAATCTTTAAGCATCCTCAGTGAAGTCGATAGGCGGGTGGTGCAGCCTGAGGGATTGAATTTTCGCGTGGCCGGCCCTTTTCCTGCGAAGGGCCGGATGGTCCTGAATCGGACGTATCTCGGCGCAGAACCGGGGCGGCTGCAAAAAAACATTGCTTGACTCCCAGGCAGGCCTTCGCTAGAACCAGAGGCAACATCAGGCCTTATATTCGCATTCTCTCATTCGATGACGATTTAGAGGGCATGGCGGCCTTTTGGGGAAGGACGGTGAATTTTTAGTGGCCGAAGTGAGTATTCAGGAAGGCGAATCCTTGGAGAACGCGCTGCGCCGTTTCAAGCGCCGCGTGCAGCAGGAAGACATCATCAAGGAGATCAAGAAGCACAGCTACTACATGAAGCCCGGAGAGAAGCGCCGGGCGAAGCAGGCGTTATCGCGCAAGCGGCTGCGCAAGAAGCAGCGTCGTGAACAGGATTAATACGGCCTAGTTCCTTAGGGCAGTCCAGTGCAACTCCCTGCCTCTCGGCCAGCGGGACGCGCAGGAGACCCGGCGAATCCCGGCAACGTCGGGCCAGGAAGCGGGAGCTGCGGGCTCTATCTGTATAGGGGCCTCGGAGCCACGCATGGAATATCACGATAAGGTACTGAAGTGCGCCGAGTGTAACGCCGAGTTCGTCTTCACCGCCGGCGAACAGATGTTTTTCGCCGACAAGGGCTTCAAAAACGAGCCCAAGCGGTGCAAAGACTGCAAGGCCAAGCGCGCACAGTCCATGGGCCAGGGTAATCACCAGAGATCGGAAACCAAAACGACCTGCTCGCAGTGCGGGAAGGAAACCACGGTTCCCTTCCGGCCAACGCAAGGGCGTCCGGTGTACTGCCGCGAATGTTTTCAGCAGCGGCGCTCTCTGGGCTCAACCGCCTGACCGCCCGATCCTGCGCCGGGAATAGTTTGCGGGCCCGCGTGGAGCGGGTCCGCAAGCTCCTCTCACAAAACCCATTGTCCTCGGGAAGCGCGGGAGTGTGTTCCTCGAGTTTGATTCCTTCAATTTGCGATAATCTTTCCCTCCATTTTCAGGAGGACCCATGAAAACTTCGCTGGCGCAATCCGCGGTCAAGCAGATCACGCTGCGCCTGGACGAATCGAGCGCGGCGTTCGCACGGCGCTATCCGGGCGAAAGCGGGCGACGCCAGCCAGTCCACACGGTCTACGGCGGGGCGCACCTGTTTCGCGCGGAGACCGCCGCGCGGCTGGGGCAACTCGCGCGACGCGCGCTCGAGGAATACGGGGCAGACGCAATTGCATTTGCGCGCGCGATCAGACTTCCCGGCTCGGACCGCCTCCCGAAAGCATCCGCGCAAGCGAAGACGCTCGGACGCCGCTTCGCCGCGGATCCAGAGCGCATGCGCAAAGAGAACCGCGAGGCGTGGCTGGCGTTCACGGTCTACGCGCGGATGCGCGAAAAGTTGGAGCGCGAGCCCGTCGAAGATTTCCGGATCGACTTTGAGGACGGTTACGGCAACCGGCCCGACAGCGAAGAAGACGGCCACGCGGCGTCGGTGGCGCTGGAAGTTGCGCGCGGACTGAGCGAAGGGACGCTGCCGCCGTTTCTCGGCATCCGCATCAAACCGTTTTCGCAAGAGCTGCGCGAGCGGAGCATCCGCACACTCGACATCTTCGTGAGCACGATGTGCGAAGCGACGAAAGGGAGATTGCCCTCGAATTTCGTAGTGACGCTTCCGAAAGTGGTCTTGCCGGAGCAAGCGGCGGCACTTGCGGCGCTGCTGGAGTCGCTGGAGAGCTCACTCGCGCTCGAACGCGGATCGCTGCGCTTCGAGCTGATGATCGAGACGCCGCAATCCATTCTGAACGCGCGCGGCGAATCGAATTTGCCGCGGCTGCTCGATGCCTCAGCGGGACGTTGCGTTGCCGCGCATTTCGGCACCTACGACTACACGGCGGGGTGCAGCATCACGGCCGCGTACCAGGTGATGACTCATCCGGCGTGCGATTTCGCCAAGCACATGATGCAAGTCGCGTTCGCGGGAACGGGCGTCTGGATTTCCGACGGCGCAACGAACATTCTTCCCGCGCCGCCGCATCGCGTAGCGGAAGGCAAGCGGCTCACGCCCCAGCAGAAGAAGGAAAACCAAGCTGTGGTGCACCGCGCGTGGCGGCTGCACGTCCAGCACATCCAGCATTCGCTGGAAGGCGCCTTTTACCAGGGATGGGACTTGCACCCGGCGCAATTGCCGACGCGCTACGCCACGGTGTACGCGTTTTTCCTGGAAGGGCTGGACGCGGCCGCGGAACGGCTGACAAATTTCGTCGACAAGGCCGCGAAGGCAACACTGGTGGGAGACATCTTCGACGACGCCGCCACCGGACAAGGGCTGCTGAATTTTTTCCTGCGCGCCGTAAATTGCGGCGCAATCAGCGAAGAAGAAGCCGAGCGCCGCGCCGGCGTCACGGCGGCGGAGTTACGTCTGGGTTCTTTCGTGAAAATTCTGAAAAACCGCAGGCGATAATCCGCGGGGGTTTGCGAAAACAATCAGCGGCACAAAGTGGCTTCGATGAGGCCGTAAGGCTCTTCGATGGGAAGGAAGATTTCGTCGTCGTTACGAAGGCCGAACGGGCCGAGATCCACGAGGATGTGGTGTTTGTTCGGAAGCGAGAAGTGGATTTCGGCAACGTCGTCAAATGCAGCGAGAACGGCTTCGCCCATGGCGCAAAGCGAATGCTGCACGGAACGGCTGTCGTGCTCGGCGAACGTCTCGAGAATGACGCGGCGGATTTCCTGCGCGAGCGAGCCGTAGGGAAGGCCGGCGCGGCTGTAAAGCCAGTCCGATTGGATTGCGGTGGCGAAAATGCGTTCGCTCGTTTCCGTCAGCGTCGTGTAGAGATCGTCGCGAAAGCCCTCGAAGCCCGGACGGCTGCTCTTGAGAACGGCGAGGCCTTCGATTCCGGCGCGCACGGCGGTGGATTCTCGCGTGCCGGTGACGACGGCGGTTCGGCTCTCGCCGCCGCCGCGCAAGAAGGCCGATCCATGCGGCTTCCCGCCGACGGGAATGCGGCTCCAGGGATGTTCCCAAAGCTCAACGCGAACGCCGGAGACGGCGGGATTGATGCGCAGAAAATGGGAGACGAGCCGCGCGCCAAATTCCTCGATTTCACCGGTACCGCCGCGCGCGAGCGCGTAGACGGTATTTTTCATCGTGTCGGTTGCGGTGATCTGGCTGTTGTCGCCCTGGGTGTGGGCGGATTGAAAATCACCTTCGAGCCGGATGCGAACGGTGAGGTCCTTGATCTCGTGGGTGTCGCCGCGGCGTTCGAGGCGAAAGAGGCGAACGCGCGCTTTGCCGTAGGCATTCCAGGAAAGAGTCATCGAACGCGCTCAACTACCGCGATAGGTGGAATAGCCGAACGGGCTCAGCAGCAACGGAACGTGATGGTGCTCGCCAGGATTCTGAATTTCAAAAACGATGGAGACCTCGGGATAAAACCCGGCGACGCGCTGCGAAAGAAAATACGAGCCGGTGTCAAAAGAGAGGCGGAACGTTCCGGGGGCGATGGTCACAGTAGGAGGCAAGAGATCCGGTGTGCGGCCGTCGGCGCCCGTCTCGGCGCTATTGACGCGCTGCCAGCCGCCGCCCTGGCGGCGCTCCAGCAAAACGCGGACGCCCACGGCGGGCTTTCCGAGCGAGGTATCGAGAACATGCGTCGTGATTCCAGTCATTGCGTCTCCAACAACAGTTTTTCCAACCGGTGGCGGGTAATGCGGCGCTGTTGTTCCGCCGCCTCCCGAATTTCCGCTTCCGGCTCATTCTGGATGCGCCGCTCGAGAATCGCAAGCATCTCCTCGGAGGCGCGAAGTCACTTCTGTTTCGCTGCGAGCGTCCCGAAGGCGCGCAGACGGGCGACGCCGCCGTCGGGATAAATGTTGAGGCGGAGGTGAGTGGCTTCGCCGGGCGACTGCAATTCCTTCTCGAAAACGTGCCTGGCATCGGCGCGCAGCGCCGAACGCGGAAGAATCTCGCGCCACGGCAAATGCACGGTCGAGGTTTCGTCCGCGAATTCGCCGGGGGAGCTGCAACTTTCGAGGGAACAGCTTTCGGGAAAATTCCCTTTGAAGAAAGAGGTGTCCACTTCAACGCGATAAATTCTGCCGCGCGCGCCCAACCGAATCACGGCCCAATCGTGGCCGGGACCGCGGCGACGGCGCGTCTCCCAGCCATCGTACATGGCGGCGGACGCGCCGGGGAGAATCAAATTCCCGCAAGAACTGAAGAACATGTCGCTCGAAGCGATGACAAGGCCGCCGCTGGCGAGGGCGGCGAGATCGATCTCGCCGCCGCGCAAAAGAGCGGCCCAATCCGGGAGCACTTCGCCGTGGACGCGCAGGCGGGCGATCCCCCCATCCGGATAAATCCTGAGCCGAAGATGTGTGAAGCGATCGGGCAATGCCGTCGCGAAGAGATTCTTTGTGTCGCCACGGAGCGGAGACTTGGGCAGAATCTCGATCCATTGCGCCGCGCGGCTTTCGAGCGTTTCAGGCGGCAGCGCGCCCTCGAAGGAACATGCTTCGATGGAGGCGTGCTCGGGGAAATTGCCGCGAAAGAAACTGGTGTCCACAACGACGCCGCGAATCCTGCCGGGCAAACCGAGCTGCAAGATGCACCAATCGTGGCCGGGGCCGCGGCGGCGGCGCGTCTCCCAGCCGTCCATCCACTTCCCGCGGTCCGTGAACTTATCCTCGTCGAAAACCGGCGCGGACAGCTTGATGAGATTTTCCTTGGGCGCGAAAAATTCGTCGTTCGCCGCGAGGACGCGTCCGCCGAGGCGTTCCGAAGCCAAATCCGGATATTCGGTGAATTCCATCAACGTACGTTTCGCTCAAGCAAAGAGCCGCACGCCTCTCCGACGAAACCGCCGCGCTCAAAGACGAGCTTTCCCCGTGAGAATGTTGCTTGTACCACGCCGGCGAGAGTTTCTCCAGCATAAGGAGTCAGCTTGTTCTTTTGATGGAGGCTGGGCGGTTTCACCCGAAACGTTTTTTCCGGCTTCCAGACCAGGAGGTCCGCGTCGGCGCCGGGTTCGAGCGTCCCCTTGCGGCCGGCGAGGCCCGCCATGTGCGCGGGGGCTTCGGCAAGCCAGCGAGCGATCCTTTCGAGGCTGAATCCGCGACGGCGCGCCGCAGTCCAAGTGACGGGCAAACGCAATTCGAGCGAAGCGATGCCGCCCCACGCTTTGAAGAAATCACCCTCGGCGTCCGTCTTGAGATTGGCGGGGCAGGGAGAATGATCGGAGACGACGAAATCAATCGTCGCCTTGTCGAGCGCTCGCCAGAGCAAGGTGCGATTGGCGGAGTCGCGAATGGGCGGAGCGCACTTGAATTGAACCGCGCCGTGAGGCACGCCGCCGCTGCGAAAATAGAGATAGTGCGGACACGTCTCGACACTGACGCGCACTTCCTCGCGGCGCGCGCGGCGCAAAACCGGGAGAGCCAGTGCGGCTGAGAGATGCACGACGTGAACCGGCGCGCGAAATTCGCGGCTGAGCCGGACGAGCAAGGCGATGGCATCGCGTTCGGCCTGCGGCGGGCGAGAACGAAGCCAGGTGCGATGGCGGCGCGGGTCCTCGCGCTTTAACCGCCTAGTGGCGGCATCGATGGGCCGGGGCACCTCGGCGTGCGCGAGCAATGGAGCGCCCAGCGAGGCGAGAATCGGCAAAGCCTCGCGGAGATCGGCTTCGGCGACGTGCGCAAATTCGGGAACGCCGGACGGGACGAGAAAACACTTGAAGCCAAATACGCCCGCTTCGTGCAGCGGCCGCAAGTCGTTCGCGTTGCCGGGCACGACTCCGCCCCAGAAGCCGACATCCACCCAGCATTGGCCGCGCGCGGCACGGCGCTTCTCTTCCAGGGCGGCGACGTTCGTTGTTGCAGGGATGTTGTTCAGGGGCATGTCGATCAGGGTGGTGGTGCCGCCAGCGGCCGCGGCGCGCGTGGCGGAATGAAAACCTTCCCAATCCGTGCGGCCGGGCTCGTTGATGTGGACATGCGTGTCCACCAAGCCAGCCATGACGACCGCGGCGCCGGCATCGTAAAGCGGACAGCCAGCGGGGACGGCCTCCCATTCCCCGACGGCCGCGATTTTCCCATCACGGATGCGGATGCTTGCGCGGCGAACGCCGGCCGGCGTGACGACGCGCTCGCTACGAACGACGAATTCGGCGCTCATGACGGGAGGCACTGCAAGAAATCTTCGAGGAGATTCTGCGCAACGCGAAGACGATAGCGCGCGGTCGAGCGGATGTCGTCAATCGGAGCGATATCGTGCAGGAGAGCCTCGCGTGCGGCGGCGATGACTTCGCGCGTGACCCGCCGGCCGCGCAGGGCCGATTCCGCGGCTGCGGCGCGAATGACCGTGGGCGCAACGCTGGCGAACGCGAGGCGCAAGTCGTGGATCTCGCGGCGCTCGATTTGCGCCGCAGCGGCGAAGCAGACTTTCGAGATGGCCTGAGCTTTGCGCGCGCCGACTTTGCGGTAGTGCTGCGCCCAGCCTTGCTTCGTGCGCGGAAGGTGAATGCGCGCGATCAATTCGTCCGGGCGCATTTGCATTTTCTTGTAGCCCGTATGGAAGCCGTTGTACGGCTCCCAGCGAGGACCCGCGGAGGAGACCAACTCCAGTTCGGCATCGTAAACGAGCAGGGCGGGCGGAGAATCCGCCGCGGGAGAGGCGTTAGCGATGTTGCCGCCCAGCGTGCCGCGATTCTGCGTGGCCACGCTGCCGGTTTCTTCCGCGGCGCGGCAGAGGAGCGGGAATTCCGCGAACAGAATGGGATGCCGCTGAATTTCCGTGTAGGTGGTCAGAGCGCCGAGAGTGACGTGCTCGGAAGCGACCGCGACGCCGCGCAATTCCGGCAGCTTCTCGATATTGAGAAAACGCCGGTGGGCGAGCTTACCCGCTTCGAGGAGAACCATCAGGTCCGTGCCACCGGCGAACGGCTGCCAAACGCCCGGTTCCCGCGCCATCCATGCGAGCGCTTCCTCGATAGACGCAGGCGTGCGCAATTCGTAGGCGGGAACGTAGGCCCTCACCGGCGGACACCCCCGGCCTGGCACGCACGAACCACGGCCTCAAAGATTTTCATGTAGCCGGTGCAGCGGCAGAGATTGCCGGAAAGGCCCGAGCGAATTTGCTCCTCGTTCGGCTGGGGATGACGATCGAGCAACGCCGCGGCGGCCATCACCATGCCCGGCGTGCAGATGCCGCACTGCGCGCCGCCGCAGGAGACGAACGCTTCCTGAATCGCGGCGAGCTGTTCGCCGTCCGCGAGCCCTTCGATCGTGCGGATCTCGGAACCGCCGGCCTGGGCAGCGGGAACGAGACAACTATTCACGAGCGCGCCGTCGAGAAGCACGGAGCAGGCCCCGCATTCCCCTTCGCCGCAGCCTTCTTTCGTGCCCGTCAGCTTCAACTCGCGGCGCAGGACATCGAGAAGCCGCTCCATCGGCCAGGCGCGAAACCGGCGCGGCTTGCCGTTGACCGTACACGCGATTTCGATTTTGGCGACCGCTTCAGGCACGCGCACCCGCTTTCTCCTCGAACGCTTCCATCAAGCGTTCGGGCAGGACGGGGATTTCGCGGAGAACAATTCCGGTGGCGTTTTCGATTGCGCTCACGATGGCCGGCGCGCCGCCATCCAGCGGCAGTTCGCCAAGGCCCTTGGCTCCGGCGGGGCCATGCGGGCAGGGCGTCTCTTCAAAAAAGACGCGAATGCGCGGAAGATCTGCGGCGGTGGGCATGATGTAGTTCGTCATTTGGCCGTTGGCCATGCGGCCCTGCTGCCAGATGACGTTCTCATAGAGCGCGAAGCCGATGGCCTGCGCGACGCCGCCTTCAATCTGGCCCGCGGCGAGAACGGGATTGATCACCTTTCCCACTTCCTGCAGCGCGACGAAATCATCGATGCGGGTCTCGAACGTCGTCGTGTCCACGGTGACTTCGGCGACGTAAACGGCCCAGGCGTAGGCGCTGTAGGCATCGCCGGTGTAGGTCGCGTCGTCCCATTTGACACCGGGGGGAGGGTGGTACTGACTGCGCGCGCGGAGCGGGCCGCGTGCAGCGATGTATTCGCGGCAGGCGCGCGCGAAATCCTTCTGCGTGTAGCGTTCGCCGAGCAAATCAGCGGCGACAAGCGATTGCTTGATTCCGAGCGCCGCGGATTCCGCGAGTTTGCCGACGATCATCGCAGTGCGCGAGGCTACGGTCGGGCCGCTATTGGGGACGGCGGCGGTGTCGGGCTGCGCGATTTCGACCTGCTCGCAAGCGATGCCGAGCGCGTCGGCGGCGATTTGCGAAAAAATCGTGTTCGTGCCCTGCCCCATTTCCGTGCTGGCGGCCAGGACGCGCACGCGGCCTTCGGGCGTCGCTTCGGCTTGCACGATCGAGGCGAGATACTCCTCGCCCGATCCGGTGAAACCCGCGCCATGAAAGAACGAGGCGATACCGATCCCCTTCTTTTGGCTGCGGCCTGGATTCTCGCGCGCGAAGCGTTCGCGCTTTGCGGCGAAATCGCTTTCGCGGAGAGCGCGATCGAGCAGGCGGTTCATATCGACGGGCTCGCGAATCACCTGGCCCGTGACGGTTGTCTCGCCGGGCTTCAAGAAATTGCGGCGGCGAAATTCCTCCGGAGCAAGGCCGACAGTTTGGGCGACGCGATCGAGATGGCGTTCCAAGGCGAAAACGCTTTGCGGCGCGCCGAAACCGCGAAAGGCGCCCTGCGGCGGAAGGTTCGTCGCGACGACTTTGGAACGGATGCGGACGTTCGGGCAAGAATACGGCCCGGCCGCGTGAATCGTGCCGCGAGAGAGAACGACGGAAGAAAGCGTTGCGTAGGCGCCGCCATCGAGCGCGAAATCGATTTCCATGGCGAGCAGCTTGCCATCGCGCGTGACGCCAGTGCGATGGCGTGTGCGCGAGGGATGGCGCTTCGTAGTCGCGGCCATGTCTTCAGCGCGGTCGTAGATCATTTTCACGGGCTTGCCCGATTTCCAGGCGAGCAGCGCCGCGTGGCCGGCGATCATCGAAGGATATTCTTCCTTGCCGCCGAAACCGCCACCGGTCTCCGCTTGCACGACGCGGATTTTCTCCGGAGGCAGGCCGAAGAGGGTGACGAGCGCGCGGTGAACGTAGTAAGGACACTGGAGAGAGCCCCAGACGGTGACGCCTTCCCGCGGATTCGCGATCGCGACCACGCCCTGCGTCTCAATGTAAAGCTGCTCCTGCGCGGCCGTGCGGTATTCCCCTTCGACGATGAAATCGGCCTTTGCAAACGCCGCATCGACATCGCCCTTCTCGAGGTGGAGCGACTTGAAGACGTTGTCCTTGCCCCAGATGATTTCCTTGCACGCGAGAGATTCCTCGAGCGTGAAAATCGCGGGCAGCGGGTCGCAATCGATGCGGACGGCACGGCGCGCTTCTTCGAGCAAGTAGGGATCGGGATGGGCGAGCAAGACGACCGGCTCTTCGGGATGATTGACGACTTCGCCGGCGAGGAAGGGCTGATCGCGGTCGAACAGCGCGACGTAGTTCGACCCGGAGATATCCTTGGCGGTGACGACGGTGAATTCGTTCCACGGAATGCCGGGCCCGAATTCGATTTTGCGGATGCGGCCGCGGGGAATTTGGCTGCGAACAGTGACGCCATGGAGCGCGCCGGGGAATTCGAGATCGTCCACGTAGCGGGCGCGACCGGTCACTTTGTCGCGGCCTTCCTTCCGCGGCACCGACTGACCGAGAAATTTGGGTTCGCCGGAGACCATTGCGCCAGGGGCCGCTCAGTATTCGACGCGGCCGGAATTGCCGAGCCAGGCGCGAAACACCGCCAGCGCGGCTTCGCGCATCATCGGCTCCATTTTTATTTTCCGCTCGCCGGGAGGCGTGCGCAACTCATTGTAGATGAAACTATCATCGAAGCCGGCGGCGGCCGCATCCTGGGCGGTCGCCGCGAAAAAAACGCGGTCGGAACGCGCCCAATAGATCGCGCCGAGGCACATCGGACAAGGCTCGCAACTCGTATAAATGTCGCAGCCGGTCAGTTGAAACGTGCCGAGGGCGCGGCAGGCCTCGCGAATGGCGACGATTTCGGCGTGAGCCGAGGGATCGTTGGCCGAGGTCACGCGATTGACGCCCTCGGCGACGATGCGGCCGTCTTTCACGACGACAGCGCCGAACGGACCGCCGCGGCCCGAGCGGACGTTTTCGACCGCCAGTTCAATGGCGCGCTGCATGAAGGGGCTGCTCATCATCGTCCTGCCAGATTGCGCATGCAGGATTCTAGCCAAAACTGCTGCTTTTCAGCGCACTTTCCGCATATTTCGCGCGAAGTCGGTACGCCCGTACCGCCAAATCTAATCTTTAGGCATCGAAAGGTAAAACCTCCGCCCCTTCCAAAAACGCGAAGGGGCGCGCACGCGCAAGAGCTACACCAGTCACCCGGCGGCGAAATGCCAGGGTGGGATCATTGCGCTGCGAATGTTCGTTAATGGAAAAAACGCGAAAGGTTGGCCACCCGCCCGCACGCCATGAGTCTCGATTCCGCGCAAGCCGCTGCGCCATCCGGCGCCATCCTGCTGAACGACCTTGTCCAAATTCGCGAGCGCGTGAAAAGCGGGCGCATCTCATGGTCCGGCCCGCTGCTCCTCGTGGGCGCGCGCTCTGTTTTGTTGCTAGCCTCACAAACACTCATGGCCCTTGTTCTGCTCGCCGCCCATCGTCCCAATCCCCGGCGAGCGGCGGGCGACTGGTGGAATATCTACGGCACGCTTGTGGACGTCGGTTGCCTCATCGGTCTGCGCTATTTCACGCGCCGGGAAGGCATCCGATTGCGCGACCTCCTCGGGCAAGTCCGCCTTCGCCGCGGACGGGACGTTTTCCTGGGGCTAGGCTATTTTCTCCTGGCCTTTCCGTTCTTTCTCGGCGCAAGTTATGGCGCGCAGTTGCTGCTGTTTCGTTCCGCCCAGCAGAGTCCCTACACCTACCTTGTCCATGTCCACTCCCTGCCGCTCTGGGCCACCGTCTACAGCCTCACGCTCTGGTGGATGCTTTGGTCGCCCACGGAAGAAGCCACCTATCAGGCCTACGTACTGCCCCGGCTGGAAGTCCTTTCCGGCCGCACCTGGATCGCGCTATTCACCGTTGGCTTTTGCTGGGCCGCACAACACTGTTTTTTGCCTTTCGTTCCCGATTGGAAGTTTTTGCTGTTTCGCTTCCTCGGTTTCCTTCCAGGAGTCTTCATACTGATGCTGCTCTATCTGCGCACGCGCCGCCTCGCCCCGCTCGTCATCGCTCACTGGCCCATGGACATCGTGGCTGCTGTGATGACCGCCGCCATTCACTAGTTTTGGCGTCACCTGGGGGGCTGGCCCGGCCTTTGACTTAGAATTTCGGGGTGGACTGGAACCAACTCCTCGAATTCTCGCCGCCAGGGCAAGCGACCGCAGATCTCCTCATCCGTGTCCATCCGTGGTCGCATTCCCCCTCTCCTCCTCTTGAGATATGCTATGCGGCGTTGGAAGACGTGCAAGGTTTGATGCGCTTTGCACTCTGCGACTTGGGGAAGAACATGGAGCTGAATACGAGACCGCTCGGGAAGAGCGGCATGCAAATTACGACGGTGGGATTCGGAGCGTGGGCCGCCGGTGGCGCCGGATGGGTGTTCAGTTGGGGGCCGCAGGATGACACCGAGTCTGTCGCGGCAATCCGGCACGCGGTCGAGTTGGGCGTGACCTGGGTCGACACAGCAGCGGTCTATGGACTCGGGCATTCTGAGGAAGTCGTCGGACGCGCGTTGCGGGAGATTCCGGCGGGCGACCGGCCATTTGTATTCACCAAGTGTGGATTGATATTCGATCGCAGCACGCCGTTCGATACGCCGAAGCGCGTGCTGAAGCCGGAATCGCTGCGCGTGGAAGTGGAGAGTTCGCTGCAGCGGCTGGGGGTAGAGCGAATCGACCTCTATCAATTTCACTGGCCGGACGAGAGCGGAACGCCGGTAGAGGATTCGTGGGGCGAGATGGGACGATTGACCGACGAAGGGAAGATTCGCGCCGCGGGCATCTCCAACTTCGATGTGCCGCTGCTCGAGCGCTGCGAACGCGTACGGCACGTGGATTCGCTGCAGCCGCCGTTCTCACTCATCCGGCGGAAGGCGGCGGAAGACGTGATTCCATGGTGCGCGGCGCACGGGACGGGCGTGATCGTGTACAGCCCAATGCAATCCGGAATCCTGACGGATTCGTTCACGGCGGAGCGCATCTCTCAACTCGCGGCTGACGACTGGCGAAGGCGCGGGCCGTATTTCCAGGAACCCGCATTGAGCCAAAACCTGCAATTGCGCGATGCGTTGCGTCCGATCGCGAAAAGGCACGGGACGACGGTATCGTCCATCTCAGCAGCGTGGACGCTGGCGTGGCCGGGCCTGACCGGCGCCATTGTGGGCGCGAGGTCTGCGGCACAAGTGGATGGCTGGATTGAGGCGGGGCGAATCGAGCTTACTTCTCAGGACCTGGATGAGATCGCGAGCGCGATCGAGCGAACCCAGGCGGGCTCGGGGCCGGTCCGTCCACCACACGCAACCGCAAGGGCAGGCCACTGAGACCGGAACAAGAATTCGCGGAAGAGCCCGTGGCGCAATCGTTGCGGGCATTCGGCTGCGAAGCACTGACAAGCGCAATGCTTGTGGACACGGTGTAAGAGAACTGCGTTAGCAAGCAAACTGCACTAACAAAGGGAGGAAAGAATGGCAGCGTCGAATCGTTTGACCTCGTTCGTCGGACGCGTGCTGGTGACGCCGATTTTTCTGGTTGCAGGTTATATGAAAGCTACTCATTTTGCGGCGACGGCCGCGAATCTAGCGTCAATGAAAATTCCGCTGGCAACGGTCGCGACCGCAATTGTGATCCTGATCGAATTGGGAGGCGGAATCAGCGTGCTTCTCGGATTCAAGACGCGATTCTGCGCCTGGATCATGTTCCTCTACTTGATTCCAGTGACTTTCCTGGTGCACTCGTTCTGGAAGATGTCCGGAGCGACACAGACCGACAACACGGTTCACTTCCTGAAGAACTTGTCCATCATGGGAGCGCTGCTGCTCCTTGCGGCGTACGGCCCGGGGCCGCTGAGCGTGGATCAGGCAGGCGGCAAAGCAAAAACATAAGAGATTTCGTGGTAAGGATGGGGCGGGGGAACGGCGTCCCCCGTCCCGTCCAATTCACCAGAACATCTGGACAGCATTCACCTTCCCGATCAGTAGCCTTCGCCCGGGGCGGAGAGCTTCGCTTTGCCGGCGAAGCGGCGGTAGTTGAACACCGTGTAGCACGTCGCGAGGGCCATCCCGATCAACCACCAGATCAGACCGATACGCAATCCGTATGCCGGCGCCTTCGCGTTGTGGACCGTCAGTCCGAAGGAAGCATCGGTGCAGGCAGGCAAGACGTAGGGATACAAGCTGAAGGCGGCACTGGTCAGCATCCCCAGCAAGTATCCGCAAGAAGCGAAAAATGCCTTGCGATCGTCGTGATGCCGATTGAACCAGAGTGCGGCAACGAGGCCGATCACCGCGAGAGCCGGAAAGATCGCGCCCCACGGGTGAGCGGGAAAATTTGGCCAGAGTTGGGGTTGGATACGGAAGCTGGTACGTGTGATCACGACCGTCAGGATCGCGACCAGCCACCAAACGACCGCCGCCAAAGTGCGGGCGCGCGCTTGAAGCTGCGATTCGGTCTTGTGCGCGATCCAAAGCGCGCCGTGCAGCGTGAGCGCCGCGAGCGCTGCGACGCCGATCAGGATGGTGTACCAATCGAGGACGCCAGCGTTCGGGCCGGGGCGAAAACTCGTCCACAGCGATTCGAAGAAACGGCCCTGTGCGTCGAGCGGCACACCGCGAACGACGTTGCCAAGCGCCGCGCCGTAAAAGACCGCGAGCAGAACGCTCGCGAGGGCGAAGGCGCCGTCCCAGAACGCGGCCCAGATCTCGCCGGACACATGGTTCCGAAATTCCACCGAAGTGCCGCGCAAGATGAGCAGCCAGAGAACCATCATCAGCGGAAGATAAAACCCGCTGAAGCTGGAAGCGTAGAGCGCGGGAAACGCGAAATAGAGCGTCCCTCCGCCAGCGAGAAGCCAGACTTCGTTGCCGTCCCAAACGGGACCGATGGAGCGGAGGACTAGACGGCGCTCAACGTCGGTTCGCGCAACGATCAGGTGCACGATCCCGGCGCCCAAATCGAAGCCGTCGAGCACGACGTACATCGCGAGCATCACAGCGACGAGACAAAACCAAATCGTCTCCATGTCAGCCTCCTCACCGAGCCTGCGCCGCGCCCTGACTTGTCAAGGGGGCCGATGTCCCCGGAGATTCATCGCCCGGACCGCGCTCAATCTCGAGATAGGTGAGATAGAGGAAGAGGATGGCAAGGACGGTGTAGGTGCCGAAGAATCCCAGAAGCGTAAACCAGGTGTTGCCGGCCGAAACCTGCGCCGACACGCCTTGCGGCGTGCGCATCAGGCCGTAGATGAGCCAGGGCTGACGGCCCGTCTCGGCGGTAATCCAGCCAGCGGTATTGGCAATAAAGGGTAAAGGAAGGGAGAGCATCAGAATCCAAAGCATCGCCCGGGAGTCGTAGAGCCTGCGCCGGAACAGCTTCCAGGCGGCGAGGACAAGGATCGCGATGAAGATCGTCCCCAAGCCCACCATGATGTGATAGCTGAAATAAAGCAGGGGAATCTGGTCGGGCCATTCCGATTGCGAAAAGCTGTCCAGCCCGCGGACCTGCGCAACCCAGGAGCGATAGGTGAGGAAACTGAGCGCGCGCGGAACCATTAACGGATTATCGAGCGTGCGCTTATTCACGTCCGGCTGGCCGAGAATTGCGACGGGCGCGCCGCTTTGCGTATGGAACAGACCCTCCATCGCGGCAAGCGCCGGCGGCTGATAACGCGCAACCATTTTGCCTTGGCTATCGCCCGTGGGCCAAAGCTGCAAAATAGCGGCGATGACACCTACCGTCACGGCCGTGCGAAGGAAGAGACGACCGTAAGCTTCATCACGCCGCGCGAGCAGGTAAAACGCACCGACCGCGGCCATGACGAAGCATGCGGTCTGCACCGAGCCGAGCATGTTGTGCGCGTATTGCAGCAGGGCCCAGCGATTCAGTACGAGCGACCAGAAACTCGCCAGGCCAAACTGGCCGTTTGCGTCCACTAGATAGCCGACCGGGTGTTGCATCCACGCGTCCGTCGCAATGATGAGATAGCCCGAAAGCCAGGAGCCGAGAAACATCATCAGCGAAGAGAGCCAATGGCCGACCTGGCCGAGGCGTTTCTCGCCGAAGAGAAAAAGGCCAAGGAAACTCGACTCAAGAAAGAAGGAAAAGACACCCTCCATGCCGAGCGTCTGGCCGATGACGCCGCCCGCGGCCTTTGAGAAGACGGACCAATTCGTGCCGAACTGAAATTCCATCGGGATGCCGGTTACCACACCCAGGGCAAAGCTGATGCCGAAAATCTTGGCCCAAAAACGGGCTGCGCGATTCCAGAAATCGTGACCGGGACGTAACGCCACGGTCTTCATGATGAAAATGAGGAGCGCCAAGCCCATGGTGAGTTGCGGGAAGATGTAATGGAATGTTGCGGTGAAGGCGAACTGCAAGCGGTGAACTGCGAGTGCCTCTTCCATGCGAAGTGCCCTCCTGCGAGAGCTGCCCGCGAAGGGGCAGATGATACGCGATTGGGCGCCGGGCGAGCCGCGCGGGCGCGCCGGAATCACGAGTGACTGTGGGCCCGCCAGGATTCGAACCTGGGACCAACGGATTATGAGTCCGCCGCTCTAACCGGCTGAGCTACGGGCCCCTCGAATTCAGTGGGAATCGTACACCAAAGTCATCGAGGCTACTAAGCCTGACGTTTGGAGAGACGGCAGAATTCCTCGGTGCCGCGGCCGAAACTTCAGTTGGGGGCACCGGACAGCAAAATGTCGCGCTCACGAAATCAGGAATCGAGCGAATGGACTGTGCGTGTGTCGAGACACGACGCTCCTGACATGCACGCTAGGAAATTCGAGGGAGGATGCGCCATCCCCAAGAACGAGCCAAATTGCGCGGCTCATTTGGCAAAAAATCAAGAGCCCGGCACGCGCCGGGCTCTTGTGGAGTTGGTTCTTGGCCGGGTGGGCATCCGGCGAAAGTTGGAGCGATTTATGGGATCGAAGCCGTGGCCATGTTCGAGTCACCGCTTTCCTTCCCGGTGTTATCCACAGTAGTGGCCACGTAATAGTAAGTCGTGCTGGCCTGCACGGTGGTGTCCGTGTAGGTCAGGGCCGTCACCAGCGAAGTGTTGATCAGGGCATAGTTGGTCCCCGCCGTCGTCGAACGGTAGATGTTGTATCCCGCCACGGTTGTCGAGCTTGACGTGCCTGCTCCCCACGTCAGCGTCGCAGAGTGTTGCACCGCTGCTACGCCGGTGCCCGTCACTGCGATCGTTGCCGGAGACAGCGTGGCATTACTAGTGATTGTCACCGTTCCGCTTTCGGCCGCGGCGGTGGTGGGGGAAAATGTCAGGGTCAAAGGCAGGTTTTGCCCCGGGGTCATCGTCACCGGCGCCGTGACTCCACTCGTGCTAAAGCCAGTCCCCGTCACCGCAATGTTTGAAATCGTGAGGTTGGAATTGCCGGTGTCGGAGAGCGTCACGCTTTGTGTCCCAATTGTGTCCACGGTGACGTTGCCGAAGCTGACGTTGGTCGAACTCACGCCCAGAACAAACGTTGCGGCAACGCCCGTCCCGGTGAGAGGAATCGCCGTGGGCGAAGTTGCCAAGTTGCTCACCAGCGAAACGCTTCCGCTGACGGCCGTCGTTCCGGTCGGTGTGAACTGCACGTTGAAAGTGGAAGAAGCTCCCGCCGCGATATTCAGCGGCAAGGTGAGTCCGGACACGCTGAACCCGGTTCCGGTCGGTGTCGCTGCTGAAATCGTCAGTGTTGCGTTACCCGTATTCTTCACCGTAATCGTCTGGGAATTTGTGTTGCCGTCAACCACGCTGCCAAAGCTCACGCTGGACGGGGTCAAGCTGATCAGGGGCGCTGGTGCCGCGGCGCCCGTTCCCGTAAGGCTCAGCGTCGTGGGAGAACCCGCCGCGTTGCTCGTCAAAACCACACTTCCGCTCACGGCAGTCGTGCCCGTCGGCGCAAATGTGACAGTGAACGTACTCGTGCCTCCCGCAGCGACGTTCAGCGGCGTCGTCAGGCCGCTCATGGTGAAGCCCGTGCCGCTGATGGTCGCCTGGGAAATCGTCAATGTGGCGCTGCCCCCATTCGTGATCGTGACCGTTTTCGGGCTGCTGGTGCCGTCCGTCACGGTCCCGAACGCGACCGGGGAGGGGGCCAAGCTGATCAGGGGCGCTGGTGCCGCGGCGCCCGTTCCCGTGAGGCTCAACGTCGTGGGAGAACCCGCCGCGTTGCTTGTCAAAACTACGCTGCCGCTGACGGCGGTCGCGCCCGTCGGTGCAAATGTAACGGTGAACGAACTCGTGCCTCCTGCGGCGACGTTCAGCGGCGTCGTCAGGCCGCTCATGGTGAAGCCCGTGCCGCTGATGGTCGCCTGGGAAATCGTCAATGTGGCGCTGCCCCCGTTGGTGATCGTGACTGTCTTCGGGCTGCTGGTGCCGTCCGTCACGGTCCCGAACGCGACCGGGGACGGGGTCAGGCTGATCTGGGGCGTTGGTGCCGTGGTGCCCGTTCCCGTAAGGCTCAGCGTCGTGGGAGAGCCCGCCGCGTTGCTCGTCAAAACCACACTTCCGCTCACGGCGGTCGTGCCCGTCGGCGCAAATGTAACAGTGAACGAACTCGTGCCTCCCGCGGCGATGTTCAGCGGCATCGTGCAACCGCTCATGGTGAAGCCCGTGCCGCTGATCGGCGCCTGGGTAATCGTCAGTGTGGCGCTGCCCGTGTTGGTGATCGTGACCGTCTTCGAACTGCTAGTGCCGTCCGTCACAGTCCCAAACGCGACCGGGGAGGGGGTCAGGCTGATCTGGGGCGCTGGTGCAGCAGCACCCGTTCCCGTGAGGCTCAACGTCGTGGGAGATCCCGCCGCGTTGCTCGTCAAAACCACGCTGCCGCTGACGGCGGTCGTGCCCGTCGGTGCAAATGTGACGGTGAACGAACTCGTGCCTCCTGCGGCGACGTTCAGCGGCGTCGTCAGGCCGCTCATGGTGAAGCCCGTGCCGCTGATGGTCGCCTGGGAAATCGTCAATGTGGCGCTGCCCCCGTTGGTGATCGTGACTGTCTTCGGGCTGCTGGTGCCGTCCGTCACGGTCCCAAACGCAACTGGGGAGGGACTCAGCGAAATTTGCGGCGCAACCCCCGCACCTGTCAAAGGAAGGGTGTTCGGAGAGCTGCTCGCGTTGCTCGTCAGCGTGACGCTGCCAGAGGCATTCCCGGTTACGGTCGGAGCAAACTTCACTGTAAGGGTGGTCGAGCTGCCCACATTCACGGTCACCGGCGTGGTCATACCGCTGTCGCTGAAACCCGCACCGCTCACGGCCACCTGAGAAATTGTCAGCGTGGCCGTCCCTGGATTCGATACGGTCACCGTTTGCGTGGCGCTGCTCCCCACGTTGACATTCCCAAAAGCCTCGCTCGTTGGGCTCAATGACAGTTGGGCTGCAGACGGCGTAACACCCGTTCCAGAGAGGGAAAGAGTTGTCGGCGAGCCGGACACATTGCTCGTAATAGATATGCTTCCAGAGGCGCTCCCCGTGGCCGTCGGCGCGAACTTCACGCTCAAAGTCGTTGAGCTCCCCGCATTCACGCTCACAGGCACAGTCATCCCGCTCATGGTAAAGGCCGATCCGCTAAGGCTGGCTTGTGAGATCGTCAGGGTCGCGTTGCCCGGGTTGGAGATTGTCACGGTCTGCGTGCTGTTGCTGCCGGTATTGACGTTGCCGAAGGCGACGGTCGTAGGATTCAGCGTGATTTGCGGACCATCGCTTGAGCTGCTGGACTCCTTAGCTGGCGTTCCGATACCCAGTAAGGCGCATCCGGAAACAAAGCTCGTGAGCACCAAAGTGGCGGCCAGCGCGAGCCAGCGTCGGCCCATTCCCTTGTTGTGGTCTTGTCCTGGCATGTCCCCCATCCCTTCCCACATCCCCCACACCCCACTTGGCGGCTACCTCGTTGCTTCTCCACCACTCAGGCTAGGGGGACGGCAGGTCTGCGAGACACTGGTGAGAGGGCCAAAATTGGGTCAGGAGAGGAACACCTGTACGGACGTACCAGTCAGTTTTACTGGCCTATTTGCGGGGGTTTCTGTGTGTAGGGACTTGCTTGGGATACGCCAAAGCCGGGCGGGTTACCCGGGGGTGGGCCTTATGCCTAATTCAAGACCAATGGCCTAAGACTGAACGGGCAAAATGGAGGCTGGAGTACCGGAACAGGGGTGGATTTGACGGTTTGGGTCAGTTTCCAGACGTGGGAATCTGCTCGAAGGTCTCGCTCCCCGCCATCCCCGAAGCCAGGATGAGCGCCCTTGCGCTATCCCGCATCCGCGGCCAGAAACGCCAAAACAGGAAGGCCCCGGCCAGGCAGGCCGCGCCTCCCAGCGCAACTGTGAAGGGGGCCCCCAACCTGCTCGCAAACGCCCCCGCGAAGAGTGCGCCGAACGGCGCCATCCCGGCCATCATCATCGTGTAGAGCGCCATCAGTCGTCCGCGCAACCGGTCGGGCGCCATGGCCTGAATCAGGGTATTTGTGCAGGCCATCTGGAGCATCATTGCGTATCCGGTCGGAACGAGAATCGCCAACGACAGCCAGTACCACCTCGAATACCCGAATATCACCAGACTCGCGCCGAACGCTCCCGCGGACACCGCCACCCAGCGCGCCAGCCCTCTCACGCCCGTTCGCGTCGCGAGCGTCAACGCGCCAAACAGCGCGCCAACGCCGGTCGCGCCCATCAGCCAGCCCAACGCCTGCGCGCCGCCGTGCAGAATCTGACCTGCGAAGATGGGCATGAGCACCGAGAAGGGCATCCCCACAAGACTGGCCAGTCCGATTAGGAGAAGCAAAGCCCAGATCGGTGCGGTTTCGTGCGCAAACCGAAATCCTTCCACGAGATTCTCGATCACCGATTCCTTCCTCTCCAGCTCCGACGGGCGCTCGATCCGCATCAGAAACAGCCCGATGATCACCGCGATGTAACTTACGGCGTTCGCGAAAAAGCACCATCCTTCGCCGATCGTGGCAACGAGGATGCCCGCAATGGCCGGGCCAACAATGCGCGCTCCATTGAACATCGAGGAGTTTAGCGCGATCGCATTCATCAAGTCCTCTCGGCGGACCATCTCGATTAGAAACGCCTGCCTCACGGGAATATCAATGCCATTAACCACGCCCAGCAGCGCGGCCAGAATCAGGATCTCCCAAACCTTGAGTTCGTGCGTCAGCGTCAGCACTGCAAGCACAAACGCCAGGATCATCGAGGCCGTCTGCGTCCCGATCACGACCTTCTGCCGTTTCCAGCGGTCCGCCACCAGCCCGCCGATCGGCGCGATCACGAATACCGGGAACTGGCTCGTGAATCCCACGACCCCGAGCAGCAACGACGAACCCGTCATGCGATAGACCAACCAGGACTGCGCTACCGTCTGCATCCAAGTCCCGATCACGGAAATCATCTGGCCACTCAGGAAAAGTTGGAAATTCCTGTGCCGCAACGAACGGAAGGTCGCCGTGCTCCAGTGTGGTTTGGCCCGTTCTTCGATATGGGTTGCCAGCGTCATACTAATGAATAGAGATGCATTCTAGCGCAGTCGGTTTCGGCTCTGCTTCGTTTGGCCTGGCGCGTTGTCGAAGACAAAATGACCCTCTGCGGCACATTGATTCGTTACAATCGGCTCCCTCTAAGGAGGGGCGCGTCATATACGCGCCGCAATCTTTTGCGGCTGCGCTCGTCCTGATGGTCCTCTGCACCATCTGCTGGGGTTCGTGGGCGAATCTTTACAAGAGCATGCGCGGCGGGATTTCGCGCAAGAGGTTGATCGTCTGCGTGGTTTCTGGCCTGCTCATGCGAAGGAATCTGCGGGAGCCAGCCGCGGCGCGAAAACGCATCTCGCGCTGCTGTTCGCCTTCTACATCGTCGCGCTCGTCTTAGTCGCTCACGCCTACTCAGCCGGATGAGCTCGCCATAGGCTCAGCCTTGCTCGGCCTGAGCAAAGTCCGGCGCAGTACCATTCCCAGCGCCCCCAATGCGAAGACAACGCCCCAATAGACCGTCAGCCGAATCGTCAGCGCAAACGCCACGCCCGCGACGCCAAAGCCGAACCACCAAAACTCTCCCAGAAAGCCGTCGAGCCAGTGAGGTGGATTCCCTGCCGAAGGCACGCGCGGCCACAGCGACGGGACAAATCGCGGCACAGCTTTGCGGTACGCGCGATACGACTCCCCTTGCGTCGCGTTCAGTTCTGCTTCCTCGTGCGAAATCAATCGGAAGCAGAAGACCAACAAACCGAAAACGAGAACGAGGAACCCCGTCCGGCTCGCCAGTAATCCGATCCCCGCGCCCGCAATGACGTTTCCGAGATACAGTGGATTCCGCACATATCGGAACGGCCCGTCGGCCAGCAATCGCTCCGAGCGGACGCGCTTGTCGTGCATCACTTCGGTCTTCAGGTACGACGTCCCCCACGCCCGAATCGTCGCCCCCAGAAACACCAGCGCCGCGGAAACAAAAAGCATGATGCGTGCCCACGCATCCACCGAAAGGCGCGGATCGCGATGCGCGAGCTTTTCCGCCAGGAACGCTGCACAGTTCACATGGTCCACCGCGTAGCAAGTGAACGCCAGCGAGAAGATCCCCATGAAGATCCAGAACCGGTGGTGAAATTCAAACGGAGTTTCCTTCGATTCCACGTTCCCTCCAGGCCGCCACTAAACTGTACGAGTTCCTAGTGGCAGGAGTTTCATGCGTTCTTACGCCAAGCGCAACCCCGATGCGCGCAAATTCACTCGGCATACTCGCGCCTGCCGAACAATATTGCGATGCGACTCCGCGGACAGAATTGCCCGCGTCACTCCGTGAAGACGATGCCGACCGCCGTTTGGTCCGTCTCCGGCCCCGGCTCGATGCGCACGACGTACGCCCGCAGCCGCATCGGCATGCTGTCTTTTCCGGTCTCGGCCGTGCCATCGATCATGACGTGCAACTCCGATTGCAGCTTTGGGCTGTGGTCCAGGTAAATCATCGCGCCTTGCAAACTCAGATTGCGGATGACGGTGTCCTCCTCGAACGCCAGCCCGTCGCCCGTGAATCCGGTTACGCGCGCGCGGAATCTGGCTTCGCGCCGCAACCCCTCGCGCACCGTTGGAATCACGACACCGAATTTCTGCTCCCCCAGCGTGAGGACCATCCCCTCCGTCGCCGCCCAGACACTCTCGAATTGCCCGCGCGCCTCCCGCAAGATTGCGTCCATGACGCGGTCCGAAGAATCCGGGTCGTGGTGGAACAGCACGAGGTTCCGCACGCCCGCTTCCCGCGCGATGCGCACGCCCTCGAGCCAGCTCGAATGTCCCCAACCCTTGCGCGTCGTCTCGAGTTGCTGCGGCGTGAACTGCGCGTCGTTCACGAAAATGTCCGCGCCCTCCGCCAGTTCGCGCAGACCCTTGTCCAACTCCGGATCGCCCGGCTCGTTGTCGGTCGCGTACACGACGGTGCCCACCGAAGTTTCGAATCGAAATCCCAGGCATCCCTGCGGATGATTCAGCCAGCGCGTGGTCACGCGCGCTCCGCCCACCTCGAATTGCTCGCCGCCACCCACTTCCGTGAATTCGCGCGACGCCGACATCGCGCTCAAATCCACGGGAAAATAAGGAATCGCCATCTGCGCTTCAAAGACGCGCTTCAAACTGTCCGGCCCGAGCGACGGCGACCGAAAGCTGTAAAAGTGAAATCGATTTTGCCGCGCGTACAGAGGCGAAAAAAATGGGATGCCCTGGATGTGGTCCCAGTGGTAATGCGTCAGGAAAATATGAGCCAGGATTTCGGGGCTATCGTTGTTCGCGGTCCAGTGCTTTCCCAACGAGCGCAAACCCGTTCCACAATCCAGAATGAATTCCGCTCCGGACGGCGTCACGAGTTCCAGGCATGGCGTGTTCCCGCCGTAACGCCACGTCGCGCGGTCCACGGTCGGAGTGGATCCCCGCACGCCCCAAAAACTCAGTTTGGCAATGGCTTCGGACATAAACTCCGGTGCTCCGACCTTCCCCGACCTCCACGCACCCGGCGCCGAATCCCGCGGAAAGCCCTGGATTCAACGCATTTTTTCATCGTATGCAGCAGCGCATGCTAAGTCAATTGGCATTGCAGCCATGCGTGCGCAGCCCGCATCTAGGACCATTGCCGGGCAAGACGCCTCCCGCCTTCCCGCAGTAGAATGTCGTGTATGCACGTCCACGCGCACGGAGGCGAGCACGACCACGCGCACGGCCTCTCCGGCCACGAGGCCGGCGTAGGCCGCGGCTTTTTCTTCGCCGCCATGGCGGCAACTCTTGCGCTCGTCGCGGCCGAACTCCTTGGCGGCTACTTCGGCCATTCCATCGCTCTCGTCAGCGACGCCGTTCACAAGCTCTCCGATGTTCCCGCCCTGCTCATCTCCTGGCTCGCCATGCTGTTGTCCCAGCGGCCCGCGGATTCGCAGCGCACCTACGGCTATCGCCGCGCAGGCACCCTCGCCGCCTTCACCAACAGCATCCTTCTCGTCCTCGTCGCGCTCGGCTTGTTCTACGAAGCCTTCGACCGCTTCCGCCATCCCGTCGCGGTGCGCGAAAACTGGATGATCGCCGTGTCCATCGCCGCCCTCCTCGTCAATGGCGGCATCACGCTCGGTCTCCTCCGCGCGCGCCGCGACCTCAATCTTCGCAGCGTCCTGATTCACAATCTCGGCGACGCGCTCTCGAACGCCGGCATTCTCGCCGGGGCGTTCGTCATGCGCGCGACGGGCGCTCGCTGGCTCGATCCCGCGATGGGCGCGGCGATTGGCGTGCTCGTCCTGTGGTCCACGTGGGGGATCTTGAAGGAGTCCGGCAACATCCTGCTGGAAGGTTTGCCCAAAGGCCTCGACGTCGAACACGTCGCCCGCGCGATACTCAGCGTTGAAGGGGTGCGAGAAGTCCACGACATTCACATCTGGACGATCGGCAACGGCCTGCATGCGCTCTCGTGTCACGTCCGCATTCCGGACATGCACATGGGCGAGAGCGAAAAAATCCTCACCGCCATCCAGCAGCGCCTCACTTCGGAATTCCACATCTCGCACGTCACCGTGCAGTTCGAGCGCGCCGGCCTCCCCAAGGACGCGGGCCTCTTCATGCCCAAACCATTCCAGCCGGTCGAATAGCCGAGCGCTAGTTCTGCCGCCGGGCCCCTTGTCCGCCCTAGTGCGCGACTTTTCGGTATTGTGTACCTGGCATAAGGAACACACCGGTCTCATCGAATTGGAGCCCACCCCCCATGATTTCGAGGCCCGCACCAGCCTGATTCAATTCGTCCTTAGGAAAACGAATTGTCCCAACGACAATTACCGCGTCCTGAATCGTCGAGGAGCTGAAACTGCCCGTCCCGGTGCCTGGAGTGTAGCCTGCCCAGGCCCCGCCTATGGCAAGCGTTCCCTTCTGATCGATGTGGAGTGTTGGCCTGAAGAGCACGACGGATTTCCCGTCGGACATTCCCCACATACCCTTGCCATTCGCAACGTGTCCCTTGAACGAGATCGGGGCGGGAATCCGCTTCTGATTTCCATCGGAGTCTAGGAAGGACAGGTATCCGGACTCGAGATCGCAGACGTCCTGATCGTTCTCTGGCTTGAAAGACCAAGGGGAAAAGCCTGCTGCCTCGGGATTGATGGAAGATTCCAAGAGCGACCCGACACCCATGGCCAGAGATCCGAGTGTTTGGGATGAATCTGAATTCGAGATGTCCTCCCCGAGATCAGCAGCACCTAGAATGCCGCTGATTCTCCAGCGCGGTAACGGTGCGCCGCTCGCGTCAGGAGTCGGGGCTTTCCACACGTAGACTTCGCGCTCGGCCTGAGCGGTCTTCCAATCCTCCGCCGCACTTGCCGCCTTGCGGACATCCTCATCGGGGTCGTCCGCTGCCACTTTGGCCAGCAGGACTCGATCCGTCAGCTTCCATACGGCAGCAGTGCGGACCGCCGAATCCTTTGCCTGCGTCGCGATTTTCCCAAGCAGCGATTGATCTGATAGCTTTTTTATGGCCCTGACGCCGATGGTGGTGTCCGTGCTTTCTAGGGCTATCCGGGAGAGTAGAAGTGGATCCTCCAGCTTGTCGGCCGCCGCCGTGCGGATCTCGAAGACCTTGGCTTCCAGCGCCGCCTGAAACAGCCAAGATGGATCCGTCACCTTGTTCAGAGCCTCCTGCGCAATATCTTTGACCGTTTCCGCGATCGCGACCCTTCCGAGCGCTGCCTGGTCCGTCAGCATTGACACTGCTTCGTCGCAGACATCAGCGGCGGAATCTTGCAGCGCGATCTTCTCCAATAAAGACTGATCGTTAAGCTGGGAGACGGCTTCACTTCGCCTGTCGGGATGCTTATCCTCCGTCGCGATTTTCGCTAACTCATCGCAAGCCTTCTGTTTGCCTGAGTGGCACTGGCTTCCCAGAGCAGGAATGTTGCTTGCCCGAAGTGGCTCCGCCAGCGCGAAGAGCGCGAACAGCACGACAGGCGCGACCGCAACAGCGCGGCAGACGGGGGAATTGAGAAGCCAGGCACGGAGCCTTCGCACCTTATTCAGGATTGCGCCAATCGGAAGTTGCACACCCACTTGTGAAATGGAGGTGCCCTCTTTTACCGCGGGTAGCCGTACCCATGGTGATTTGTCCAACTCATAAAGCAGCCACGTGGCAGAGGGAAATCTGATTTGCATCGCATTCACCTCACTTCATTGCGGTCACCATCCTGGGCGTTTGCATCTGCAGCTGTCAAGCCAACGCGATTTATGGCGGTGGTCGCGTGTGGTTCCTCAACCGTTGTCATTCCGAACCTGCCTGCCGCCTGCCTGCCGGCAGGCAGGGCAGGCAGGTGCAGTGAGGAATCTCTCTTCGGTTCGCTCCCGCCTCGCACGGCCCCTAAGCTGACCCCGATTTTCCCGCCGTCTTGTCTGGGAGAGCCGGAGCCCCGCTTTTCTCCCCGGGTGCTTTGCCGCCCTTCGCTCCTTCGCCGCCGTTCCCCGCAAGGAATCGCATCGCCGTCGCCGCGAGGCCTTCCATCGCGCCGCCGCCCGATCCGCTCGTGACCAAAATGTCCGGCACGAATTTCGACGAGCCTACCGATAGCGCCGTAATCACGTTCACCAGCGCCGTCGCATTCGATCCCAACGCCTGCACCTGAGCCTGATAACCGCGCGCCCGCGCCAGTCCCACAGCCTCCACCTCCGCCCCGCGCGCCGTGCCTGTCTGGCGAATGTACTCCGCTTCTCCTCGCGCCTCTTCCGTGCGCGCATTTGCGTTGTTCGTCTTGATGTCCACGCCGACTTTCGATTTCGCTAGGTCGGACTGCATGTCCGCCGTGCCCTTCGAGTTTTCCATTGCAATGCGCTCTTCTTGAGCCGAGCGCTGCTTCTTGTACGTCTCGATCTCCTGGTTCGCGATTTCGCGCTGCGTCAGCACATTCACCAATGCCTCGGGCAGGATCACGTCCTGGATGTACACGCCGCGCGTCTCCACGCGGTACTGGTCGAGTTGATCCTTGAGGTGCTCGTACGCTTCCTCCTGAACTTGCTGCCGCGTCTCGATGAACCGGATCGCCGGCATGCTCTGCAATTTGTTGCGGAAGTGGTTCCCCACCGCCGCTTGCAAAACCTCATTCACGAGGTTTTTCATCGTCCCCACCATCGAGATCACGCGCGGCGCGTTCACGTCCGGCACGTGAATCTGCACCTGCAGATCAATGTTGAAGACGAATCCTTCGTTGCTCTTCGCGACGATCTGCTTCAGTTCGGCGTCCAGATTGTGCGCATCGGACACCGCGTCCGCCCAATTCAACGTCAGGATCGAAGTCGGCACGATCTCCGCCTGGTAGCAGCGCGGGTTCATCGGATACTTCCCCGTTCGCAGCGGTTCTTCCCAAATCCCACGATGTCCGGGATGCACAAGCGAACCGAACTTGAAATCCGAGCCCGAAGTGTCTTGCGTCGGCAATCCCACGTACGCCTTGATCACCGCGACCTGGCCCTGCTGCACAACGAGCATCCCCACCAGTTCGACGCTCACAAGAAACGGATTCAGCGCGTACGCACCGTAGAGCAGCGGATCGTGCTGCAAACCGATTCGCCCGCCGTTGTCGAGAAATGCCTGAAAATCCTGATAGTTGTTGTGCAGGTTGTTCTTGTTCCCCAGCAGGACTTCGATCACTTCGCCTTCTTTGGCGTTCGCCTTCTCCATCGTGGCGATGTCGGCGAAGCCCCCGAGACGGCCCGCGATGTCGCCAGAAGGAAGAGGATCGCCCTCGTACGTCGTCACGATTCCCACCACGTCCATCAGCGCGCGCTCTTTTCCGTACTGTTGCGGCTCGATCCGCACGAGCTCGAGCTGCTCCGGCTGCAATCCGAACGCCGTGGGCGTCAGTCTTCCGGACCTTCTGCCTTGCGCGCGCAGCTCCGGCGAAATCGGCAGCCCGTACACCTGGCTCTTCGTCACCACGAGAAACCCCACCGGGTGAATCGGCGCCAGCGTCCCGGGAGAGAACACCGGCCGCTGCACGCCCTTTTGTCCGCCGCCTGTCACAAACGCGCGCAAGTCCGAAAAATTCCCGAACGCCTTTTTGTACACCGCCGATTTCGCTCCAATCGGCAGCGGCGCCCCCACTTGCGAAATCACCACGCCCACTTCTCCCGCCTGCACCTGCACCCACGGGAATTTCTCCACCTCATAGATCAGCCAGGCCTTCCAACGCAGTCCGGGCATCAGCAAATCCGCCTGATAGCCCGCCTCCCCGCGAAACGCGATCGCGTTGTCTTGGGAGAGTTTCCTGAACGAGACGCGCTTCAGCACCAGGCCGACTTCGGTCGGCCCCACGCGCCGTATGGACATCAAAACGTAGAGAACGATCAGCAGCCCAGCAACGTATATCCAATTGGAATAGGGAAGTCCGAATTGCATCGCAGGCACCTCACTTCATTCGTACTGCATCCTGCGCGTCCGCCTCCACCCTGTCAAGCCAGCCCCGGCCCGCATGGACGCCCCCATCGGCTCCGCCCAGAGCAAACTCCCCTCGGAGGATGGGGCTGAAAACTTCACATGTAAACGTGAGTCGTAGGGCCCTCCAGCGCGGTTCAGATGATGGCGCCGGGGCCAGCCGTCCGGTGTACGCGACAGCAATGCAATGCCGAGGAGCTTCTGTTTACGCTTGTGGTTTGGGCAGGCTTTCAATCGGTGGGAAAGACGTGGGGATAAGTTGCTTGCGTAAGGGTGGTTGTTTCTTGGTTTGAATGGCTTGCGCCATCGTTTCAATGGCGAGGCCCGCGGTTGGCGGCATAAAAATGGATGCCGTCAACAAACCTGCCCGAATCCATTCTTGTCCGGCTCTGGGGCTAGCGTCGCAACCAGTGAATGGCAATCTACACCAACGTTCCCGCTCTTCCCCGCTCAAAATACTTTCAAACGCCCTCCGTGCGCCGATCGCCATATTGTCATTTTGACCGGCGATCAAACTCACGGGCGTTACTCGCGAGGTGCTTAGTTTCAGCCATGAAGCGATCGCGTCATATCCGCTTTGCTCGGTCAGTTTCCCTCGCAGTCCCGTGATCTGAATGTTTTGTGGCTTCGTCGATTCCATACCTGCTGTACGCTGTCTAAAGACAGGATTGATTGAGGGACCGAGAATGTACAAGACGATGCCACCCTTTGGCAGCAACGCACCGAACTGCCGCGCCTGAATCCGTCCGATTTCTCCCTGATCGATAGTGATACAAAAAGAGGGCCTGTTCATTCCTTGGAGCTCTGCAAGATATTGGTCTTCACGGTTCAAGAGCGCCCATCCAATCCCGCGAGCCATCGCTTCGGATGCCACTTGCTTTAAAGTTGTTCCCACGGGCTGACAGACTATGGCGTCAGGCCGGGAATCAGCAGAAGAGGATTGAATCACGCTTAAAAGCTGCTGGCTTTGCGTAATCGCGTCATTTTCAGCGTAGAGTATCTCTACGTGCGCACCCAGACGCCGCGCGGCCTCGCTTGCCGCTGCGGCCTGGTCCTGCTGGTAAGCGTTCTCCGCCATCATTAAGGAAACAAGGAAGTTCATCGAATGCCCCTAGCGATTATAACGCGGACCTATAACAGGCAGTGGATTTCCCCACCTCGAGGGTGCCCATGAGGAAAACTGCCACTGTGCCGTTCTGGCGCCCCATGTCACGATTCATCCCGGGGAATGGAGCCTACAGGCCATGTCCAGCCTGTCTCTCGGGTCGAGCGGGGCTGGGCGGGACGGAGTCAAGTGTGGCATCGCGTGAGTTAACTCCGTTGGGCGTCTGGGGAACCCGCGCGCCTTCCGGACCGAGAGCACTTCTCCCAGAGGCATCCTCTCCGCGGAGCGCCCAAGCTCGGGTTGATATTCAAATCGTCGCGGAGCCAGGGCTCCCTCCTCCGTCCTTCCCAGACTCGCGCCGGGTGTGTTATAAGCATCGCTCCATGCTTCGTCCGGTGGGGGAACGGGAAACGGCAATCCAGGAGAGCGCGGGCGAGGCCGGGTCCCAGACTATGGGGGCGGCGCGCCCCGCGGAACGGCACGCATCGAACTTCTGCCCTGCGTGTTCGGCGCAGCTCGAATCGCATCGCTGCAAGCTGGTATGCTTCCGTTGCGGGTACTACATGTCTTGTTCGGATTTTTACTGAGACCGTCGGCGCGGCGGGTCAGTTCAATTAGCGAGGAGGTCGGATCGTGGCACTGAAAATAACGGACCGGGAAGTGGATGGTGTTTCCGTAGTGGCGCTCGAAGGGCGGATTGTCCTGGGCGAAGAGAGTAATGCGCTTCGCGAAAAAGTGAAGGGTCTGCTCGCGGGCGGCAAGAAGAACATCGTGCTCAACATGAGCAACGTCACCTATATCGACAGCGCCGGCCTCGGCACGCTGGTCGCGTCGCACCACAGCGCGCGCACCCAGGGCGCGAGCCTCAAGCTGTCCAATCTTGGCCAAAAGTTTCAGGAAGTCTTGCAGGTGACAAAGCTGCTGACCGTCTTCGAGGTTTACGACTCCGAAGCCGCCGCCGTCCGCAGCTACAGCGGCAAGTAACGTCGCCGCTGGGCCGGGGCTTATTCCAGCCGGTAGAGCGTCATCCCGCTCAACAGCTTGGGATAAAAGTCTGTGGATTTTTGTGGCAGGACTTCGCCCGCGAGCGCGATCTCCGCGACCCGCGAGACCGGCATGGAATTGAGCAGGCAGCAGAGTTGCGCGCGCCCGCTCTCGACGGCCGCGATCGCAAGCGCCGCTTCCCTCTCGTAGGAGAGGTTGCGCTCGCGTGTCACGGCATCGGCGGTGATGCCGAGTCCGCGCTCCAGCATCAACTTATGGAGCAGGACGACATCGAGCCCGCGTTGTGCGAGGGAGACGCCCGGCAGCAGCGCACCGAGATCGGCGCCTTTGCGCAGCAGGAATAGATGAAAGGCCGCGCCGCCGGCAAAAACTCCGATCGCCGCCCGCGACTTTCCGCTTTCTTCGAGATCGCAGCGAAACCTTTTCCAGACGCGCTCCCGTTCTTCGGCGCCGGAAAATCTGTACGCGTGCCACTCAAACACCGGCTGCAGGTCCTCGCGGAAACGGTCGAAGGAAAAGTCCGCGAGGCCTGCGATCACGCGATGCGTCGGCAGGATCGTCAAGCCTTCGCCTTCGGTGTTGAACAACGTCATCATCACTCGCTCGTATGGAGCGTTGCGGTCCGCGTTTCCGCCCGCCCGCGCGCGGCATTCATCGCGATACGCCAGCGCCGTCTCGTAGCGATGATGCCCGTCCGCGATGACGAGCTTCTTCTCCTCCATCTCGTGCACGATCGTCGCCACCGTCTCGGCTTCGGTGATCGGCCAGAGTCTGTGCACGACACCGTATTCGTCGCGCACTTCCCCCGCCGGCTTCGCCTGGGACGCGCGATCGAGCAAGGCGTCGATGCGCCGCGCGCGATCGGTGTAGAGCATGAAAAGCTGCCCCGTGTGCGTTCGCGTGTGCCGCAGAAGTTCCAGCCGGTCCGCCTTCGGCCCCGCGAGCGTCTGCTCGTGGCGGAAAATCACCCCGGCGGAATAGTCTTCGATCCGTCCCAGCGCGATGAAACCCTTGCGCGTGCGCCGCTCTCCGCTTCCCGGAACGATGTACTCCTGGAAGTAAGCGTAAACGGCGGGAATCGCGTCACGCACGAGCACGCCCGACGCGATCCATTCCTCGAGCGTCCGTGCCGCGCGGGTGTACACGTTGCCGGCGTCCGAATCGCCCGCCAACGTCTTCCCCTTCTCGACCGGGATCAGGTTGAACGGGCTCGCGGCGTAATACTTCTCCTGCATGTCCGGGGAGATTTTGTCGTACGGCTGGGTGACGGCCTTTGACAACTCCACGCGCTCAGGATTGTAACGGTACGCACGAAACGGGAAGATCTCCGCCATCGGTTCGCCTCACGGAGGGAAACAGAAACATCGATTCTAGCAGCACCTCCGTTGCGGGCCAATGAAACAAGGCGAGCAGCCGGCGCCGGAATCCCATACAATGGAATTTTGGTCATTCGCTCAAAGGAGGGTCAGGCGGGAAATGCCGCGTTCGTTCTCTCAGGTCCGCGCTTTGGTCTTCGATCTCGACGGCACGCTGATTGATTCCAAGCTGGACTTGGCACTTTCGGTGAACGCAGCACTTATTGAGTTGCATCGCCCGCCTCTTCCCCACGAACAGATTTACGGCTATGTGGGTCAAGGCGCGTTGCGGCTGGTGGAACAAGCGCTCGGCGACGGGGCCGACCCAAAGGAAGTGGAGCACGGCCACGAGTTTTTCCTCTCGTACTATCGCGCGCACATGCTGGATCAGACGATCGCGTATCCGGGCGTGCGCGAGGGACTCGCGGCGCTCGAGAACTGGTCACTGGCCGTGCTGACCAACAAACCGACGCGCTTCAGTCAAGAAATCCTCGTGGGTCTGGATCTGGCAAAATATTTCCGCGTGATTCACGGGGGCAACAGCTTCGAGAAAAAGAAGCCCGACCCGGTGGGCATGCTGGCGATCGCGAGGGAATTCGGGCTTTCCCCGAAACAGACGATGCTCGTTGGGGACTCCGACATCGACGTTCAAACCGCGCGCAACGCCGGATCGTGGGTGTGCGGAGTGACGTATGGATTCGGGAGCGCGGGATTGGTGAAATGTCCGCCGGATCTCCTGCTGGACAGCTTGATCGAACTGCCGGCTTACCTCGAGGGGCACGCACTGCAGCCGCGGTAGGCGGAATTTCGCCGCGCACCTTTGGGATCTACTTTCATGCACGTTCGCAAACGACGAAAGAACCGGCCCGCCGCCCTGGCTGGCGTCCTCCTCTTGGCACTGCTTCCCGTGCTGAAGGGGCAGTCGCGCCGCACCAACACCAAGACGACCACTCCTCCGCCGATTTCCCCCGCAGCAATGCCCGTCCCGTTTGCCGTGGGCGAAACCCTTCGGTACCAAGTTTTGTGGTCGGAATTTTCGGTGCACGCGGGGACGATGGATTTTTCGGTGGCGGAAGAGCGCGACTTCTTCGGCCGCTTGGCGTGGCATTTTCGTGCGACCGCGCACACGATCAACACGACTCGGACGGTTTATCCGCTGGACGATCAGTTTGATTCGTACACGGACGCATCGCAACTTCAGTGCATTCAATATGAACTGTATTTGAACGAGGAAGGCAAAACGGAAAATTCCATTCTTCGCATGTCGACGAAGGAGGAGCCCGTTCCGCCCAGAGTGACGCTGGTTCGCGTGCTGCCGGGGACGCGCGATCCTATCGGTCTTCTCTATGCGTTGCGCGCGGCCGACTGGCGGCACAGCGCGGAATTTCGCGCCCCGGCCTTCGATGGGCATCGCGCTTACGAAATTCGCGCCGACGTCGAGATACCCTCCGGGCAAGTCACGGTGCCGGCAGGAAAGTTCGAGGCGACGCGAATCGCGGTTCACATTTCCGAACGGGGCAACGAACTCGCGGAAACGCGCTTCTGGGTCTGGCTCGCGCACGACGCCGCGCGAACGCCCGTGCTCATCGAAGCGGAAGTGCCCTTCGGCACGGCGCGCGTCGAGCTTCTGCAATTGCCCCAGCACTGAAGACACCGCAGCCGGTGGATTGCGGGGCTGCGGGCACTCCAGCATTGTGTCGAATTGGAACGGCGCGGGCCTAACCCGGTGGAGTGGCCTTGCCTTCCGGAGAGGCGGCGGACCAGTCTTCCGGCGGAAAGGAAATGTGCCAGAACTGCGGCGCCGACTGGAGGAATTCGATCGCCACTTGAGTCTTGTCGCCGTCGGGGTGGCCAACGTAAACGACGCGGCACTCCTGCGGCTGCGGAGAACCCCGATTCGTGAGATGCAGCGTTTGCCCTTCTTTTACGCGGGTGATCATGGCGATCAGCGCGCCATGCGCATTGACGACTAGCGTCATGGCATTTTCTTCAAAATCAGCCCCGTCGGCCTTCTTCCCACTGACCGTCACGGGCACACTCAGCATTACACGCTGACTGCGGCGCTTGCTGGCAGGGGCTGCAGACTTGAGATTCGGAATCTGCACAGAAACCACCGTAGGCCAGCTACCCGCGGGCCGCAATGGGCTACGCGGCGTAATCCTTCAAACAGTAACCGTCCGCAAGGTCAGCGCGCGGAGGGGCGGCGAGCCTTCTGAGCGGCCGCGCGGCGTCGGCTGAAGCAGATCGTTTCCACGAGCGAGCAGACGATGTGCCCGATGGTAATGTGAGCTTCCTGAATTCGCTGCGGGTCGCGCGAGGGAACGTTGATCAGGAGATCGACTTTGCGGGCAAGCGCCCCGCCGGTTTCGCCAGTGAGGGCGACGAGAAACGCGCGGCGCCTGGCGCCCGCTTCGATTCCGCGAACTACGTTGGAACTTTTTCCGCTGGTCGAAAGCGCAACCAGGACGTCGCCCGGCGCGACCAGCGATTCAATTTGCCGCTCGAATATGCGGTCGAAGCCGAAGTCGTTGGCCGCGGCGGTGAGCACGGAAGGATTCGTGGTCAAAGCCAAAGCAGGAAGCCCCGGCCGGTTTTCCCGCAACCGGACGACGAGTTCCGCGGCAAGATGCAAGGCATCGGCGGCGCTTCCCCCGTTGCCGAAGAAAACGAGTTTCCGCCCGGATCGGAGGGCCTTCGCCGATTGGCGCGCGAATTCCTCGATGCGAGAGATCAAGCCGGCGGAAAAAGTTTGCTTGACGCGGCAGCTTTCCTGAAGCTGCGCGACGATGTTCTTCCGCTGTGCGGTCATGAGGGATCAGCAGAGGACGATCTTGTGGCGGTGGCGTGTGACGCGCCGCGTGGCGTTGCGCGTGTCTACAACGAGTCCGGCCGCTTCGACGATCGCCTGATAGTCGTAGCTGGTATGATCGGTGGCGATTACGACGCAGTCGTAACTCTCCAGCGTCTTCGCATCCAGATTCACCGACCGCTTCTTTGAAAAGTCATAGTGGCGCATCTTCTGCAACTGGGGAAAGTAGGGATCGTTGTAGTCCAGCAGGGCCCCTCTTTGTTCGAGCAACTCCATGATTTTCAGCGAGGGGGATTCCCGCGGGTCGTCCACGTCCTTCTTGTAGGCGACGCCGAGGACGAGCACCCGCGAACCCTTCAGAGATTTTTTTCGCTCGTTCAAAGCGCCAGACACCGCTTCCACGACGTGATACGGCATCGCCGTATTGATTTCACCCGCCAGCTCGATGAACCGCGTCGCGAAATCGTATTCCTTGGCCTTCCAGGAGAGATAAAACGGATCGACGGGAATGCAGTGGCCACCCAAACCAGGGCCGGGATAGAAAGGCATGAAGCCGAACGGCTTGGTTGCCGCGGCGTCAATGACTTCCCAGATGTCCATGCCCATGCGCTGGCAGAGCAGTTTCAATTCGTTCACGAGGGCGATGTTCACGCAACGGAAAATGTTTTCGAGCAGTTTTGCCATTTCCGCTGCGCGCGTCGTGCTGACCGGGACAACTCGCGCAACGATCTGCGCGTAGAGGGCAACGGCGGCGCGACCTGAGGGCGGATTGACGCCGCCCACGATCTTCGGGATTTGCGCCAAGCCAAACTGTTTGTTGCCGGGGTCTTCACGCTCGGGAGAGAACGCCAGAAAGAAATCCGTTGCGATTTGCTCGGCGTCGGGGCCTTGCGCAACGGGACACCGGAGCCCACTTGCTTCCAGGATCGGCAGCACCAACTCCTCGGTCGTACCGGGATACGTGGTGGATTCCAGGACGACCAACTGCCCCTTGCTCAGGTGAGGTGCGATCGCGCGCGCCGTCTGCTCGACGTACTTCAGATCGGGTTCGCGCCGCTCATCGAGAGGCGTCGGCACGCAAATCACAATGGCGTCCATCTGGCCAAGCCGGGCAAAATCCGGCGTGGCGCCGAAGTGGCGCGAGCGGACGTACTGCTGGATCTTCGTCGTGGGCACGTGGCCGATATAGCTCTGGCCCCCGTTGAGCATGTCCACTTTCTTCGTGTCCGTGTCGAAGCCGGTGACGCGATGTCCCGCTTCCGCGAAGCGCAGCCCCAACGGCAACCCGACGTACCCGCACCCAATCACACCGACGCGCAACTGCGCGCCCTTGAAAAACTCCGGTTTCCGATCCACCGCCATGAGTCGTCCACACCTTTCCCAAGCGTCAAGCCTGCAAAGCGAATCACGGACACGCCAAATGAATTGGGTACAGGGCCCGAAACCATCGCAGAACTCGCCCCGCGTGCCAGGGTCCCGGGGCAGGAGCTCGCACAAAAATGAAACTTACGAAGCCGCGCCCCGTTGCTGGAAGCAGAGCAGGATCAGATCCGCCCTGCGGCGCACGCCGAACTTGCTCAGGAGATTCGAAACGTGAAACTTCACGGTTCGCTCCGAGATGTTCAGCCTCCCGGCGATTTCCTTGTTCGCCAGGTTCTCCAGCAGGTTGCTGAGAACCTCTTGCTCGCGGCGGCTCAATTCACTGGAAACCTCGGCCTGGATCCGGCGACGGCCCGTCCCTTTCAGGACGGAATCCACGAAGCCGGACAGGAGCGACCGAGGAACCCAGAATCCCCCGCCGGCAACCAGCGGCAGAGCGCGTTTCAATTGCTCCCGCACTTCGGCGTACGTCAGCAAACCTTTCGCGCCGAGGCGGAGGAGCGAATAGCTCTCCGATGCATCCAGCTTCTCGGCGACAACCAGAATCCGCGCGCCTGGATGATGGTCCAAAATGTTCGCGAGGAGCGCACCCGCAGCCGCGCGCGCAACGTGCGCATCCACGACAAACACCGAGGCTCGCGGCACACTCATGCGCCGCAAATCCGGTCCGAGGGTAGATTCGAGCAACCGAGGAATCAACCGAAAAGCTGAACCGGAAAGCACACGCTCAAATTCACCGAGGACCAATGGGTGCGGCGAGAGCAAGCACACCGTCATGCCTCGGATGCGTACCGTCTTCACCACAATTTTGGAGCGTATACGAATCCGTGCGAGCGGGCAAGGCTCCGCGAGGGGACCTGGTAACACTCTAGGCACGCTGTGCGGCTCCGGGCTTATCCGCTTGGACAAGTGGCAAGGATCGCCTCGCCGCGCGGGGCCCGCCCGTGTAGCAAAATAGAACAATGCCCGTCAGACCCGAATCGCGACGTTACTCTCGCATGGACCTCCCGAAGGGAATGCTCGTTGCATGGCAATCCGGCAGCGAACGCAAAGTCTCGCGTGTGTCCACGATCGGCCTGGGAGGAATCTTCATTGCCACGCCGACACCTCCTCCTGTTGGAGAAATCATCCGGCTGGTCTTTGATGTGCCGTCAGGAGAAGTGAGGGCGCGCGCAGTGGTGCGCACTTCGCGGCCCGACCACGGGATGGGAGTGGAATTCACCTCGATGTCACTCGAGGCGCGGGCGCGGCTTGACAGACTGTTGAAACGGTTGCTTCGATAGGAAACCGGCGGTCTTACCGCTGTGGGAACAGCAGCGCTTCAAACATGTCTGCGCGCGCTTTGTGATCCGACGCAACAATCTGCAGCAAGTCCATCACGGAAATCATCCCGCAGTAGCTCCCCTTCGCGTCCACGACCGCCAAATGAAAAATGCCGTACTTTTCCATTCGCCGTAGGCATTCATCCAGAGCGACTTCGGGAGTAACAGTGACAAGCTCCCGCGTCATGATTTCCGACACGCGCATCCACGCCGGACATTTGTTCTCCGCGGAAACTTTATCCGAGATATCGCTCTGAGATACAACTCCGACCAGCCGGTCGGCCGCGTCGAGAACGCCGACAGCGCGAACTCGCTTGTCTCGCAAGTAACGCGCAGCATCGTGGACCGTCGCGTTCTCACTGATTGAAAAGGTCTCCTTGCGGCTGACGATCAGGTCGTGGACGGTCATGAAAGCCTCCCCGGGGTGAAGGTTGGCCAAAATAGTAGGACTATCGAGCCGCCATCGCAATAGTCTCGCGAAGGCAAGACTCCCGCCAATTCCGCGGGCTCTCAGCAAGACCAGGCATATGAATTGAGACCTTCTCATTCACCATTGTGCGGCAAGCAGTAGAAAGCCAGGAAATGGCCTGCTCATAAAAGGAAACGAATTGCCATTCCACAGCGCTTTGGACGACAAGCTGCCGCCTCGCGCCAGTGTCCCCGTAAGCTGTTGACAACGCACAACTTACAACCTGACTCGCCTGTGGAAATGCGCTCTGGCGGCATTTGATGTGCTTAGAAATGCGAGTGGGGGAAGAGTGCGTCGCGATCTTGATTCGCTCTTGTCTAGTCCCGGGTCCCTAATTCCGCAGGCTGCGAGAAAAACTTGGCTGCAACTGGAGCTACGCGCGCGCTAGTGTCGCACCGGGCGGAGGAGATTCCTCCTGAATCGCTGATCTTCGGGAAATCGCAGGCGATGCAGGCCGTGCGAGCAAGGGCCGAGAAGATCGCCGCCACGTCCGTACCGGTGCTTATCGAGGGAGATAGCGGGACGGGAAAGGGAGTGCTCGCGCGCTACCTGCATGATCGCTCACGGGTAGCAAATGCGGTTTTTGTGAAGGTCAATTGCGCGGCGATCCCGGGCCCGTTATTGGAAAGCGAGCTGTTCGGATACGAGCGGGGCGCCTTTACCGGCGCCTATTCCACAAAGCCGGGTCGAGTGGAGTTGGCGGAGGGGGGAACACTCTTTCTCGATGGGATCAACGAGATTGACCTGTCGCTGCAGGGGAAGCTGCTCCACTTATTGCAGGACGGTCAATTCTCGCGCATTGGAGGCCAGGAAGATCGCGTAGCTTCGATTCGCATTATTTGCGCGACAAACCGCAGTCTTGAAGGCGAGGTTGATGCCGGAAGATTCCGGGGAGATCTGTTCTATCGCGTGAACACACTGACGCTTTGTCTGGTGCCGCTTCGCTCCCGCAAGGAAGATATTCTTGACCTTGCGAACTACTTTCTTGCGCTGTATCAATCGCGCTATGGGCAATCTGCCCGGCCTCTATCTCACTCCCTAGCGCAGGTGCTGGTCCGGCATCACTGGCCGGGAAACATTCGAGAGTTGGAAAACCTGATTGAACGCTATGTAATCCTCGGGTCAGAGGAAGCAATCACGAGCGAGATGTTCGGCGAGGAGCAAGCCGAGACTCCCATGGCCGTCCCGATGAATGAGCCGATCCACCTCAAGAAGCTGACCCGGCAAGCAGTCCTAGATATGGAGCGAAAGATCATCCTCCGCGTGCTCGAGGCCAACCACTGGAATCGAAAGCGGACCGCCAGCGCACTTCGCATCAGCTACCGCGCTTTGCTTTACAAGATTCGGCAAGCGGGCCTCCCGCCGAAGAGATCGCGATTGCAGCCGCCGAGCCCGGATTTCTCAAAAAAGACGGGCTGAGGCAGCAGTTTTCACTTTGCTCCCGCCCGCTCTACTTTCTGCGCATACGCTCGTACACATAGTTAGCTAACGACAGAAATGTCTGACTCTTGCTGAGGTAATTGTCTCTGGCATCCGATAGGCGCCGGCGTAGGAAGACCCCGAAATCCCTACGCCATCCTCCGTTCACATCCGCCAACCCGAAGTCGTTGTGGTACACAAGCGAGAATGTTCGGAACGCTCGCGGAGGCACGTCGAAAGAGAAGCGAACATCGCCGTTCTGAGCTGTGAAATTGCATGTGGATTCGCCGTCAAGCACCACGTGGTCCAAAGAAACCGGCAGACCTTCACGCTTCACCACCAAGCAACGAAGCGAAGCTTGCGAGTTGTTTTTGACCATTCCAGAACAGGCGAAGGTTTGAATCTCAAGGGTTCCTTCCGTTGTCCGGCGTTGCAAATAGGATTGCATGAGACCCGCTCCCAAACTGGACCAGCGGATCTCGGGGGCGATTGCGTTCACACGCGCCACAACCTCAGCGATACGCTCCGGATGCTGAAAGACACTGTGGTGCTCGACAATCAAGACCGGCTTACCGATAAGAAGGGCGAATGCCACATGTTCCGGGCGCGTGTCTCGGACACCCCTCCTGAGAAACAGCGGAAAACCGCCATATTTCATAATAGCGGGCCGAGCGAAATCGGCGACGCTCAAACTAGCGGCTTCTTCCTGTGGGAATGGCCTCGAATTCACGGCAGCACAGAAATTATTCGCCTTAAGAAGGTTCAACGCGCTCACTGAAAAATTCCCCTGGGGGAATACAAACACATTGTCATAGGAAAGGCCTGTTTTTTTCGCGAGGGCGTTCATACGACTTAGAGCGGTTTGTATCATCGAGTTGAGCCGCGCAGGCTCGCGCTCAGTGAACTCCGCCGCTGTGTGGTCGTTGCCGTGAACACAGAGCGAATACCGATCAGGCCTTTCTCGAAAGAGGCGAACGATTTCCGGTGAGTTTCTCCGATAGTTGTACGGTATGAAGGCAATGCTCGTGTGAAACTGGCGCGCGTCCATAAGGGCCAAGACATTGCGGAAATTCAAGTAACCGTAATGGTCGCGCAGGTAAGGGTCGTCGATGATCAGCGATGCGTAAGGGTTGTTTGGACGCCAGCAAGCCTCGCCAAACGCTTTGCGCATGGCCATGAGGAGGGGAGCAAACCGAGAGAAATACCCTATTAGGGAGGTATCTCTCGTTTCCTCATCCAGATCGACTACGTCGCCACTGCCCAGGAAAAAGATCTCCGAGGCGGGCGACGGCAAGCGCGCGAAGAAAGGGTGCCCGTCAATCTCGATCAACGTCTGCATGTTGCCATCGCTGCGGTCGCCGACAAGAACGCGATCCGTCGCCGGGTTCGTGGGCCCGAAGGAAAGTCCGGAATAGGGGCCACAAACATCCCTCGCATCCTTCGGGAATGTGTAGCTGAGATCAGAACTCGGAATCGCCTGAACCGCCTGAAATCGGCCCGCGGAAAGGCAGGCGATTGTGTCGGCGGAGACGGGCTCGGGATGAAGGTTATGCACAAGAATGAAAGGAAAACGTGAGACGAGATACGAGCGAAGCTCGGAAGCAGTCCCTTCATTCGAGAACCACTTGCCCAGCACACGCGGGTTGACTACAAAACAGCCTTCCCCCTCGCCTATGGCTCGATCCAAATTGCTCGGGGAAGGAGGAAGGTAAGACTCCAGGGGGAGGAACTGCACGGGTATCCCAAAGAACTCCGCCAGGCGGGCGAGGCGGGAATCCACTGGTTCGGTCCCCAGGACTTCAGGAATTATCAGTCGCATAAAATAAGAAAGGGTGAGCTCCCGCAAATCCGCTGGATACGTTTCCTTTCCGCAATTCTATTGAATCACGGCGATCAGAGTTACGGAAGCGAGTGAATCCATGTACTTGCCTTCAGCACCTCCAAAAGTGACAGATCCGGCCCGGCAAGCTGCGGTTTTTCCTGCAGGATTGTCCGCTTGCTCGATTGGTTCCCTGTCTGAAATTGTACTGAAATCGATTGTGATGCGTCAGCTGTTTTTGCGCCTTCCCTCACCGCAAGATGCCCTCTCCATCACCACCGGCTGGCGCGGGGGTTTGATCCAGCCAATTGGGTGGGATGGCACTGGGCTGTGTTTGTTCGCCGGGCGGCTAGAGCAGAGATTTTGTGCGGCGGAAAGCCAAGAGAGACCCGGTCACTTCATTGGGACTTCGAGCCGTCCCCTGTAGCAACGGCGGCACCGGTCGTGCTGAGTAGCTTCCCTCGGGAAACCGGCAAGCTATTTACTCTCGTTTCCGGCCAAGAGCGCTGGTGGCGGGCTTGGAGCGGCGGTGGAGGGCGGTAATCGCCTAATGCAGTAAAAACCCTGCAGGGGAGGACGTAGGCCTCCCCGCGCCGCCCTCTTTACTGGGTTGTCATACTCACGGTCGTCTTACTCGAGATGCTGCCGCTGGTCGCCGTGATCGTCAAAGTGGAGGTCTTCTTGGCTGTAGAAGAAGTAGTACTAACATTCAGCGCCGTGGAGCCGGTGTTCGTGACCGTCGTCGGACTGAAGACTCCAGTGGCACCGCTCGGCAAGCCGCTGACGGTGAAACTCACCACCCCGGCGAATCCTGCGCCAGGCACGAGCGTCACCGTATAGCTGGTGGCTGATCCGACCGACACCGTCTGCGAGGTCGGCGAGGCGGTGATGGAGAACGTGCCCGTGATTACCAAGGTCACGTTTACGGAATTGCTCAAACTCCCGCTTGTGCCAGTGATCGTCAGGGTGTAACTGCCGACAGGAGTGGAAGTAGTGGTGGCAACAGTCATTGTTGCTGTACCAGAGGTCGTAACGGAAGTCGGGCTGAAAGTGGCCGTGGCACCGGTGGGCAACCCGCTCGCGCTAAACGTGACAGTCCCGGTAAAGCCGTTTTGTGCGGTGACTTTGGGCGTGTACGTCGTGCTCTTGCCTTGGACGATTGTTCGTGAACTTGGTGTGGCCGTAAGTGTGAAATTCGGTGCCGCGCTTACGACGAGCGTCGCTGTCGCACTGTGCGTCAGGCTTCCGCTGGTTCCCGTGATCGTTATCGTGTACGTACCGGTTGGCGTGCTGGAAGCAGTCGTTACGCTCAGCGCGGAAGACCCAGAACCAGTTACCGAAGTGGGATTGAATGTTCCTGTCGCTCCCGTCGGCAGCCCAGTCACACTGAACGTGACTGCTCCGCTGAAGCCACTCAATGCGCCCACCGTCGCGGTGTAGCTAGTCCCGTTGCCTTGAACCACCGACTGCGAACTCGGGGCGGCCGAAACCGTGAAATCCGGTCCCGAGGTCACGACCAGCGTCGCTGTCGCATTGTGCACCAAGCTTCCACTGGTCCCCGTGATCGTTATCGTGTACGTCCCCGTCGGTGTGGTGGTAGCGGTCGTCACACTCAGCGTGGATGATCCGGAACCCGTTACCGAAGTGGGATTGAATGTCCCTGTCGCTCCCGTCGGCAGGCCAGTCACACTGAACGTGACTGCTCCGCTGAAGCCATTCAACGCACCCACAGTCGCGGTGTAGCTCGTCCCGCTGCCTTGAGCCACCGACTGCGAACTCGGTGAGGCCGTCACCGTGAAGTCCTGTGCCGCGTTCACGACCAGCGTCGCTGTCGCACTGTGCACCAGGCTTCCGCTGGCCCCCGTGATCGTTAGCGTGTAAGTACCGGTCGGCGTGCTGGAAGCGGTCGTCACACTTAACGTGGAGGGCCCTGATCCGCTAACGGAAGTTGGGTTGAACGTCCCGGTGGCCCCGGTCGGCAGCCCACTCACACTGAGCGTCACCGCCCCGCTAAAGCCGTTCGAGCCGCCTACATTCGCGGTATAGCTCGTGCCGTTGCCTTGAATCACTGTCTGCGAACTGGGCGAGGCCGACATGGAGAAGTCTTGCGTGCCATAGATCTGCTCGATTTCCGAAGCCGACAGGGCACGGCTATACAACTGCAGGTCGTCCATCTCACCGGAAGCAAACCCCAGAGAACCGCCGCGGGAGAACAGATATGTGGGGTGGTTGCCAAAGTTGCCGGTATTATTACTGCTTACTACCTGGCTCAAGTCTGTTTGCAAAACACCATCGACATAGAGTTGCACCTCATTGGTTGCCGCCTGGCTCATGTCGTATACAAGAGCCAGATGGTGCCAGACGCCGGACGACGGCTGCCCGTAACACTTGCCGTTGTATCCAGCGTTGCCGTGCAAAGCGATCGCCATGGCAGAGGTGCCACAATCGGGCGCATCATCAGGAAAAAAAGCGAAGGTGTCGGTGTAGCTGTTGAAGTTTTCACTGAATTCGAGCAGGACATCCCCGGTGGATCCTCCGCTCGTGTATGTCCGGTTCAGCCACATGGAGACGGTTACCGCATTCGTCGCGGAGAGATTAATCGTAGGGACGCTTCCATATTGATTGGTCCCGTTTGCAGAGATCGCTCCTCCGATCTTTCCGGTGACCCAACTAATTCCATTCACCAATGTCATTGTGTAACCGTTGCCCGAAGAGTCTGCGGCCGTCGTGCCAGAGCCGTCATCAAAGGTCCAATGCGCAACCAGTCCGGGCAAGGCGTTTGAAACTGTTAACCCCGTGAATGCGGTGATCGACCCCGACGCAGCCTCTATCGTCGTGCTTCCCGGCGCTACGCCGGCCGACAGGCCCGTAGTGCCGATGGTAGCCACGGCGGGGGTTGATGAAGTCCAGACAACAGTGTTGGTCAGGTTCTGAGTGCTACTGTCGCTGTAGGTCCCCGTGGCAGTGAATTGCTGGCCACCTCCCATTGCAATTGTGGCGTTGGCGGGCGTCACCGCCAGCGACACTAGCGTCGGCGGGGGTGTGACGGTCAGACCAGTCGAACCAATGATTGAGCCGGAGGTCGCCTGAATTGTCGTGCCGCCAGCGGCCACGCCGGTCGCGAAACCGGTACTACTGATCGTCGCCGCAGCGGCATTCGTTGAGGTCCAAGTCGCGACATTCGTCAGGTTCTGAGTGCTGCTGTCGCTGTAGGTCCCCGTAGCAGTGTATTGCTGGCTGCCGGCCATGGCGATCGAGGCATTCGCCGGCGTCACCGCCAGCGACACGAGAGTGGGCGGCGGCAAGACCGTCAGGCTGGTTGAGCCGGAAACTGAGCCCGACGTCGCCTGAATCGTCGTGCCGCCTGTGGCCACAGCCGTCGCCAGACCGGCGCTGGAGACCGTTGCTACGCTTGGGCTGGCGGAAGTCCAAGTCGCCGAACTGGTCAGGTTCTGGGAACTACCATCGCTGTAAGTCCCCGTAGCCGTGAACTGCTCGCTCCCACCGCTGGGGATGGAGGGATTGGCCGGCGTCACCGCGATAGACGAGAGCGTAGGAGAGCCGACTCCGGTTTGCCCTGCCGCTCTTAGTCCGAAAATCATGCCAATCCAATTGTTTGCTCCATCACCGTTCGTACCAGCAGCCGTCCAAGTCCCTGTTTGCGAGACATTTTCAAACTCAAGCAACGAAACGGCTTCCTGCCCGGAGAGCAAAGTGAAGCCGGAGCCTGAAGCGTAAGGGGTCGAGTAATTGTCTTCCAGGAAGACGCCCCAGATCATTTCGACGGCGACAGCGCTCGCAACGCCAGAAGTACCTGTCGTCATGCTGGTGCCATTTCCCTTATTTGCGTGCGTGACGTTCGCATCGATCGGAGTTGTGTTGTCAACGCCCGTCAGCGAAATAATCCAGATCAGGATTTCAGCGCCCGAAGAAGGGGCGCTGAGCGAGACCGTTGCCTGAGTAACGCCAGAGGGGACATTGGTAGCGATCCACACTTCGCCGCGATTCGCCCCGGTCGCGGCATTGAACGGCCCCACGGCAGGTGTAAAGCCAGAAACGGTCGCTGTAGTTGCCGAACCGCCCCATGACGCCACGATCATGACCGTTTCGCCCTTGGGGACAGCACTCGCGACATATACCGTGCAACTCGAGGCTGGCGCGTTGCACGCAGAAACCGACACATGGCTGGTGTCTATTGCAACGGGAACGACCGACGAAGCCCAGGAGGGGGGCTGGAGCATAAAAGCGAATAGCAGAAATAATCCAAGTGGCAGAAGCGGGCGCTTCATCTTCGCCTCCACGGAAGGCACGGGACACTTCGGCCCTGCGTTGCCTTCTTGTTTCCTCTTCCAGGGACGTGGAAAGGGGAGGCGGAGTATACTGAATTATTCCGTGCGAGTCACCAAAATTCTGCGGGTGTCTTAGGCGGGAAATGTTCTGGGGGTGTGGAAATCATCCTTTCCGGGACGACGACCCGTCCCGCTTGCAAATGGTGCGTAAATCGTGTTGCCCGCAGTCCTCGAGGCTGGATGGATGTCTTCCCGGCGGGCCTAATCGATGCGGACGTGCCGGATCATCTCCGCCAGCAGGTCGTAGCCGTCCCAGTACCTCTGGAACGTCAGCGCTTTCCCGATGGGCACAATTCGGTCAATTCCACGACCGTTGAGCAAACGCGCGAAGCTCATCATTTCAGGCAGGTCGAAACCGAAATAGGTGAGGGTCTGATCCCTGCGCGCAACATGATCGGCCAAGTCTTCGAGTAGCTGCGCATAGTACTGGAAAAGGAATCCTCCGCCGCAGTGGTTGCGGTCCAGCTTGGCGATGTTCTCCAGTTGTGCGACGGTCAGTTGATTGTCAACTCGCTCGGCCGAAATGACCGGCTGATCGAGGATTGACCGGCACAGGAACGTAAATTTGTTCATGCTACCGGAGGCGTCGAGTTCATAACCCCGCCGGTTCACTTCAGCGTGCAGTTCGCGCAAAAACATTGCGCTTGCCGCGGAGCAATCTTCCGGGTCGCCGCACCAGATGAGAAGCCTTGGGGACGAGCACGCCATTTGGTCGAACCAAAAAGTGTCATTGTAGAATTGCGCCGAAAGATCACGCCGCATCTTTTCGTCAAGAGCGAGGTATTTCGATGCGCGCACAACCGACATGGCGTAACGATCGGGAAAGGTCAGTTCCTTGCAATGCGGGGGTATGGGGACGGAACGGATGTCATTCACGGAGTGGTCTCCGCCCCAAATTACACGGACATCCGCCGCGGCCGAAATAGCCGCCGTTATCTCCTTCTCGTGCGCGTAACGGATCATCACGGTGTTTTGTTGCATGGCTTCGCCGGCGGTTTCCAAACACTCGTCGAATACCCGGCAAATGACGGTGGTCTGGAGAGCGGCGCGGGGGGAGATGCGAAGGATGTTGCGATTTCCCACCATGACCGAAACCAACCAAGAATAGACAAAGACCGTATCGACATTGGCCGGTGGAACGTGAAACACCAGCCCGCGCGGAACCGGCCACGTGTGGTCCGTCTTCAGGCGATCGAATTCCTGACGCAGCCTTTCCAGTTCCGCCTTTCGCATCCAGAAAGCCAGCGCCTGCAGCTCAGGTAAGCGTTTCGCTTCCGTATCGTGAAATAGAGCCCGAGAAAAATTGGCGCAAAATTCCAAAATTTCAGAGGCAAAGGGAGACAGTGCGTTTGCCGAGGAGGCGCGCAACCGTGCAAGGATATCCTCCAACTCAACCTCTTCGATCCGCGGGACAAGTTGCTGAACCTTCATCCGCTCACCTGAGTGGCATGGACGTCACTGCAACCGCGCAATTCCGCCTTGGGAATCCGCCCCGAGACAGAGAAATACTTGCCAAGGCGCCCGGACGGAGAATCGTCAACGCCGTGGATGATCCCCATATCCTCCGTCAGGATGGAGTGCCCGGGATAGCTGAGCGGGAGCACGCTCAGGACCTGGAGGATGCCCGGAGAGCCCATCGGCGCCGGTTCCCAGGTGATGGGGTCGCGGACAATCACATCGGCAAAATTGGGGGCGTACAAGTACGCGTCCTCGCCTTCCACATAGATACTCCCGACTTGCTCCACGAGGCCGTAGAAGTTGTAGATGCGCTCCAATCCGGTCTTTTCTCTAAAACGGCTCTTGAATTCGGAATTGCTGACCGCCATCTCCTCCATCTTTTTCCAGCCGCCCCCATGCACGAGGACTCCCTGGGAGAGGTCCAGGCCGCGTTCCGCAATTCGCTGGAAAAGGTACTGCCAGACCATGAAGGTAAAGCCAAATAGGAAGAAAGGCCGGCTGCCAAATTTTTCCAAGAAAGCAAAGAGCCCTTCTTCGTCCAGATCCATGCGTTCGTCGAGAGCGTAGAAATGGTCCCGGCCGAACGTCATCATGCCAAGGACTCCGGCCGCCCTGGCATTGAACCGGGATCGATCCTGGATCAAAGCGCGGCTTTCGATCAGGATCATCGGAAGGCGGTTCGGCCCCAGTGTGTGAGTCATGATGCGGCTTAGCGCAGCGCTCTGGCGTTTTGCCGTTTCGACGTCCAGGAAAATCTGGCTGACCTGCTGTCCCGTGGTGCCGCTGGAGGTCAGGGTCTTAAATACTTTGTCTCGCGGAATACTGCTCAGACGGTGACTCTTGAAAAGACCCACGGCAAGATAGGGGAGTTCCGAAAGCGCTTGGGCGCGCCGGAATCCCGGCCGCAGCACCGAGACCAGCCGCTCGTACTCCGGGCAGTGCGCGCGATGATGCTCATCGAGCCGATTGAGCTCATCCAGAAGGATTCTTTCCTTCTCCGCGTGGGGCAGTGAGTACTGTGGAAGTTGAAGCAGGTCGTCGAAGTTCATGTTTTTGCAGTAAGGGCGGGATAATCAATTTTCCCGCTCGGAGTCGTCGGAATCTGATGGACTCGACGAAACTGGAAAGCACTGTGATGCACTTTTAGCTTGGCAGCGAGGTCCCCGCGGAAGCGAACGAAATCCTCGGCGTTTCCATACTCGCAGAAGATGAGGAGCTTATCGTTTCCCGCAAGGACTGCTGTGGGTCCGTGCACCCGAAGAAGATTCTCAACCTCGTCCAGATTCACACGCAACCCGAAGACCTTGGCGTCGCGCTTCATGCGCCCTTCGATAAAAACAAAGCCGTCTTCATCGAGGTGAGCTGAATCGCCGGTCTCCAGACTCCCGCCGAGGATGTCCCCCAGACCCAGGTCCTCACGGCCGGTCGCATACCCCATCATGACATTCGGCCCCGTATAAACCAGCTCTCCAGTCTGGTGGGCTTGCGTGGTGAGAGTGCCGTCAATCTTGACGGTCAGGGACCCCCCTGGAATCGGCAGTCCCGCCGAACCAAGCTTTTCCGGAAGAAAGTGCGGCGGCAATATCGCGATGCGAGCCGTGGCCTCCGTTTGTCCGTACATCACGAAGAACTGGCCGTCCCGTGATTTCATGATCTGGTGGAAATGCGCAACCAGGTCCTTGTGAAGTTTTCCTCCCGCCTGAGTCATCACTCGCAAGCTGGGAATCTTGAGTTTGTCCGCGTCCAGCCGCTTCAAGATCTGGTAGGAGTAGGGAACGCCCGCGAAGGAAGAGCATTCCATGCTTCGGAAAACATTCCAAAACGCCGGCGAGGTCAACCCTTCATCCGTCATCACCTCACTGGCCCCTGCGAGCAGATGAGTGTTGAGGACGGAAAGACCGTAAGAGTAGTGAAACGGGAGGCTGCTGATCGCACGATCCTCCGCGCGGATTCCCAATGCCTGGCAGATGGACACGGCATTGCTCATTACGTTTTTTCTGGAAAGGCGCACGAACTTGGGACTGCCCGTACTGCCTGAGGTGGAAAGCAGCACGGCCAAATCCGGATGAAGAGTTTGTTCCGGTGTTATGGTCCTGCGCCAAGCGTAATTCCCGTCCTCGGACGTTGGCACGGCCCTGTAACTCGGCTTTTCGTCAACGGCATTTGCGTAGTCGTTCGCGGGCACCGACGCCAGGATGAAATCGGGAGAGTACGACGAAACCAGGTGCGACTTGAACTCCAATGCAATGCCCTCGTCCAACAATGCGACCGCATGTCCAGATTCCAGCGCCGCGAGATACCAGCTCACCGAAGCGAGATCGTTCCGGCAGAAGCAGAATGCCAGAGCCTTTTGCGGGCATCGAAGAAATTGGGACAGCCGCGAGACCCTGTCGCGCAATTCCCCATAACTACACCAGCGCTCCAAGCCAGCATCGTAGATGGCACGGTCGGAGAGGGATATGTGGCCGCTGTCGAAAAACATGGAATTCACTCAAATGACCAGACAGCCGTCTACGCCGATGACCTGTCCGGAAATATGGCTGGATTGATCCGAGGCCAGAAAAAGTACCGTGTTGGCCACCTCTTGAGGGGTTCCGACGCGCCCCAGGCCGATGCGGTGCGTCCATGTTGCGTAGGCGTCTTTCGGCAGTACCTTCGTGAGGTCGGTGTCAATGAATCCCGGAGCGACCGCGTTGACGCGAATGTTCTTGGGTGCGAGTTCCTTTGCGGCGGAGTACGTCAATCCAATCAAAGCGGCCTTGGAGGCACTGTAAACCGTCTCGGCCGCGTTGCCCCTGCGACCAACGATGGAGCTGATGTTGATAATGGATCCGGAGCCGTGACGAAGCATGAGACGAGCGGCCTCTTGCAGATGAAAAATCGCGCCCATCGTATTGACTTCAATGATGCGGCGGATCGACGACTCTGGAATCATGCCCAAAAACGCATCCTGAACGATGCCGGCATTGTTCACCAAGACGTCCAATCGCTTGTGTTTCTTGAAGATCTCGGCATAGCAGGATTTCACGCCCGCGGGATCCGAAACATCGCTGAGGAATCCCATGCAGGGCACCCCGAATTCCTTGCCGATTTCCGCGATGCGCTGCTCCAATCGCTCGCGGGAGGACACCCCATTCAGGATAACGGCTGCTCCTTGCGAAGCACACGTGCGCGCAGTCGCCCAGCCGATGCCGCGCGTCGATCCGGTCACAAAGACAACTTTGCCGTCAAGAAGCAAGAGAGATTCCGTGCTTGGCGACGATTTCCTTCGCCTTGGAGAAGCTGCTCATGTCGATTACATCGTCGGTGGGCAGCATAATGTCAAAGGCCCCTTCAATCGCGGCGACCAGCGCCATGTGAGCCACACTATCCCAGCCAACCGTACTGCCATAAGCGAGATCGTTGAAGTCACTTGCCGGGTCGACCCCGATGACCTCGACAAACGCGCCTTTCAACAAGTCCAGGTTACTCATAGTGTTTGCCGGCAAGAGGGTTTCTCCTGAATTGAGATTCCATCGGAGCAACTGGTTTCATGCTATCAACTCATCCCAGCCAGGGAACCCGCGCCGGAATTCCTTCATGCGAATCAGTAACCCCATGGGCATTTGTGCGTATGTGCTCCGAGGGATTTCCGTGCTCGTGAGAATTCCTTAGACGCAGATCCGCGGGCGGACCCAGATGGGATGGTTATTTCTTGATTCCGAGCCCGAGCGGCATTTCGCGGGGGGCGATCGCCATGGTCATGAAACCTGTCTTCACATTCTTGTAGACCACCGAGCCGGCCCCGACGACGGCGTCCTTCTCGATCACGACCCCGGGGAGCAGCAGCACACCGATACCGATCTTCGCTCCATCCTCGATCGTCGGACCGATAAAGTCGTCCTTGTAACCATCACGGCCAAACGTGTTGTCATTTGCCGTCTGGGTATCCGTACCGATGAAGACGTTGTCGCCCACCGTCACATTGCCGCCCAAAGTGCAATGATCCAGGAGTTTGGTGTGGGAGCCCACCACCGAGCAATAGCTCAGGGACACGTGCCTTCCGATGATCGTTTTGGAACCGACGCGGCTTTGCTCGCGGATCGAAGCACTGTCACCAACCAGAACGGATTCGCCGATCTGAACATCGCAATAAATGACCGCGTTCGGGCCGATGCACGAATTCGCGCCGATGGTGACCTCCCGAATAAAAACCAGTTCGCGGGCCGTCGCCCCCGCGCCCTTGGGCTCCTTGCCGATGTAGGATCCGGGGAATATCTCCGTGCCATTGCCGATGGTCACCCCTGGCTCGATCACGACAAATGGGTGAATCACGACGTCATCGCCAAGCCGGACGCCCTTTCGGACCACGGCAAACTCGCCGATTGTGACGTTGGATCCGATCTGGTCCGTCTCGACCACGGCCAACTTGCTGATCTTTCCCTTTTCCATCGACACTTCTCCCTCGTCCGTCTTGCTAGCGGAATAGATGATAGCTGAATCTGGCGCGATTCACAGCAAATCCCCCATGAGGGGGATTTGCCGTGAACGCAGCTTGAAGCGGATCAAGTTTCGTGCGGGCCTCTCGTCACTGGACGGCGTCCTTGAACGCAATGACGAATGCCGCCCAATCATGCGCACTCTCCGAGGTGGCTGTAGCCGTGTAACTACTCTTGCTAGCGACGGGCATCTGCTCGATCATGGACGTAGAGTCATAGAACACTTGCGTGAAGCCCGGCCCGGCAGTATATGGGGAGGAAGGCTGCACATCGCCGAATACCCCGATGATTGTGTCGTTTGTCGCGGTCGTGGTCGGGGAAGCCCCGCTGCTTAGCGAAGTTGAATTGAGCCCCGTGGCAAACGCGTGGACATCGAGCGGTGCTGTATTGTCCAGTCCCGAATACTCGATCACCTCAATCAGGGAGATGTCAACCGACGCTCCACTGAGCGTAAGGGTCATCGTTTCTCCTCCGCCCAGAGTCTTCTTGGCATACCAGACCTCGAATAGTTCTTGGTCGTCAGTTTCAGTAATACTCACTGGCCCATCGATCGAAGTAAATGTATCGCCTGCAGAGTCGGAGATCGAAGCCGTAGTTGGCGGTCCGAGCGCCGCGTCCCAATGTGCGAAAACCAGGAGGAGATCGTTAGCCGTGACGGGGCTGCTGAAAAACGTGTTAGAAATCGTCTTGCCGGCTCCGGCATCGCTTCCGGCGCCCTGGACCGCTTGTGCCAGGCTGCCGAGCCCGCCTTGAGACACCTGGACCGTGCAGCCTTTGCCCGAGGTATCTGAGACGCACGGATAGGTGGCACTCGAGTTCCCGAGCCACGAGTAGTACAAGTTTGACGCGCCGGTGGAAGTGCTGTAGTTGTCCACGACGATTCCGCTTGTCCCGCCGCTGGCGTTAAACGCGCCAGTCAAGGTAGCCGTTGAGCCCGACAAGGAAACCGCGTAAACGCATCCGTTTCCCACGCAGAATGTCCCTGTTTCGCCGCTTGCCTGCACACTGAAAAAGAGGCTATCCGTGGTGACGAGACCGGGGAAGTTGGTTTGGCTGTTGGGATTGTAAAACTCGGTGACCGCAGAGCACGGTGTGCTGGCAGTAGCGGCCAACAATTCCTCGGTGGGGGCGCTGGCGCTTATGGTCCCGCCCGACACCCCGATTTGATAGAGCGCCGGAATGTTCGCGGCGGTATACCCGCAAACGTAAAGGTTTCCAGTTGCTGCCCCCGCGCCCGTATCGCTCGTGTAATAGTTGTTGTCAAAATCTCCGGTATGGAACTTGTGGGCAGTTCCCGACCCAACAACCACCGGGCCCGTTCGGTTTGCACCTGAAGAAAGCGTGGTGTTGTCTTCACCGACCACCGCCCCGCTGGCGCTTTGAGCGAACACGAAGACTTCGCCGCTTGTGCCGTCAACAATAGGGCCGTCGGTGATGCTCGTGCCGATCTGCCAATTGCTCGTGCCCAGTGTACCGGCAAACGTGATCGGGGTCACGGCCACGTAGCTGAGCTGGCCCCCGCTGTCTCCAACAAAGACGTTACCGGAGGTATCATCGTAGACGGGGCTCGTCAGCGCGACGCCAGAGTGAACGGTGACCGGCCAGCCGGAGCTTGTGACTTCGGCAGGCGAACCATCGAAGATTCCCGTGAATTCATGGAGAGCGCCAGAATCGTCGCCCACAAAAAGCAGGTCGTAAGCATACTCATAATATGGTGAGGAGGGAGTGATCGCGCCGCTGGCACCTGTGTCATCCGCGCCGTTGGCGAAACTTATGCTGTACAGACATCCTTCGTTGACTGAGGTGGGCGTGCAAGCGCGGTAATCGGCGGCACTTCCGCTTGCGGTTGGCGTCGCCGGAACGGCCAGGCTGCCCGCCGTCCCCGCACCGCCCGTGTAGGGCTTGAGAAAATGGAGCGTGGCCGTCCCGCTTCCGCCTTCGACCCACACGATCTGCGTTCCATCGTAGGAAACCACAGGGGACGAGGCCGACTTGCCGCCAACCCCAGTTTGCACGTGGTACGCCCAAAGGACGCTCGGCACCGGACCAGCCGTGCATGTCGTCTGATAGAGCTCATTCAGGGCGTAGATCGTGGTAGTCGTCGAACCGCCCGCTTGGCTCGTGGTGAACACCGCGAAGTCATTTGCGCAATTTGCGCTCGTGGTGTCAAAGGTGTACTTGGCCGGGTAAACGCCGTCGCCCATGGTGTAGTTGGCGCCGGGCATCAGAACCTGCCAATCCGCGTGGAGCTGGTTCTCGGTCTGCCGAACAACAACGTGCGGGTTGACAATCGGCGGCCTGCCGAAGACCGGACCGCGATTGATGGGAGGCAGGAAGCCTGGATTGCGAGGGATCGGGGGCGGCAGGAAAGTCGGATTCCTGCGAAGCACCTGTTCGACATAACGCGTCTGTCGCTGCACCTTTAAATTCTGAATGAGGGATGAGGGCCGGGAAAAAATCATGTGCTGATGGCTCCAATCCTGAACCAACGGGACACGATTGTGACTTGAAGCAGGAATCTGCTTGCCCGTCAGCAGCATGGCAGCGCCAAGCGCGAGACAAATTACCGAGAGCCCGCCGACCCTCGCTATACGTGAAATCATGACAGTGCCTCCAAGAACTAGAGAGAAGTATTCGCCCAATTGCGCCAGCTTGCGGCTGGCCCGGGCAACCAATATCGCGAGCTACGCGATCGTTGTCGCGACGCCCACAGCAATACCGTTCCGACGAAACCGGTACGGATGCATGACCCGTTGATTCAGTATCAGATGTGCTGCGGGTCAGTGCAATAGTCAATTGGGGGTAGTGTTCCCATTTGATTCACGTGCCACAATGGCACCACAAACCCAAGCGGTGCTATGCGATCCGCAGTAAGCTCTTTAGAAATAATGAGTTGCCGCGCGGTTCCACGGGGTTCGGCAATTCAGCAAATGCTGGCGAATTGGGGCCAACACAACAAATTTATCGGGGCAGTGCGTGAAGGATTCACCTCGTCGACGTTTTATCCGAGGTGACGGTAAAGGACGGCCCCGGCCGCAGCAAGGAAGCGGTCCGGCAGCAAGGGAAACACCTTGCGAGCCACCTTCATGCCCGGTATTCCAGTTCGGCCAACATTCCAGTATCCGGGATAACGGTAGTAGGCAAGCTGCGAAGACCGGGCGCCGAAGTGATCCTTGAACGCGATGAGTCCGGGATTGTCGAGGTCGCTTCTCCCACAATCGAAACTTTCGGCGCCAGATTTTTTCGCATCCTGAATGGCGCGCCAGAGGAGAAGAACCATGCCACCAAGTCTATGGTATGCGGCGTCGGAGCAGCCGTACTTGTAAGTGACGGTTCGACTGTGAGACAGCGTGAGGATGCTGGCAATTGGCCTGCCTTCCTTCATTGCGACCCGGATCGACACCCTGTCGCCCATGCAGTCTATGAGATTCCGAAACCACGAAATAGGCTGAGGCAGCAATCCGTGCCGGCGGCGGGTCAAAACCGTAAGAGAATAAAACATCCGCAGGAGCCTCTCGGAATGGCCCTTCTCCAAGGTCAATTGTTCCCGCTCCGCGCGGTGGATTACTCGTTGAACGCAATTCTTGTGGAGACCTGAGAATATTTCTTCGATGCTCGGATGCAGATCGAGTGTATGCAGAACGTGGGCGACATTCCGCGCATACCTCAACTCCCACAGCATTTCCGGCAACGCATTGGGGAGGGGCCGGAGTTCGATATATCTCCAGTTCTCAGCCTCTATGTATCGCCGGACATGCTTCAGCAGCCTCGCCAAGTTGGCCGCGTCCCGCGCCAAAGGATTGCAGTGGTCGGAAAACGGGAGGGACACAATTCGGGGGCCCGTGAGCCAACTCCTGATCCTGCAGAGGACAAGCCCGTCAGAGAGAATTTCGCCTGGTTGCGCCGTAGTCAGAACGAAGGGGTTGTACCGATAACTGACCTTCAATGCTTTCAACCAGCCAGGACTGTGAAATGCGCAGGCCTGCGGATGTTTCTCAACGAAATCCGCCCAGCGGGAATCCTTCAGCGGATCTATTTCGCATATGGGCGATATCGTCTCTACCGGCCTCGGAGAATCGATCAAGCTCTCATGAACAGGTGGCAAGGTCTCTCTCTTAAGTCTTTCCGGCAGGAATCAGGGAGTCGGCCGTGCGGAGATGGGGGCTCCCCGCGTGAAGGACTGAAGCTTCTTTGAACAAGCCTAGCACCGTCGTCCTGACCTCCGGCATCTTGGCCTCGAGGAGTCTTCGCAGCGTGTCCCTTTGGTCAAAGGCGTGAGCAACCGCTTGCAGAATCTCAGGCACGCTTGACTTACGAGAGTCGACAACGAGCGATTCGATATCCAGAGTCTCCATCACGCCGATGAACTTATCGCTGTACGCAATGCATACAGCCGGGACGCCTTGGGAGAGAGCCGCAATGCAGGCGTGCATCCGGGAACCAACAAGGAAATCGCACCGGCCGATCATGTACTTGATCTCGCTCTGGTCATAGTTGCCGCGCAAGAGACCAAGGCGGCCTTCGTATTTCCCTTTCAACGTCTCCAATAGTTGTTCGCAGATACCAACGTCGCTCTCGGGGTTTGCTCCAAATACGTGCGGTAGCAGAAGGACATCGGCATCTTTCTGCACAATCAGAACTTCTATCAGGCTTTGAATCAAGCTGCCGTAGTCCGCTTGGAGCCCGAACATGTTCTTCCGGGTGTAGCCCCCCATGTACAGAAGGCCGCTGACGTTCAGCCCGACGAGCGGTCGAGTCCGGGTCCTATCTGGAGGGAGACCTACGATGTCGGGACGGCGAGGTTCCGCTGGTTCCAAGACAAACGCGACATCGTAGCAAAAGGCATGCTTCTCAGCCGCACGCGCGCCGCCAACGAGAGATTCGATCTGCCGCAGGCCTCGCTTATCGCGCGAATAGACGCGTTGCGCACGGTTCAAGATGTACTTCGCGATTCTCTTCGAGATCTTCCGCTTGAACGGACCAATCGTCTGTGGCAACAGAATCAGCTCTTTCCCCATCCACAGCGCGAGTATCTGCGGGAACGACACGTACAGCAATCTCACGATGCCATAGATATCGCTGAAACTGTCCCCGCCCGAGATCGCGGCGACAACGTCGGCCTCGTAAACATGCCGGAGGCATTCGTTTCTTCCGACGAACCGCCTGCGCATGCCGTATCCCGGCAGGGCTTTGAGAAGAAGCGCGCAGAACAGAAGGAAAGCAATGTTATTCGTCAGGTAGAAATTCTTCGAGAAACGCATATTCACCAGGTTTATCGCGACTTCCCTGCCATCCACTCTTATGTTGTGAACGGAGCGTTCCTTGGCGTAGTCGAGTAAGGCCACTTCCGCTGTCGGGTGCTCGTGAAGAATGCATTTGATGGAACCGGCAGCCAGGGCGGAGACTCCCATGTTGCCAGTCTCAAACGTGGCGCCCAAGAGTAAAACGCGCAAGTGTCCGGCTTCCTGCATTTCGGTTCGATTCCTAAGCACCAAGAAACTCTTCGATCCGAAAATGAAATCGGATCAAGATGTGCGAACCCTTCGATCCCGCCTTGGGGAAGAAATTTTACCTGCGGTCCGCAATCGCGGCATTACGGCTTTTTGGCCAGAATCAGGAACTCCTCCGCAAGCAATGAACTGAGCCGGCCGCCCAACGCTCTGAACACCCCAATAAAGCGCTGCGGAACCACGGGAATAAACTCTTGCGGCTTCAGCTGCGCCCGGGTGAACCATTTTTGAATCGCTCGGGGAGAAGCGAGGTTTACGCCCGATTGCTCATGGTTGCCGAGGCATCTGTAGGCCGGGTGGAGAACCGCTCTTTGTCGCAGGATCGAAATGTAGTTAAGGTTCGGCAAAGTTGCAACAACGCAACCGCCAGAAACCAGAAGCGAAGCTAGGCTGGCTAACAGCTTCGAAGGATCGGGAATCAAATGCATGATGTTCGTGAGCAGGATGCAATCAAATCTCTCACCGGACAGCTCTTCGAGCGCTGTTTCAGAATCCCCGCATACCACCTTGATACCCTTCGCCTGTGCAGTTACAGCGATGACGGAATCCAGGGGGATGCCGGTAACGCGGATCCCCCGCTTCATGAGTTCCGCTTCGATGTCACCTGACCCACATCCATAGGATAGAAGCCGTTGAGCACCCGCGGGGATCAGGTCGAGGATGTCCTGTCTCACGGGCTCGTAGAGGCTCTTGGACCACCTGTAGTGCTCGGCCTTTTTCTCCCGGTTGAGAAGGGAGACGGCCGGACGCTCTTTATTGAAAATCTCTTGCAGGGCCCGCACTTGTTCGTAAAACTCGTGGTCCCCCAAACCCAATTGGCCCACGTACCTATTCGGAAGATGGGGCAGCACAAAATCACGGAGATTCGAGATGCAAATTACCTTCTTTAACCCGCATTGCGTGTATGGATCGGTCGCCGCCGTCACGAGCAAATCGTACTTTTCATGATGAGGCTCGACGAGGAACCCACCGGAATCGATTGCGCGCCTCAATTGTGTGCGAGTCAGTATGTAGCACGCCGCGTGCTCGTTCGTGAAAAATGCAAAAGTATAGTCACCGTGGGCCACAACGGACTGAGGGTCCCAACGAAAATAGCCGTGGACCGTCGAGAAGCTGACCGCTCCATCCGAGCTCTTTTCCATTCTTAAGAATCCGGCAATCTCGTCCGGAGGAAGAACTTCCGTAGCGCTCAAGAAGGCGTTGATGTTTTGTTCCGTCAGAAGAGTGTCATCCTCGGAGTAGATGAACAGGTCGTAGTCGTCAAGATGCTTGGCCAAGATCTCCTTGTGTGCGAACGGGAATGACCAAGGATCTCCGTGAGGAGTCTTGACCACGACCTCAACTTGGTCCCCGAGATTCTTGGCAACGTTCGTCAAGACTACGACATGCACGTCGTGCGACATCGACGCATATTCCTGGACTAACCTGCGCAAGTACGAATCGTTCTTGGTGCCATAATTGGCGAGGACGACGAGGATTTTCATCGGGGAAGTATTCTTCGATGCGGCGGCACGATTCATAATCGCGGTCTGCGCGGCTCGCCCTTTTTCAGAAAGGTCCTCCGCGGCGAACTCCCTCTCGGTGTCCAGTTCGGGGCTGAGCCATCTCCCTTGCCTCCCGCTCTGTTGCTCAGGGCACAATCTGAGAGACCTCGCTCCGCTCTTCCACGGCGACCGCAGTTGACACATTCTGCCCGCCTGGAAGCGGCTGGGATTCCAAATCCTTGGAACCCACGAATTCTCGCCACAGGATGAACAAGCTTGGAACGCCGGCGATCAGCGCCAGTGCCAGGGCAACGGGTGTTCGGAGAGCCGCAAACCTCGTCATGGGCAAAATCCGTATGATCAGAGCTGCAGTCACCGCGCCTAGCATCATTCTCTTATTGCTCCTGGTCCAAACCAGGGGAACTTCGCGGCGAATAATGAGCCACACTGCGAAGTAGTAGATGATATACGTCGCCAGGAAACTCGCGCCCAACCCGGTCATGCCAAACCACCGGACACCCAGCCACGTCGTGACCAGGGTGGCCGTGCCGCCGATCGACTCGGTGAGGAAGTAAACGGAACTCTTGCAGCGCGCCAGAATGGCAAACGCCATCGTCCAACTGGAGAACTTGAAGAGGTCTCCGATGAGTTGCCATTCTAGAATGTCCACCGCCGGCGTGAATTTATGCGAATAAACAATCGGAATGATCAAAGGGACGAGCGCCAGCATGCCCAGGATGATCGGGGCCCCAATGAGCATCACCAACCGGTGTTGTTCATTGATGAGCTTCACCAGGGATTGCGGCTGATGCGATACGGCGGAAACCCTCGGGTAATAATCTTGCCCCATCGCTGTGACTAAAAATCCCAAATAGCCCACCGAAATGCCGGCTGCGGCTTTGTAGTAGCCGACGCTCTCCGGGTTCAGCAAATGCACCACAACCATCGGAAGGGCGAGTTGAACGCCTGTGCCCACGAGTATGCTGGCCGTGAATGGCCCCCCGAATTGCATGAGAGCCCAGGCTGATTTGAGCGTTTCCTTCCGCGTCGGCCGCACGCTGATTCTTGCGACTTCGCGGCGAAGAAAGTAATGAGACGCCGCCCAATTGATCGCCGCACTTGCAATCACGGCCGGGACAATCCCCTTGCTGCGCCAGACCACAACCGCTCCGATGGTGAATACCGCGCTGCCAAGCGTGTTTGCGATGGCATACTTCGCGAGCGCTCCCACGCGGTGGTATGCGTTGAGCATGCCCATCTGAATGTTTCCACCCACGGTGAACATCAGGGCGAAGCCCATGAGCACGATCGTCCAACCGTGATCGGGACTCCCCAGTGCCCAGCGACTCAAGGTCACGCGGAAGAAAAACAGACACAGGAGCGTCACTCCTCCCAAAACCGAGAACAGAAACCAAGCACCGCCGCGCAGCGCCGCGAGCGTGCTCTCATCATTTTGCTTCGCAGCCCGCGCTCCCAGGCGCACTAGCCCGGTGGCCATTCCCAGGCCGGCCAGCAAGGACGTGACACCGACAAAGCTTTGAAGCAAACCGTAGTAGCCGTAACCGACCGGCTGCAAGAACAGGGCGAGAACCTTCGCCGAAGCGATGCTCACAAGAATGTTGATGATTGAGCTGCCGCTCAGAATCGCTGTGGCGCGGAAAATGGATTTCATCTAAGAAACTCGCGAACGGCCGAAATGACTCTTTCAACCTGGGACGGGGCAATGTGGGGCCCGATCGGCAGACTGAGAACCTCGTTGTGGATTGCTTCGGAAATCGGGAGATCGCCCTGTTTCAGGTTCAGGTCACGATATGCTTCTTGCAGGTGCGGCGGCACGGGATAGTGAATTAGCGTATTGATCCCACTGTCCTCGAGGTGTTTGCGTAACAAGTCGCGCTTTCGGGTGCGCACGACAAACAGATGAAAGACCGGCTCTGTCCAGGTCGGGACAAAAGGAAGCACTAAAGCGAGATCTTTCAAGTCCTTCGCATAGCGAGCAGCGACACTGCGTCGCCGATCGTTCCATTCCTTCAAGCACTTGAGCTTTACCCGCAGTATTGCAGCCTGGATCTCATCGAGGCGGCTGTTGAATCCTTTCGACTCGTTGTAATACTTGACTCGCGACCCATAGTTCCGCAAAGTCCGGACGCGTTCGGCCAACTCGCGATCGTTGGTCGTGACGGCGCCGCCATCACCAAATGCGCCCAAATTCTTCCCCGGATAAAAGCTCCAACCCGCAGAGTCCCCAAGTCCACCGACCGGCCTGCCTTTGTAGCGGGCGCCGTGGGCCTGCGCGGCGTCTTCCACAACCCATAACTTGCGAGCCTTCGCGACCTCCCGAATCGGATCCATGTCCGCGGACTGCCCGTATAAGTGGACCGCGATAATCGCTCTTGTTCTCTTTGTGATTGCAGCTTCCAGCTTCGAAGGGTCGATATTGTAGGTGCGCTCGTCCGGTTCAACCGGCACTGGCGTTGCTCCGGCGTAGGTGACGGCTAACCAAGTGGCGATGTAGGTGTTGCTCGGAACAAGAACTTCATCGCCGGCGCCTACTCCCAAAGCTCGCAACGACAGGTGCAGTGCCTCCAGACCATTCCCGACGCCGACGCAGTGTTCGACGCCGATATATTGGGCAAACTCCTTCTCGAACGCTTCGCCCTCTCTCCCCAGCAAGTACTGCCCGGAATTGAGAACGCGACCGACTGCCTGGTCAATTTCTTGCTTAACTTCGAGGTAAGTCGCGCGCAGGTCCAGAAATGGAATTCGAGCGCCCGCGTCTGAGGTTTGATTTGAATTGCTTGTAGCTTCGGAAGTAATCGGATTCGTCATATTCCTCCGAACTGACGACCAGGCAGATCGAGCCTGATGAAAAATTCTCCAATTCGCGCCATAACATCCGCGGAACGTACAGCCCATAATGCGGTCGATTTAAGAAGTACTTCTTGCGCTTTCGCCCGTCATCGATGATGACGGTGAAGCTGCCGGATGCGGCAATAATGAACTCCTCGCACTTTTTATGGGCATGGCCGCCACGCTCTGCCCCAGCGGGTACGTCGTACAGGTAATAGACGCGACGGACCGGAAAGGGGACGTGGCGATTCCCCTCGATAAACGTGAGATTCCCGCGGTTATCGGCGATCTTCGGGAGATTAATGATTGCGGCGGCTCTCCGCACCAGAGTGTGTATCGTTCTAGACACGAGATTTCCCCGGGCCATTTAGGCTGTGGTGAATGTGTATTTCATCGCGCCAGCGCAAGCGCACGGCTGCTTGATTTTTCGTCCCGTCACGTTCCTGCCGACCGATGTTTTGCGGCACTCGATCCTCACCGAAGTATAGCGACAAATCGAGAGTGACATTCGCTTCTTATCAAGCCTTGGTTACGAAGAAATACTGCCGGTGGGTCCGCCATTCGAATCGCAGTTCGGTTGCCGGCGCCAAGGACTTGCAGATAAACGCACATCCTAGATCGTGAAGTTCAGCCGATTTGGCCTGATCCCGTGATGCGTCGATTGGTCTTCCTTCCCCGGCCCCGCGACAAACCCTGCGGCCTCGAGAAAGGCAACTCAAGCACTTCGCTTTGACAGCCGCGACCAGAGAAGGCGGAGCCTTGTCTTTTGCCAATCGGCCAGAAGAGACCGCGGCAGGGAACGCCATTTATGCCCGAAGTCTCCCCACCAAAAACGCACACGATCCTTGAATGGGAAAAAACCCATGTGGAAACGAATGATTTTCGGAAGATCGGAAGAGAGCCCGCAAAGCTTGTAGAGTTGAGCGAGTTGGAGGTCGAGTTCTGTAACATTTCTGAGCGCCCGGCTTTTGTCCAAGGGCTCCTTGCCAGAACCCTTTCCAGGCTGAAGAAATAACT